>Ga0157369_10000687_pt1 | contig 43796 bp, 35 predicted proteins | sample C25metaG_FD_113461 | JGI IMG/M metagenome (GOLD analysis project Ga0157369, IMG submission 113461) | Corn rhizosphere microbial communities from Kellogg Biological Station, Michigan, USA - C2-5 metaG | ecosystem: Host-associated > Plants > Roots > Rhizosphere > Soil | place: USA: Michigan... | reverse complement strand
GCCTCAACCGCAAATGGCCGCTGTATCTCTCCACCAAGAACACGATCCTCAAGGCCTATGACGGCCGCTTCAAGGATATCTTCCAGGAGATTTACGACAGCGAATACAAGGCGAAGTTCGAAGGGGCGGGAATCGAATATCAGCATCGCCTGATCGACGACATGGTCGCCAGCGCGCTGAAGTGGAGCGGCGGCTTTGTCTGGGCCTGCAAGAATTACGATGGTGACGTCCAGTCGGACCAGGTTGCGCAAGGTTTCGGGAGCCTGGGCCTGATGACTTCGGTGCTGATGACTCCGGACGGAAAAACGATCGAGGCGGAAGCGGCGCACGGCACCGTCACTCGCCACTATCGGATGCATCAGCAGGGCAAGGCGACGTCCACCAACCCGATCGCGTCGGTCTTCGCCTGGACAGGCGGCCTCAAATACCGCGGCCAGTTCGACGGCACGCCCGATGTCGTCCGTTTCGCCGAGACCCTAGAGCGGGTCTGCGTCGAGACCGTCGAGAAGGGGCAGATGACCAAGGACCTCGCGATCCTGGTTGGACCCGAGCAACCGTGGATGACGACCGAACAATTCTTCGAGGCGATCGTCCACAATCTCGAAGCGGCTATGGCGGAGCAGGCCGTCACCCCCGCGTAGGCGGAGGCCGCCTGATCCCCGCGTCGGGCGAGCGGATATGCTCGCGCCGGACTCCCAGACCAACCAACCTCGCCGGGAGGCGTGCGAGGAACGGCAGTGCCTTGAACAGGCGCAGGGGCCACGGGAGCTTGTCAAGGACCACCTTGCGCACGACCAGCGGCGTCAGCACGCGGTCGTGAATCGCTTTCTGCACGCCCTGGACAACCCGCGTTGGAAACAGGCGCCGCTCCTGAACCTTCTTCAGAAGCGGATCGACATCTTGCCCAGCAGCCAGAGGCCCGGCCAGGATGTTCGCCGCCGCCACGGCGTCCTGGATCGCAAGGTTGATCCCTACCCCACCGACCGGCGACATAGCGTGGGCCGCATCTCCGATGGCGAGCAGGCCCGGTTTCCACCAGCGCGTCAGCCGGTCCAGCGAGACGGATAGCAGCTTCACCTGATCCCAATCCTTCAGGGTTCCGACAACCGCCGCGAGTTCCGGAGCGGCGTGCGCGACTTCCTTCCGGAACGCATCGATCCCGTTGGACTTGATTTCCTCGGCCGCGCCCTTCGCCACGACATACGCGCACTGCCAGTAATCCCCGCGATCGATCTCAACGACCATCGCCCCCGCGCCGAACGTGCCACCGGTTTCGTTTGACGGCGTCTTGTCCTTCGGCAGCCGGAACCACAGCACGTCGATCGGCGCGCTGAGATCCTGCCGGGGCAACTTGGCCTTGTCGCGCAGAATGGACGTGCGCCCATCGGCGGCGATGATCAGTCGAGCCCGGACATCCTCGCCGTTTGCGAGCCGGATGCCGACGACACGATCTCCGTCTTCAAGTAAATCAACGGCTTCGGCCTCCATCCTCAGAGAGAATGTCGGGTAGTGCCGCGCCTCCTTGGCGAGGAAATCGAGGAAATCCCACTGAGGCATCAGCGCGACGAACCGGCTTCGTACCGGCAGATGACTCATGTCAGCGATGGTAATCTCTTCGTTGGCCACCCTGCCCGTCAGCTTGCGCACCTCGTCGTGCGGGCGCTTCAGGAACTCGTCCAACAAGCCAAGCTCACGGAGTAACTCCAGAGTGGAAGGATGGACTGTGTCCCCACGGAAATCGCGGAAGAAATCCGCGTGTTTCTCCAGGACCTGCACTTTGCAACCAGCCCGGGCGAACAACAGGCCAGCCATCATGCCCGCAGGGCCGCCGCCCGCAACGATCAGGTCGAGGTCTGACTGCATGACTGCACGGATGCCACAGCAAACCTGGTTTTGGAACTGAACGCATCGCCTTTCGCATGGATCGCGAAACGGGCACAAGCGGCCCATGCCAAGCGAACTCGGCGGACGCGGTCTCACTGACGCGCTGGTGATCCTCGGTGCTGCCGGGATCGTGATCCCCGCCTTCGCCCGCTTCCGGATCAGCCCCGTCATCGGGTTTATCCTGATTGGGCTGCTGGTCGGGCCCGCCGTTCTCGGCAGCCTCTCTGAAACTGATTCGTGGCTCGCCTACGTCACCATCTCCAATCGCGAATCCATCGCTCCCTTCGCCGAGCTTGGGATTATCCTGCTGCTCTTCTCCGCCGGGCTCGAGTTGTCCTTCCACCGATTGTGGAGCCTGCGGCGGCTGGTGTTCGGAGTCGGCGTGGCGGAGCTGCTCGGAGGCGCAGCAGTTATAGGTGGAACGCTCTGGCTCTTAGGATCGAGCCCGGCGGCTTCGGCGGGCATCGGCCTTGCCCTCTCCCTCTCCTCGACTGCGCTCGTCCTGCCCCTGACGGGCACCAAGGGCCCGGTCGGCCGCTCGGCCCTGTCGATGCTGCTGCTGGAAGACCTCGCGCTTGTACCGATCATCTTCGCAATCGAAGCGATGGCGCCTTATGCCAATGATGGCGGATTCGACCGGCTGCTCGCCACCATCGGGCTCGGCGTCGTCGCCGTCGCGGCAATGCTGGTCGTCGGCCGATTCCTGCTTCCGCGCCTGTTTGCGCAGGCAGCGCGCACCAAAAGCCCGGAAATCTTCCTCGCCGCCAGCCTGGTGGTGGTGATCGCCGCAAGCCTCATCACCTCGGCGATCGGCCTTTCCGCCATCCTCGGTGCGCTGATCGCCGGAGTCCTGATCGCCGAGACCGATTACCGAGGCGAGGTAGAAGTAATGACCGCGCCGATTCGCGGACTCGGCCTCGGCATCTTCCTGATCACGGTGGGAATGAGCGTCGACCTCGAGCTGATCGCCGAACAGTGGCAGGCGCTGCTCCTGGCGGTCGTCGGCGTGCTCGTCGCCAAGACTGCGGTGACGGCGATCCTGCTCCGAATGGAAGGTGCCCACCGAGCGACCGCGATCGAAACCGCCTTCCTGATGGGATCACCGTCGGAAACAACTTTGATCGTGCTCGCGACCGCGACAGCCGGCGGGCTGGTCACGCACGAAGCTGCCGGGTTCTGGCAGCTCGTCACAGCGATCGGCCTGACGATCACCCCGCTTCTAGCGAAGGTTGGGCGGTTGGCGGCACGCAAGGTGGACCGCAATGCCCCGAAGCGGATGGCCGATGCACTTCAAGAGGCCGGCACTTCCAAGGTCGTAATTCTCGGCTTCGGTCGAGTCGGGCAGATGGTAGCGGAGATGCTCGACACACATTCGATGAATTATGTGGCGATCGATTCGGATGCTGATGGGGTCGCGGCGGCGTCGGAGGCCGGTTTTCCAGTGCTGTTCGGCGACGTCGCCCACCCAGAGCTAATCGCTCGGCTTCAGAGCGGCAAGCCTTCAGCCTTCATCCTGACCATGGACAATCCGGTGCTTGTCGCTCGGCTGGCGAAGCGGCTGCGGCAGGCGTTTCCAGAGTTGCCGATCATTGCCCGGGCGCGCGATGCCGCCAATGCTGCAAAACTCTACATGGCAGGGGTGACCGACGCTGTCCCCGAAACGCTGGAAGCGTCGCTACAGCTGTCGGAGGCGGCGCTGGTCGATCTCGGCGTCGCGATGGGGCCGGTGATCGCCTCGATCCACGAGAAACGCGATGAACTTCGCGCCCAGATCAAGGCGGAGGCCGAAATGGAGGAGACGCCGCGGCTGGGGCGAAGGCGAGCGAGGGACGCTCAGCCCTCGGGATCGAACCGGAGCACGCCCGCGACATAGGTCTTGTGGTCGGGATTGTCGGCCGGATGGCGGGAGCCGTCGAATACCGTCAATTTGTGGAAATCGAACGGCGATACGCCTTCCAGGCATGCTGCGTTGACGCCAAGCTCATGGGGGTTCGAGCGCCGCTTGTGGTGAGTATAGATCCCGCAGACGGTGCAGAAATGATGCTCCGCCGTCCCGGTGTTGAAGCGGTAGGTGGCGAGTCTGTTCTCGCCCTGCGTGATCTGGAATTCGGCGGGCGTTGACGTCAACGCGACCGCTCCGCGCATTCGGCAGATGGAGCAGGTGCACCGCCGCGCCGAAGCGAAGCCTTTGGTCAAAGTCGCCGTGAACTTCACCGCGCCGCAGTGGCAGGAGCCGTTGAGGGTGATCGGGTCGGAGGAGCTGATGTCGATCACGCGGGGACCTTCGCCAGCGCTCCTCTGACCGCATCGAGCGCTTCCTTGGCCTTGGAGCCGTCGGGACCGCCGCCCTGAGCCATGTCGGGTCGGCCGCCGCCGCCCTGCCCGCCCAAAGTCGCGACTGCCGCCTTGACGAGATCGACCGCGCTGAACTGACCCGCCAGGTCCTCGGTGACGCCCACGGCCACACTGGCGCGGCCGTCGTTGATCGCTACAAGGGCAGCGATGCCGGAACCCAATTTCTGCTTCATCTCGTCCACTGCGGCGCGCAAGCCTTTGGGATCGAACCCTTGAACAACTTGGCCGAGAAACTTGTGGCCGTTCACCTGTTCCGGCTCGGGGCCTTCGCTTTTTGCCGATCCTCCACCCATCGCCAGCACCTTCTTGGCGTCGGCAAGCTCGCGTTCAAGCCGACGGCGCTCCTCGACGAGGGTGGCAATTCGTGCCGGAACCTCGTCGGGTGAGGTCTTGAGAGTCGAAGCCACCTCGCGCAGCTTCGCTTCGCGGCCGGTCAGCCACTGGCGTGCAGCCTCGCCCGTCAGCGCCTCGATCCGGCGAACTCCGGAGGAGACAGCGCTTTCGGAGACGATCTTGAGCAGCTGGATATCGCCGAGCGCGCGAACATGCGTGCCGCCACACAGCTCGACTGAATAATCTGCATCCGTCGCGCGGCCCATCGACAGGACCCGCACCTCGTCGCCATACTTCTCGCCGAAAAGCGCCATCGCGCCCGCGGAAATCGCGTCGTCCGGAGTCATTAGCCGGGTGGTAACCGGCTCATTGCCGCGAATTTGCGCGTTCACCTCGGCCTCGACCGCCACGATATCGTCAGCGGTAAGCGCCTGCGGGTGCGAGAAATCGAAGCGGAGACGATCTTCGGCAACCAAGCTGCCCTTCTGGGTCACGTGCGTTCCGAGCCGGTTGCGGAGTGCCGCATGCAGCAGATGCGTGGCGCTGTGATTGGCGCGGATCCGGTCGCGGCGTTCGGAGTCGACTTTCTGGTGGACAATATCGCCGACGGAGACCTCACCCGAAGTGACTTTGGTGCGGAGCACGTGAAGCTTGCCGAGGGGCTTGCTCGTGTCCCGAACTCCACCTTCGAAGCCTTTGAGCGAGCTCAGCTTTCCGCTGTCACCGGTCTGGCCTCCGCTTTCGCCATAGAATGGCGTCTGATTGAGCAGGATCTGCACCGTCTCGCCCTCGACGGCATTCTCCACGCGGGCGCTGTCCTTGACGATCGCGAGGACGATGCCCTCGCCTTCGTCGCCCGAATAGCCGGTGAACTCGGTCGCTCCGAACTCCTCGACGAGATCGAACCACAGCTCGTCCGAGGCTTTCTCGCCCGAGCCCTTCCACGCGGCGCGGGCAGCCGCTCGTTGCGCCGCCATCGCCTGATCGAAGCCGCCACGGTCGACCTTCAGCCCGCGGGCGCGAAGCGCGTCTTCGGTGAGATCGTACGGGAAGCCATAGGTGTCGTAGAGCTTGAATGCAGTCTCTCCGGCGAGCGTACCGCCCCCGTCAAGGCCCGCGGTCGCTTCGTCGAGAAGCCTGAGGCCCGTCGTCAGCGTCTGCCGGAAGCGGGTCTCCTCCTGGAGCAGCGTCGCCTCGATCAATGGCTGGGCTCGAACCAGCTCCGGGTAAGCAGCGCCCATTTCCGCAACGAGCGCCGGCACGAGCCGCCACATCAGCGGCTCCTTGCTTCCGAGCAAATGCGCGTGGCGCATCGCCCGGCGCATGATCCGGCGAAGCACATAGCCTCTGCCCTCGTTCGCGGGGAGTACGCCGTCGGCGACAAGGAAGCCGCTGGCGCGGAGGTGATCGGCGATCACCCGGTGGCTGGCCTGTGTGTCGCCCGCGGCGTGGGTCTTGGTCAGCTCTTCACTTGCGGCGATCAGTGCCCGGAAAACGTCGATGTCGTAATTGTCGGTGACGCCCTGGAGAACGGCCGCGACCCGCTCGAGGCCCATCCCGGTATCGATGCTCTTCTTGGGCAGCTCGGAGACGATCTCGCCCGCCGCCTGCTCATATTGCATGAAGACGAGATTCCAGATCTCGACGAACCGGTCGCCGTCCTCGTCCGGCGAGCCCGGAGGCCCACCGGGGATATGGTCGCCGTGATCGTAGAAGATTTCCGAGCAGGGGCCGCACGGGCCATCGTCGCCCATCGCCCAGAAATTGTCCTTGGTGGGGATTCGGATGATCCGGCTCTCCGGAAGCCCGGAGATTTGCTTCCACAGATCGAAGGCTTCGTCGTCGGTGTGATAGACCGTGGCGGTCAGCCGGTCCGAACTGATCCCCCATTCCTTCGTGACCAGGCTCCACGCAAGCTCGATCGCGCGATCCTTGAAATAGTCGCCGAACGAAAAATTCCCGAGCATTTCGAAGAAGGTGTGATGGCGCGCGGTATAGCCGACATTGTCGAGGTCATTGTGCTTGCCGCCGGCGCGGACGCACTTCTGCGAACTGGTGGCCGTCGAATACGGGCGCTTTTCAAGACCGGTGAAGACGTTCTTGAACGGCACCATTCCGGCGTTCACGAACATTAGCGTCGGATCATTGTGCGGGACGAGCGGCGCGGATTGCACACGCGCGTGCCCTTCCCTTTCGAAGAAGTCGAGGAAGCTTCGGCGAACGTCGTTGGTCGAGGTCATATGAGCGCGATGTAAATGCGCTGCTGCACTGCGGCAAGGATCACGCTAGTTGGGGATGATGGCGAAGCGATCCAAACCGAAGATCCCTCACTACAAGCGCAAGCGGCAGAGGTCGGTCGTCACCCGGATTTTCGGCTGGATCGTCAAGGTGATCATCGGCTTCGTAGTCATCTCGGTCCTGTGGGTATTCGCCTACAAATATGTGAACCCGCCGATCACAGCGAACATGCTGGTCGACATCATCGGCGGCCGCGGCGCGACACGCGAGTGGTTGCCGATCACCAAGCTCGATCACGATATGGTCGATGCGGCGATCGCCGGCGAAGACGGGAAATTCTGCTCGCATCACGGATTCGACTTCCAGGCGATCGAGAATGCCATGAAGAACAATGCGTCGGGCGGCCGAATCCGGGGCGGATCGACGATTAGTCAGCAGACGGCGAAGAATGTCTTCCTGTGGAACGGCGGCGGCTACGTGCGAAAAGGCCTCGAAGCGTGGTTCACCTTCCTGATCGAGCATATGTGGGGGAAGCGGCGGATCATGGAGGTGTATCTGAACGTCGCCGAGACCGGGATCGGGACCTACGGCGTGAACGCCGGATCGCAGCGCTATTTTGGCCATGACGCAAGCGCGATGACCGCGAGCGAGGCCGCACGGATCGCGGCTGTCCTGCCGCTGCCCAAAGAGCGAGGAGCGATTGCGCCGAAAGGCTTCACTCGTCGATATGGAAACATCATCCTGGCGCGCGAGCCGGGGATCACCGCTGGCGGCTACGATTCGTGCATCTACAAAGGCTATGGCGCGCCACAGAAGAAGGCTCCGCCGCCGGTCACTAAAGCGCCGAGGCCGCTGCCGGGAGCGGATTATGAGAGTGTGAAGCCGCTTCCACCCGAACCTTCGTACACGCCGGAGCCGGCGCCTGCTCCGGCGAACGAGGTGCAGCCTACGGAAGAGCCGCCCGCAAACCCGGTGCAAACGGAAAACGCCTTCACGAATACTTAACAGAAATAGGGCCAAAATGGCTCAATGCCACTGAACCAACAGCAGGCGCGTCTCCAGGAGGCGTTCGACCGGATCGAGGAAACGATCCTTCCGTGCATCGCGATGATGCTGGAAACGCTGATGGATGCGTCCGAATCGGTTCCGGAAGAGGAGCGGCGGTTCCTCGTCGGTGAGCTACAGACTTTGGCTGCAGAACTCGAGGAGCTTACCAAGGCGGTCGAGCGATCCAGCCCGGTTCATCTCGACCCCGGCGAGTATAAAGCGAAGAGCGCAGCTTAGGCTTCGTTACCGACCATTTGAGCGTGAAGCTCCGGATCCACGTTCCCGCCCGACAGCACCGCCACAGTTCCTTCGATCGGTTCCACCTTTCTGGCGAGAAGCGCCGCCAGGGCCACTGCGCCGCCCGGTTCCACGGTCAGCCCATGTTCGCGCCAGGCGAGGCGGACAGCTTGCTTCACCTCGTCATCGCTGACGGCGAGGGCTTTCGCGCTACGTTCCTGAAGGATGCCGAAGGTGATCGGCGACACACGGGGTGTCTGCAGCGCGTCGCACAGAGTCGCGGGCGCATCTGCCCCGACCGGCACGATTTCGCCCACTTCGAGCGACCGGCGCATATCATCCCAGCCTTCCGGTTCGACGATGACAATCTCGGCATCCGGGCAAGCGAGCGCGATTCCTGAGGCGAGACCGCCGCCGCCGCAAGGAACCACGATCTGTCGCGGCGGCACCGGCATCTGCTCGAGAATTTCGAGGCCGACCGTCCCCTGCCCCGCCACGATTGCGGGATTGTCAAAGCTTGGAACAACCGTGGCGCCGCTCTCGTCAGCCAGCTTCTGAGCGATCGATTCCCGGCTTTCGGTTCGGCGGTCATAGAAAATGATCTCGGCGCCATGGCTTCGAGTCGCATCGACCTTCACGGCTGGCGCATCCGAGGGCATGACAATGGTTGCCGCAGTGCCGAGCCGCTTGGCGGCGATCGCGACACCCTGCGCATGATTCCCGGAGGAGAAAGCGACGACCCCGCGCTTTCGCTCCTCCGGAGAAAGCTGCAGCAACCGATTCGTCGCGCCTCTGAGCTTGAATGCGTGGCCGGTCTGCAGGCACTCGCATTTCAGCCAGACGGTGTGACCAAACATCCTCGTCTCGATCACCGGAGTTTTTTCCACCAACCCAGCGATCCGCGTGGCCGCTTCAACAACATCATTCCGGGTTACCACACCTGCCTCTTTTCCATTCGCCGTCAAAGGCTTGGCCGAACCGTGCAACAGCGCCGACCAGCCGTTTGGTCAGCATGAAAATCGATTGCGAAAATTCTTTACTTGGGGGTACCCCCTCCATATATCGCGCGTCCGCTGCCCCATGGGACTTCCAACCGCAAGGCAGCTTTGTCGAAAACTATCCGTTGGAGGTCCCTTGAGTTGCACGAGCATCATCGCCCGCTGGGGCTAGCTTCGATCCCGACAGGCGCCCGGGGGGGTGTCGATATCGCAAGGCAAAATCCGGTTCAGCCGGTGACTTTGCTGCGTCCGCACGCCGCGAGACGCGCTGCCCGGTTCTTTGTCCAGGAGTTTCCGGGCCGCTCGCTCTATGCGGTCAAGGCGAATCCATCACGCGAGCTTCTGCAGCTGCTGTGGGACGAAGGAGTCACGTATTACGACGTCGCCTCGATCGGCGAGGTCCGACTCGTCTCCGAAGTACTCCCGAAGGCCATCCAGTGTTTCATGCACCCGGTTAAGGCCGAGGAAGCGATCGCTGAGGCGTATTTCGAGCATGGCGTGAAGACCTTCAGTCTCGATACGATCGAGGAGCTGGAGAAGATCGTCCGTGCGACGAAAGGCGCGACTGACCTCAGCCTGCTGGTCCGGATCCGCGTCAGCTCCGAACATGCCAAGCTCAGCCTCGCCTCCAAGTTCGGTGTGGAACCAGCCGAATTGAAGCCGCTGCTGATGGCCGCCCGCCAGGCCGCAGACGCGCTCGGCGTCTGTTTTCATGTTGGAAGCCAGGCGATGACTCCGGCTGCCTATGCCGAGGCAATGCAGCGGGTGCGCGACGCGATCGTCGAAGCTTCGGTGACGGTCGACATCGTCGACGTCGGTGGGGGTTTCCCCTCCTCCTATCCGGGAATGGAGCCGCCTCCGCTCGAAACTTACTTCGAGGTGATTCACCGCGCGTTTGAGGATCTGCCGATCAGCTACTCGGCGGAGCTTTGGTGCGAGCCGGGCCGAGCGCTGTGTGCGGAATATGCGAGCCTTGTCGTGCGTGTGGAAAAGCGTCGCGGAAGCGAGCTTTATATCAACGACGGGGCCTACGGCGCACTGTTCGATGCCGCCCATATCGGGTGGCGATTTCCAGTGCGGCTGCTTCGCGGGAAGCAATCGAAGGCGAAGGACCTGGCGTTCAGCTTTTATGGACCCACCTGCGACGATCTCGACCACATGGCGGGACCTTTTGAGCTGCCCGCCGACGTCAAGGCTGGCGACTATATCGAAGTCGGAATGCTCGGCGCCTACGGTTGCGCAATGCGGACGGGCTTCAACGGCTTTGGAGCAGGAACATCGGAGATCGTCGACGACGAGCCGATGGCGACGCTGTACGCCACGGCACGCGACGTTCGGACAAACAACGTCGTGACGCTCTAGGTTTTCCGCTTCTGCCTTCGCGTGGGAGCGGTTTCGCCGCTTAGCGGTTCGGGGTGAGGCTGTCCCCCGCATGAAACGACATGCCTTTATCGCATCCGCACCCGATGGCGCGGCGCAATGGAGCATGAGATGAATCAGGAATCGAAGATCAACGACACCCGCAAGGCCGAGCTTCTCTCGAGCACGGTCGAGCATATCGACATCACCAGCTTCGATGCGCGCCCGATTATCGATTCAATGGGCAAGATGAGCTTCACCAGCCGCGATCTCGCGCGGGCAACGAAGATATACAATACGATGCTGGAGGACCAGAGCTGCTCGATCATCCTCGTCATCGCGGGCTCGACGTCCGCCGGCGGCTGCATGGATCTTTACGCAGAGCTAGTCCGCTCCAACATGGTCGATGCGATCGTTGCCACCGGGGCCACGATCGTGGACATGGATTTTTTCGAAGCGCTTGGCCACAAACACTACCAAGCCAATGAAATCCCTGACGATGACACGCTGCGCTCGCTTTACATCGATCGTATCTACGATACGTACATCGACGAAGAACAGCTGCAGGACTGCGATCACACGATCGGGCTGATCGCCGAGAGCCTGGAGCCTCGCCCCTACTCAAGCCGTGCTTTTATCCGCGAGATGGGCAAATGGCTGAGCGACGGCAACGCCAAGAAACAGGGTAGCCTTGTCCAGATCGCGTACGAGAACGATGTGCCGATCTTCTGCCCGGCCTTCACCGATAGCTCGGCGGGCTTCGGTCTCGTCAAGCATCAGGTCGACGCAATGAAGCGCGGCGGTCGTTACATGACGCTCGACAGCATCGCCGACTTCCGCGAGCTCACCGACATCAAGATCAAGGCGGGCACGACCGGCCTCCTGATGATCGGCGGCGGCGTTCCCAAGAACTTCACGCAAGACACTGTAGTTTGTGCGGAAATCCTTGGCCACGACGATGTCGAGGTGCACAAGTACGCCGTTCAGATCACGGTCGCTGACGTTCGCGACGGCGCCTGCTCCTCTTCGACGCTTCAGGAAGCGGCAAGCTGGGGCAAGGTGTCGACGGCGATGGAGCAGATGGTGTTCGCGGAGGCGACGAGCGTGCTTCCGCTGCTCGCCAGCGATGCTTGGCACCGCGGCGCGTGGCGCACCCGCGAGAAGCGACGCTTTGCCAAGCTCTTCGACTGAGCTCAGAGCAGGCTATTCGACTAGACCGCTTCTGCGCTCTGCGGACGATGCTGCGGCCCTTTGTCCGGGAATAGGAATGCTCGTACAAACAGGGCAGGTTCTTTCCCGAGGGGGGATTCCATGCGCCGTTTGCTTGCTTCCATCTTGATTGCACTCGCCTGTGCCACCGCAACTCCAGCGATCGCGGCCGACGGCGGCGGCAAGGACGACAAGCCGAAGATCGAGCTTCCTGCACTGTCGCCGGACAGAAGCATCGACCAGACTGCGAACGTCAACGGACGCGCGCTGCACTACAAGGCTGCAGTCGGCCACATCGATGTTCGCGACGACAAGGGGAAGGTGATCGGGCAGGTCGTTTATACGGCCTACACAGTGCCGGGGCCGGCGACCGCTCGCCCGGTAACATTCGCGTTCAACGGCGGCCCCGGAGCATCGTCGGTGTTCCTGAACATGGGTGCGATCGGCCCGAAGAAAGTCGATTTCGGATTGGGCGGCGATACGCCGTCGGGGTCCGCGGTGCTCCACGACAATCCGCACACCTGGCTCGATATGACCGATCTGGTGTTCGTCGACCCGATTGGCACCGGTTTCTCGCGAAGCCTCGTTAGTCCCGACGAGACCGCCAAGGACTTCTACGACGCGAAGACCGACATCGAGTATCTCAGCCGCGTGGTCTACGATTGGCTGGTGAAGAACGGGCGGCTCACCAGCCGCAAGTACCTCGTGGGCGAGAGCTACGGCGGTTTTCGAGTCCCAAAGCTGGCCTATGAGCTTCAAAGCCGGATGGGGGTAGGAGTTTCCGGGCTGTTCCTGGTGTCGCCCTATCTTGATCCCGCGGCGATCGGTGACGAGACGGCGCTGTCGCCGCTTCCGTGGATGATCAACCTGCCGGGGATGGCGGCAGGCCATTTCGAGCGGGAAGGCGATCTTACCCCGCAGCACATGGCGGAGGTCGAGAATTACACGCGCACCGAGTTTGTGACCGATTTTCTTGCCGGACCAAAGGACCAGGCCGCGACCGACCGACTGTCAGCGAGAGTGGCCGACTATACGGGTCTCGATCCGAAATTCGTTCGGCGCCTGGACGGGCGGATCGACCGCGAAACCTATCTCCGCGAAATCCGCCGCGACACCGGCCAGATTGGAAGCGTCTACGATTCCAATGTCACCGCTTACGATCCATTTCCCGCGTCCGCCCAGCCCGACTACAACGATCCCCTGCTCGATGGCGTGATCGCTCCGACGACGAGCGCAGCCGTCGATTTCATCACAAACCAGGTCGGCTGGAAGGATGACGCGCATTACGAAGCGCTATCCTATGATGTGAACAAGGCTTGGAAGCGCGACAACAGCGATTCGCCGGTCACTGACCTTCGCAAGGCTGTGGCCAATGATCCCAACATGACGGTGATGATCGCCCATGGCTGGGACGACCTTTCCTGCCCCTATTTCGGCTCACGGTTGATCCTCGACCAGATGCCCCCGCATGGACCGTTCCAGAATATCCAGCTGCACGTCTATCCGGGCGGACACATGTTCTATGCCCGTCCGGCGAGCGCTTCTGCGTTCAAGCGGGACGCGAGCACGCTTTACGGCCTCGGCCGATAATCTTGCCAAGCCAAAACGGCTGACGCACTCTGCGCCTGTATTCCGGGGGAGACAATTTCATGCACGCAAGCCCGCTTCTGGGACCTGTCGTCGCGCTCGTCGCCTGGTCTATCGTGATGCTCTTCTGGATGGCCGGCGCGCGCTACCGGATCGTCAAAGATCGGCAAATACCTGACGGCGCGCGAGGCGAGTATCTGGAACGGGAAGCGCCTGGGCCGGCTCACTGGCCAGCACATAATTACAATCATCTGATGGAGCAGCCGACCATCTTCTACGCGATAATCTTCGCGCTGATCCTGATGGGCTTCGATGCGCGCATCAACGTGTGGCTTGCGTGGAGCTATGTCGGCTTCAGGGTGCTGCACAGCATCGTACAGGCGACTGTGAACAAGGTCGCGATCCGCTTCCCTCTGTTCCTACTCGGCAGCCTCTGCCTTGTCGCGCTTACGGTCCACGCGGCGCTGCGGCTCCTCCACGGCTGAGCCGTTCCCGGTTATCTTCACCTCTCCCGACCGCTTAATGGAGGTCCAGCCGACGCGGGGTCCGCGAAGCGCCTGGATGAGCGCTTTGATAACGACGTAATACATGACCTGGCGGTAGCCGATGCGCTGCGGCAGAAGCCATCCGATCAGCCGCCATTGCTCGCGCCGTTCAAGCGCGAAGGCGATGAGCCCCGCCGTGAGGTCGATCGCTGCGAACAGGATCCAGAAGAAGGCGACATGACGAAGATCGCCCTGAACAGCGCTGTAACCGTGCTCGTGGATCGAGGTGACAGTGCTGACAATGCTGACAATGAGCGCGAGGTCGATCACCGGCGAAATCGCGGCGAAGACCAGCTGGAACAGAATGGTCTGCGGCAGGCCGATCCAGGCGAGTCCGCGCGGTCGGTCGGTGAGCAGGATCTGCCGGTGCTTCCACACGCACTGGATGGTTCCGAATGCCCAGCGAAAGCGCTGTCGCGCCAGCTGATGAAGCGACTGCGGCGCTTCGGTCCAGGCAATTGCGCTCTGGTCGTAGGCGACTTTCCACCCAGCGCGCTGGATCGCGATGGTAAGGTCCTGATCCTCGGCGAGCGTGTCAGGCGGATAGCCGCCAACCTCGAGGATTGCACTCTTTCGCCACGCTCCGACCGCACCGGGGACCACCGTCATGCCGCCGAGCCGGGCAAGCGCCCGTCGCTCCAGATTCTGCGCGGTCACATATTCGAGGGCCTGCCATTTGGTGACCAGATTGACTCGGTTGCCGACCTTCGCATTGCCCGCGACGGCGCCGAGCGTCTCGTCCGCGACGAGCCAGCGTGCCAGTCGAGCGATCGTATCCGGTTCGAACTGTGTGTCGGCATCCAGCGCGATCACCAGTTCGCCTTTGGCCAATTCAAGCCCGTGATTCAGAGCGCGGGCTTTCCCGCCGTTTTCGAGCTGGACGAGCCGCACTCGCGGCTCTTCGGCGAACGCTTGTCTGACGACCTCGCCGGTGCGATCCTTCGACCCGTCATCGATGACGATGACTTCGAGCTGCACGTTGTCGCTGTCGAGCACCTGGCGCACCGACCGTTCGATTACCCGCTCCTCGTTGAATGCTGGAATCAGAACGGTGACGAATGTGTGTGGATCGATCGGTGGCCGCGGCAGCGACGCTTCCCGCTTGGCGGAGAGCAACGCCAGCGCCGTCAGTGCAATCGCGCGGGCTATTCCCAACGTGAGGGCCACCGAGAAGAGAACTTTCAGTGTTTCGATGGTGAAGCTGAGCAATTCGAACACCGCGAAGTCGGTTCGAGCGGCGAGACGATCGGATGGCGACAGCACCGGCATCGCCTGATCGCGAGACAGACCGGCGAGCTCCGATACCGGCACGAACGTGTATCCCCGGGCCCGCAGCTGGTCGATGATGATCGGCAATGCAGCGACGGTCTGCGACCGATCGCCCCCGGAATCGTGAAGCAAAACGACATTGCGGCTGCACTGCGCGTCGGAATTGTTGTCGCACGTCGGAGGCGCCGACAGGATGCGCGATAGCACATTGTTGATAATCGTTGGAACGCCCGGACGTTGCCAATCCTCACTGTCGACGTGGAGCCCAACCGAGATATAGCCGCGGTTCTGCGCGTCGAGGACCGGGACGATCTCCTCGGTAGTGGTTGGCTCGGCGTCGCCGAAAAAGGGAGCTCGAAACAGTTTGAGCGTCCGACCGGTGAAAGCCTGAACGAGCCGCTGAGTCGTGTTCAGTTCGAACAAGACCTGCGTCTTGCCGACACGCGCCAGGTTGGGATGCGTGTAGGTATGGCTCCCGATCTCGTCGCCGTCACGAACCTCCCGCTGGAGCAGCCCCCGATTGGTAAGCGCGTTCTCGCCGACCACGAAGAAGGTCGCCGGCACGTGCTTCTCTTCCAGGATCGAAAGGATCTCAGGAGTCCACCGGGGATCGGGCCCGTCGTCGAAAGTCAGCGCCACAACGCCGCGGCGATAGCCTGTGCGAGTGACCGTAAACGGTTGCGGCAATTGAGCGAAATCGACGCTGGTGATCAGCCCGTTGCCACCTCGCTGAATGTGCCGGATGCCCTCCGTGGGCACTGAAGTGATCCGAAGGATTTCGCCGTTGCCTTCGATATCCGGATCGGTGCCGAGCGGAAGTTGTTCGAGCTGACCGACGCTTCGCGGAGGCTTCACTGATCGTCCGAAAATCGACCAGATGCTGGGATCTTCAAAGCCCAGCCGCCAAAGCGCGACCTGATGCATCCCGGCACGATCGAGCAGCGATAGTTCGTTGTAGGCACTCGCCGCGTCCAGCAGCCACACTGTGTGCGGCTTGCCGCCGTCGTCAGTATAAGCGAAACTGCTGTTGCCGCTTGCCCGATCAAACGACGGTTTGACGTCGTTATCGCTGGCTCGCTGCCAGGCTTCCTCGACACTCAGCGGTTCGCCGGAACCATCATGCCAATCATACGAGTAGTTTCCGATGGTAACGATCGCCTTGCCGGCCGGGATCTGTCGAAGTGCTGCCGCTACATTTCCGGCCCACCATCCTTGAGAAGCGATGGGCCCGGGCGCGCTGTCATCCGAATGCTCGTCATAAGCCATTAGGAACAATTTGTCGGAAACGGAGGCGAAGGCTGCGAGATTCCAATCGGCGCCCACTGGCACGGCGACGGTGACGAGCCATTTGCGTGGAGCGAAGCGTTTGCGCGCCTCGAGCAGCAATCGGAGATAATTCGCGCGCCCGGCAGGATCTAGCTCCTCGAAATCGAAAACCGCCCCCGAAGCATGGACGGACAGGAGGAACGCCTCGAAGCGATCGAGGAACGCCTTCCGCAACCGAGGATCGGCCAACATCGCCTCCGTCCCTGCGGGATCCACCTGTCCGTTGGCAAAATTCTGGACCGCTGGAAGGAGCAGCGGGCGATTGGCTGCGGAATCGATGATGGCGCGGGCCACGGGGTCGGGAGCGATACTGATTTCATGTTGCGGGCCGACGACTGTCACCCACATCGGGACCAGCCAGTCGAGGTCGCCAATGTGCCGTTGCAACGAAGCGGTTGAACTCGGATCCCAGGGGACTTCGAACCCGACCGTGAGCGGTTGGTTCTGGCCGGCGGCAGCAAAGGCCTTCGCCGTACCCGGCTTGCGCGGGCTCGGGGGCTTGGTGCCCAACAGGCTCGCGATCGCCCGATTGATCTGTTTGCCGGCACGGGAAATCAGCGTGGTCCGGGGCGGTGGCAGAGGTGCCCCGTGTTCGAGCGCGACCGGCAGCGGCGGCTCGGACGAACCCACCACGATAGTCGCGAATAGAGCGGTTGCCGCAAGAATCACGAGAAGGGCGAACAGCGCGATCGCCAGCTTGAAGCGTCTCCGCCGCTGGCCCGAAGGATCGTAGAAGATCGGCCGTTCAACCATCACAACTGCCTATGATCGGTAATGCTGAAATGCCAATGACAGTTTCGTCAGCTTCGGTGGTCGCGTGAGAAGCAGGCCGCAAGTTCGACGTGGGTGGACCAGCGAAACTGTCCGACCGGCTTGATCCAGTCGAGCGAATAGCCGCCATCGGCCAGCGCTCGGGCATCTCTGGCGAATGTGGCCGGATTGCAGCTGACATAGGCGATTCGAGGAACCGGCGAGGAAGCCAACTCCCGGATCTGCTCGACCGCGCCCGCTCGTGGAGGATCCAAAACGACTGCGTCGAAACGCTTCAACTCAGTGCCGTCGAGCGGACGCCGATAGAGGTCGCGGTGCTCGACCAAAAGTGCGGGTGAGGCCCGCTTCAGCGCAGTCGCGCTGTCCCGTGAAGCTTCGGCGGCATAGCGCGCCGACGTCGCGAGGACGAAGGTGCCCAGCCCGGCGAACAGGTCGGCAAGCGCGGAGTGACCCGCAACGGCATCGCGAACTGCGCTGGTCAGTGCAGCCTCCCCATCCGCCGTCGCTTGAAGGAAGCTGCCAGGCGGGAATGATACGGGAGTATTGGACAGCGTGACGGTGACAGAAACCGGTTCCCACATCGTCTCAGGTCCGGTGCCGCTGTCGATCGACAGCCGAGCGAGAGTGTTGCTGGCAGAAAACCCGGTCAGCGCTTCGACTGCAGCCAGTCCCTCCGGCTCAACATTGCGCAGAAGCACGTCCAATCCTTGGTCGACTAATGTAAGCTGCGCTTCGGCGCTTCGGTTTCGCACAAGGAGATTTGCGAGAAGGCCCCGGAGCGGTTGAACCAGCGCGAACAGCTCGGGCCGCAGGATGTGGCATTCGCGCATGTCGACGATCCGGTGCGACTTTTCGGCGTTGAAGCCGATGGCAGCGCTCTTTCCGACCTTCTGCGCCTTCAATGCAGCGCGCCTGCGGCTCTTCGGCGGCGACAGGTGCGCTTCCTGGATTTGGGTACTTAGACCGTGCTGGGCGAGCGCGCTTTCGATCCTCGAGACCAGATAATCGCTATACGCCTCGTCATCGGCATGCTGGAGCTGGCACCCGCCGCATTCCGGAAAGTGACGGCATGGCGGCACCTGGTGGTGCGCACCGAGCTGGAGCGAGCCGTCATCGAGCAATAGGTCGCCGGGGACCCCAAAGGGCACGTGCCGGCCGCTCTCGCTGACACCGTCTCCGCACGCCGCAATCCGAACGATCGGGTCAGCCATTCAGCAGCGCAAGCGCCTGTGGGATGGCCGCAGCGAGATCATCGGCGATCATGTACGGACCTGCGCACTCGGCGGCGCGGTCGTGTAGCCAGACTGCGGCGGAGGCAGCCTCGAATGGGGGAAGTCCCCGGGCGACCATCGCGGCGACCATGCCTGCGAGAACGTCCCCGGTGCCCGCGGTTGCAAGATATGCCGGAGCCGGAGGAGCGAAACCAAGCCGCCCGTCGGGTGCGGCAATCAGCGTATCCGGTCCCTTGAAGACGACGACACAATCCGCCTGCTTCGCCGCGGCAAGCGCCCGCTCCGGCTTCGATCCGCCCAGCTGCGGAAACAGGCGCTCGAACTCGCCTTGATGTGGAGTCAGAACTGCAGTCAGGCCGCGGAGCTCTTCGATTCGTCCAGCGAGCAAGGACAGCGCATCGCCGTCGATCACGATTGGCCGGTCGGCGGCAAGAGCCTGATCCAGCAATTCGCGATTCCTTCGTCCCAGGCCCGGTCCGATCAGGAGGGCCCCGATCCGAGGATCGTCGAGCGAGCCGTGCTGTCCTTGCACGACAGCGGCGGGAACATTGGGGACGTGACATTCTGAGCGAATTCGAACGTAACCCGCCCCTGCACGTGCGGCAGCGGTTGCAGCCAAGGCGATCGCGCCCGGCATTTCACCAGCGACGCACTCGACCATTCCGCGATCATATTTGTGACCGGCGGAATCGAGCGGCGAGAGCCGCGGAGCCCCTATCTCATTCCACTCGGAGACAGCCACAATGCCGATATTGGCCACCACCACACGTCCACAGCGTGCCATCGAAGGCATCAGCCGGTGTGCCGGCTTGAGTGCACCGAACGTGACGCAGAGATCGAATTGCGGAACGATGCTCAGTTCAGCGCCCGTGTCCGTTTGAACTCCGCTGGGAAGGTCGCACGCGACCGTCGCCACCGCTGAAGCTGAAAGGCGAACAAGTTGTTCCGCGACAAAGCTATCCAGTGCTTTCTTGAGGCCGGTGCCGAATAATGCATCGATCAACAACGGTGCGGGCGGCGTCTGCTCACTCAGTTCCTCCACATCTCCTTGCCATTGCGATCGCGCCCACCGGGCGGCAGCGCTTTTTGGATCGGTCAGCGCCGCGACGCGCACGTTCACACCACGGTCGGCGAGACAGCGCGCAGCAACATAGCCGTCGCCGCCGTTATTGCCTGGCCCGCATAGCACCAAGGCTGGGATAGGGCCGGCATACCGCATGGCTGCTTCGGCCAAAGCCGCGCCGGCGCGCTCCATCAATGCTTCGACTGAGACTCCGCGCTCGATCACCGCCTGCTCGGCGGAGCGCATCGCTTCGGCAGTCAGAATCTGGCGCCCCATAGCGCGCCTTTAGCGCAGGCGCGTCGCCAGGCGCCACCATTCACGCGGAACGGCTTCGGCAGCATCGTTCCGGGCCCGCTCACTATCGAACAAGGCGAAGCAGGTCGCGCCACTTCCGGACATGCGGGCAGATTCCACCCCCGGCTGAGCACTCAGCCAGGCGAGTATTGTGGGAACCAGCGGCGCCAGCTCCGAAGCAGGCTGCTCCAGGTCATTGCGGCCGCTGGGCCACGCCTCGAGAGGTCCGCGGTCTACCTCATCCCACTTCGCGAATACGTCTGCTGTCGAGAGTGCGGTTCGCGGATTGATCAGAAGCACCGGGCAATCGGCGAGTCCAAGCTCGACCGGCGCGAGTTCGTCGCCTCTACCCTCGCCCCGCATCGGCAGCGAGTAGAGGCAAGGTGACACGTCCGAACCAAGTTGACGCGCTATGGGTTCGAGCTTCTCCTTTGGCCAGTTCAACCCCCACAGCCTGTTCAGCAACCGGAGCGCCGCGGCGGCGTCAGCCGAACCACCGCCAAGGCCGGAACCAATCGGCAGGTTCTTGGTCAGGTGCAACTTCGCCCCGGCATGTGTTCCACTGGCCTTGCGCAAAGCTGCTGCGGCGTCCGAAACAAGATTGCTTTGGCCCTGGAGCTCAGCCGCAAATGGACCGACGATCTCGAGAGAAACCGCATCCGCTGGTTCGGCGGTCAGCTGATCTCCGTCCTCGCAAAACACGAAGAGTGTCTCGATCCGATGGTATCCGTCCCCCATCTTCTCGCGTACGTGCAGCGCAAGGTTGAGCTTCGCGAAGGCGGTCTCGACAAGTTCGCTCAACGCGCTGCAGTCGGTTGCGGGAGACCGCTTGCGATTTTCGACTTGAGCCGCCCCTGGGCATCGTCGTCGGCTGTGGCAAGGGCCGCTCGCCAGGCGTAGCGGGCCTCGAACCGGTAACCGGCGCTATAAAGGGCGTCGCCGAGATGCTCCTGGATCTCCGACTGCGCCGGGTCGCCGGCGGCGGCCTTTTGCAGGGTATCAATCGCATCCTCGATCCGCCCCTGCTTGTACAGCGCCCACCCAAGCGAATCCGTGATCGATGCATCGTCTGGATCAAGCGAACTCGCCTTCACGATCAGCGCCTCGGCGGTTTTCACGTCCTCACCATGTTCGAGATCGGCGTAGCCCAGGAAATTCAGGATCAGGGGCTGGTTCGGTGCGATCGCGATCGCTTTGTCCAGAACCTGCTTTGCTTCGGGCCAGCGATGTGCCGATTCGAATGAACTGGCCAGAAGGAGAAGAGTCGGCCAGGTCTGGCTCGCGTTTGCATTGGCCGAATGGGCCAAAGCTTGCTGATACGCCTCGACCGCATCATTATAGCGCTTCATTGACGAGAGCACGTCGCCGAGGCGAGAATAATCGTCCGCCGTCGCGGAAGAACTCCGAACTGCCGATTGGGCCAGAACCAGAGCATCGGCAAAGCGCTTGCCGTCGATCAGCGCCTTTGCCTGCGCATCCAGCGCCTCGGACGCGAACGGATCTGTCGCCGGGATCGATCGGAGAAGCGCCAGCGATTCATCGGTCCGACCCCGCTCCGTCAGCAGGATTCCGGCCAGGATCGTTGCGTAGCTGTTGTCCGGCGAAGCAAACCTCGCCACCTGAACGATGTTGAATGGGTCGCCAGCGATCCCATTCGATCGCTTCATCTCGATTGCCAACCCGAGCAGTTGTTCGGAGAAGGCCTTGGTAGCAGTATCGATCAGCCCGGCCTTCAAACGTCCCGAGTTCAGTTCGGCCGTCGCGACACCCGGATTGTCCAGACCCTCGATCATTGTCAGCGCACGTTTATGATCTCCAGCTTTCTGAAAGCCCGCTGCAAACGCAAGCCGAAGGCGAGTCTCACGTGCGCCTGCTGCCGAAACGGCCCGATCGGCCAACGGTTCGGCTTCCGCGGTGCGCCCGAACTTCAGCAAAATGAGAGCGCTTTCCTCGTCCACGAAAGGCGCGAAAGGGCTATCTTTGGGGACTGACGCGAGAGCGGCCTGCGCCGCGTTGCGATCGCCGCGATCGGCTGCGCCCCAGGCCTCGACCATCGGCGCCCAGAAGCCGAGATCGACGTCTGCGCCAGGCGACTTCAGCCATTGCTCGGCAAGCCCGATCTTTTCGTGTCTCAAGGCATCGGCGACCAGCAGCAGCCGGGACTGAACCGTCTTTGAGACTTCAGGCCTCTGCGAGATCAAATTCAGCGCCAGGTCGTAATCGCCCGCGCGAATGGCTTCGCTAACCCCCTGACTCGCAATGGTATCCGAAGCGCCGGCAATCTGCGCCAACATCTGCGCAGCTTCGCCGTGATCACCATTGATCGCCGCCACACGGGCGGCGACATAGATTTGCGCAGGATCGTTCGGCAGGACCACGCGCGACGCTGAAGCCGGAGCAGTTAAAGCGAGCGCGAGACCCGCTGCAGCCAGTATTTTACATGTTCGGATAATTTGGACCTCCGCCGCCTTCCGGAACCACCCAATTGATGTTCTGGGTCGGGTCCTTGATGTCGCAAGTTTTGCAGTGAACGCAATTCTGGGCATTGATTTGCAGCCTTGCGCGGCCGCCCTCCTCGACAAATTCGTAAACTCCGGCAGGGCAATAACGCTGCTCCGGGCCAGCATACTCGGCGAGATTAACGTGGATTGGTATCGTCGAGTCCTTGAGCGTCAGATGAACCGGCTGGTCCTCCTCATGATTGGTGCCCGAGAGGAACACGGACGACAGCCGGTCGAAGCTGATCACTCCGTCGGGCTTTGGATAATCGATCGCGCGCACCTGGCTCTTGCGTTTGAGAGCGGCGTTGTCCGGTCGCCGATGTTCCAAGGTCCAAGGCAAGGAGAGGCCGAGTTGCCCCATCCACATGTCGAAGCCGGCGTAGAGAGTGCCCAAGGTCCCGCCCCAGCGCGACACCGCCGGCTGCGCATTGCGGACAAGCTTTAATTCCTTCGCAAGCCAGCTTGAACGCAGCGCCTTCGGATAGGATTCAAGCCGGTCAGCTGAGCGCTCGGCAGCAATCGCTTCAAATGCAGCTTCGGCTGCCAGCATGGCTGACTTCATTGCCGTGTGCGTGCCCTTGATCCGTGGAACATTCACGAATCCCGCCGAGCAACCGATCAGCGCTCCGCCGGGAAACACCAATTCCGGAATTGCCTGCCAGCCGCCTTCGTTGATCGCCCTTGCACCGTAGGAGACGCGCCGCCCACCCTCGATCTCAGCACGGATCGCGGGATGGGTCTTCCAACGCTGGAACTCCTCGAACGGCGACAGATACGGATTCTCGTAGTCGAGGGCGACAACGAAGCCGAGCGCGACCTGATTGTTCTCCTGGTGGTAGAGGAACCCGCCGCCCCAAGCCTCGGTGAGCGGCCAGCCTTGGGTATGGATCACTCGTCCTGGTTTATGCTTCTCAGGAGGGATGTCCCACAGCTCCTTGATTCCAATACCGTAATGCTGCGGACCGGAATTCTTCCGAAGATCGAAAACCCGCTCCAGCTCCTTGGTCAGGGAACCCCGAGCGCCCTCTGCGAAGAAGGTGTAACGGGCGTGAAGTTCGAGCCCCGGCTGGTAGTCCGGCTTTTTCGTCCCGTCGCGGGCAATGCCCACGTCGCCGGTCGCGACACCTTTCACCGATCCGTCCTCGTTGAACAGGATTTCGGCGGCGGCGAAGCCTGGGAAGATCTCCACGCCCAACTCTTCGGCCTGCCCGGCGAACCAACGGCAAAGATTGCCGAGGCTAAGGGTGTACGTCCCCTTGTTACTCATGAAAGGCGGCATCGCCGCATGCGGGATAGCCCGTTTTCCGCGCTCGGAGAGCACCCAATGATGATTTTCGGTGACTGGCACGGTCAGGGGCGCGCCCTTCTCCTTCCAGCCGGGAATGAGCTCGTTGAGCGCAATCGGATCAATGACGGCCCCGGAGAGAATGTGAGCGCCGACTTCGCTGCCCTTTTCCAATATGCAGACCGTCAGATCGCGCCCTGCCCGGTTCGCAAGCTGCTTTAGCCGGATGGCCGCCGACAGGCCGGCAGGGCCGCCGCCGACGATCACCACGTCATATTGCATCGACTCGCGGTCGCTCATCTGTCCTCCCGTCGCATCCTGAGAGCGCTCTGACCAGATTTCTCTGCCTGCCTGTTGACTGGACCGTCAATGTTGAGGGAATCTCCCGGCATGGGTGGGAGCGGGCCTCAGATCGACGGCGCCGAAGCAATGAGCGTGCTCGAGTGGTGGCTCGAGTCCGGCGTGGATGTGCTCGTCGACGAGCGCCCACGCAATTGGCTCCAGGAAAAGCAGAAGCCGTCTCAGCAACCGGTGTCTGAGCCTGAATCCGCGCGGCAAGACCAAACCAGGATGCCTGACACCCTCCCATTGTTTCGTGAATGGCTCGCCAGCGCTTCGGCCGGCGCCAAGAGCAAATCGAAGCCCGTCCTTCCGCAAGGCGAAGAAGGCGCCGAGGTGATGCTGATCGCCGAAGCGCCCGGCCGCGAAGAGGCCGCGGCGGGAGCGCCGATCGCAGGGGAAGCGGCTGCCCTGATGGAGCGTATGCTTGCGGCGATTGGGTGGAATCTGACCCAGGCCTATCTCGCGAACCTCTCTTGCTTCTACTCACCGGGTGCGAAGCCAACGGCCAAGGACTTGGAAGACTGTGCGAAGGCGGCCCGAAGTCATATCGCCTTGGCAAAACCGAAGCGGCTGCTGTTGCTTGGAGACGCTCCGGCGCGGGCGCTTCTGGGCAAAAGCCTGGCGGAAGCGCGCGGTCATCTTCACCGGGTGGAAGGAATTCGCACGATAGTGACGTTCCACCCGCGATTCCTGCTCGACCGGCCCTCGGACAAGGCACGCGCCTGGAAAGACTTGCTGTTGCTGATGGATGACGACGCATGATCCGGATTGCAGTCTCTGCGCTTGCCGCAGGCCTCCTCGCGGCGCCCGCCGCGGCCCAGCCGCAGGATCCGCTGGCGCCGCTTCCGACCTCGGCGGCGCACATCCAACCACAAACCACGATGCCTATCTCCGCGCCGGTCGCTGCACAGCCGCTTCCCAACCGCACGGTACCGAAGGATTGGCGCGGGGTTTTCGACGCTATTCAATCTGGTGATTGGGCTTCAGCACAAGCTGGCGTCTACAGCCTTCCCGCGGGTGTCCTCACGCCGGTGGCACTTGCGGAGCTTTACACCGCAAAGGGATCGCCGGTCGTTTCGCTCCAGCAGGTCCAGGCGCTTCTTGCGCAGGCACCGGACCTTCCAGAGGCCGGACAACTCGCCAGGCTGGCGATCGCTCGCGGCGCGGTGACAGCTCCTCCCATTACGCCGGCAAGGGCGATCATTCCGATCGCGTCGGCTCCGCGCCGATACCGGCCGGCGCCTGTCACTGGAGAACCTCTGGCGGACCAGCTTCGCACCCAGCTCGATTCGCTCATCAAAACGAACGACGCGATCAACGCCGAGGCCTTGCTGAACCAGCAGGGACCGTACCTTTCTGCCAATGCCCGCGCGGAGGCCGGGCAGCGGGTTGCGTGGGCTTATTATTCCCTTGGCCAGGATGAGGATGCGCGGCGGGTAGCCGATACCTGGCGGTCTGGGGCAACGGGCGAATGGGCTGCGGCGGCCGCCTGGGTTTCCGGTTTGGCGTCATGGCGTCTCAACGATTGCAACTCGGCTTCCGCCGATTTCAGGACCGTTGCCGGAGCAACTGGCCAGAGCGAACTTCGCGCCGGAGCGCTCTATTGGGCCGCTCGCGCCGAACAATCTTGCCGTCGCCCTCAAGCAGTCACTCCGCTTTTGGAGGCGGCCGCCCAGTCGCAGGAAAGCTTCTATGGCCTTCTCGCGCGCGAAACTCTCGGAGCCGAAACCCGGCTCGCTACCGCTCCGGCGATTTCGACGAGTGCGGTTGACGCTCAGCCGAATGTACAACGTGCGGTGCAGCTTGCCGCAATCGGCGAACCCGCTCTCGCTGGCGACATGCTTCGCTACCAGGCACGGATCGGTTCGCCTTTCGATCAGGAAGCGCTGATTGCCGTGGCCAAGCGGTTGAATCTGGCTGGTGCGCAGTATTGGCTTGCGACCAACGGCCAGCCGGGAGCACGTGTTTATCCATCAGAGAAATATCCGCGCCCCGCGTGGAGCCCCGCCGGGGGCTGGCGGGTCGATCCGGACCTAGCTTACGCTCACATCATCCAGGAATCGAATTTCCAGCCGAATGCCGTGAGCCCAGCCGACGCGGTGGGCCTCATGCAGGTTACTCCGATTACCGTTCGGCAACATGCTGCGTCGCTCAATTTCGATGCGCGCGCAGTGGACCTGTCCAATCCGAGCGTGAATCTGACGTTCGGGCAACAGAATCTGGAAATGCTTCGGAGCAGCCCCGTTACCGGCGGCATTCTGCCGAAGATGATGGCAGCCTATAATGCGGGCCTCACGCCGGTCACCCGTTGGGCCGGAATTCCCGACGGCGGCGATCCGCTGCTGTGGATGGAAAGCATCCCTTACTGGGAAACCCGCTACTACGTCCCTGCCGTGATGCGGAACCTGTGGGTGTACCAAGGGCTTGCGAATGAAGAGACGCCGTCGCTGAACGCGCTGGCGCAGCATCGCTGGCCGACGACGGTGCGTACAGCACAGCGATAAGCAGTCTTCCAGATTATTACCAATGCTGTTCCCCTGCGGGGATTTCTGCTTCTATGCGCCCTCTGCCTCCGTTGAAATCGGGCGAGCCAATTGAACGCTTCCAACACCGGTGATGCTATCCTCAGTAGCGCCAAGAAGAACCGAGCGGTTCGGCCATCCCGTACGCCTGCGGTCAGCGTGGTAATGCCGGTCCACAATGCTTTGCCTTACCTCGACGAGGCGATCGAGAGCATCCTTGGCCAAACGTTCTGTGACTTCGAGTTCGTGATCCTGAACGATGCTTCGACGGACGGCTCCGCCGAGAGGCTTGCCCAATGGGCCGAGCGCGATCCGCGCGTCCGTTTATTGCATGCGGAGCAGAACCTCGGTCCCGCACTGAGTTCGCAAAGAGTAGCGGCCGCGGCCGCGGCTCCGATCATCGCTCGAATGGATGCCGACGATGTGGCTCACCCTCAGAGGATCGAGCAGGAATTGCAGGTGCTTCGGCAACACCCGAACGTTGGGCTCGTAGCGAGCCTCTACGAGGTCATCGGCGGAGACGGTCACCTCATCCGCAAGGCTGAGCCGTGGCGGTTGATCCGCCGTTCGGTCTTTGCCCCGTTCGCTCATGGCACAATCATGTATCGCCGAACGCTGTCCGAACGGATCGGAGGTTACCGGTCGGAATGTGAATATTGGGAAGATCACGACTTCGTGTCCCGAATGAGCGCTGTTGCGGATATCATGGTCATTCCACGGGCGCTTTATAAATTCAGGCAATCGCCGGTGAGCACGCGAATAGCCTCTGACCGGGAGCGCGTCGAACGCGCGATGGACCTCATGTACAGGTCGCTGGACAAAGTCGCGCAAGGGGAGGACTACGAAGAGCTTCTCGGGAAGAAAAGCATAGCGAAGCTCGATCCGAGAGTGTTCATCGCCTCCGGATTTCTGGTTTTGTGGGCTGGTGGCAGGCCGCGGTTGTTCCTTCGGCTCCTGAACCGTGGACGCCTCTCCGCCAATTTGTCCTCCGTGAGTGCATTGGTGTGGACCGCCTGGGCCTCGTTGAGTCCGTCTACGCTGCGGGGCTTCATGAAGCTTTTGCGCAAGATTCGGAACATGCGGGTTCCAGAGGGTCTGGAATCGAAGGATGCGATTCTCTGGTCTCCGAGCGCTGGCATCGACAGCCGAACCTCAGGTGGCGGATTGTCATGACCGATGATCAGAAACAGCCTTCCTTCTCCATCATTGTTCCTACCTACCAGCGTCGGGAAACCGTTTGCGACTCAGTGAGATCGTTCGGTTCGCTCTCGTACGACGGCAACGTTGAAATCATCGTGGTGGTGGACGGATCGACTGACGGGACCGCCGAGGCGCTGGCACAGATTAATATCGGCCTGCCAATCCGGATCATTGAGCAGGCGAATGCGGGCGCGGGGGCCGCGCGTAACCGGGGAGCCGCCGCCGCCAACGGCGATATTCTGCTTTTCCTTGATGACGACATGATGGCCGAGCCCGACCTGCTCGCTGAACATGCGCGCACGTACCGTGACGGAGCCGATGCTGTGATCGGGCAAGTCACTCTCGATCCCTGCTCTTCCGAGGGTTTCCTTGCCGACAATTTCGCTTCGTGGCTCGCCTCCTGCCGAACCGGAGACTGCATCAGTCCATTCGACGTTTGGACCTCTCGATTGTCGGTGCGGCGCGAGGTGTTCGAACAGCTCGGCGGCTTCGACGAAGCACTGACTCACAAATCGGCCTTCGCGATGGAAGACGCGGATTTCGGAGCGAGGTTGCTCGCGAAATTTCGGGTACGGCACAATGCTCTGGCGATCGCGCGGCATCGCTACGTGGTGACTCCGCGCGACCATATGGACCGGACGCCCCGATCAGCCGCCGGGCAGCTTCTCTTTCTGCGCAAGCACCCCGATCACACCGCGAAGTTGCTCGAGCAAAGCGGTTCGTCGAAACCAGTCGCGCAGTTCATTTATCGTCCGCTGAGCCGCGTTCCTTTCCTCCCAAAGCTCCTCTCCCGCTTCGCCGTTGCTTTCGCTGATTGGGCACTGAAGACCCGATTCCGATCCAGTTGGATTGTGGCTCGTATTTTCTCGATTGCGCGGGAAGTGGTCTATTGGGCTGCGGTTCGGGACAACGGCGGCATGCCGAGTTCGGATCGGCTGCTAATCCTTTGTTATCATGCGATTCGAGACGATTGCGAGGACCCTGCGCTTGCCCAATTTACCGTGAAGCGGGAGCAGTTCGAGTCGCATCTGGCGTCACTAAAAAGCAGAGGCTTTGCTTTCGTTGGCCCTGATGCCGTCGCGTCGTTCCTGGCGGGCGCAGCCCTTCCCCGCCGGGCGGCGCTGCTGACATTCGACGATTGCTATCCGGAGCTGATCGAGATTGCGCGTGAAGTGCTTCGGCCGAATGGAATCCCGGCGATCGCATTCGCAGTCACCGGCGTGTCCTCGAACGAATGGGATCAGACGCCTGGCGTGGCACCTGTTCCGCTGCTCACCAGGCCGCAACTGCGCGAACTTGCTTCTTTGGGGGTGGAAATCGGCTGCCATTCACGCACCCACCGGGATTTGCGTTCGGTGAGTGACTCCGAACGCAGCGCCGAAGCAGAAGGCTCTGCCCAGGATCTAGTTCAGGCAGGACTGCCGCGTCCGCGCTTCTTTGCTTATCCCTACGGCTTCTCCGATGCAGCGACCAGGAAAGCTGTTCGAGGTGCCGGCCTCGTTGGGGCACTTGGGCTCGTTCAACGCTATGCAACCCGCTCAAGCGACCCGTTCGATTTGCCGCGGATCATGATTTTGGCGCGGGACAGCGGCTGGCGATTTCGCCTGAGAACCGCATTTCCACTGCTGTTCGCGCGTCTCCGGCGACGCTTGCCCGGCATATAGGTGAAGAACGTGGGGCTGCCAGAAGAATGGAGAGAGCTTCACCGATCGCGGTTCAGCGAACTCCCTTTGGACTGCGGAGGTCCTGCGGCGGAAAGCAACGATCCGGTGCTGCGGGACTGGTCGCGAAAGTGGACCACTCCGGATCAGCTGCGGATCGAGCGCTATATCGATCGGTTCGACCTTCGCGCCAAGCGGATCCTACACATCGGAATCGGCAATTCCGGACTTGCAAGGCGCTTCCACGATCACGCTCAGGAAATCGTGGGGACCAGTCTCGACCAACCGGAACTCCAGTTAGCGCGACAGCTCAATTATCCGAACTATGCAGTTGTTAGACACAACAAATATTCTGGCTCGACCGATGAGATCAATGGGCGCTTCGATTTCATCGTGGAGAACAACCCGACCAGCGCGTGCTGCTGCATCCGGCACTTGGCGGAGCTCTTCCATTTTCTGAAAGCCACACTGGCAAATGATGGCCAGATCGTGACCGATCGTGTCGGCCTCGCCTGGATTCCCGAGCGAGCGCACTCACGCTGGAGCTTCGACTTCGAAGATTTGCAGGCAGTTGCGTCGGTGGCCGGTCTTCAGACGTGGAAGCTCAGCAAAAACACGTACGTTCTGTGCCGGGGTGCACCTCTGAGGCCAGCGCTGGGCTCGCGGCTGCGCAGTTCGATTCGCGGGCTCGGCCGCCTTGGGCTGCCAAGCAATACGTAGAGCCAAGGCAGTTTACGCTTAGCTTCAGCGGCGGCGGCTGCCGTAGATTCGGGGAGCCACCCTCGCGCTGACGAGAAGGATGGTCGGCAAAGCCATGGTCAGGATTATGTCCTTGACGCCGTCGGCATATTGCATCGTCCGGTCCGGCCATTGCTCGACCCAAAGATCGACAGTCTCGTTGAACAGGATCAGCACAAGCAGCACCAACCACGGCAGCCAGTTGGCGATCGTCCGGCGCGTTATGAACGCTACGAACAGCGGGGCAGCTCCGCCAATCAGGACGTGAATCGCGTCGTGGCTGAATCCCGCCGAATGCTCGATCACCAGTTTCATCCGATGCCAATCGGACGCGACCACGGAGAATGCAGCGGCAGCTGGGCTCATCAGCCGATCGTCACATGCCGGGCTCCGGAGCCGGCCTCTGACGGGGTCGCCGCGCGGCGCCGACTGCGTGCAACAAGTCCGATACACATGGCAAAGACCGCGGCCATCGCCGACGTCCTCAGGGGATAATCGACAACGCTGTGGGCGAGGATCGCAGCCGACGCGATCGTCGCGGCCCTCTCAAACGGAGAACTGAGGCTCGAGGACCAGATTCGTGCTGCTCGTCTGCCCCACCAGGCAATGAACAGGACGATCAGCACGACCCCCGCGAGGCCCAACTCAAGCGTAAGTTCCAGATAGTCGTTGTGGGCATGGTTTACGTACGACGAATCCACCGTCTCGGGATTCTCGTAAAGCCGGTAAACCTCGGCAAAGGAGCCGAGGCCGGTCCCAAATGGAAAGCTGTCGGCGACGGCTTCCCCCGTTGTACGCCAAATCGCTTGCCGCGACTGAAGGGAGACTTCCTTCGCCTGCGATGCCGCCGTCGAATTCAACGGATTGATGCTGAGCGCCACGACTGCCGCCGCAAGTCCAGCGACGGCGACCGGGACGCCAAGCCAGCGGAAACGCCACCCGATTGGGATCATCAATCCGCTGGCAAGCAGGACCGGCACGACGAGCAATAGCGCTGCCAGCGAGCGGTTGAGTGCAATCCCTACGAGGATGAGACCCAGAGCCGCCACGGCAATGGTAACCACGGCGGCAGACCTCCCGCGCAACCGCCGCTGCGACTTACCGGATAGGAGAAGGGCCGGGACGAACGGAATGGCAGCAAGCAGCAGAGTCCCCATGTGATTGCTGTTGGCGAAGAAGCCGACGGCGCCGGAGTTCGTGATCGGATAGAAGTACCAGGCGGACGCAGACCCGCTCGCGACCTGCAGCGCACCTACGGCGATGGCGACAGCCGTACCAATCAGAAGGGCGCTTGCAACTCCCCTGGAGCTTTCACCAGCTTGGACGGCCATGAACATTGCAAGCGGCGGAAGCAGCGCGAACGGTGTTGCGACGCTCTCATACGGAGCTTCGGATATCGGCAGCCACGGGAGCGGCATGCGGAGCAATTCGTAGCCGTGGGCGATGCCTGATCGGCCTGGAAGATTCGTCCAAATTCCAGGCGGGAGCGGGATGACCTGCAGGCCGACAAACACCAGCGCGCTAAGGATCAGGAACAACGGCGCGGTATCGAAGGAATGAAGGCTACGGCGGCGCACCGCAATCCAAACCAGAATCGCTACGCCGATAAGCTGCAGCGCAAAATTGCTCCAAACGCTCTGAACGCTTCCGCCCAGAGCGATACACAACATAAGATAGGCCGGAGCGACGAAGTTGCGGATGTTCGTTTTCATCCGCTTGTCCTTTGGAGTGTCAGCGGCCCGATCCTGAGATCGACAGTGGCGGGCGAATCTTCGATCATGCCGTCGAGCTCGATCTGCTGGGCGCCGCAGCCTTGTGCTGGAACTTCAAAGTCTCCTTCGACTCTCCCGGAGCCGCTTTTTGGAGCGAGCGGCAAATTCAGCAATTTCGTCTTTCCGGGGAGGCAGTAGATCGACCACGCCAGCGAGCGCGGATCTCCGGAGTTCACGGTTACAGGCATGGTCAATTGATAAGCGCCAGGCGGGAGGACCAGCGTTTCCTGTGCGAGCACGGCGTTCTCGCGGCCATAGAAGAGAATGCCAAGGCCGCCCTTCGCCGCTTCCGCAACACCAGCTTCGGTCGCGCCGTAGCTCCAGTTGAAGGGCGGCGGAGCGCTGATTTTCCGGAACGAGGGGTTGAAGAGGCCGCCGCCGCCGCTGCTGCTACTGGAACCGGTTATCCGAGACCATGTGGCGAAGGCTTGTGAGTACTGGCCCTGGCTCACCATCGCATCGAGCAGCCTTTCCTGCCAGGCAGGGGGTGGCGCGGACCTGGATTCGCCAGTGCTTGCGACCGAGAGGATCAAACCGGCGTTCGATGGGTCTTGCGCCAGAACCCAGAGAACTGGCTGTTCGAGCTGCGGATTTGAGTGGAACATGCTCCGCAGCTGATCCGCGGCACCCGGGCCATGAGAGAATTTGGCAATTGCCGGCGCCAGCTGATCTGTGGCTGCTGGAACAAGCCGCGACAGCTCAGCCAGTTCGCGAATTCCGTTTTCCGTCTGACCCGTTCGGAGATAGAGATCCGTTAGCAGGTAGTGAGCGGCGAGCGATCTAGGATCGCGGCGTCGAGCTTCTCGATAGAGCAACCCGGCGCGATCCACCTTCCCGGCCTTTTCGGCAAGCGCTCCCTCGACCAGGAACGGTTGAACGGCCAGAGGCTCCTGGAGCGCGAGTTCTCCGATTTTGTGCAGTGTGGCGCTGGAAGGCGAAGCTCCGGCCGCAGCTGCCAGACCGACTTCACGCATCGAAGCCGCGGTTAGAACCGAGGGGTGGTGAGCCCACAATAGCTGCGCTCGACGTGATTCAGGATCGGCGCGAACGATCGTCATGCGAAGCAGCATGAGAGCGAGAATGGCCCCTGCAAGGAGCGCGGCTGGCCCTCTCAGTCGCATCGGCAAGCTGAAGCGCCTATTCCTCGGCCTGCTGGGGAATCAGCGCGATTTCGCTGCTCTTGCGGTCCACGGCTCCATATTTGCCGTAACCATAGCCGGACCCATAAGCGTAGCCATAGGCACGGCTGTCCTCAACGGATTTCGATAGAATCGCCCCCAGCACATGCGCCCCCGAACGTCGCAGCCTGTTGACCGCCTCGACCGCCGCCGCACGCCGCGTTTTTCCACTCTCCACCACGAAGATCACGTTCTTGCAAATAGCGGCGAGAAGGCTCGAATCTGCAAGGCCCAGTACCGGCGGAGCGTCAATCAGCACCATGTCGAACTGCGCCGCTGCTTCACGTAAAATTGCCTGGAAGCGGGGAGTCGACAGCAGGTCAGCCGGGTTTGGCGGCAGCGGACCCGCCCCCAGCAACCAGAGATTCTCAAACTGCGTCGCCGATACGTGGGCTGCGACCGGTTCATCGTTGGTCAGCAGCTTGGTCAAGCCGATATCGTCAGCGGCAGTCTTGAAGGCGGGCTTGCGCAGGTCGCAATCGATCAACAGAACGGAGTTGCCGCGACGAGCGAAATTCTGGGCCAACGCAAGGACGGATGACGATTTGCCCTCTCCCGAACGGGCACTACTTGCGAGCAGCACTTTGGGAACTCCACTCTCGGTGCTGAATTGTAGGGAAGCCGCGACCGTGGAGTATGCCTCCGAAACAGCCGATCCCGGATCGCTCAGATCCTGAAGGAGGAAATCCTTGCCGGAGCGTTTGGGAATGGATCCCAGGCACGGAATCCCAAGCTTCTTCCTGACATCGTCTCGGGTCTTGATGGTGTCGCTGATGTATTCCAGCACAACGGCGATACCCATCCCCGCAATCAGGCCGAGGACGACTCCGACAAGCAGGTTGAGGATTAGCTTCGGCTTGTAGGGCGCGGCGGGGACGCTGGCGTGATCGACAATCGAGACCGGCGAGGTACCGATCCCTCCCGCGACTCCGACCTGTTTGTATCGCTGCAGCAGGGCATTGTAGAGTGCCCGGTTGGTATCCACGTCGCGCTGCAGGATTGCATACTGAATGCTCCGGCCGCGCAGGTTGAGCACCTGCCCTTTCAGCTGAGCGACTTTCGCCTGCAGCGCCCGCTCGGCGGACGAGGCCGCCTGGTAATCGGCACGCAGCGAGTTGATCAGGGCGCTGCTTACCTGCGCGGCGTCCTTCGCAATTTGCTTTTGAAGCTCCTCGATTTGGGAATGCAGGCTGACCATTTCGGGATGGTCCGGCTTCAGGTACGTAAGCTTGTCCTGATATTGAGCCTGCAGCGCGGCGACCTGCTGCTGCAGCGGCTGGGTGCTTGCTGCTTCCTGCGACGTCAACCCGCTACCAAGCGCAGCCTGGTAAGCGCCTTGCGCGGCAACCCTCTTCGCAGTGGCGTCGGAAAGCGCCTGGTTAAGCTGGATCAGTGATTCCCCCTGGGGAGAGTCCGCGTCCGAGTTCGAAGAAGAACCGTCAGGCGAACTGGAGCCTGCCGAACTCGTGTTTATGATCCCCTGCGCCTGTGCATATTGGACGAGCTGCCGTTCCGAATTTTCCAGCTCGCCGCGGGTCTTGGCGATTTGCCGCTCGAGGAAATTCCGGGCGTAAGCCGAAGCCTCGTATTTCCGTTGAAGGCTCGAATTTATGAAGGCATCCGCGACCGCATTTGCGATTTGGGCCGATAGCTGTGGCGACTCCGAACTGTAGCTGTATCGGATCAGTTCACCGCTTTCGGGAGGAATGACATCGAGGTTTTCGGCAACCTTGTCTGTCGCAATTTGGAGACGCGTCGCCGGATCGGCCTTCTGAGAAACGAAATTCGGGTTGCCGGCAAGATTGAGATCCTGAGCCACTCGCTCTGCAAGGCTGCGGCTGCTCAACAAGCCCACTTGGGTGGCGACAAAATCCTGAGAATTGTCCTTTGCCGCGTCGTTCTCGCCATTGTTGGTGTCGAGAATGGCGACCGCGGGTGGATTCACCTGAAGCGTTACCGCGGCGCGATAGCGAGGTGTGGTCAAAAGCGTTACGGCCACCCCGAGCGCCAGACCGACGGCAACAGCCGCGAGAATCAACCAACGCCATTCAATTGCGATCTGCACCAGAGTCGGCAGATCCAGAATCGGCGTGGCCTGCTCTCGCTCAAGCGGGGTGCCTACGGCGCCGGATCGATATGAATCGACCGGCCATGCACCGTCATCGGAAAGCGTGAGGTCTCGGTTCACTGGATTACCTGATCGAATTCATTCAAAACGGCCGGAAAAAACCGAGCAATGGGAAGCTCTGGAAGATCTGCTTTTCGGTGGCTTTGATCGACGACCCGTCCACCACGATGATATCGCCGGCATATACCGGCGGGTCCGGCATCTCCCCGTGGCGAATGCTCGCGAGATCGAATGCGGCCCCCTCGCGCTTCCCGTCGATCGTACGGAAAATCACGACCCGGTGCGCGTTCGCGTCTTCGCTGGTCCCGCCGGCGAGAGCCACCGCCTGGATCAGTGATGTTTGTCCAAACACCGGATAGGCGCCGGCGCGAGTCACCGCTCCGTCGACCGTGACATTGCGGCCGGCCGACGATTTGATAGCGACGCTCACATCTGGATTCTGGAAGTATTTTGCCCCGAGCTTCTCGGTCAACAGCGCGCTCAATTCCTGCGGCGTTCGTCCAGCTGCAGACACATCCCCGATCAGCGGCATCGCAATATTGCCCAACAAATCCACCTTATAATCGCCGCTCAGGTCCTCCGCCCGGAAGACTTTGACCGTCAAGGTGTCCATCGGGGCGATCTTGTAATCGGCGGGCAGCGCGGCGATGGCGGGCCCATCCGGTGCAGGCAGTCCGACGTTGTACGGAATGCTTCCACCGCGGGTATCTGCGCAGCCCGAAAGCGATAACGCCAGAGCCGCTGAAAACCCGAGCGCCGTCAGGGCCTTAAAGGCTAATCGATTCACTGGTCACCTTCACAACGGCTTGGCCAGAAAAGCCTATAGGCGACTGTTTACGCGCGGGAAAGCGGCTCGCTCCGGACTTTTTTACTGCCCGGTTTGAACAAACCACCGATCTTTGCCGTCGATCGCAAGAGCCGTAAGCACTCCGGTGTGGAAAGCGCCAGTGTCGACACCGATCCGGTTGGCAGTGATTTCGACATCCGGCCGGATCGTATGGCCATGCACGACTATGAAGTCCCTTTCGCTCTGATCCTCGAGGAAGGGCTCACGGATCCATCGCAAATCCGTTTTCGATTGCTCTGACAGCTCCACCCCGGGCCGGATTCCCGCGTGGACCAACAGATAATCCCCGAACGAAACGGTATCGGCGAAACTTGCAATGAACGCGGAATGGGCATCCGGGATTGCCCCCCTCACCTTCGCGAGGGCTTCTGCGTCTGTAGAGGTTGTGATCTCGTCAGCATCCACACCGTAGCTCTCAAGCGTCTCGGTTCCGCCGAAGCGCAGCCATGACGGGATCAGGGAGGCTTCGCCTTCAAGAATCCGCAAAAGAACTTCCTCGTGGTTGCCCATCAGGAACAAGGGGGCGGCGAAGTCCGGCCGCAACGTCCTCAGACGCTCGACTACCCCGGCTGAAGACGGACCGCGATCGATAAGATCGCCCAGAAACACGATGCTGGTTTTTCGGCTAGGCCTCGCACGGACATCTGCCTCTATGCTCTGCAGCAGGGTGTCCAGCAGATCGAGACGTCCATGGATATCACCGACCGCGTAAGCCCGATGGCCCTGCGGGCCAGCTGGGGGCGACTTGGAAAAGAGCCGCCCCCTCACGGCACGTCGCGCTTGGTAGCGGTTCCGTCCGCACGGATCGACTCCAGAGCGGACACATAAGCGTCGATGACCCGCTGCTCGTCGAACTCGCGCTCCGCCCTCCGCCTCCCCTTCAACCCCATTGACCCGCGGTCGTCAGGCGAAAGAGCGCAGAACCCGATCATCGCGCTCGCGAGCGACTGCGCCGAGTGGGGTTCGCACAAAAAGCCGCTGACCCCCTCTTCGACGACATCGCGGCATCCTGGAACATCCGTTCCGATCACCGCCCTCCCCATTGCGCTTGCTTCCAGCAAAGAACGAGGCAGCCCTTCACGATAGGAAGGAAGGACGACACAATCAGCTTGCTCGATAAACGGTCTGACATCGTTCGCCGGTTCGAGAAATTCGACCACCTGTTCATGTTTCCATTGATCCAGAATCTCGACTGTGATCGACTTGGGGTGAGGCTCCAGAGCCCCGAGGACCTGGAAACGCACGCGAGGGAAATCCCGTTTCACCATTCGCGCTGCATCGACGAATTCCCCGATCCCTTTGTCCTTCAGGAGTCGGCCGACGAACAGGAAAAGCGGATCGGCGTTCCGTGTGGGAGACCGAGCATCGAAATACTTCAGGTTGACACCTGATCCCGGGATGACTTCGGATTGAGCTTCTCGGGTCAGGCCCCGAGCGATGAACAGGTCGCGATCGTCGCGATTGTGGAAGAAGACTTTGTCTGCGTTTGGCAGTCCCGTCCGATAAAGCCGCGACAGAATTAGCTCCAGCATTCGTCCACTGAGGAATCCCGTGCCGAGACCAGTGATGTTGGCAATGACTGGAATCCCGTTCCAATGAGCCGCAATCGAGCCGTAGATGTTCGGTTTTGCCGTAAAGCCGAGAAAGGCGTCGACCTTCAGCTGCCTCAAGTCGCGCCAGTAGGAGAACAGGAGCCGGAGATCCGAAAATGGAGAGAGGCCGCGAGGACTGATCGGCGTTGGCCGCACGCCCACTCCCATTTGCTCGAGTTCGGCCACTCCTTCTCCTGGAGGAACCAGAGCCACAAAACCATAGCCTTGTGCAATCAGGGCCAGCAGCAGTCCACGGCGAAAATTGACCAGGTTCCACGCCGAATTGGCCGACACGGCGAGCAATCGACTCAATACTTTATCTCCGGGAGTGTCGATGCAGGCAAGCTCCAGGCGATATGCACGACGACGCCCGGTGGCAACAGTTCACCGCAGGCCAGGGCCCTTTCAGCAATGTTTAACCCAGCTCAGTTAAATCTGTGCTTTCCGTCGAGCCGTTTTGGTGGCAAGAGCCTCCGCTCTGGTTTGGAGAGAGCCCATGGCGAGAAGTAAATCCGGGTTGAAGGTTGTTGCTGCTGCAGCGGCCGTCGGCCTTTTCTGGAGCCAGGCCGCAACGGCCGCCACTCCCCAGATCGGTGCCGGCGTCGATCCGCTTGTGGCTTTGAGTGCGCTCGGAACGGCGGGTTCGAGTTCCGCAGTTTGCGGGACGGCCGCGCAGAGCGATGTCAATGGTTGCGTCTTGGCGATGAACGACAGTGCGCAGCCTGCCGATACGCAGGTTCCGGCGCCGCCAGAAGGGGTTGGCTCACCCTATCCTTCTCCCGCGTTCAACGTTCTCCCGTTGCTCGTCGCCCTCGGAGTGGTTGTCGCAGTCGGGGCAATCCTGGTCAGCGGTAGCAATCATGGAAGCGGCAACCTGAGCCCGGTCAGCCCGGCCTGATCCACCTATCACAGTCGTGACGAAATGGCGGCGGTTCGGCCGCCTTTTCGTTTGGGTGCTCAGTTGCTCGGCGCGATCAGGCTGAAATTGGGAATCGCGACCTCAAAAGCGCCACCATTCTCATCGACCATGTGGTAGCTGCCGCTCATCGACCCACTCGGCGTGTCGAGCGGGCAGCCGGACACATAGTCGAAGCTCCCTCCCGGCGCGATCAGCGGAGTTTCGCCCACGACGCCCTCGCCCTGAATCTCGTGAACCGTCCCACGGCCATCCACGATCCGCCATTTTCGCGACAACAGTTGTACCGACGTATCCGATCCGTTGTCGATGCGGATATGATACGACCAGAACCAGCGGCTGAGCGACGGGTTCGACTGTTCGGAAAGGTAGCTGACCGCGACGCGCACCGCGATATCGCGGGTAGTCGCAACGTTTGGAAAGAGGACGGACAACGTATCTGTCGAAAAAGAACCCATGCCGCTGAGGTAGGATTCCGATGCCGCGCAGGCAAGCCGCACTTCTATCGTGCTGCCCGCTTCAATCGATCCACTAACCGCGAGCGCGAATCCATCACGCTTGCCGAAGCTCCGGAAAGCAACTCGCGGTCCAGTAGGCGTCCCGATGTTTCCAGACCAGCCAGGACGTCCAGCCAATTCGCGTCGATACCGGTTCTGATGGATTCCGGAAGGTTCGGGAGCGTTCGCGCGTAGCCGAGTTCGGCGACGAGCAGCAGCTCAAGCCGCACAAGCGCCGTGGCCCAGCCGCTCGCCGCGGGAGCCGCTTCCAGCGCGTCCAGGAATGCCGACACGGCCATATACAAATCCGGGTACGGCTGGTGCTCCGGCAAGCTCGCCACAATCAGTGTCGCGCACCAGTCGACTGCCGCAGCAGTCAGCGGCTCCCGAAGGATCGGCGCGCGGCTTCGGACGAGCTCGATCGCCGCTTGCGGAAGCTGGGCGTCGCTCCGGGACCGAAGCTGAGCCGAAACCAGATTCCCGGGGATTAGGACCGGTCGCATTCTCCGCCCGCGAGCACCGCGAACGTAGGCAGCGATCAGACCATGCCCCGGAGTCAGCAGCCGGACGATCCCGCCGTGTTCACCGTGCGTGCGCAGCGCGCAGACGATCGCTTCGGTATCGACGTGCAGGCTCATCCTCGCGGGTGGAAGTAATCGTAGAGCTGGCGCGCCGTCGCCCTCGAGATTCCGGGCGCCCGCTCCAGGTCCTCCAGAGCCGCGCCCTTCACCGCCCGAGCCGTCCCGAAATGCATCAGCAGGGCGCGCTTGCGGGTCGGGCCGATCCCCGGCACTTCGTCGAGGGTCGACGTCGTGAGGCTCTTCGCCCGCTTCGCCCGGTGGGTCCCGATTGCGAAGCGGTGGGCTTCATCGCGCAACCGCTGCAGATAGAACAACAGTCCGGAGTTGGTCGGGAAGGTGATTTCGCGCCCCCCGGGGAGGTGAAACACCTCCCTGCCCTCGCGGCCGTGGTGGGGCCCTTTGGCGACTCCGACCACCGGCACGTCGTGAACGCCCATATCCTCCATCACCTCGCAGACCGCGGAGAGCTGCCCCTTCCCGCCGTCGATTAGGACGAGATCGGGCCATTCGCCGCTCGCCCGCTCCGGGTCCTCCTTCTCCAGACGACCGAAGCGGCGCTCCAGAACCTCGCGCATCATCGCGAAATCGTCACCGGGCGCAGTTTCCGGCCGTTTGATGTTGAATTTCCGATAGTTGTTCTTGCGGAAGCCCTCGGGCCCGGCGACGATCATCGCCCCCGTGGCGTTGGTCCCCATGATGTGGCTGTTGTCGTAGACCTCGATCCGCTTGGGCACCTCGGCAAGCTCGAAGGCATCGGCAAGCTCGGCGAGGATCCTGCTCTGGGTCGCGGTCTCGGCAAGCCGGCGGTCGAGTGCTTCCTCCGCGTTGCGCTTGGCCTGCTCGATCAGCTTCGCTCGGGCTCCGCGCTTGGGCTGTTCGATGGCGACGGCATTGCCCGCGCGCTCGCAGAGCGCCTCTTCGAGCAGTTCGCGATCAGGCAATTCGCGGTCGAGAAGAATCCGCTTGGGCGGCGGGACTTCCTCGTAAAACTGGACAAGAAAGCTTGAAAGAACATCTGCTTCCGGCACTTCGTTGGTATGCGCGGGGAAGAAGGCCCGATGCCCCCAATTCTGCCCGCCCCGGATGAAGAAGCCCTGGATCGACATGGTTCCGGCCTTGCAAGCCAGCGCGAACACGTCGGCGTCGCCGAGCCCCTCGGCGTGGACCGTCTGGCTGCCCTGGACATAGGTCAGCGCGCGCAGGCGGTCGCGGAAAACGGCGGCAAGCTCGTAATCCTGCTTTTCCGCCGCCTCGGCCATCATCCGCCCGAGCCGCTCCTGCACCCCGGTCGAGCGGCCGGCGAGGAACGCCTTCGCCTCCTTGACCAGTTCCGCATAGCCGCCCTCGCTGATCCGGCCGACGCAGGGCGCCGAGCAGCGGCGAATCTGGTAAAGCAGGCACGGCCTCGACCTGTTCTCGAAAAAGCTGTCGGAACAGCTTCTTAGAAGGAAAATTTTCTGAAGCGCATTGAGCGTCTGGGCGACCGATCCGGCGCTTGCGAATGGTCCGTAATAATGCCCCTTCACCCGCCGCGCGCCGCGATGTTTCTGGACACGCGGGAAGGCATGATCTTCCCGGAGCAGGATGAAGGGGAAGCTTTTGTCGTCGCGGAGAAGCACGTTGTACGGCGGCCGGAAACGCTTGATCAATTGCGCTTCGAGGAGCAGCGCCTCCGCCTCGGTCCGGGTCGTGACAATAGTCATCGACCGCGTCTGCGACACCATGCGCTGCAGTCGCTTCGGAAGCTTCGCGACCTGCGTGTAATTGGTGACGCGGTTCTTCAGCGCCCGAGCCTTGCCGACGTAGAGCACGTCGCCGCGAGCATCCTGCATCCGGTAGACGCCCGGATTGCGCGGCAGCGTTCTCAGCACCTCGCGGATCGCAGCGACGCCCTTTTCGAGGTCGGGCTGTTCCGCACCGCGCACGGCATAGGTCGCCTGCTCCTCGTTGAAGCGGTTCGATGCGCCGGGAAGATCGGGACGGTCGGCCTTGGTCACGGGGGGGATTTAGGCGTTCGGCCGCCGCGCCGCGAGTGGGATGTCGGAATTGCCGGTCTAAAAGCGACACGATTGACTTGGTTGACGATGCTGCGCGGTTTCCCGGCGAGTGTCCACTTTGTCGAATTGCAGAGGGAAATCAGCGCTCTGAGCGATGTCGCCTTTGCTTGTGACGCCCAAACGCGCGAGCTGATGTGTCGACTTTGCAAGCCGCTCCTGGAGCAACCGTTCGCGGCGGCGGGCCAGCGCCAGGTTGCGCGCATTGCGGAACCGCTCGCCGGCCGGCCGATTGCGATCTGGGTGTGGTGTCCATCGGGAAGGACAAGCCGCAAATCGGCGTGAGTAGGAAAATGATTTTTTCGATCGCGGGGCGGAGTGTCCGTTATGGGAAGCGCACATGAGAGGCCGTGGCCAGCAGCAACTGGCCCCACCGTGGAGCTAGGAGCGCTTGCCGGTTCCGAAGTAGCGCGCCGCGCCGATGCCGAGCAGAGCCAAAATCAAGGCGATTTTATACCCGGTGAAACCTCGCGAATAAAATTGCGTCGAACCGCAGCCAATCTGAAGCCCAACCGAGCCGGAGCGATGGTAGGGTCCGTTCTTCTCGCATTCCGGCGATGCGCTTGTTGAAGCCGCTGAGCTGTTCTGGTCGGAACTGGCGTCAACGGCGGCACTTGCGAAAGACGGAGAAGCAATCATGCAAGCCGTGAATGCGAAGCAGAGTTGAATCCGAGTCAGCGCCATGTTCAGCCTTTCCCACCGTCGTTCAGCAAACTCACGTGTTTCTACCGAGCAGATTTATGCCGAGCAGTTCTTAAGGATTCGGTTTAATGTCCGCCTGATCAATGCTCATGCGGGAACATCGCCGGTCGAGCTGATCTCTGCAATGGCGAAAAGCGACGTTGGCACTTGGCGGTCCGATGCGTACCGTGAGCGCGCTGGATGGAGGTCGGAGCAATGTGGACCAGGAAGCAAGTGCTGGTGACCAGCAGGGCGGACGGCACCATCCAGATCCTGCCAATGCGCTACAACGCGTCGCATCAGCGCGGCTGGCGCTGCTTCCTCAGCCCCTTGGCTGATGACCCGGGGGCCATCGCGGAAGACAGTGCGCCGAGCTTTTATGGGCGTTCGCCGTTCGACGCGCTGGCAATGTTTCGCGCTACGATCGAGCCCGCCGGCGGTCGATTGCTGCAGGCAATGGCAAGCCGCCAGTGCTGGGCCGACACAGAGACATTCGACCGGTTCTGCCGGCGGCTGCGGCCCGGGTCGGCGGAGACCGACCTGGTTGACGGGTTTTTGCCGATTGGCCCGGGAGAGGCAGTCACGTTGGATGAGCAGCGCGCTCATTACGAGGCGTGGTGCGCAAGTCTGCCTGCCTTGCCCGAATCGGGAGCCATCCCAAAATCTCGAGCCCGGAAGGTACTGGACGAAAGCAACGCCTCAATCCGGGCAGCGCGAGAGGCGGCGATCCTGTCTCGGGGCGATCTCGCGCCCCGCCGCAAAGACGAAAGCTGATCGGCCGGCCGGAGTTAGGCCGCCGCCCTCGCCTGTTCCTCGCCCGCCAGCATCCATTCGACCGCGGCTCGGGCGTGGATGGCGGTGGTGTCGTAGACCGGAAGCACATTGGCGCGGGCATCGACCGCGAGGATCAATTCGGTGCAGCCGAGGACGACCGCCTGAACCCGTTGCCTCGACAGCTCGACGATCAGGGTCTTGAGCTTGCGCTGGCTGTCGCGGACGACATGGCCCGCAGCCAGCTCCTCGTAGATGATGCGGTCCACCTCGGCGCGCCATTCGGGCGTGAGCTCCTGGATGACGATCCCGCGCGCCTCATAGGCTTCGCGGGCGAAGGGCTCGGTCATCGTGAAGCGCGTGCCGAGAAGCGCGATCCGGCTACGGCGATCCGCAACCAGCTCAGCCGCCGTCGCATCGCGAATGTCGACGATCGGGAGGGAAGTTGCGTCGCCTGCTTCCTTCACTGCCTTGTGCATCGTGTTGGAGGCGAGAAGGATTCCCTCTGCGCCGGCCTCCTTCAGGCGGACAGCCGCATCGGCGACGACCCGATTGGCCGAGTCCCAGTCGCCGCTCCGGTGATAGCGGGCATAGTCCGTCTCGAAGTCGAGGCTCTCGATAAGCAGCCGGGCGCTATGAAGACCGCCAAGGCGCCGAGCGACCGCGCGGTTGATGTGATCGTAATAGAGAGCCGTCGAGGACCAGCTTGTCCCGCCGACGATTCCGAGCTTCCGCATGATGTCTTCCCCCGGCACGCCCCACCGGCGACCGGCTGGGGGCTTT
>Ga0157369_10000686_pt1 | contig 43803 bp, 35 predicted proteins | sample C25metaG_FD_113461 | JGI IMG/M metagenome (GOLD analysis project Ga0157369, IMG submission 113461) | Corn rhizosphere microbial communities from Kellogg Biological Station, Michigan, USA - C2-5 metaG | ecosystem: Host-associated > Plants > Roots > Rhizosphere > Soil | place: USA: Michigan... | reverse complement strand
CGAGGTCACCATCGCCTCCTACGCCTGGTTCACGGGACTCGACCTGTCCGCCTACCCCGCCGACACCCCGATGACCGACCTGCACACCGAGATGTCGCAATCGCAGGTCTCGCGCTTCGCGGGGATGACCGTGGGGGACGTGCTGAAGGACTGGCACGAGCACGGCGTGGGATCCAAGGCGTTCGTCGGCACCGCTGAGGAGGTGGCGGACCACATCATCGAGCTTGCCGAGGGTGCTGACCTCGACGGCTTCCTGCTGTCGCCGGTGATCCAGCCGGGGTCGACCGTCGACTTCGTCGAGCGCGTTCTGCCCATCCTGCGCGAGCGCGGGGTGTGGGCGCCCATCACGGAGGGCAGCCTCCGCGAACGGCTCACCGGCTCCGACTCGGCGACCCTGCCGGAGGGGCACCCGGCCGCGGACTACCGAGCAGCGGTGGCGGCCACGGCGTGACGAACCAGGGGAGCGTCTGCGTCGTCGGCAGCATCAACGCGGACCGCTTCGTCGGTCTCGCCCGGCTCCCGCAGCCGGGCGAGACCGTCCTGGGATCGAGCCTCGGACTCTACGCCGGCGGCAAGGGGCTCAACCAGGCGGTCGCCGCAGCACGGTGCGGCGCCGAGACACGCATGTGCGGAGCGGTCGGGGCCGACGTCGAGGGAGCCTTCCTTCGGGAGGCGATGCGGGAGATCGGCCTCAACACCGACTACGTGAGCTCGGTGGATGACGCCACCGGCGCCGCCTACGTGTTCTCCCTCAGCGACGCAGAGAACAGCATCGTCGTGGCCCAGGGGGCGAACGCGGCCGTGAGCGCCGACGACGCCACCGCCGCCGTCCGCGGCGTGGATGTCGTGCTCACCCAGCTCGAGATCGCACCCCGCGTGGCAGCCCTGGCGCTGGCGGCAGGCAAGGAACTCGGTGCCGTGACAATTCTCAATGCTGCACCGGCGCATCCGTCGGCGTGGGACATGCTGAGCGACGTCGACATACTGGTGGTCAACGAGGGCGAGGCGCTGGCGCTCGGCGGTGTCGGTGCGCTCGGCGAGCACGTGACCATCATCGAGACACGGGGCGCCGCCGGCGTGACCGTGCACCCCCGCGGCGAGCAGCCGTTCGAGGTGGCCGCGTTTCCGATCGTGCCGGTCGACACGACCGGCGCCGGCGACGCCTTCTGCGGAGCCCTGGCAGCTGCGATCGCGCGGGGAGCGGACCTGGCGACGGCGGTGCGTGAGGGGGCGGCGGCCGGCGCGATCGTGGCCCAGCATCGTGGCGCGCAGGTGGAGGCGCTGAGCGCCGAAGCGGTGGATCAGCTGGTGGGGGAGGCGTCCTTCTCCGCGGCGCGCAGTTCGTCGGCGTCTGTGTCGGCGCCGGCTGTGTCGGCGTCGGCTGTGTCGGCGCCGGCGGGCTCGCGGTCGTCTGTCCCGGCGTCGGCGGGGTCGCCGATTTTGGGGTCGTCAGCGAAGTGATATTCGCCCGCCTTCACGCGTCCGACCAGCTGTTGAGTCCAGCCTTGCTCGGCGCGAAGGCGCACCGATGACAGTTCGAAGATCTCGCGCACGTACTTGGGCGTGGTCTCCGAGCGTTCGGTGTCTTCGATGTGGAAATCGTTGGCGAGGATGACCGCGTCGATCTTGCTGATGCGGTGCTCCAACCCGGCGATGACCTCCTGGCGGCGCAGAATGAACATGAACGAGATGATCGTCATGATCGACTCGGTGTCGAAGGCCTCGACGTTCCACAGGGTGTCGCGAAGCATGCGCAGGAGTTCGACCTCGCCCTTGGGCGAGATGCTGTAGGTGGTGCGGGCGGGGTGCTTGCCGTCCGACGTGGTGTCGTTCTCGACGATGTATCCGTCACGCTCCAGCGTCTTCAGCCCGTTGTAGATCGAGCCCGGCTGCACGTTGGCCCATTCATCCACATGCCAGGTGGAGAGCTCGCGTCGCAGGAAGTAGCCGTGCACCGGCTGGAATTGGTACACCGCGCCGAGAAGCACGAGCCGGGTCTGGGAAGCCATGGACCCATGCTCCCATAAGCGCCGATGTTCCCGGTGCCGCGGGGCCGCACAAGTGGTAACATTTTTTATAGACAAATTTGACTAGTGATCCAAAGGAGGATCAATGCCGATCCAAACCGACACCCTCGGAGCGCCCCTCGACATCGCGCTGCGCCGGGCCTTCTCCTCGTTCCCCACCGGCGTCGTGGCGGTGTGCGCCGTCGGCGACGACGGGGCCCCGGTCGGTATGGCGGTGAACTCGTTCACCTCGATCTCGCTCGACCCGCCGATGGCGGCCATCAGCGTCGCACGCACGTCGCGCACCTGGTCGGCGTTGTCGTCTCGGCCGTTTCTCGGGCTGAGTGTGCTGGGACGCGACCAGGAGGCCGTGAGCCGGCGGTTGTCGGCGCGCGACGGTGACCGGTTCGAGGGGGCGGCCTGGCAAGCGGATGACGCGGGTGCGATTCACCTCGACGGTGCGGCTCTGTGGCTGACCTGCACGGTTCTCCAGGAGGTGGACGGCGGCGACCACACGATCGTGCTCCTCGCCATCGACGGACTCGAGCACTTCCCCGAGGTGGAGCCACTGCTCTTTCACCAGAGCCGCTACCGCACTTTCGGTCAATAGCGGTGGCGCGCTTCGCCGGCACGGTCGTTCACGGGAACGGCCGCGGCAAGAAGCTCGGGTTCCCGACTGCGAACCTCGACGTCGACACACGCGCGGTCGCCGACGGCGTTTACGTCGCGTGGGTGCGCATCGGGGGCGCCGAGTGGATGCCGGCAACCGTGAGCGTCGGCGACAACCCCACGTTTCGCAACGTCGAGGCCCGCCGCATGGAGTGCCACGTGCACGGGCTTGACCATGACATCTACGGCGAACGCATCGAGGTGGAGATCGTCGCCCTTCTGCGCCGGATGATTGCCTTTGTTGGCGCGGACCAGTTGATCGAGCAGACGGCGCGCGATGTGCGCGCCTCCGCCGCGGTGCTGGCGTCGGCGCGGCCGCCGGCGGCGGGCTGAGCCGGCGGCGGCGCGCTGGCGGCCGAGGCGGCGGGGGGCTGACGGTCGCTACTAGCTCGTCCGGTCGATGACGACCGTGGAGTCCTCACGGCTCAGCGGATACGGGCCTCGGTCGCCCCAGATCGTGAGCACGACGAGGGCGAGCACCGTGCCGAAGATGGCGCCGGTGGTGTTGGCGACCACGTCGGCGACTGACGGGAACCGCTGGGCGAGGAAGAGCAGCTGGCCGAGCTCGATGATGGAGCTGGCGGCGAATCCGACCACGAAGCCCAGCCACCAGCGGCGCATGCCGACGTAGAACACGACGAGCAGGCCCACGGGCAGGAACAAAGCGATGTTGGCGGTGAACTCGACGACTGAGTAGTTGATGAAGTGCGGCATCCCGTACTTGTGCAGCACCCAGAGGATGTGGGCGATGGTCGCGTGGGCGTCGCGGTCGACGGGGGTGGGCCAGAAGGCGACGAGCACCATGAAGACGGCGTAGACGGCGGCTGCCCAGGGCGCGGCGCGCTTGAGCAGGTCGGCTAGCGTCAACGGAATGCTCCTTCACCGGGTGATGTGGCGCCCGGACCGGGTACGCCGGCGCCCATCGCCGTGGAGGCTAATCCTAGTCAGTCGCGCCTGAAGCTATCGCGAATTCGTGCCCCAGCCGCCCCGCCCCCGCACGCGCCCCGCGAGTGCGCGGTTTCTGCGGCCCCGGGCGCCGTGGCGCGGCAGTTAGCTCGCACCCGCGACGAGGCCTCCGGCACGAATGCGGCCTCTCTGCCGCCCCGGGCGCCGGGAGGCGGCAGTTCGCCCGCACTCGCGACGGGGCCTCCGGCACGAGTGCGGGCTCTTTGCCGCCCGGGGCGCCGGGAGGCGGCGGTTTGCCCGCACCCGCGACGAGGCGTCCTGCACGAGTGCGGGCTTTTTGCCGCCCGGGGCGCCGGGAGGCGGCGGTTTGCCCGCACCCGCGGATTCCTTGCGCCGATGCGCGATAACTCGAACCCCGCTTCGCGCCCGAGTAGCCCGGCGAGGCATGGCAAAAGAAATCGTCCTGAACTTGCGGCTCATTTGAGCGGGAAGTTCAATAACGAAAATCGGGCACTATCACCTCGAGGAGTGTCCCATGGTCCAACCCAACTGATTTGGTTCGCCTCGGCGCACGGTGAGCAGCACCAGCCCGACGCCGATCAGGGCCAGGCCCACCCAGCCGGCTACGCCCATCCGTTCGCCGACGACGACGATCGCGAGCACCGCAGCGACGGCTGGCTCGATGAGGGTGAGCGTGGTCGCGGTGCTCGGGCGCACCCGCGCCAGGCCTATGCCGAACAGGAAGTAGCCGAGGAACATCGGCACGAGTGCCATGTAGGCGGCGACGGCGAGCGATTGCGTCGACGAGAGGAGCGGGCCGCCGGTCGCGAGCAGCACCGGGATCAGCAGCACGCCGCCGAGCCCGAAGACCGCGCCCATCGAGGCGCCGCGGCCGACGTTGCGCTGCATCATCCGGTGCACCACCCACGAGTAGAGCGCGTAGGTGACGCCGGCGACCAGGCCGAGCACCACGCTCCACACGGTGGCCGCACCGGTGCCGCTCGGCGCACTCACCCGCGACAGGCAGAGCACCACGCTGCCGCCCACGGCGAGGGCGGCGGCCAGCATCCAACGGCGGGTGAGCGGCGTGCCGTCGATCGTGCGCTCGAGCACGGCCGACGCGAGGGGAGCGGAGGCCAGCGACACAACAGTGCCGACCGCCACGCCGCCCAGGCGCATCGACGTGTAGAACGCCAGCGGGTAGACGGCGACCGACACAGCGCCCAGCACGATCAGGCCGCGGTTGCGCAGCAGCAGCGAGCGGGAGCGGTGCATGGCCCGGAGCGCGATCAGAGACTGCAGGATGCCCCCGATGCCCATCGCGGCCGCACCGATCGCGAGCGGGCCGGCCAGCGGCGCGAAGGTCGCCGCCGTACCCGTCGTGCCCCAGAGCACCGCGGTGACGAGGATCGCCAGCAGGCCGCCTGCGCCGCGGCTCACCGGGCGTCCTCTGCCTCAGCCGTGCCGGTGACGACCGGGACCATCGTTTCCACCGTCTCTCCTGGCGATCCGCGGCGGATACCCAAAACGCCCCCGCCGTAGAAGGCGGGAGCGTTTTGTTTGGTCGGGGTAACAGGATTTGAACCTGCGACCTCGTCGTCCCGAACGACGCGCGCTACCAAGCTGCGCCATACCCCGATCAGCCCGTGGGCCTCAATAAGTATAGACGCTCTCGGGGAGCCGTGCGGACAGCATCCGTTGCCCGGCAACCCGACGACGGGCATCGGCCCTGTACCGTTCGACGGAGATTTTGCCGGAACCGTCCCCTTAGTCGCCTGAAGGGGGCGAAAAAGCGGAAATCTCCGTCGAACGGGAGGGGGAGGGGGAGGGGAGGGGGAGGGGAGGTGGCGCGCCGTCGCCGGGTGCAGCGCGAGACGTTAGTGCGCGCCGGCGGTGAGGGTGAGCAGCGTGGCCTCGGGCGGGCACGCAAAGCGCACCGGCGCGTAGATCGAGGTGCCGAGGCCGGCCGAGACGTTCAGGTACGCGGTGCGCAGGCCCTGGTGCCAGAGGCTGAGCCCCTTCACCTGCTTGCGCGGGATATCGCAGTTCGTCACGAGCGCCCCATAACCGGGCACGCACACCTGGCCGCCGTGCGTGTGCCCGGCGAAGATCAGCTGCGCGCCGTGGTTCACGAACGAGTTCAGCACCCGCTGGTAGGGCGCGTGCGCCACGCCGACGGTCACCGTGGGGCGCGGCTCAGCGGCAACGGATGGGTCGGGCCACGTCTCGTCGGACAGCGGGTCGTTCGCGCGCAGGTCGTCGATCGCCCCGGTGATCACCTCGAGCCGATCGCGGCCCACGTGCGGGTCGTCGACCCCGAAGAACTCGAAGTGGGTGCCGTTCAGGTCGAATGAGCCGGCCTTGTTGTTCAGGTCGACCCAGCCGAGGTTCTCGAACACCCCGAGCAGCCGGTCGATGTCGAGCGGCTCGCGGTGGTGCTGCACCTTCGACGGCCCGCCGAAGTACTTCAGCGGGTTCTTCGGTTGCGGCCCCACGTAGTCGTTCGACCCGTTCACGAACACGCCCGGCACACCGGCGAACGGCGCGAGGGCGTAAGCAACACCACGGATGCCGTCGGCATGCCCCAGATTGTCACCCGTGTCCACGATCAGGTCGGGCTTCAGGTCAGCGAGCGAGCGGATCCAGTCCTGCTTGTCGGTCTGCCATGGTGCCATGTGCAGGTCGGAGAGGTGCAGCACGCGGATGCTGTCGGCTCCCGGCGGCAGCACCGGCACGGTCACTTCACGCAGGGTGAAGTCGTTGCGCTCGATGATCGAACCCCAGGCGAAGGCGCCGAGGCCCGCCGCGCCGACTGCACCTGCAGTCAGCGCGGCGAGCTTACCGCCGAGGCGCGGGGCGCTCATCCCTTGGCGTCCTTCTTGTCCTTGGGCTTCTCGGGTGCTGCGGGCTTGGCCGGCTCCTTGGTCGGCTTCGGAGTCGCCGTCGGGGTCGGGCTGGGCTTCTCGACCTTGGGCGGCTCCACGTAATGACCGATGGTGAGGGTCACGTTGCTGCCCCAGGCGGCCTCAGAGCCACCGCCCGGCGTCTGCGACATGACCACGCCGTCCTGCGACTTGTCACTGGTGTCCTTCGACTCGGTCGAGACGCCGAAGTTGCCGAGGTTGCCGCGCGCCGACTGCTCGCTCTGCCCCGTGACATCCGGAACCACCGTCAGGTTGCCCCGGCTGGTGTAGATGGTGACGGTGGAGCCGCGGCCGGTGCTGCCCGACGGGTCGGTGCCGGTGACGGTGCCCTTCGGCAGCGAGGAGTCGACGTCGCCGCCCACGCTCGGGTTGAAGCCGGCGTTGGAGAGCGCCGACTGCGCGTCGGAGACGGACATCCCACGCACGTCGGGGATCGAGCGCTGCGGCGCCTGGATGACATCCCAGTCGGGCTCGGGGAACTTGCCTCCGCCGTACTTGGCGTTGGCGACGGACATGATGGCGGGCCACATGCGGTGACGTGCGTCTGCCGCGCGTCCGCTGTCGAAGTAGACCTTGCGCTGGTCGAGCACGTGATGGCCTTCGCCCTTGAGCCCGACGACGCCCACCACGGTGGCGACCTTGGTGCTGGCGCCGTTCATCCAGGTGTCGATGTTGTCGTCGGTGGTGCCCGTCTTGCCGATCATCGGCACGTGCGGGTCGGTGCTGTAGTTCGACGCCTGCGCGGTGCCGTCGGTCATGACCTTGCCCATGGCGTAGGTGAGGCCCGCGTCGAGCTTCGGGTCGATCGCCTGCGTGCACTTGGTCTTCGGCACGGGCAGCTCCGTGCCCTTCGGGCCGATGATCTTGTCGATGGCGACGGAGGTGCAGACCTTGCCCTTGTTGGCGATGCCGGCGTAGGCGGACACCATGGTCAGCGGTGCGATTTCGTTCGTGCCGAGCACGGTCGCCGCGGTCTGGGCCAGCGGGTCACCGTCGGCGCGGTGCACGCCGAAGTCCTTCGCCGTGTTGGCGATGCCACAAAGGTCGAGCGCCTTCGCCATGCCGATGAAGGCGGTGTTGATCGACTGCTGGGTCGCGTACAGCGCCGTGTAGTTCGGCGCGGTCTCGAAGTCCTCATCGTTCTGCGGGCTGAAGCCCTGCGCGTCGTAGTTCTGGGTGCCGTGGCAGCTGTCTTTGAAGTCGCCCCAGTTGTCGCGAATGCGGGAGTCCGTCGCTTCGTTGAGCGTGTGGCCTTCCTTCAGCCATTCCGCGAGGGTGAAGACCTTGTAGGTCGACCCGGGCTGGAATCCGCCGGAGCCACCGAAGTCGATGTCGGTGTTGTAGTTGATCGCGGAGTACTTGTCGTTCTTCAGAACCGCGGGGTCCTGGCTGTAGAGCTTGTTCTGCGCCATTGCCAGGATGCGGCCGGTGCCGACCTGCACGCTCGTCGCGACCGCGGCCTCGTTCCAGCCGGGGTACGTCATCGGAACGTTCTCTTTGAGGGTCTTGACCGCCGCGTTCTGCACGTCTAGGTCGAGCGTGGTGTACACGTCGAACCCGCCACGGCGGAAGTTCTGCTTGCGGGTCTCCTCGTCCTTGCCGAAGATCGGGTCGGTGCGCAGGATGTGGGTCACGTAGTCACAGAAGTACGCGTTCGCCTTCGCGGTCGCGCAGCCGGTGCTCGGCGGGGTGATCTTCGGCTCGATCTTGGTCGCGATCGCCTCGTCGTGCTGCTTCTGCGTGATCTTCTTGTACTTGAGCATCTCGTCAAGGATGTAGTCCCGACGCGACTTGTTGGCGGCGTATCCGTTGGCCTTGCCGTTGGTCGGGCTGTCAGGCTCGTCGAGCTGGAACTTCACCGGGTTGTTGACGATCGCCACGAGGCTCGCCGCCTGCGGCAGCGTGAGCTTGGCCGCCGTGGTGTTGTAGTAGTAGTTCGCCGCCGACTCGATGCCGTAGACCGTGCCGCCGAACAGCGCGATGTTCAGGTATCCGTTGAGAATCTCGTCTTTCGAGTACTCCTTCTCCACGCCGATCGCGTACCGCATCTCCTGCAGCTTGCGCTCAGCGGATGTCTCGGTCGCGTCGTTGTAGCACGACGTGCGCTTTGCGTCGTCGCTGATCAGCTCACACTTCTGCACCAGAACGTTCTTCACGTACTGCTGTGTGATCGAGGAACCACCGCGCGTGTTGCCGGTGGTGACCGTCTGCACCGCACCCTTGATCGTGCCGCCGATGTCGATGCCGCCGTGCTCATAGAAGTGCGGGTCTTCGCCGGCGACCGCGGCATCCTTCGCGAACTGCGAGATCTTGTCCCAGCCCACCTCGACGCGGTTCTGGTCGTAGAAGGAGGCCAGCAGAACCTTGCTGCCGTCGTCTTTCTTCGCGTAGATGTTGCTCTTCTGCGAGAGCTGGTCGATCTTGAGGTACTCGGGCAGGTTCTCGAAGACGTTCATCGTGTTCGTCGCAGCCATGCCCGACACAGCCAGGGCAGGGGTGACAGCGACGGTGACGAGCACGCCGGCGATGGCGCTCATGCCGATGAAGCCCAGAAGCCCCCCGAGCCAACGACCCATCGAACGATTTTTGGCAGACATAGGATTGAGCGTAAAGGACGAAGCTGAAAAACCACCTGAATGGGAGAGCCATGCCTGCCTGGGAATACCTCACGACGCCGCTGATGATTCACAACACCGCGGCCATTCTCAACAACTGGGGAGCCGACGGCTGGGAGCTGGTGCAGGTGGTGACGGGACCCGAGGGCGGGCTGGTCGCGTACCTGAAGCGGCCCGTGGCAACGGATGCGTCGGCCGACGTTGCGGCATCCGCTGTGGGGGCGTGACATGGCGATGATCGACGCGCGCCTGGCCGAGCTGGGCATCGAACTTCCCGAGGTGGTGCCGCCGGTGGCCGCCTACGTGCCCGCGATCGTGTCGGGCTCGCTGGTCTTCACGGCGGGGCAGCTGCCGATGGTTGCCGGGAAGCTGCCGGCGACGGGCAAGGTCGGTGACGGCGATGGGCTGGTCTCGGCGGAGGACGCCCGCGGGTATGCGCGGCAGTCGGCCTTGAACGCGCTCGCCGCGGTGAAGTCGGTGATCGGGTCGCTGGACCGCGTGACGCAGGTCGTGAAGGTGACCGGATTCGTCGCATCCGACCCGTCGTTCACCGGGCAGCCGGCCGTCATCAACGGGGCGTCGGAGCTGCTGGGCGAGGTCTTCGGCGACCTGGGCGTGCACGCCCGGTCGGCGGTGGGCGTCTCGGTGCTGCCGCTGGACTCGCCGGTCGAGGTCGAACTCGTCGTCTCGTTCGCCTGATCGTCGGCGTGCTGGGGCTGGGACGCCGGAGGTGACGGCGTGATCGCGCTCGTCATCGTGGCGGTGGTGTTCGGGGCGGCCGCGCAGCGTATCACCGGCATGGGGTTCGGGCTCGTGAGCGGGCCGTTCCTGGTGCTGCTGATCGGGCCGTTCGACGGCATTCTGGTGGTCAACCTGTGCGCCATCGTGATGGCGTCGGCCGTGCTGTCGCGGGTGTGGAGACACGTGGAGTGGCGGCGGTATGTGCTGGTCGTGGTGCCGGCGCTGGTCGGCGTGCTGCCGGGATCGTGGCTGGCCGCAACGCTGCCCGGGCCGGCGCTGTCGGTGTCGATCGGGCTGCTGCTGATCCTCGGGCTGTGCGGATCCCTCGTGGCGTCCCGCTTCAACGTGAGCCTGCAGGGCGCGCCGCCTGCGCTCGTGGCGGGATTCGCGTCCGGTGTCATGAACTCGGCGGCCGCGGTCGGCGGGCCGGCCATGGGGATCTACGCGGTGCTCACCCGGTGGCACCAGCGGCCATTCGCCGCCACGCTGCAGCCGTACTTCATCACGGTGACGTTCTCGTCGCTGGTCGCCAAGCTGTGGATCTCGGGCGACAACGTGGCCGAGCTGCTGCCGTTGTGGGCGTGGGTGGGCATTCTGCTCGGCATTGTGCTGGGGCTGACCGCGGGGGAGCGGATCAGCCACAGGGTGAGCCACGAGGCGGCCCGACTGGGCGTGATCGTGATCGCGTTCGCCGGCGCCGTGGTGACCATCCTGCACGGCCTGCTCGCCTGACGCGCTGCCGGCAGCCCGCGGGAACACCCGGCCTCCCCTCTGCGGGCGGGAACAGCCGGCCTCCCCGTTGCGGGCGGGAACAGCCGGCCTCCCCGTTGCTAACTCCGGTAATCCGCAAGGCAGCGGCGACCGGCCCACGTGTTTATGCGTGCGCGGACGCGCCGCCCTCGAGTTTTTCCGGAGTTAGCAACGCGGGCGGGGTGAGACCGGCCCGGCGGCAGCCCCGGCTACTTCATCGCGTCCGTGATCACCTGCATGATCGCGGTGTCGGCCAGGGTCGTGGGGTCGCCGACCTCGCGGCCCTCCGCCACATCGCGCAGCAGGCGCCGCATGATCTTGCCCGACCGGGTCTTGGGGAGCTCGTTCACCACGAAGATCTGCCGCGGCCTCGCAATGGCCCCGATCTGCTGGGCAACGTGCGCCCGCAGAATCTCGGCCACGTCGCCGGCTGACGCGGCATCCGTTTGGCTGGCCTTGATGATCACGAACGCGACCACCGCCTGCCCGGTCGTCTCGTCGCTCGCGCCCACGACGGCGGCCTCCGCGGTCAACGGATGCGCCACCAGCGACGACTCGATCTCTGCGGTCGAGAGACGGTGGCCCGACACGTTCATGACGTCGTCGACGCGCCCGAGGAGCCAGATGTCGCCGTCGTTGTCGCGGCGGGCGCCGTCGCCGGCGAAGTACTTGTCGCCGAACTTGTCCCAGTAGGTCTCCTTGAAGCGCTCCGGGTCGCCCCAGATTCCGCGCAGCATCGACGGCCACGGCTCGGTCACGACGAGCAGGCCGCCGTTGCCCTCGCCGACCGGCTGGCCGCTGTCGTCGAGCACGTCGACTGAGATGCCGGGGATCGGCACCTGCGCCGACCCGGGCTTGGTCGCCGTGATGCCCGGCAGCGCCGAGATCATGATGGCGCCGGTCTCGGTCTGCCACCAGGTGTCGACGATCGGGGTCGAACCGCCGCCGATGACGTTGCGGTACCAGACCCACGCCTCCGGGTTGATCGGCTCGCCGACCGAGCCCAGCACGCGCAGGCTCGACAGGTCGAACTTCTGCGGGATCTGCCGGCCCAGCTTCATGAACGTGCGGATGGCGGTGGGCGCCGTGTAGAGGATCGACACCTTGTACTTCTCGATCAGCTCCCACCAGCGCCCCGGGTGCGGGGTGTCGGGCGTGCCCTCATAGAGCACCTGGGTGGCGCCGTTGGCCAGCGGCCCGTAGACCACATAGCTGTGGCCGGTCACCCAGCCGACGTCGGCGGTGCACCAGTAGACATCCGTTTCGGGATGCAGGTCGAACACGGCCTTGCTCGTGAACGCGGTCTGGGTGAGGTAGCCGCCGCTCGTGTGCAGGATGCCCTTGGGCTTGCCGGTGGTGCCGGAGGTGTAGAGGATGAACAGCGGGTTCTCGGCCGGGAACGGCTGCGCCTCGTGCTCGGCGGGCGCGGCGGCCATCTCGTCGTGCCACCAGAGGTCGCGGTTTTCGGTCCAGTCGACGTCTTGCCCGGTGCGCTTCACGACGAGAACCTGCGTGACGGATGTCGCGGTGCCGTCGCCGCTCAACGCCGCGTCGACCGCAGGCTTCAGCGCCGACGCCTTGCCCTTGCGGTAGCCGCCGTCGGCGGTGATCACGAGCTTCGCGTTGGCATCCTCGATGCGGGAGCGGAGGCTGTCGGCGCTGAAGCCGCCGAAGACGACGGAGTGGACCGCGCCGATGCGGGCGACCGCGAGCATCGCGATGACCGCCTCGGGGATCATTGGGAGGTAGATCGCCACCCGGTCACCGGCGTTGATGCCGAGCTTGGTGAGCACGTTCGCGGCCTTCTTGACCTCGGCGGTGAGTTCCGCGTAGGTGAGCGTGCGGGTGTCCCCGGGCTCGCCCTCGAAGTGGAAGGCGACGCGGTCGCCGTTGCCGGCCTCCACGTGGCGGTCGAGGCAGTTGTATGCGACGTTGAGCTGGCCGTCGTCGAACCACTTCGCGAACGGCGGGTTGGACCAGTCGAGCGTGCGAGTGAACGGGGTGTGCCAGTGCAGCAGATCGCGGGCCTGGTCGGCCCAGAATCCGAGGCGGTCGGCCGCCGCATCCGCGTAGAGCTGCTCGGTGGCCACCGCCTGTGCGGCGAACTCGGGGGACGGCGGGAATCGGCGCGATTCGTCGAGCAGGTGATCGATCTGGGTGCTCATGTATCTACTGTCGCTCCTTTGCGAAGGCGGTGGGCGGTGGGTCTGGAGTGGTGCTGGTGTGGGTGTCGTGCTGTGCGGGGGTGGTGCTGTGCGTGCGTGGTGCAGTGGGGTGCGTACGCGTGCGCACCGTGCCTGCACACCCCGTGACGGACAAAACCTTACTCGTGTCGGCCCGGCGCCGAGTTCCGAAGCGAAGCGAGAGGTCATCTGAACGACTTTTCGGGGGACGATCGGCAGCGACTTCCGCGTATTTTCGCGGATTTTGCCCGAGGAAGATGTCCCCCGTCCAGTTGCCCTCGAAAATGGGGGCAAATGCCCTTGGTTTTGACGACACATCGGCATACACTGATGCCAGTCGGACGAAAGTTCAGACCCGTGGCGCGCTTTTTCCCCCCAATTCGCGCGTTGCCGAGGCGGTACCCGTTCCCCCCAATGGGTACCGCCCCCTTCTTTTAACCCGCAGGTTCTGGTGTAGCCCGCAGGTTCTGGTCGCTCCGCCAATTGCCGGCCGTCTCATCGCCCTAGTCGCGCGGTTCCCGGGTCCTTCAGTTGCTAATTCAGGAAATCCTTCTGCTGAGCGGGGTCGAGGGCCCGGACCAGTGCGGAACTCCGCCGCGCGCGACGAAAATCTCCTGAGTTAGCAACCGGGCGAGGTCGAGAGGGCCTCGCACCAGGTGACTCCGCACGGCCCGCGTCTGCAAACGGCTGGCTCCCCGCTGCCCGGTCCCCACGGGTCCCTTGTTGCTAGTTCAGGAAATCCTTCTGCTGGGCGTGCGACAGCCCCCGGACCAGTGCGGGACTGTGTCCGGCGCGCGGAAGATTTCCTGATTTAGCAACCGGGCGAGGTCGAGAGGACTCGCACGGGGTGGCGAGGCACGCGACGCTTCTGCGAATAGCTGGCTCCCCGCTGCCCGGTCCCCGTGGGTTCCCTGCTGCTAGTTCAGGAAATCCTTCTGCCGGGCGTGCGAGAGTCCCCGGACCAGTGCGGGACTCTGCCCGACGGGAGAAAATTTTCCTGAGTTAGCAACCGCGGGCGGGGTTGCGAGGGCTGCGGGAGGCGTGAATCCTCCACAGCGGCCGGCATCGAGGGGATGTGCACGGGCTTCCCCGGTGACGGGGGAGCGGACCGCGCCCCCCGTACGGTGTGCGCATGCCCACACCGTTCGTTGCTGTCCCGTCGTACCGGCCGGTGCCGGCTGTGCCGCCCGGGTCGGCGACGCTCGAGCGGGTTGAGTCGAAAGGGCAGGCAGGCGCCGACGTCGGCTGGCCGGAGGCCTGGTTGCGGGCGCCGACCATGGAACACCTGGAGGCGCCGCCCACTGGGGCGCCTGCGGCGCGCCCGGAGGCGACGCCCACTGGGGCGACCACGGAGCACCAAGGGCCGTCGCCGGCGGGCCAGATCGGCGCGCATCAAGGACCGCCGGGGGCGGAACCGGATCTGAGCGTCCCACTCGACGTGTCCGCGCTGGGGCCGCTCGCGCCCTTCGCAGCCGAACGGGGCGTCACCGACGTGTTCGTGAACGGCGAGGCCGGGCTCTGGGTCGACGACGGCCGGGAGCTCCGGCACCGCCCGGAGTGGCAGGCCGGCGAGCCCGAGGTGCGCGAGCTGGCGGTGAGGCTGATCGCCCTGGGCGGGCGCCACATCGACGAGGCCAGCCCATGTGTGGATGTGAGGTTGGCCGACGGCATCCGTGTGCATGCCGTCTTGCCGCCGGTCTCGAGCACGGGCACGCTGCTGTCGATCCGGCTGCCGACGGCGGGCGGGCTGAGCCTGGCGCGTCTCGTTGCGTCCGGCCTGTGTGGCGAGGGCGAGGGCGGGGCGGCGCTCGCCGACCGGATGCGAGCTGCGGTCGTGCGGCGTGAGAACCTGCTGATCACCGGGGCGGCCGGCAGCGGCAAGACCACGCTGCTCGCGGCGCTGCTGGCCGAGGCGCCGGCGGACGAGCGCATCGTCGTCATCGAGGACGTCGCGGAGCTGCGCATCGCGCACCCGCACGTGGTGGCGCTGGAGGCGCGACAGCCGAATCTCGAGGGAGCGGGGCGCGTCGGCGTGGAGACGCTGGTGCGCGAAGCACTGCGGATGCGGCCGGACCGGTTGGTGCTCGGCGAGTGTCGGGGCGGGGAGATCCGCGAGTTGTTTAGCGCGCTGAACACCGGGCACGACGGTGGTGCGGGCACGTTGCATGCGAACTCGCTCTCCGACGTGCCTGCCCGGCTGGAAGCGCTCGGGGCGCTCGCCGCACTCAGCCCGGAAGCGGTGGCGCGCCAGACGGTGAGCGCGTTCGACCTCGTGCTGCATCTGGAGCGGCGGGCGGGTGTGCGCCGGTTGGCGGCGATCGGGCGCTTCGTTGTGAGCGAGCGGGGGACGCTGGGGGTCGAGGCGGTCGAAGCGGTGGAGGCGGTCGAGGCGGTCGAGGCGGTCGAGGCGGACGTGAGGGCGCGGGGGAGGTGAGGGCGGTGGCGGGGGCAGGGGACGAGAACGTAAGGGAAACGACCGAGGCGGTCGAGGCGGTGGAGGCGGTGGAGGCGGTGCAGGCGGCCGAGGCGGTCGAGGCGGTCGAGCCGTCAACCTCGGCGGGGTGGCGCGGTGAAGTGGCGTAGGCGGCGACGGCGCCCGGTCGCGCCGCCCATAGAAGAGGTCGCGGCGATCGCGCAACGCCTCGCCGTGCTGCTCTCGGCGGGCGTGTCGCCGGTCTCCGCGTGGGGCTACCTGCTGCCGCCCGGCGAGGCGGCACCCACGGAATCCGCGGACACCGCAACGGGCAGGGTGATCAAGGCCGCAGCTTCGGCCGGCGCCACTGGCGCGAGTGTCGCTGACGCGCTCGCCGCCGAGGCCAACGCGCTGCCAGTCGCCGAGCGCCAAGCGTGGCTCGCGCTCGCCGCGGCCTGGTCGGTGGCGACGGATGCCGGCGCCCCGCTTGCCGCATCGCTGCGGGACCTCGCTTCATCGTTTCGCGAACTCGGCCAGTTGCAGCGCGACGTGGGGGTCGCCCTCGCCGGCCCCGCCGCCACCGCCCGCGTCGTGCTCGGTCTTCCCGTGGTCGGTCTCGGCTTCGGCGCGCTCATGGGTTTCAACACGCTCCACGCGCTGTTCGCCACCGTGCCCGGCCTGCTCTGCCTCGCGGTCGGCGCGGTGCTCATCGCCGGCGGCGCCCGCTGGAACGCTCGTCTTGTGCGCAAAGCCGAGGCAACGGATGCCGCACCGGGCCTCGACCTGGATCTCACCGCTATCGGGATGGCGGGCGGCGCATCCGTTGCCCGAGCCCGCGCACTCGTGACCGCAGCCCGTGAGCGCTTCGACGTGGGAGGCGCGGAGGCGGAGGCGGCCATCGCCGCGGTGCTCGACCTGGCCTCGCGCGCCGGCGTTCCCGCCGCCGAGTTGCTGCGGAGCGAGGCGGAGCAGGTGCGCCGGGCAGCCCGCAGCGACGGGCAGCGCAAGGCCGAGACTCTCGCCGTGACGCTGATGCTGCCACTGGGACTGTGCGTGCTGCCGGCCTTCATGCTCGTGGGCGTGGCGCCCTTGCTGCTGGGGGTGCTGGCGTCGACGTTCGCGGTGTTGTGAAGGTGGGCGCGGCCGTGCGCCGCCGTCGCGTCAGGGAGCGGGCACCTGCAGCACGCTCTGCAGCGGCGGACCCTCGGGCTGGAGCCGGTAGGTGACCACCACGTTCGCCGGTCCCGACAGCGTGTACCGGGAGACGAGCGAGAACTCTGCAGCCTCTCCCGGCGCGAGGGTGGGGGGATCCCGCGGCGTTTCGTGGAGTCGCTTCTTGTCGAGCTCGGTGAGGCCCTGGATGTCGACCAGGTACACGGTGTCAGGCCCATCGTTCACCAGAAGCCAGGCCTCGCCGGCTTTATGTCGAACCGAGAGGCGGGTGGTGCCCGGCCGGGCGCCGGCGAGGAGCGTCTGGGATGAGTGCGGGCTGCCCGCGAGGGCTGCTGCGAGCGTGGCGCGTTGCTGCGCGTCTTTGGAACGCTGGTTTGACGCGAGGGTGAGGTAGCCGAACACGATGGCGACCACGACAGCGAGCGCGGCCGAGATGGACCCGATCCATTGGGTCCACAGTGAGGCGGATTCGTATGGCGTCACACCGAGAGGGTACCGCCGGCCTCCGACACGAGGTCGTTTGCCGGGCAACGAACCGCGCCGTCGACACCGCGACTCTTCCCCACGCTGTGCGCCCCGAAGCCGCTCTGTGAATGTGGCCCATCGTCGCTGCGTCGGCCGGGTCCGTCCTCCACAACAGCCCTCGGCTCGCCTTTTCTGCACCGTTTCTCGGCGGCCCGCGTGCCCGCACGGTCGGCGGCGCAGGCTGAGTGTGCTCGCGCCATCACAATCGCGTCGATCGACGCAAGAAGGAGGAACCATGCTGAAACGACTGGTCAGGCGCGCGCTCGCGCGGCTGCGCTTCGGGGCTCGCGTGCGCGATGAGGAGGGCGCGGCGACCGCCGAGTACGCGGTGGCGACGATGGCCGCGGTCGGGTTCGCCGGCCTCCTCATCGTCATTTTGAGGGGCGACGAGGTGCGCGGGATCCTCACGGACCTCGTGCGCAGCGCGCTGACCGTGGGATGACCAGTGCGCTCACCGCGGGATGACCGAAAGCCGACGCGGAGGCGGAGACTCCGACGGCGCGATCGGCGCCACGGCGCGAGAGCGCCAGCCGGTGACGCGGGCAGGTGGCTCGTCCCGCGCGGCGGGGAGATCGGCAGCGTCACGGCCGAGTTCGCCGTCGTGCTGCCCGCCGTGGTGCTCGTGCTCGCGGCGTGCCTCGGCGCCGTTCAGGTTGCCGCGCAGCAGGTGCGCCTGACGGATGCCGCCGCCAGCGCCGCCCGGTCGTTGGCGCGAGACGACGGGGTCGGGCAAGCGACAGCCATCGCCCAACAGGCGGTCGGTGCCGCGGCGCTCAGCAGCGAACGGCGTGGCCCCTTCGTCTGTGCGAGGCTCAGCGCGCCAAGCGCGTTCCTGCCGTTCGCCGCCGCCGGACTTCGATTGGAGGCAGCATCATGCGCGCTCGCGGGCGGGCTCTGAGAAGAGACGGGCGGGCTCTGAGAAGAGACGGGCGGGCTCTGAGAAGAGACGGGCGGGCTGTGAGAAGAGACGGGCGGACTGTGAGAAGTCGCGGGCGGGCTGTGAGAAGAGAGGAAGGTTCGGGCTCGATCCTCGCCGTCGCGATCATCGGCGCGTGCCTGCTGGCGACCGCGATGCTGGTGCCGTTGCTCGCGCTGCTCGCGGTGGGCCAATCGGTGCAGGGCGCAGCGGATGCTTCCGCCCTCGCCGCTGCCGACACCGCATCGGGTGCCGTGCCCGGGTTTCCCTGCGAGGCCGCAGCGAGCGCGGCGACGCTGAACGGCGCATCCGTTGCCCGCTGCACGGTAGAGGGACTGATCGCGACGGTGGCCGTGGAGCGGGAGGTCGCGGGCTTTCGGCTCAGCGCCCAGGCGAGGGCGGGACCGCCGCCCAACGAGCTCTATTCGAAGACAGCCTCAAGAAAGCGGTAGCCGACGGCGGTCGGTCGCTCGGAACCCTCCCCGTCGAATTCGAGGTCGGCCCCGCGGGCGTACAGATAGCGCTTTCCGGCGGTACCGCTGGGAATCTCGATCCTTGGTTGCGGATCGCCGGACTCCAGGAACTCCGTCCTGATCGTCTTGCCCTCGAGCGGACCGTTGGTCAGCTTTGCCGTGTACGTTCCGTAGGTTTGCTCCGTTGCAGCCATACCCCCATTGTCCTCAGCAAACGGCACGAGGCAAGCGTTCGCATGCAAAGCGAATTAGGCGGGCACTCCATTCCTATGTGTATGGTGTGCCTTGGTCCACGAATGGGCCATGACATTTAAGAGGAGTCAGGTGCCAGGCACGAAGAAGCTGGTCATCGTCGAGTCACCGACGAAGATGAAGTCGATCGCAGGATATTTGGGCGACGGCTACGAGGTGCTGTCCTCGGTGGGGCACATTCGCGACCTGATCGAACCCAAGAACCTTCCGCCGGAGCTGAAGAAGGGCCCGCTCGGAAAGTTCTCCGTCGATGTGGATAACGGGTTCGAGCCGTACTACGTCGTGTCCGACTCCAAGAAGAAGACGGTCGCCGAGCTCAAGCGCGCGCTGAAGAACGCCGACGAACTCCTGCTCGCCACTGATGAAGACCGCGAGGGTGAGGCCATCGCGTGGCACCTCCTGCAGGTGCTCGCCCCCAAAGTTCCCGTGCGGCGCATGGTGTTCCACGAGATCACCAAGGATGCCATCCTCCAGGCCAAAGACAACACTCGCGATCTCGACACCTCGCTCGTCGACGCCCAGGAAACCCGGCGAATCCTCGACCGTCTCTACGGATATGAGGTCTCCCCGGTGCTGTGGCGGAAGGTCGGCCCCGGGCTGTCCGCCGGCCGCGTCCAGTCCGCGGCGACGCGTCTCGTGGTCGACCGCGAGCGCGAACGCCTGGCCTTCGTCTCGGCAAGCTACTGGGATCTGACGGCGCTGCTGGCGGCATCCGCTGACACCGCCGGCGACACCGAGACGTTCGACGCACGCCTGGTGCGCCTGAACGGCGAGCGGATCGCGACCGGCAGCGACTTCGACGACCTGGGCAACCTGAAGCCGAAGGTAACGGCGGCGACGCTCGACGAGGCATCCGCTCTGGCGCTGGCCGACGCGCTGAAGGCACCGGACGTCGCCGTGACGGTGACCAAGGTCAGCTCCAAGCCCTACCGGCGGAGCCCGGCCGCGCCGTTCACCACGTCGACCCTGCAGCAGGAGGCCGCCCGGAAGCTGCGCTTCACGGCCCGGCAGACGATGAGCGTGGCCCAGTCGCTGTACGAGAACGGCTACATCACCTATATGCGAACCGACTCGCCGTCGCTGTCGCAGCAGGCGATCAACGCTGCCCGCACGCAGGCCGCCGCGCTGTACGGTCCGGAGACAGTGCCCGACAAGCCCCGCCTCTACAAGGGCAAGAGCAAGAACGCGCAGGAGGCCCACGAGGCCATCCGTCCCTCGGGCGACACGTTCCGCACGCCGTCGTCGCTGTCGTCGAGCCTCCGCGGCAACGATTTCAAGCTCTACGACCTGATCTGGAAGCGCACCGTCGCCTCCCAGATGGCGGATGCGACCGGGTCCACCGCGTCGGTGACGATCGAGGCCGGTCCCACCGGAGAGGCCGCGCACCCGAAGGCCTCGGGCGCGCTCGCCGAGTTCGCCGCCAGCGGCACCGTCATCACGTTTCGCGGGTTCATCCTGGCGTACGAGGAGTCCCGCGACGAGGAGCGCAACGCGCCGCAGGACGCGCGCGAGTCGAAGCTGCCGCCGCTTTCCGAAGGGCAAAAGCTCGCTATGCGCGAGGTGGAGGCCAAGGGCCACGAGACCACCCCGGCCGCCCGGTACACCGAGGCGAGCCTGGTGAAGAAGCTCGAGGAGCTCGGCATCGGCCGGCCCTCCACCTACGCGTCGATCATCTCCACGATCACCGACCGGGGCTACGTGCGGCTGCGCGGCCAGGCGCTGGTGCCCAACTGGATCGCCTTCTCGGTCGTGCGCCTGCTGGAGGACTACTTCGGCGACCTCGTGCAGTACGACTTCACCGCCGAGATGGAGAACGACCTCGACCGCATCGCCGACGGCGAAGCGGAGCGGGTCGACTGGCTCAGCAGCTTCTACTTCGGATCGGAGAAGCACAAGGGCCTGCGCCAGGTCATCGACAACCTCGGCGAGATCGACGCCCGCGCCGTGAACTCCGTGCGGATCGACGACGACATCACGCTCCGCATCGGCAAGTACGGCCCGTACCTCGAGGTGATCGAGCCGGATGCCGCGCCCGACGCCGCGCCGCGCCGCGTCAACATCCCCGCCGACCTCGCCCCCGACGAGCTCACCGCCGAAAAGGCGCGGGAGCTGGTGAACGCGCCCGTGCTCACCGACCGGATCGTGGGCGTGAACCCCGAGAACGGCAAGAACATCGTCGTGAAAGACGGCCGGTTCGGCCCCTACGTCACCGAGCTTGACCCTGAACCGGAGGAGCCGGAGGCATCCGAGGCGGGCGCCCGCGAGACGGTCGACCCAGCCACCGGCGAGGTGACGAGCGCTGCCGCCACTGACGGCACGGGCAAGCCGAAGAAGAAGCCGGCGGCGAAGAAGGCGGCGGCCGCGCCGAAGCCGCGCACGGCATCCTTGTTCAAATCGATGGATATCGCGACCGTCGATCTCGACACCGCCCTGGCGCTGCTGAACCTGCCGCGTGTCGTCGGCGTCGACCCGGAGTCGGGCGAGGAGATCACCGCGCAGGGCGGCCGCTTCGGGCCGTACCTGAAGAAAGGCACCGACACCCGGTCGCTCACGAGCGAGGACCAGATCTTCGAGATCGACCTGACCGGAGCCCTCGAGCTGTTCGCGCAGCCGAAGTACGGCGCTCGCCGTGCGTCCAGCGCGCTGAAGGAGTTCGAGGCGCCCGACCCTGACAGCGGCAAGCCGATCAAGATCAAAGACGGCCGCTTCGGCGCGTATGTGACCGACGGCGTCACCAACGCGACCATTCCCAAGGCCGAGTCCGTCGAAGAGATCGACTACGAGCGGGCGGTGCAGCTGCTCGCCGACAAGCGGGCGAAGGGTCCGGCCACCAAGAAGGCGCCGGCGAAGAAGGCCGCGGCCAAGAAGGCGCCGGCGAAGAAGGCGCCTGCCAAGGCCACGACGAAGAAGGCCACCACCGCAACGGCCAAGAAGACGACCGCCAAGACGGCGACCGCCAAGACGGCGACCGCCAAGACCGCGACCGCCAAGACCGCGACTGCTAAGACCGCGACCGCCAAGACCGCGACGTCCAAGAATACGGATGCGACGGCCACCGCCGCGAAATCCGCAGCCAAGAAGACCACGGCTTCGGCGTCGAAGAAGGCGGCCTCGGAGGAGTGAGCGGCCTGTTCATCACCCTCGAGGGCGGCGACGGCTCGGGCAAGACCACGCAGGCGCGCCTGCTGGGTGAGTGGCTGCAGGGGCAGGGACGCACAGTGGTGCGCACCCGCGAGCCGGGCGGCACGGATGTCGGGGTCGAGATCCGCGAGATCGTGCTGCACCACCGCGGCGAGGTTTCGCCCCGTGCCGAGGCCCTGCTCTACGCGGCCGATCGCGCCCAGCACATCGCCACCAAGGTGCGCCCGGCGCTCGCCCGCGGCGAGGTCGTGATCCAGGACCGGTACCTGGACTCGTCGGTCGCCTACCAGGGCGCCGGCCGCGTGCTCGGCGCCGACGAGGTGCGCGACCTGTCGCTGTGGGCGGTCGAGGGCCTGTTGCCCGACCTCACGATCCTGCTCGACCTCGACGAGTCGGTCGCTCGGGCCCGGCTCGACGCCGCCGACAAAGTGTTCGACCGGCTGGAGGCCGAGAAGCAGGAGTTCCACGCCCGGGTGCGGGCGGCGTTCCTGGAGCTCGCCGCCGCGGAACCCGAGCGGTTTCTCGTGCTGGATGCCGCGGCATCCGTTGAGAGCCTGGCTGACAGCATCCGTTCGCGGGTGGCCGCGCTGCTCTAGGCCCTGGTGCCATTCGCGGGCACTCGCAGGTCGGTGGGGCGAGGGCTGTGCCGGGCGGGGCGGGCGGTGCCGGCCGGGGCGGCGAGGGCTGTGCCGGCCGGTGCCGCGAGGGCTGTGCCGGGCGGGCGGAGGCGCCGCCGGGGCACCCGAAAATGTCTCGCGGCGCCCACAATTTCAGGCGCCGGCTCGCATTTTCGGGTGCCGCGAACGGATGCCCCGCATTTTCGGGTGCCGTGAACGGATGCCCCGGGGCGGGCACCGGTGAAGGCGAGGGCTGTGCCGGCCGGGGCGGAGGCGCCGCCGGGGCACCCGAAAATGTTTCGCGGCGCCCACAATTTCAGGCGCCGGCTCGCAGTTTCGGGTGCCGCGAAAGGATGCCCGGGGCGGGCACCGGTGAAGGCGACTGTCGGGGGTGACCGGTAGCCTTGACGCATGAGCGTGTGGGACGACTTGACCGGTCAGGCGGAGGCCATCGCGGTCTTCCGGGCCGCTGCCGAGCGTCCTGGCCCGGTGGTCCCGATGAGCGCAGGCGAGGGTGCCGGGGTCGACACGGGCACAGGCGCAGCGGCTCAGTCGGATTCGGGGGCTGACCCGGGCGCCGGCACTGGCGCAGGCGAGGATTCCGGGGTCGGCGCTGACCCGGGCGCCGGGGCTGGCCCGGGCTCCGCCGGTGCCGCGGCTGACCCGGGCGCGCGCGCCGCAACGGCGGTGCTGACCGCTCCGCCGGCGACCGACGACCACTCCTCGATGACGCACGCCTGGCTCATCACCGGGCCGCCCGGCTCAGGCCGCTCCAACCTTGCGTTCGCGTTCGCGACGGCGCTGCTCGGCCCCGGCACGCCCGAGGGCGACGAGGCGACCCGTCGGCAGGTCGAGGCGCGCACGCACCCCGACCTCATCCTGCTCTCCACCGAGGGCGTCATCATCAAGATGGACGCCGTCAAAGAGGCCGTTTCGCGCTCGCAGTACTCGCCCTCCGTCGGCCGTTACCGCGTCGTCGTCGTCGAAGACGCCGACCGCATGGTCGAGCGCACGTCGAACGTGCTGCTCAAGGCGCTGGAGGAACCGCCCGAGCGCACGGTGTGGATCCTCTGCGCCCCGAGCGAGGCCGACCTGCTGCCCACCATCCGCTCCCGGGTGCGCACCGTGCGGCTGCGCATGCCCTCGGTCGACGACGTGGCCGAACTGCTGCAGCGGCGCGACGGCGTCGACGCGGTCACCGCCGAGCGGGCCGCCCGGCATGCACAGAGCCACATCGGCATGGCACACCGGCTCGCGACGAGCCCCGAGGCCGAGTCGCGACGCGAGGAGACGCTGCGTGCTGCCCTCGGCATCCGTTCGGTGTCGGGAGCGGTGAATTCCGCCGCGCGCCTGATCGCCATCGCGGGCGACGACGCCAAAGCCATCACCCTCGAACGAGACGCCGAAGAGCGCAAAGCCGTGCTGCGCTCGCTCGGCCTCGACGAAGGGCAGACGATCCCGGCGCGACTGCGCGGCCAGCTCAAAGAGATGGAAGACGACCAGAAGCGCCGCGCCACCCGCAGCCTGCGCGACGGCATCGACCGCATTCTGGTCGACCTCGCGTCGCTCTATCGCGACATCCTCATGGTGCAGCTCGGCCGCGAACATGCCGTGATCAACAGCGAGCTGCTGCGTGAGATGACGGATGCCGCGGCTGCAGCCAGCCCGTCGGCCACCCTCGCGACCATGGACGCCATCGCGCTCGCCCGGCAGCGCATCGAGGCGAACGTGGCGCCCGCCCTGGCGCTCGAGGCCATGCTGGTCTCGGCGATCCGCCGGTAACCTCCTGCTGAACACCCCGCCTCAGACTCCGCCGAAGACCCCGATACAGACTCCGATTCAGACCCGACCTACACCCGCCCAAGACCCCGACGAGAAGAGATCCACCCCGTGAGCAGACGCCTCCGAGCCTTCTCCGCGATCGCCGCGGCCCTCGCCCTGGGACTCAGCCTCAGTGGCTGTGCGCCGTGGGCGATCCCGACGGCGCCCGCCCAGGCGACCTCCACGCCAACCGGCGAGAAGGTCGACCCCGCGCTTGAGACCTTCTATCACCAGGCGCTCAGCTGGAAGGGCTGCGGCGACAAGTTGCAGTGCGCCACCGCGAAGGCGCCGCTGAACTGGTCCGACCCCGGGGCCGGCTCGGTCGACCTCGCGCTCGTGCGCCACCAGGCGACCGGTGAGCGTCTCGGGTCGCTGCTGGTCAATCCTGGCGGCCCGGGGGCATCCGGTTATGACTTCATCAAGGACTCGCTCGACTACGCGACCGATGAGAAGTTGCAGGCCGGATACGACATCGTCGGCTTCGACCCGCGCGGCGTGGGCCGCTCGTCGGCGGTGGCCTGTTACGGCCCGAAGAAGATGGACGAGTACCTGTACGGCATCCCGAAGGGGGAGCGAGGGAGCGCTGAGTGGATCGCCGAGCTCGAGGCATCCGCCAAGGACTTCGCCGACGCCTGCAAGACGAAAACGGGCCCGCTGCTCGGCCAGGTCGACACCGTGAGCGCCGCCCACGACCTCGACCTGCTGCGTGCGGTGCTGGGCGACGCGAAACTCAACTACCTCGGCTACTCCTACGGCACCCTGCTCGGCGCCACCTACGCGGGGCTGTACCCCGGCAAGGTCGGCCGGCTGGTGCTTGACGGGGCCCTCGACCCGTCATCGAGCAACTTCGAGGTGACCAAGACGCAGGCCGAGGGGTTCGAAAGCGCCCTGCGCTCCTACCTCACCGACTGCCTCGCCCGAAAAGACTGCCCGTTCAACGGCACCGTCGACACTGCGATGAGCACCATCGGTGCGCTCCTCGACTCGGTCGACCGCAGCCCGATCGCCGCCCGCGACGGCCGGCAGCTCGGGTCGAGCGCGCTGCTCACCGCCATCATCTACCCGCTGTATGACGCCACCGCGTGGTCGTATCTGAGCGAGATGCTCACCTCGGTGATGCGCGGCCAGGCTGAGTACGCGTTCCAGTTTGCGGATGCCTACAACGGCCGCAAGGATGACGGCACCTATTCCGACAATTCGAGCGAGGCCTTCACCGCGATCAACTGCCTCGACTACTCCTACAACGACGACCCCGCCTCGATGCGGTCGGAGGCGGCGGAGATCGAGAAGGCCGCGCCGGTCATCGGAAAGTACCTGACATACGGCGACATCACCTGCGCCAACTGGCCGTACCACTTCACGGGCACGCGCGCCGAGATCCATGCGCCGGGGGCGGCTCCGATCCTGGTCGTCGGCACCACCAACGACCCGGCCACGCCCTACGTGTGGGCCAAGCGGCTCGCCGAGCAACTCGACAGCGGACACCTCGTCACCTACACCGGCGAGGGCCACACCGCCTACAACAAGTCCAACGCCTGCGTGAACAACGCCGTCGACGGGTATCTGCTCAAGGGAACGGTGCCGGCGAGCGACCCGAAGTGTTGAACCGAGCGGATGCCGCGCCACGGCATCCGCTCGCAGCACCCGCTCGCCGAACCCGTCCGCTCCGGTCGAGGCGGTCCGGCGCGCCGGGCGGTGTGGACCGCAGGGGACGGTTTCGACGCCGTGGTCACGGAGCGCCCGCCTCGCCGAACCCGTCCGCATCCGCTCGAAGGGCCCGCCTCGCCGAACCCGTCCGCTCCGGTCGAGGCGGTCCGGCGTGCCGGTCGGTGTGGACCGCAGGGGACGGTTTCGGCGCCGTGGTCACGGAGCGCCCGAAGACCCGCTAAGCTTGGATGCTGTGTCACCGGGCATCCCGCAGGGAAGCCCAGGACCCGCCGCCTTAGCTCAGTCGGTAGAGCGATTCACTCGTAATGAATAGGTCATCAGTTCGATTCTGATAGGCGGCCCCATAGGCCATCGGCCCTTCGCGCGATCCCGCTAGTATCCAGAGCATGAGCGACGCATTGCGATGGGGAATCCTGGCCACGGGCGGCATCGCCCACCTGTTCACGAACGACCTGGTGCTGAACGGGTTCCAGGTGCAGGCCGTGGGATCCCGCTCGCAGGCGTCCGCGGACGCATTCGCGGCGCAGTTCGGCATCCCGAGCGCCCACGGCAGTTACGAGGCCCTCGTCGCGGACCCGGACGTCGACATCGTCTACGTGTCCACGCCGCATCCGTTGCACGCCGCCGCCGCCGCCGCCGCCCTCGAAGCCGGCAAGCATGTGCTCGTCGAGAAGCCGATCACGCTGAACGCGGCTGAGGCGCGACGCCTGTACGAGCTCGCCGAGAGCAAGAACCTGCTCGTGCTCGAGGCGATGTGGACCCGGTTCCTGCCGCACATGGTGCGGATTCGGGAGATCCTCGCCGAGGGAACGCTCGGCGACGTGCACACGCTGCTCGCCGACCACACCCAGCTGCTCTCGAGCGACCCGGCGCACCGCATCAACGCGCTCGAACTCGGCGGGGGCGCGCTGCTCGACCTCGGCATCTACCCGATCTCGTTCGCATCGGCCCTGTTCGGCCGGCCGGAGACGATTCAGGCCAGCGCGACCTTCAAGGAGACCGGCGCCGACGCACAGGTCGCCACCATCTTCCGCTACGCCGGCGGCCAGATCGCGACGACCCTCTCGGCCAGCGACACCAAGGGACCCAACCGCGCCACCATCCTCGGCACCAAGGCGCGCGTCGAGATCGACCACGTCTGGTACTCGCCCACGACGTTCCGGGTGATCAACAGCGCCAACGAAGTGATCGAGGCCTTCACCTCCGAGGTCACCGGTCGCGGCATGCACTTCCAGGCGGCGGAGGCGGAGCAGCTCGTGCACGCGGGCAAGATCACGAGCGAGGTGCTGTCCGCCGCGGAGTCCATCGCCATCATGGAGACGCTCGACGAGATCCGCGCGCAGATCGGCCTGCGCTACCCGGGCGAGTAGCCGCTCCCGGCACCCTCCCACGCTGCCCCCGTAAAATGTCCGGGTGACTGACGCGCGCCATCCCGACGACGAAACCCCCGTCGAAGGCGCGTCGAGCGACGGCGCAACGGATGCCTCGCCCAGCGCCGCCGACCAGGCGAACGTTGACGTCGCATCCGCTGACACCCGGCCGACCCGGCGCCTGCCGGAGGTGAACGCATCCGCTGCCGGCGCATCCGCTACCGGTTCTGATGCTGCCGGCGCGTCCGCTGCCGGTTCTGCCGTTGACGCGTTCGACGCGCTGCTGTTCGGCGGCGACCGCGGCGCGGATGCGGGCGCTGCCCGCGCGCCGAAGGCCACGGTGACCGCCGACGGCCAGGTGCTGCACGGGCCGCCGGCCGCGACGCACGCCGCCCCGGCGGCAGGAGGTTCAGGGCCGCGGTTTCCGAGGGGCCTCGCCGCGGCGGCCGGTCTGATGCTGTTCGCGGTCCTCGGCACGGGCGCGGTGTATGCCGGGACGGCCACGGCCGACCGGGCGCCCGCAGCCGCCGTGAGCACGCCGACCGCGGATCCGGCGCGCTCGACACCGACCGCCTCCGCCGAGCCGGCCCGCATTCGCACCTGTTCGGTTGCCGACCTCGCGGCCGACCCGCGCCTCGGCGACTTCCAGGCGCAGGTGCGCAACGCGAAGACCGGTGAGGTGCTGTTCGACCGGGGCGGCGAGACGCCGTCGCGCACCGCCAGCGTGCTGAAGGTGCTCACCTCGGCGGCCGCACTCAGCGTGCTCGGTCCCGACTACCGGGCGGAGACGACCGTGGTGAAGGGCACCGAGCCCGGCAGCGTCGTGCTCGTGGGCGGGGGTGACCTCACCCTCACCCGGTTGCCGGTCGGCCAGGAATCCACCTATGTCGGCGCTGCGCACCTGCAGACCCTCGCCGAACTCACCCGCACCGCGTGGGACGCCGATCCAGCGAACCAGGGCCAGCCCATCACCTCGCTGGTGCTCGACTCCTCGCTGTTCGGCGAGCCGGCCTGGCAGCCGAGCTGGAACACGAAGGAACGCACCGACGGGTACATGCCGAACATCACGGCGCTCGAAGTCGACGGTGACCGCAAGGACCCGACCGCCGAGGTTTCGGCCCGGGGCGAGGACCCGGTCGGTCGCGCGGGCGACGCCTTCGCCCAGGCGCTCGGCCCCGGCGTCACCGTGACCCGGGGGACCGCGCCCGAGGGCGCCAAGGAACTCGCCTCGGTGCAGTCGCAGCCGGTGTCCACGCTCATCCAGCAGGCGCTGATCGTCTCCGACAACGCGCTCGCCGAGATGCTCGCCCGACTCACCGCGATCAAGCAGGGATCCGGCAACACCTTCGAAGCGCTGCAGGAGTCGACGCTGGCCGGGCTGAAGGCCTACGGGATCGACACCACCGGCATCGTGATCGCCGACGGCTCAGGCCTCAGCGACGACAACGCGGTGCCGCCGTCGTACCTGACCCAGCTGTTCGTGAAGATCAACGCCCGCGACGACCAGCTCGGCTACATCTACGACGGCCTGCCGATCTCCGGTGAGACGGGCTCGCTCTCGTACGACGACCGCTTCACGGGCGACAACGCGGTGGCCGACGGCTCGGTCTTCGCCAAGACCGGCTGGATCGACACCGGCTACACCCTCGCCGGCATCATCCACGCCGAGGACGACACCGACCTGACCTTCGCCGTCTATGCGCTGGGCGACGTCAGCGACGACGCCAAGCAGGCCATCGACACCATCACCGCCGGCTTCTACCGCTGCGGCGACAACCTCTCGAACGACTGAGCGCCAGCAACTAAGCTCTGCAGCAACACCAAGGCAAGGAGCGACCATGGCGCGAGCACTCTTCATCATCGACGTCCAGAACGACTTCACCGAAGGCGGTGCCCTCGGCGTGGACGGTGGTGCCGCCGTGGCCGCCGGTATCTCGGAACTGCTGACGCAGCATCCGTCGTGTTATGACGACATTTTCGCCTCCCGTGATTGGCATGACGCTGATAACGACAACGGCGGGCACTTCGCGAGCGAGGGCGAACCCGACTACGTGAGCACCTGGCCGGTGCACTGCGTGGCCGGCACCCCGGGTGCCGAGTACCACCCGTCGTTGACGACCGAGACTGTCTCCTTCCATATCCGCAAAGGCCAGGGGAAACCGGCCTACTCCATCTTCGAAGGCACCACCGACACCGGGCAGAGCGTCGGCGACATCCTGATCGAGCGCGGCATAACGGATGTCGACGTGGTCGGCCTCGCGACGGACCACTGCGTTCGCGCATCGGCGCTCGACGCCGTCGAACATGGGCAACACGTGCGGATCCTGACCGATCTGGTCGCGGGCGTCGCGCCCGAGCCGAGCGAGCGGGCCCTCGCGGAGCTGGCGCATGCCGGCGCACTGATCGGGCCGTCGAGCCAACTCGTGCAGTAGCCAGGTCTGACCGCGCCCAGGTGACCCGTTTCTGGGGGGACAATCGTCGCCGGGTGGGGCTACTGTGGGCACCATCGGGCGGACGGCCGGGAGGACGACGATGGCGACTGTCGCGGAAAGCATTGTGTCGACGCTGCAGGAGAGCGGGGTCAAGCGCGTCTACGGGATCGCGGGCGACTCGCTCAACGGGTTCACGGATGCTTTGAGAACCAGTGACATTGAGTGGATCAATGTCAGGCACGAGGAGACCGCGGCCTTCGCGGCGGGTGCGGAAGCAGCTTTGTCGGGGGAGCTCGCGGTGTGCGCCGGCAGCGCCGGCCCCGGCAACCTGCACCTCATCAACGGCCTCTACGATGCGCAACGCTCCCGGGTCCCGGTGCTGGCGATTGCGGCGCACATCCCCAGCGATGAGATCGGCAGCGGCTACTTCCAGGAGACGCACCCGCAGGACCTGTTCCGTGAGTGCAGCGTGTACGTGGAACACGTGTCGAACACCCAGCAGATGCCGCGGGTGCTGCGGATCGCAATGCGTGAGGCGCTTGAGAAGCGGGGCGTGGCCGTCATCGTTCTCTCGGGTGACATCGCCCTGGAGGAGGTCGCCGACGACCGCGCCGACCGAATCACCGCGACCGCGTCCCGGGTGGTCCCGGTGGAAGCCGAACTTGCCCGTGCTGCGGAGATCCTGAACGCCGGCAAGCGGGTGACGATCCTCGCGGGCGCCGGCGCCGCGGGCGCCCATGAACAGCTGATGGCGATCGCCGGGGCACTCAAAGCCCCGATCGTGCACGCGCTCCGCGGCAAGGAATACGTGGAGTACGACAACGAGTTCAGCGTGGGCATGACGGGACTTCTCGGCTTCGCCTCCGGTGCCCGCGCAATGGATGCCTCCGACACGCTCCTCATGCTGGGTACGGACTTCCCGTATCAGCAGTTCTACCCGAAGGCAGCAACAGTCCAGATCGACATCCGCGGCAGCCAGCTGGGCAGGCGCACGCATGTCGATTGCGGGCTCGTCGGCGGGGTGGGCGAGACGATCGACGCCCTCCTGCCGTACCTCCACGTCAAGACCGATCGGGCGCACCTCGACGGCATGCTGGACCACTACGCGAAGACGCGCAGGCGCTTGGACGACCTGGCCACGCCCAGCCGCGACGATCGGCCCATCCATCCCCAGTACCTGGCCCGGCTCGTCGACGAAACGGCTGCCGACGATGCCGTGTTCATCCCGGACGTCGGGTCGCCCGTCATTTGGGCGTCCCGGTACCTGACCATGAACGGAAGGCGGCGGCTCATCGGCTCCTTCACGCATGGCTCGATGGCGTCGGGACTCATGCAGGGAATCGGCGCCCAAGCGTCCTTCCCTGGCCGTCAGGTCGTTGCGCTCTCGGGCGATGGCGGGCTGACGATGATGCTCGGGGAACTGCTCACCCTGGTGCAGTACCACCTGCCGGTCAAGCTGGTCGTGTTCAACAACTCCTCCCTCAACTTCATCGAGTTGGAGATGAAGGCGGCGGGCTTCGTCACGTGGGGCACAAGTCTGGACAATGGCGACCTCGCGGCGGTCGCCCGGGCGATGGGCATCCACGCGGTGAGAGTGGAGAAGTCCTCCGAGCTGCCGCAACAACTGAAGGACGTGCTCGCGCACGACGGCCCCGCGCTCATCGATGTCGTCACCGAGCGGCAAGAGCTCGCGATACCGCCCTCGATCACGGCAGCGCAATTCAAGGGATTCGCGCTCTACGCGTTCCGCACCGTCATGTCAGGCCGAGGAGACGAGCTCATCGATCTGGCACGGACCAACGCGCGGCAGATTCTCTGACACCTGCTCGTCAGGCGTGGCGTGGCATGGCGCGGCCGCCCGGCCCGTCGCGGCCATACCCGCCGAGGGGTGCGCAGGGGGTAAGCGGACGGGAGTTGCGCGCGTGCGCGGCGTGTCGCATCCATTCACCGGTATGACCAAAAGGTCAACCCATTGCAGGGTCACGCCGACCGGGGCAAGGTGGGGTGCATGAAGCGGGTTTCGTATGCGGGGGAGTCCTTCCTGACTCCGGACACCGTCGCCGACGCGCTCGTGGACCTCACGGCGGCCCTGGGCCGCGTGCAGAAGGCCGAAGCCGTAGAGCTGCCGGCACTCGATGAGCATGGCCGCAACCTGGCGGTGCGGCTGGTGATCGGGCCGGCGAGCCAGATCCTCGCGGTGCACGAAGACACGACGTTCGCGGAGCCCGACGTGGGCGACACCGTCGAACGGCTGCAGGCCAAGACCCGGCAAACGGATGCCCGCAACGTCGCGATCGTCGCGCCCGCCCCCGCCGCGGCGGCGTTCTTCGACCTTGACGACGTAGACTCTGCGTAGTCACCCGAACGGGTGGGTTTTCGGGGCTGCGAGCACAGAGGGTCACCATGGGGAAGCTGATTTATGGATCGCCGGGGACAGCGATCGAAATAGAGGACCGTGCGCTCGCACACCTGAAGGTCGCCATGATCGCCAAGCTGCGCCGCGACGAGAAGTTCTCGCTGTCGTGGCAGCACGGCGCGGAGGGCGGCGGGGGCCGCACCACGGTCTGGGTGCATCCCGCCATCCCGCTGCAGTTCGTGTTCAACGGGAGCAAGCAGCCCACGCTCAACAAGGCCTGGGTGGAGCTGCTGGTGGAGACCGCGAACAGCGGGTCGGGCATCTACCTGATGCCCGAACCGCTCGACGGCGCGTAGGCGGCGGCGAGCCGGCTCCGAGGCCCGGCGGCCGGCCGTACCAGCGCCCGGCGGGCGGCCCGCGGCACCGGCGACCCGCGCGGCCGTTTGCAGGAGCGGAGGTGTGTCGTGGGCCGGGCCGCGGCATCCGTTGTTGCGACACGTTCGTGCGCTTCTGCAGGCCGACCGGCACCCTAGGCTTGACCGGTGCCCGTCATCGAGATCAGCGACCTGAGCGACCCCCGGCTGGCGGACTACTCGCACCTGACCGACGTCGCGCTGAAGAAGGCGCGCGGCACGGAGCACGGGCTGTACCTGGCGGAGTCCGCGCTGGTGCTCGAGCGCGCCCTCGGCGCCGGACACCAGCCGCGGTCGGTGCTCGCCCTCGGCGGCACGGTTGACGAGGCCGTGGCGCTCGTCGGCGATGACGTCACCGTCTTCTCGGGGCCGGGCGAGCTGCTCGCGGAGCTGACCGGGTACATCCTGCACCGGGGGTTGATCGCCTCGATGCACCGGCCCGCGCTGCCCGACCCCGACGACCTGCTCGCCAGCGCCCGTCGGATCGTGATCCTCGAGAACGTCGCCGACCCGACCAACGTCGGCGCGATCTTCCGGTCGGCGGGCGCGATCGGGGCCGACGCGATCCTCGTCACCCCGCGCTGCTCCGACCCGTTCTACCGCCGGGCGATCCGCGTCTCGATGGGCACCGTGCTGCAGGTCCCCTGGACGCGCACCGGCGACTGGGCGTCGACGCGCGCGCTGCTCGCCCGGCACGGCTTTCACGTGGCGGCGCTCGCCCTGTCAGCGGATGCCGTCAGCCTCCGCGACTTTGACGGCACGTCCCACGAACGGCTGGCCCTGGTACTCGGTGCCGAGGGCCCCGGCCTCACCGACGAGGCGCTCGCCGCCGCCGACACCGTGGTGCAGATCCCGATGAAGCACGGCATCGACTCCCTGAACGTGGCGGCGGCCAGCGCGGTCGCCATGTGGGCGCTCTCCGGCTGAGCGGCCGCGTGGCTCCGCTGCCCGCAGCCCGTCGCATCGGCTGCCCGCGGCCGCGTCGCATCCGCTGCCCGCCGCCCGTCGCCGCCACCCCGCGTCGCTAACTCCGGAAGTTCTGCCAGCAGGCCTCGGTCGCACCCCGGGAATCCGCGCCCGCGCGCTGCCCGCTGCCTCGCCAGTTCGAGAATTTCCGGAGTTAGCGCCGGGGTGACCGCGTCGCATCCGCTGCCCGCTGCCCGTCGCCCGTCGCCGCGACCCGCGTCGCATCCGCTGCCCGTCGCCGCCGTCCCGAGTCGCATCCGCGCCCTCTGCGCGTCGCGGCCACCGCGCGTCGCTAACTCCGGAAGTTCTGCCAGCAGGCCTCGGTCGCACCCCGGAAATCCGCGCCCGCGCGCTGCCGCTGCGGCGCCAGTTCGAAAATTTCCGGAGTTAGCGCCGGGGGTGGGGCGGAAACCGCGGCCCGGGCGCCGGGGGAAGCGGGCCGGGCGGCAACGGGTCGGCCTAGGCTGGGCATATGAGCAGTGAGGCTGTCATCGTCGACGTCATCCGGAGTCCCTCGGGCCGCGGCAAGCACGGGGGAGCGCTGGCCGGCGTGCACCCGGCCGACGTCCTCGCGCAGGTGCTCAGAGCCCTGCTCACGCGCAACGACCTCGACCCGGCCCTCGTCGACGACGTGATCGGCGGATGCGTCACCCAGTCCGGCGAGCAGAGCACCAACATCACGCGAACGGCTCTGCTCTCCGCCGGCTTCCCCGACTCCGTGCCCGGGGTGACGGTCGACCGCCAGTGCGGATCCAGCCAGCAGGCCGCCACCTTCGCCGCACAGGGCGTCATCGCCGGCAGCTATGACATCGTCATCGCCTGTGGCGTCGAGTCCATGAGCCGCAGCCCGCTCGGTTCCAACACCACCGGCCTCGACCCGCACGGTGCCCTCCTGCACGAGCGCTACCCTGACGGCCTGATCGGCCAGGGCGTCTCCGCCGAGCTCGTCGCCGATCGCTGGAACCTCGGCCGCGAGGAGCTCGACGCCTACGCCGCCCGCTCACATCGGCTCGCCGCCGAGAACGCGGCCAGCGGCTTCTTCGACGCTGACCTGATTCCCATCGATACCCCCGCCGGCCTCGTCGACCGCGACGAGACCATCCGCCCAGGCACCACCGTCGAAGGGCTCGCAGCCCTGAAACCCGCCTTCCGAACCGACGCGCTCGCGGCCCGGTTTCCCGAACTCGACTGGCGCATCACCGCCGGCAATTCCTCGCCGCTGACCGACGGCGCATCCGCTGCCCTGATCATGCGCGCCGAGCGGGCCGAGGCGCTCGGCCTCACCCCGCGCGCCCGGTTTCGCGGTTTCGCGGTCACCGGCAGCGACCCGCTGCTCATGCTCACCGGCGTGATTCCGGCGACCCAACGCGTGCTGCAGCGCACCGGCCTCAGCCTCGACGACATCGACGCGTTCGAGATCAACGAGGCCTTCGCGTCGGTGCCGCTCGCCTGGCAGCACGAACTCGGCGCCGACCCCGACAAGCTCAACCCGCGCGGCGGCGCCATCGCCCTCGGCCACGCGCTCGGCTCGTCGGGCACGCGCCTGCTCGGCACGCTGCTGGCCCACCTCGAGGCGACCGGCGGCACCCTCGGCCTGCAATCCATGTGCGAAGGCGGCGGCATGGCCAACGCCACCATCATCGAAAGGCTCTAGCGATGCAGATCCACGGATGCTCCGCCCTCGTCACCGGCGCCGCCTCCGGTCTCGGGTTGGCCACCGCCACCGCCCTCCATGATGCCGGTGCCGCCGTCGTGCTGCTCGACCTGCCCGGCGCACGGGGCGACGACATCGTCGACGCGCTCGGCGGCCGGGCCGTCTTCGTCGCCGCCGACGTGACCAGTGCCGCCGACGTGCAGCAGGCCGTCGATGCGGCGACCGGCCTCGGCCCGCTGCGCATCGTCGTCAACTGCGCCGGCATCGCACCGGGTGCCCGCACCGTGGGCCGGCAGGGCCCACAGCCGCTGGAGGACTTCGAGCGGGTCGTGCGCGTGAACCTCGTGGGCACCTACAACGTGGTGCGTCTCGCGGCGGCCGCCATGCAGCAGACCGAGCCGGTGGGGATCACACCGGAGCGCGGCGTGATCGTGAACACGGCATCCGTTGCGGCGTTCGAAGGACAAATCGGCCAGGCCGCGTACGCTGCCTCGAAGGGGGCAGTCGCGGCGATGACCCTGCCGCTCGCCCGCGAGTTCGCGGCCACGTTGATTCGGGTGATGACGATCGCCCCGGGAACCTTCGACACGCCGATGCTGCGCGCCCTCCCGCAGGAGGTGCGCGATTCGTTGGGAGCCCAGGTGCCGCATCCGTCGCGCCTCGGTGACCCCGCCGAGTACGCCGCCCTCGTGCGGCACATCGTCGAGAACCCGATGCTGAACGGCGAGACGATCCGCCTCGACGGCGCGATTCGCATGCAGCCGCGGTGAACGGATGCGCGCGGGCGCCTCGCAGGCCCGACCCGCTTCAGCGCCGGCGACGGGTTCCGAAGATCCCGGAGACCACGCCGGTGAGGATCGTCTTCGTGACCGGGGAACCGAGCACCTGTTCGAGCACAGACTTCTGCGAGGACTGCGTGCGGGACCGTGACGTCGTGGTGCGGCTGCGGGCCGGGCTCTGCGTCTGCCGCATCAGCCGGTCGTATTCGTCCTGAGCCTTCTTGTCGGCGGCGGCCCGCTCCTTCTCCGCCTGGGCTGCGGCCTTGGCCTGGTCGAGCTGCTGCTGCGCGGCCAAGGCCGCACTGTGAGCGGCCTCGAGCTTGGCCGCGAGCATTTCCCGCGCCGAGTCGCGATCGATGGCCGTGCCGTATTTCGCCAGAAGCGGCGAGGCGGCGACGGCGCGGTCGATGTCGGCGTCGGTCGTCGGCGACATCGAACCCTGCGGAGCACGCAGCCGGGTCCAGGCGACCGGGCTCGGCGCGCCCTTCTCGTTCATCACCGTCACGATCGCCTCGCCGGTGCCGAGAGTCGTGAGCACCTCCTCCAGGTCGTAGCCCGACTTCGGGTAGGTCGACACGGTCGCCCGCAGTGCCTTCGCGTCGTCGGGGGTGAAGGCGCGCAGCTGGTGCTGCACGCGGGAACCGAGCTGGGCGAGCACCTCACCCGGCACATCCTTCGGTGTCTGCGTGACGAAGAAGATGCCGACGCCCTTGGAGCGGATGAGGCGTACCGTTTGCGTGATCGCGGTCAGGAAGTCCTTGCTGGCACCGGTGAAGAGCAGGTGCGCCTCGTCGAAGAAGAAGACCAGCTTCGGTTTGTCGAGGTCGCCCACCTCGGGAAGGTCGTTGAACAGGTCGGCCAGCAGCCACATCAGGAAGGTGGAGTACAGCGCCGGCTTGTCCTGCACTCCCGGCACCTCGAGCAGGCTGATCACGCCCTTGCCGTCGGGGGTGGTCCTCAGAAAATCGGCCGTGTCGATCTCGGGTTCGCCGAAGAAGACGTCGGCGCCCTGGTCGGCGAAGGTGATCAGCTCGCGCAGGATCACCCCCACCGTGGCGGTGGACAGCCCGCCGAGGTCGGCGAGCTCGGCCTTGCCGTCGTCGCTCGTGAGAAAGCTCAGCACCGCGCGCAGATCCGTCAGGTCGAGCAGCGGCAGCCCCGCCTTGTCCGCGTAGTGGAACACCAGGCCGAGGCTGGACTCCTGCGTGTCGTTCAGCCCGAGCACCTTGGCGAGCAGCGTGGGCCCGAAGCCGGCGACCGTCGCCCGGATCGGCACTCCCTTCCCGATCCCGCCCAGCGAGAAGTATTCGGTGGGAAAAGCGTCGCCGGTCCAGTTCTGCCCGATCCCCTGGGTGCGGGCAGTGAGCTTCGGGTTCGCGGTTCCGGCCGTGGCGACACCGGAGAGGTCGCCCTTGATGTCGGCCGCGAACACCGGCACCCCGTGGGCAGAGAGCTGCTCGGCCAGCACCTGCAGGGTGCGGGTCTTGCCGGTTCCCGTTGCGCCGGCCACCAGCCCGTGCCGGTTCGTCATGGCCAGCGGAATCCTGACCGGCACGTCGGGCAGAGCCTCGCCGTTGACCAGCGCGCCCATCTCGAGCGCGGGCGCGTCGAACGCGTAACCGGCACGGATGACACCGATCTGCGTCGCATCCAGCGGGCCAGCGGATGCCGCCTCCCGCGCGGGTGCGTCGGCGCCGGCGACCGCGTGTTGCGGCGCGGCCGCTGCAGCCGCGGCATCCTTCGCGCGTTGCACGGCGGCCTCCGCCTCGGCCTGCGCCGCGCGCGCTGCGGCGAGTGCCGCCTCCGCCTCCGCCTGTGCCGCTGCGACCGGATCGACTGCATCATCGGGAGTCATGGCCAGATCCTAGTGCGTCTGCCTCCTCCTGAGCAGGGCTCATGCCGGCGCTCGATGCGCCGCTCACTCGGCGGCGTGCGTGCGATGCGCCGCTCACTCGGCGGCGTGCGCGCAATGCGCCGCACACTTGGCGGCGTGCGCCCGATGCGCCGCACTCACTCGGCGGCGTGTGCCTCCAGGAACTCGTAGACCTCGGTGTCGTCGACGCCCGGGAACGTGCCCGACGGCAACGGCGAGAGCACGTGGGCGTGCAGGCGGGCGCTCGGCCACGACTTGCCGGCCCAGCGCTCGCTGAGCTCTGAGCGCGGACGGCGGCAGCAGGAGTCGTCGGGGCAGCGCGAGACCGCCCGCTGCGTGGTCTCCCGCCCGCGGAACCACTTGGCCTGCCCGAACGGCACCCCGATGGTGATGGAGAACTCGTCGGAATGGGTGGAGCCGGTCTGGGTCGCACACCAGAACGTGCCAGCGGGGGTGTCGGTGTACTGGTAGAACTCGGTGGTGCGGTTGTGGCGCGCGAAGGCGGAGCGGGCGCCCCACTTCTTGCACACGAACTGTCCCTCGATCGAGCCGGTGACGTCGACCGGCAGCGGCAACCCGTCGTTCTCGTAGCCCTTCTGCAGGGCGCCCTCGCCGCTGACCCGCAGGAAGTGCAGCGGGATGTCGAGGTGCGTCGTGGCGAGGTTGGTGAAGCGCAGCCCGGCGGCCTCGTGCGTGACGCCGAACGCGTCACGGAAGTCCTCTACCGCCAGCGCCCGGTCGTTCTTGGCCTGGCGCAGGAACGTGAGGGCGGCCTCCCGCGGCATCAGGCACGCGGCGGCGAAGTAGTTGATGTCGAGCCGTTGGCGCAGGAACTCCGCGTAGCTGCCGGGCCGCTCGTGCTGCAGCAGCCGGTGCGCCATGGCCTGCAGCGCCATCGACCGCAGGCCGTGCCCGCCGGGGATCGACGCCGGCGGCAGGTAGATGCGCCCATTGGCGAGGTCGGTCACCGACCGGGCCGAGTTCGGCAGGTCGTTGACATAGATGAGGTCGAACCCGAGCTGCTCGGCCATCACGCTCACCTCGCGGTGGGTGAGCGCGCCCGAAACGTGTCCGGCGGCGCGCACCCGCTCCTCCGCCAGCTCCTCGATCTCAGGAAGGTAGTTGTTGCGCGCCCGCATCAGGTCGCGGAGCTCGGTGTTGGCGCGCCGGGCCTCCTCCGGCGTCGCGATGGCCTCCTTGGCGCGGCGCGCGAGCTCCCGGTGCAGGCCGACCAGCGCCTCGAGGGCCTGGTCCGGCATCCCCTTGGTCACCTTCACCTGCGGCAGGCCGAGCGTCGCGTACAGCGGATTCTGCTGCGCCCGCATCAGCTCGATCTCCAGCGCCGCCCGTTGGTTCGGGGCCTCGTCGCTCAGCAGCTCCGCCAGCGGCACGCCGAGCGCCGCGGCGATGTCTTTCGTGGTGCCGAGCTTCGGCTCACGGCGGCCGTTCTCGATCAGCGACAGCTGGCTGGCTGCCAGGCCCACCCGCTGGCCGAGCTGGTCGAGCGTCAGTCCGCGCTCGCCGCGGTAGTGACGGATGCGATGACCGAGCGTCATCAGGTTGCTTTCGTTCGCGTCGGCGTCCATTCCTTAACCGTATCTAAAAATTCGCGATTCTTAACGCCCCAAAACCGTTCACAGCGGTGATTTTTCGGCGGATCGTTAAGGAACGCCCCAGTTTTACCCGATGAGGAGACGAGCCGATGACAATTGCACCGTTCCGCCGATTCACCCACGCTGCGAGTGCTCGCCGTTCGGCCGCCACTCGCACCTTGCTGCGTACCGAGCAGGCGACCGGGCCCGCAACCGTGCCGCCCCTGGAGGACGCACCTCTGTCGATCCCGATGGACCGTGCGCGACGCGTGACCGGCGCGTCGGCGCATCCGCTGGGCACCACCGACCCCCGCCTGCAGGCGTGGGTCGACGAGGTGGCCGAGCTCACCCAGCCGGATGCCGTGGTCTGGTGCAACGGGTCGAAGCAGGAGGCCGACGCCCTGGCCAAGCAGCTGGTGGCCGACGGCACCCTCATCAAACTGAACCCGGAATGGCGGCCGAACAGCTACCTCGCCCGCTCGGACCCCCGCGATGTCGCACGAGTGGAGGACCGCACCTTCATCTGCAGCACCGACCCTGACGACGCTGGCCCGACCAACAATTGGGCGGACCCCGCCGAGATGCACGAGACCCTGCGGGGCGTCTTCGCCGGCAGCATGCGCGGTCGCACCCTCTACGTCGTGCCGTTCTCGATGGGGCCGCTCGGCGGGCCGATCTCGCAGCTCGGCGTGGAGATCACCGACTCGCCGTACGTCGTGCTGAGCATGGGCATCATGACCCGCATGGGCGACCAGGTGCTGCGCCTCATCGAGGCCGGCACCCCGTGGGTGCGCACGGTGCACAGCGTGGGCGCGCCGCTCGTCGACGACAACGGCGTGCGCAAGGCCGACGTGGCGTGGCCCTGCAACGAGACCAAGTACATCGTGCAGTTCCCCGAGACGCGCGAGGTGTGGTCGTACGGTTCGGGCTACGGCGGCAACGCGCTGCTGGCCAAGAAGTGCTTCGCCCTGCGCATCGCCTCGGTGATGGCCCGCGACGAGGGCTGGCTCGCCGAGCACATGCTGCTGATCAAGGTGACCTCGCCCGAGGGCCGGGTCTACCATGTGGCCGCGGCGTTCCCGTCGGCGTGCGGCAAGACCAACCTCGCGATGCTCCAGCCCACCATCCCGGGCTGGAAGGTGGAGACCATCGGCGACGACATCGCGTGGCTGCGCCCCGGCGCGGACGGGCGGCTCTGGGCGATCAACCCGGAGGCCGGCTTCTTCGGGGTCGCACCCGGCACGGGCGAGCGCACTAACCGCACGGCCGTCGACATGCTCTGGGGCAACACCATCTTCACCAACGTCGCACTCCGTGATGACGGCGACGTGTGGTGGGAGGGCCTCACCGACACCCCGCCCGACCACCTGATCGACTGGCAGGGCAACGACTGGACCCCGGACTCCGGCCGGCCGGCTGCGCACCCCAACTCGCGGTTCACGGTGTCGGCCGCGCAGTGCCCGTCGATCGCCGACGACTGGGACGCCGTGGACGGCGTGCCGATCGACGCGATCCTCTTCGGCGGCCGCCGGGCCACGAACGTGCCGCTGGTGACGCAGGCGCGCGGCTGGGGCCACGGCGTCTTCATGGGTGCCACGATCTCGTCAGAGAAGACGGCCGCGGCCGAGGGCACTGTCGGCGAGCTGCGCCGCGACCCGTTCGCGATGCTCCCGTTCTGCGGCTACAACATGGCGGATCACTGGGCGCACTGGCTGCGCATGGGCGAGACGCTCGGGGAGAAGGCGCCGAAGGTGTTCCAGGTGAACTGGTTCCGCAAGGGCGACGACGGCTCGTTCCTCTGGCCCGGCTTCGCCGAGAACTCACGCGTCATCGAGTGGATCGTGCGCCGCCTTGAGGGCCGTGCGGGCGGCGTCGACACGCCGGTCGGCATCGTCCCCGGCGAGGGCGACCTCGACATCGACGGTCTGGACCTGCCAGCGGATGCCGTGCGGCAGCTCTTCGAGGTCGACCGGGAGTCGTGGCAGGACGAAGCCGACCTCACCGAGGAGTTCTTCGACCGCTTCGGCAGCCGGGTGCCGGCCGCCCTGCGCGCCGAGCTCGCGAGTCTGCGCTACCGCCTCCGGGAGTAGCCGGGCGGGCCCGGGCCGGCCCGCGGCATCCCCCGCCCCGCCGGCCGCCCTGACCTGCCCGCGGCCCTGCCCGGCGGCCCTGCCCGCTCTCTTGGCCTCGTCTGTCCCGTCTGCCGTCGCTAACTCCGGAAATCTGCTCGCCTCATCGCGAATCACCTCACTAATCACCGCTGTTTTCCGCGGCATGACCCGTCGCGGCGGGATTCTTCCGGAGTTAGCGACGGGGAGGGGCGGAGACAAGCCCCCGTGAGCGGCGGAGGGCGGGCGAGACGGCACGGCAGTAGGCTCGACTCACTCCGAACGACGAGGTGAGCGGGTGGTCGAGCATGCATGACGACAGCGCGCGGGTGCAGGCTCGGCTCGACCGGTTCGTTCGCGAACGGATGCCGCGGGCCGCCTACCGCGAAACGTCACCGCTCACGATCACCGCCTGGGAAGCACCGGGCGAACCGGTTCCGTTCGACGAGGCCGTGCAGCAGGAGTTCCTGCCCTTCGAGGTGGGAACGCCGTGGGGCCGGGCCTGGGGGACCACCTGGTTCCACCTCGCTGGCGAGGTGCCGGCCGGCTGGGCCGAAGCGGCCGCGGGCGGCGACGTCGCGGTGGAGGTCGTCATCGACCTCGGGTTCACGACCGGAGTGCCCGGGTTTCAAGCCGAGGGCACGGCGTACACCGCCGACGGTCGCATCGTGAAGGCCGTCGAACCGCTGAACCGCTGGCTGCCTGTCGACCCCGCCCTACCCATCGACCTGTACATCGAGGCCGCCTCCAACCCCGACATCGCCCAGGGCTGGTCGTTCGCCCCCACACCCGACGGCCAGGCCGCGACGGCGACGCCCGGTTCTCGCTACGTTTTTCGGCAAGCGGATGTCGCGCTGCGGGACATCGGCGTGTGGAACCTCGCGCAAGACCTCTGGACGCTCGACGGGCTGATGCGGGAGCTGCCCGTGGCCCAGGCGCGGCGGGCCGAGATCCTGCGGGCGCTCGACCGGTGCCTCGACACCGTGGACCCTGACGATCTCGCGGGTACGGCATCCGCTGGCCGGGCGGAACTGGCCGGCGTGCTGGCGAGCCCGGCGAACGCGAGCGCCCACCGCCTGCACGCTGTCGGGCATGCGCACATCGACAGTGCCTGGCTCTGGCCGGTGCGGGAGACCGTGCGCAAGGTGGCACGCACGTTCTCGAACGTGCTCGCCCTGATGGACGAGAATCCCGACTTCGTGTTCGCGGCGTCGTCGGCGCAGCAGTACGCCTGGCTGAAGGAGCACTACCCGGAGCTGTTCGAGCGGGTGCGGGCGGCGGTGGCCCGGGGGGCGTTCGTGCCGGTCGGCGGCATGTGGGTGGAGTCGGACACGAACCTGCCGGGCGGCGAAGCGCTGGTGCGGCAGTTCGTGGCGGGCAAGCGGTTCTTCATGGAGGAGTTCGGTGTCGAACCGCTGGAGGTGTGGCTGCCGGACTCGTTCGGCTACTCCGGCGCGCTGCCGCAGATCGCCGCCGCAGCCGGCATGCGCTGGTTCCTCACGCAGAAGATCTCCTGGAACGACACCAACGTCTTTCCGCACCACACGTTCCTGTGGGAGGGGATCGACGGCAGCCGGATCTTCACGCACTTTCCGCCGGTCGCCGACTACAACGCCCAGCTGTCGGGCGCGGAGCTGGCCCGCGCCGAGCGGGTGTTCGCCGAGAAGGGCGCGGCAAACACCTCCTTGATCCCGTTCGGCTGGGGCGATGGCGGCGGCGGACCGACCCGGGAGATGATCGCCGCGGCCCGGCGCACGGAATCGCTTGAGGGGTCGGCCCGGGTGACGCTCTCGTCGCCGCGCCGGTTCTTCGAGGCGGCCGAAGCGGAGTACGCGGCACCGCCGCTCTGGTCGGGCGAGCTGTACCTGGAGTTCCACCGCGGCACCTACACTTCCCAGGCGCGCACTAAGCGGGGCAACCGGCGAAGCGAGCATCTGCTGCGTGAGGCGGAGATGTGGGCGGCCATGGCATCCGTTCGCGGCGGCGCGACGTACCCGTATGACGCACTCGAAGGCGCGTGGCACACCGTGCTGCTGCAGCAGTTCCACGACATTCTGCCGGGGTCGTCGATCGCGTGGGTGCACCGCGAGGCTGAGCGCAACTACGCGGCGGTCGAGGCGACGCTCGAGGGCCTGGTCGATGAGGCGCTCCGCTCACTCGCGGGGGAGGGAAACGCGACGCTCGTGGCCAACGCCGGACCGTACGCGGTCGACGGCGTGCCGGCGCTCGGGGCGGTCGGCGTGCCCGCGTCCGGTGCGGTCGGCGTGCCCGCGTCCGGTGCGCTTGGGGTGCCGGCGCTCGTGGCCGGTGGTTTCCCTGAGGGGTCACATATCGACCTTCCGCAGGCGGCGGTTTCAAGCGGTGAGTGCAACACCTCGGATGAATTCGTTCAGTTTCTCAGCGGGTGTGGCCCATTGCAATGTCTTCCGTGGGCGGATGTTCAGGAGGTCTTGCATCTTGGCGATGT
>Ga0157369_10000685_pt1 | contig 43830 bp, 43 predicted proteins | sample C25metaG_FD_113461 | JGI IMG/M metagenome (GOLD analysis project Ga0157369, IMG submission 113461) | Corn rhizosphere microbial communities from Kellogg Biological Station, Michigan, USA - C2-5 metaG | ecosystem: Host-associated > Plants > Roots > Rhizosphere > Soil | place: USA: Michigan... | reverse complement strand
TTTCCGTAGTGGCCGCCGAACGCGCCCTTGCCGTGAATGATGACGAGGACCTTTGGGTCCTTTTCGGTGCCGGCATATTCATCCATGTACCCGATCTGCCAGGACTTGCCGGTGCCGTCCTTTACGTCGGCATATTTCACCGGATAGGGATAAGTTACATAGTCCTTCCAGAAGGACTTCTTGGGATCGATGTTCGCGGCCACGCCAGGCACGCGATAGTTCTTGTCGACATATTGCTGCGCCTTGTCGAGCCGATCGACGTCGTCCATGAACGCGACGAACTTCGGATCGTTCTTGCGATGGTTGATGATGGGGAAGACGCCGTAGTGCGCGACGGGACTCTCCTCCGCAATCAGGTCGGCACCGGGGATATTGTCGACGGCTTTTTCTGCAAGCTTGAAATTGAGCCAATTGTCGTTGGTGATGTGCATCACCAGCGTGCGCGCCTGGATGCGCCGGAGGTCCGCATTGATGTTATGTTTCTCGCCGACCCGGTTGCGCCAGACGAGATCGACTGCGTCGTACAGCTTGGCGCGGTTGTTTACGCTGCTGCCGGCCTTCTCGTTCGGCGCATCCCAATAGAAGACTTCCGGCTGTACCGACGCGAAGCTCTGCGATGAACGGTAGCCAAAGTCATAGCCTGTGAGGCCGAGCACCGACCAGCCGAACGCCACGCCCGGGCCCGGATGCTTCTCCTTCGGGAACTTGTAATAATCGCCCTTGGTTGCCTGCCACACCGGATCGGACTCGATCGCGGCCGTCATCAGCTGGAAGGTCCAATTGCCGACGGGATCCTGCGCGTCCGACTGCGTCGTGCCGCCGATCGGCATCAACGCGCCGACGAACTCCGGATGCATCACGCCCCAGACATAGGTCTGCGTGCCTCCCATCGAGACGCCGGTGACCAAGGCAACGCGCGCGACCTTCAGCTTGTCGCGCAGCAGGCGGTAATTCGCCTGTACCATGTCGAAATAGCTGTATTGTGGAAACTTGATGCCGAGCCCGTCAGACGGTTTGCTGGCGCCCCAGGTGCCGAGCGGATCGACCATGATGACGTAGTAACGGTCGGTATCGATCGGCCTGCCCGGCCCGATGATCGGCACGCCGCCTGACAGCGCCGCGCCCTTGACCCACTGCTCATACATGTCGGTGGAATCGCCGGAGTAGTAGGAATTGATGACCACGGCGTTGGTGATCTCGCCGGCCGCGTTCTTCCGCGGCGTTCCGATCGCGATAAAGCCGGTGCGCAGCTTGCCGCCGCCGAGGGATTCAAGGGTTGTGCCGCCCTTGCCTCCGTCCACCCATTTGGAAGGGTTGTCGAGATCGTAGCGGCCGCCGAGGTGGAAATTCGCAATCTCGTAGTACTGCTTCAGCCCATCGTGCTGTACCTGCGACGACCGGCGGGTAAACGGCGGATCCGCGGATGCTACCGAGATCGTTGTCAGCAATAATATGAAAACGGCAATGAAACGCTTCATGGCTCCCTCTCGCGGTGCAGCGCCTATTGGAGGCGCTCTGTGCGGAAGGTTTAAGGAGCGCTGCCGCGGCGACCTTTGACTTATCTCAAGGGTCTTGCCCGGAATGCAGCGAGGCTGGGCGGACCGTCATTGGAAGCAGCCATGCCGTTTCTCGCCCACGGCTCCAACCGGATACGCTATGAGCTGGAGGGCCCCGATGACGGGCCGGCCTATGTGCTCGTCAACGGTCTCACGCAATATGCCGAGCTGTGGGCTGGTTACCGCACCGCACTGGTGGCGCGGCGGTTTCAGGTCGCGACATTCGATCTGCTCGGCCAGGGAGCCTCCGACAAGCCGAGCCTTTTCATCAGCCAGGACGATCAGGTTGCCGCGCTTGGGTTGCTGATCGATCAGCTTGGTCGCAGGCCGATCTTTCTCGGCGGCATCAGCTTCGGCGGCCTGATCGCCTTGCGCTATGCGATCGCCCATTCAGACCGGCTCGCCGGCCTCGTTGCGATGAGCAGTTTTGCTGAGCTTTCGCCCCAGCTCCTCCTGCTCGGCAACGCGTTGCGTACCGGCTTGGTCCTGGGCGGTACCAGCTATCTGCAGGACCTGCTGCTGCCCATGAACCTCTCCGATGCCTGGCTGGGCCCGCAGCTTGGCAATCTGGAAGCCGTGAAGCGGCAGGGCTGGCTCACCAATGATGTCTACGCCCTGCAAAACCTCATGGAGTCCTTTCTCGATTTTCAGCCGATCACCTCGCAACTGGGCGCCATCCCGGTGCCCACCATGATCCTGAATGGCGAGTTCGATTTCCTGACGCCGCGCTCACTCCATGAATCTCTGCGCGTCCATATTCCCGACAGCGCGCTCGTCATTATTCCGCGCGCCTATCATGCCTTCACTCTGGAGAAGGCCGAGCTGACGGCTGATCTGCTGGCACGATTTGCCGAAGACGTGCTTGCCGGGAAATGGAAGGGCGGGAAGTCGGTCTGGATCGCCCCCGACGAGGCGGGCGGCGCGCTCGTCCCGTTTCCACCGGACCAGGATCATTTGCGCGCCATTCCGCGCGCGACGGTGTCGACATGACCGGATTCCTCGGCCCGCTCGACTCGATTGGCCGCATTCCGCCGTGGCAGCAGACGCGCGTCGCGGCGTTCCTGATCTCGGCGCATGGCGCGCTGGCGCGGCAACTCGCATTCACCTTGCCCCAACAGATGAAAGCGGGCTGGCAGACCGAATTGAACGCGCAGTTCTATCGAGAATCCGAGATCGTCTCGCTGCTGCTTCGCGCGACGTCCTGGACGGTAGATCTCGAACTCCCGATGTTGGCCGCTTCCTGGGAAGTGGCGTGGTTGCCTAGGCCGGTCAGTGGCCCTAGCGACGGGCCGCTTGCGGCGGCGATCGATATCGCGGCCCTCGGCCACGCCGTGCATGGCGCGATACGGCCCGCCGCGCTGCTGCCCGACAAGGCGCTGGCGGAGGATCCGTTCGCGATGTCGCTGCGGCGGATCGAGTTCGAAAGCGGCCGGATGATCCAGGCGCAAATCCTGTTTTTGAAGGGGCAAGATCTCCTTCCCTACCGTGACCCCGTGAATACCGCGGTCGAAGACCGCCACCAGCAGGTCCGCGATCTCTGGGACGCGATGTTGAAGGGCATCGGCGTGGAACGCGGGGCGAGCGGCTAAGCTGTCCCGTACACAACGCCCGCCCCGGCGTGAGCCAACCTTGATGCAAATCAAAGCCCGGCGGTTCTGCCGCCTCACGGTGTCCGCGGCAGACGACCGCAGGCAGGCACGGAGTTTTCCGCATGAAAGCCGTTTCCGCAGAAGAAGCCGTTGCGATGATTCCGAACGGCGCGACCGTCATGATCGGCGGCTTCATGGGCGTGGGCACGCCGGAGCGGCTGCTGGACGAACTGGTGCGGCAGCAGAAAAGCGAACTCACCATCATTGCCAACGATGCCGCCGTTCCCGGCCGCGGCATCGGAAAGCTGTTCGACGCCTCGCTGGTCGCGACCATCACGGCAAGCCATATCGGCCTGAACCCGAAGGTGCAGGCGCAGATGATGGAGAAAAAGATCGCGGTCAACCTGGTGCCGCAGGGCACGCTGGTGGAGCGGATTCGCGCCGGCGGCAGCGGCCTCGGCGGCGTGCTGACGCCGACCGGCGCCGGCACGATTGTCGAGGACGGCAAGCAGAAGATCGAGATCGATGGCAAGCAATTCCTGCTCGAGACGGCGTTACGCTCGCAATTCGCGCTGGTGCATGCCTTCCTCGCCGACTATCTCGGCAATCTCTCATACGCCTTGACCGCGAGAAACTTCAATCCGGTGATGGCGATGGCCGCTGACACCGTCATCGTCACCGCCGAGCATATCGTTCCGGTCGGGGTGATCGCACCGGATCACGTCATGACGCCGGCGCCGCTTGTCGATTACCTGATTACCAACAGGTGAAGCCATGGACCCACAAACCATTATCGCGAAACGCGTGGCGCTCGAGTTCCGCGCGGGAAACCTGGTCAATCTCGGCATCGGCATTCCGACCCTGGTCGCAAACTTTGTACCGCCGGGGCTCAACATATTCTTCCAGTCGGAGAACGGTTTGATCGGCACCGGGCCGATCCCTGAGCAAGGCATGGCGCATCCGTTGCTGACCGATGCCGGCGGCCGGCCAATCAGCGCGCTTCCGGGCGCATCGACCTTCGACAGCGCAATGTCGTTCGCCCTGATCCGCGGCGGCCATGTCGACATTACGGTGCTCGGCGGACTACAAGTCGACGCCAACGGACATCTCGCCAACTGGATGATTCCCGGCAAGATGGTGCCGGGCATGGGCGGCGCGATGGACCTCGTGAGCGGCGCCAAGCGCGTCATCGTGGCCATGCAGCACGCTGCAAAGGGCAAGTCGAAAATCGTCCAGAAGTGCGGGCTGCCGTTAACGTCAATGCGGCCGGTCGATCTGGTTGTCACCGACATGGCGGTGATGGGCTTTGAGAGCGGTCGGATTACGCTGATGGAAACCGCGCCCGGCGTCAGCGTCGCGGAGGTGATCGCGGCGACGGAGGCCGAGCTCACGATCCCCGACAAGGTTCCGGAAATGAAGAACTGACGTCAATCCGGAGGATGCAAGCATGCGGGTATTCAACGGCTTTGACGAGATCAAATCGGCCGTCGGCACCGAAATCGGCGTCAGCGATTGGATCGAAATCACCCAGGACCGCATCAACAAGTTTGCGGACGCCACCTGCGATGAGCAATGGATCCATGTCGACCAGGACCGCGCGAAACGGGAATTGCCGGGCGGCAAGACCATTGCGCACGGCCTTCTCTCACTCAGCCTGGCGCCCATGTTCATTCGATCGGTCATGGGTCTCAAAGGATTGAAGAACACGTTGAACTATGGTGCGGACCGCATCCGCTACCTCTCGCCGGTCCCTGCCGGCTGCCGGCTGCGGGGACGCACTACCATCGCCGAGGCGGAGGACGTGCCGCCGGACGGGTTGCGCGTCAACTATCACCTCGTGGTCGAGATCGAAGGCGGCAAGCGCCCCGCCTGTGTCGCGGAGCTGATCGCGCTACACCTGCGCTGAACATTTTCAGTCGATGATGTGGTAACCGCCATCGATATACATGACGCTGCCGGTGATGAGCTTCGCGCCGTCAAGGGCCAGAAACGCGGTCGCGGCGCCGACATCGTCTATGCTCACGAGGCTGCGCGTCGGCGCCTTCGATTGTGCCTTGTCCATCAACTCGTCGAATTCAGGAATCCCGGATGCCGCACGCGTGGCGAGCGGCCCCGGCGAGATCGCGTGAACGCGGATACCCTTCGGTCCGACTTCGGCTGCGATATAGCGGACGGCGGCTTCCAGCGCCGCCTTGGCGACGCCCATGACATTGTAATTCTGTACGACCATCTGGCTGCCGTAGTAGGTCATCGTGAACATGGTGCCGCCGCGTCTCATCAAGGGCTCGGCCAGATGGGCCATGCGCATGAATGACCAGCACGATACGTCCATCGTTTTCAGAAAGCCGTCGCGCTGGACGTCAATGACGCGGCCGTGCAGCGCCTCCTTTGGGGAAAATGCAATGGAATGCAGCAGGAAGTCGAGCTGGCCCCATTCCTTCTTGATGTGTTCGAACACCAGCTCCATCTGTCCTTCGACAGTGACGTCGAGCGGCATGAAGATCGGCGCCTCAAGCTCTTTGGCGAGCGGTTCGACATGTTTCTTCGCGCGGTCATTCATATAGGTCACCGCAAGATCTGCCCCCAGCGCGCGGAACGCTTTGGCGCAGCCCCATGCGATCGACTGATCGTTGGCGATGCCTACAATCAGGCCTTTGCGCCCCTTGAGCGCTACCTTCGTCTCGGGAAATACCGGGATGTTCATGACGCTCTCTCTCTGGCCTGGGTGAATGGATGACGGTTCCACAGCAGCGACAGCGTGTGCTGTGCGATCATCAGTTCTTCATCGGTCGGCACGACGTAGACTCGCGTGGTGTCGGGACGCGAGATCAGCAATGAATGGCGGGCATTTTCCGCCGGATCGAGCGCAACGCCGAGCCATCCGAGGCGCTCGGCAATGCGCGCGCGGATGCTCTCTGAGTTCTCGCCAATGCCGGCTGTGAAGACGAAGGCATCGACGCCCTGCAAGGCGGCAGCGAGCATCCCGGCGCTGAGCGCGACGCGATAGACGAAGTACTCGATGGCAAAGGCCGCCTTGAGGTCCTTGCTCGTCTGCAGTTCACGCATGTCGTTGCTGATGCCGGAAAGCCCCTTCAGTCCACAATCGCGGTAAAGGAAATCCTGTACTTCCGCCGGCGTCATGCCCTTGACCGAGATAAGATAGAGGATCACGCCAGGATCGATCTGCCCGGGCCGAGTGCCCATCGGCAACCCGTCGATAGCAGTGAAGCCCATGGTGCTTTCGATACTGCGTCCGCCGCGGAGGGCGCACATTGAGGCGCCGCTACCGAGATGCGCGACGATGACACGGCCCGTAGCGATCTCGGGCGCGACCGTGGGCAGCGTTTTGGCGATGTACTCGTACGACAGCCCGTGAAAGCCATAGCGCCGCACGCCATCCTCATGGAGCTGGCGCGGGATCGCGTAGAAATCGGCAAGATCATCGTGATCGCGGTGAAACGCCGTGTCGAAGCAGGCGACCTGGGGAAGGCTTGGAAAATTCGTAAGCAGCGAGCGGATCGGCGCCAGATTATGCGGCTGATGCAACGGCGCCAGCGCCGAGTAGCGCTCAAGCCGGCCAACGACGTTGTGATCGATCAGCACCGGCCGATCGTAGTCGGGCCCGCCATGCACCACCCGGTGTCCGACGGCCAGCGGCGTGATCCGCTGTTCGTCCCGCAACCAATCGGCCGCTACCTGCAGCGCGGCCGGGACGTTCTCGACAGCCTCGATCGGATAGGCCCGTTCGGCCAGCTTCTCTCCCGAAGTGCCGGTTGCACGCAAGCGCGGCCGGCTGCCAATGCCGTCCATCTGGCCCTTTATCTGTCGTCGCAACCGGCCATCGCCATCAACCGCGAAGACCTGGAACTTCACACTCGAAGAGCCCGCATTGACGACCAGGATGGTATCCATGGCGGTCACGCGGCTACCGCCGCTGCCCGGCGGCGCCGCGCGTCGGCATAAAGGGTGGCAACTGCGCAGGAAGCCATGCGGGCCCGGAGCGAATCCGCGCGCGACGTCAGCACGATCGGAACACGCGCGCCCAACACGATACCGGCCCCGTCCGCCTTGGCGAAATAGGCGAGGTTTTTGGCCAGCATGTTGCCGCTTTCGAGGTCGGGCACCACGAGGATCTGTGCCAGGCCCGCAACTTCGGATTTGATGCCCTTGATCCGGGCAGCTTCCTTGTCGACGGCGTTGTCGAAGGCAAGCGGCCCATCCAGAAGTCCGCCCGTGATCTGCCCACGATCCGCCATCTTGCAAAGCGCCGCCGCCTCGATCGTGGAGGGGATTTTTGCCGTGACCGTCTCTACGGCCGACAGGATCGCGACCCTGGGCAGGGTGCCGAATCCGGCTTGGGTGAACAAGTCGATCGCGTTCTGGATGATATCGCGCTTGCAATCGAGGTCAGGGAAGATATTGATCGCGGCGTCGGTGACGAAGACCGTATCCGCATAGGCCGGGACATCCATCACGAAGACATGGCTGATGCGGCGTTCCGTGCGCAATCCGGTCTTGGCCGTCACGCTCCGCATCAATTCATCGGTGTGCAGGCTGCCCTTCATCAGCATTTCGCCCTTGGCTTCGTGAACCAGCTCGACAGCCCTGGCCGCGGCCGCCTCGCTATGAGGTGCATCGACGATTTCGTAACTGCCGATGTCGATGCCATGTTTGGACGCGGCATCCCTGATCTTCGTGGCCGGCCCGACCAATGTCGGCTTGATCAGGCCCGCGCCTGCGGCTTCGACCACGCCACGCAATGAACTCTCGTCGCAGGGGTGTACGACGAGGGTCGTTGCCGGCGGTATGGCCTTTGCCGCGGCAATCAGACGGTCATATTTGCTGTGAGGCCTTCCCTCACCCACGCTCGTTGCTTGCACGCTCATCGTTCGACTCCTTGACCCCGAGAGACGGTCATGACGCCTTTGCTCGCGGACTGAAAGACCTCCCGCTCGTCTGCGGGTCTCCTTCGCTCACGCCAAACAGCTCTGCAACGCGTTTGAGGCGCGTAGCGGTTTCACCGGAAATTTCCCCGGCCACCGACAGCACGTCGCGGATCGCAGCAACGGCGGCGCGACGCAGCTCCATGTCTTGCGGCAGCATTGTTGGAATGGCAGCCAGGCTTGCTTCCTGGTCGAGGATCAGCATGAAGAATTGTTCGCGCACCAAGATCTTGAACTGCGACAGTGTCAGGCGCGAAGCTTCATCTTCCCTTCGCATCCTGCGTAACGCCTCGAGGCTTCGCTCGTCGAACATACCGCGTGTCATACCCACATAGAGCAGCGCGCGGATCCAGCATTCCCGGAGACCGCCGGTTCCGATTCCCGCTTTCAGTTCGGCAATGCGCGCGTCAAGGAGCTTGCGATGCTCGGCGGACATTTCGGGTACCGGCGACGGGTCGTCGTTCGGATCGATGCCGACCGCGGCCTGCAGCGCAGGCGAGCCATAGATCGAAAGGAAAAGCGATTCGCTCAGGGCTTCCTGCGTATCCTGCCATTTGTCGAGGACATTGACGATGGATTCGGAGACGGTCTCCTGGGCCTTGAGGAATGGATTGTCCTTGGCAGCCGGCTTCCTCTTCTCGCGGGCGGCCTCGGCCTCCGTGGCCACCGCCTTCATCGCCGGCGTGTCGCGGCCGAAGGCCTCATATCCCACCCGCAGCGGATGCAAATTGCGCATCCACTCCGCAAGCTGCGGCGTCGCGAGCGCGCGGACCCAGGGCTGGACGAAGTTGCGGTAGCTGGAAAGGTTGATTTCCGAGACGCGCTTGGCGGTGGCGAACCGCCGCTCGTCCTCGAGCGAATTGCCGCCCATCGCACGGAGATCGTCGAGGGTGCGCTGTTCGCACCGCATGATCCAGTTGCCGCCGGCCAGATCGCCATGAGCGGTGTCCCCGGATTTCACCACGAAAGTCGCCTCATAGAGCCCCGGCGGCAGCACGTCGATCAGGTCGATGTTGCTGGAAAACTCGGCGTGCTCCTTCTTGGCGACGCCGCCGGAGACGAAGATGCCGAGATGGCCCACGGTCTCGTGAACCGTATAGACGATTGTCTGGCCGTAATACCTGATCTCGTCGACGTCGCGGTAGAGATCGAGAATCCACCCTAGCGCCTGCTGCGGCGGCGTGATGTTGTCGCCCTTGGAGCAGAACACCACGATTGGCGAACGGATCTTGCGGAGATCGACAACTTCGCCGTCGGAGGTCTTGATGCGGCCGGCGGCGAGATTGTTGCCGACGAACAATTCATCGACGATGAATTGGATCTCTTCGGCGTTCAGGTTAACGTGCCCGCCCCACCAACGCTCGAATTCAAGATAGCGCTCTGCCTCGGTATCCACCTTGGAATAGACGTTGTATTGCTTGGTCCAGAGCGTATTCGATGGATTCATGCTCTCGAAATTTTGCACCAGCCAGGCGCCATCGAACTTGCCGCCACCGAGATCGCTGGTCAGCGCGGTCAACCAGCTTCCGCCCATGAGTCCGCCGGAGTAGCGCATGGGGTTCTTGCCGCGAACGCCGGCCCAGTAGGACAGCGGCGCGCCGGCGATGATCATCGGACCAAACAATTCGGGCCGCAGCGACGCCAGGATCATCACGGCCCAGCCCGCCTGGCAGTTGCCGATTACACAAGGTTTTCCGTCGGCGTCCGGATGCAGTGCGATGACTTTTTCGATGAAGGTGCCCTCGGCCCGGGCGATGTCCTCGATGGTCTGTCCAGGCACCGGTTCCGGCATAAATCCGATGAAATAACAGCAATGACCGGCTTTCATCGCAACGCCGATCTCGCTGTCCGCCTTGAAACCGCCGATGCCTGGACCGTGGCCCGCGCGCGGATCGACGACAACGAAGGGACGACGCGTGAGATCGATCTCTACGCCGCTCGGCGGCTTGACGCGTACCAGTCCGTAATTCACCGGCCGCTTCAGATTTCTGCCGTCCGCTATCAGTTCGATCTCATAGTTGAGAACATGGGGGACGGTTTCTCTCAGGTGTTCGCGGTACTGCTCGCCGCGCCGGCGCATGACATCCATGAACAGGATGCTGCGTTGTCCAGTGTCCACCAGATATTCCAGGGCGGATGCAAATATACCAGGCAGTGCGTTGTCTGGAATTGCCGGCTTTTCCATCATGACGTTTCACCCTTAAGCCTGACGGCTGCACGATGCTCGCGCGAGCACCCGGACCCTTGATTTAGGTCAAGGCTTCAACTCCCCGGTCTTCTGGCCCATTGTAACGGCGCCGGTCGGATCGTCGCGGTTCCAGGCCATCAGCAATTCCCAGGCAACCGCCAGGATAATCGGACCGACAAACAGGCCGACGATTCCATGCGCGAGCGTTCCGCCCAGCACGCCTACGAAGATGACAAGCACGGGCGTGGACAGGCCGCGCCCCATCAACAGCGGCTTTAGGGCGTTGTCGGAGAGACCAACCAGCACGAGAAAGATCGTGATCAGAACTGCGGCGCCCACATCCTTGACTGTCCAGACCCAGATGATGACGGGCAGTAAAATGGGCGCCGACCCGATCTGTACGATACCGAGCACGAGCACAGCAAAGGCCAGCACGCCGGCGTGGGGCACGCCCGCGATCTTCAGACCTATTCCGGCGAGCAGCGACTGCAACACCGCAACCCCGATCACGCCCTGCGCCACCGTGCGGATCGTGGCACCGGCCAACGCCAGGAAGTCAGCGCTCCGCTGCGGGACAATCCGGGTCAGCATAGTCCTGACTGAAGCGACGATCCGCGGCCCCGGTGGGAGCAGGAAGCCCGCGATCACGACCGAAGCGAGGAACTTGAGCATGCCGGTACTGGCGCTGCCCGCGATCGCAAGGATCGGTCCCGCCAGCGGTTTCAAATGCGGCGCGAGCTCGCGGAATGCAGCCGCTAGATTCTCCGACGCCTTTTTCCAGACATCATGAAGCTGCACGCCGATCAGCGGCCAATCACGAACGCTGTCCGGCGGCAAAGGGATCGCGACATCTCCGGACGTCAATTGATCCGAGATATTGCGCAACCCGTCGACCAGGCCGATACCAAGCCAGGTCGCGGGCCCGAGAAACACCGCCAGCATCACGATGGTCATGATGAGGGCAGCCACCCTTGGCCGATGGCCGAGATGCGCGGACAGCCAATCAAATGCGGGATTTAGCGCCACAGCGAGCACCACGGCCCATGCCAGGACCGGAATGAACGGACGCAAGAGAACGAACGACCAGTAGATGAGGAAGGCCAGCAGTCCGAGGCGAATGGCGATCTGGATCACTTCATCGCCGGATTGGTGCTGCTGGGAAATTCTCGAATGCGTGTCGCCTGCGTCCATTGGTCTCGCTGGCCTCTCAGTCCGGGCATCGGAGCGTATTGGCGAGCCTGCTCGGCGGGGCTTGATCCAGATCAAGCGATGCAAATGCCATGCGGTTCCATCTCGCCGACCACGGATAACGCCTGGAGAGAGCCGCGATGACGCCTGCCAAGTATTCCGTTCGCGAGCAGCTGCGCGACGGGCGGCCGGTCGAGATCCGTGCGTTGCGGCCGAACGACGAGGCCGACATGCTCGCCGCCATCGACCGCACAGGAGCGGAGTCGCTGCAGCGCCGTTTCTTCGTCACCAAACGCGGGTTCTCGGAGAAGGAAAAGGCGTTCTTTATGAACACTGACTTCGTCAATCACGTCGCACTGGTCGCCATAATCGACGAAGACGGCAGGCCCGCGATTGTCGGTGGCGGTCGCTACGTCGTGACCAGACCTGGCGAGGCTGAAGTCGCCTTTGTCGTGGTCGACGCCTTTCAAGGGCAAGGCATCGGCGCGCTGCTCACGCAACATCTCACGGGCCTGGCGCGGGCCGCAGGGCTCAAGGAGCTGGTGGCCGACGTGCTGCCGGAGAACATGGCGATGCGCAAGGTGCTCGGCAAATTCGGTTTCCGGACCGGGCGCGGCCTGGACCCGCAGGTTGTCCATCTGACGCTACCGCTCGTCTAGGAGCGCGAATCTACCGCAATCCAAGCAGTGAACGGCGATAGAGGCTGCGCCGCGCTTCTTGAAGGCATACGAAGCTGCCGTGAAAGCCACTCCGGTAAAGCTTCTGGTTTCTAAAATAATATTTGCCCTTCTTGAAATCGAGCCAAACGACGGTGTCCGCGGGACAATGTCGTTGCGCCTGATCTTCGTATCGAAATGGGGTCAGCACTCCCGCTCTTGCGTCGGTCGCCGTCAGCACGACCATCAAGGCGAACCCCATGCCGAGTGGCCGGATCGTTTCACGGCCTGAATATCTCGCCCGGGGGCGCCTCCCCTCGATCTGGCCAGGGCTGAAGGCGCCAATCTTGAAGCTTCCGATCCAGAAGCCAGCGGCAATCACGAGGAATAGCGAGAACTCCTGAGAACCGGCGAGAAACTGCTCCATCGACATCGACATCAAGAAGCCCCTGCTATGTCATCAGCATGACCAGCACCATTCCCCAGATCGTCAGCAGCGTATTGCCGACCGCGTAAGTAACGGTATAGCCGAGTCCCGGGATCTGGCTCTTGGCGCGGTCGTTAACCATGCCAAGCGAAGCAGTCGTGGTCCGCGCGCCGGAACAGCATCCCAGCACGATCGCGTCGTGGAAGCGGAACACGTATTTTCCGACATACATTGCCAGGATCAGCGGCACCGTGGTCACTGCAACTCCCCAGAGGAACAGGCTGAAGCCCAGTTGCTGGAGCCCTGCGACGAATCCCGGTCCGGAGGCGATGCCGACTACCGCGATGAACACATTCAGACCGACCGAGTTCATGAACCACACGGTGGACGACGGTATCCGTCCAAAGGTTGGGCGCACCGAACGCAGCCAGCCGAAGAACAGCCCGGAGATCAGCGCGCCACCGGACGTGGAGAGCGTGAGCGGCACGCTGCCCACTTTGTAGACCACCGCGCCAACCAGAGCGCCGATCGCGATGGCCGCGCCGATGAAGGCGACGTCGGCGACATCGGTCGCGCGGTCCGGCCGACCCAGCATTTTCGTTGCGGCCGCCACATCCGGCGCGCGTCCGACAAGCGTGACGATGTCGCCGCGGTTCAGCTTCGTGTTCGGCAAGATGGGGATGTCGGTCGCGATCGCTCCGCGTGTGATCTTGCGCAGGAACACGCCGCGCGCCGACGGTCCCTTTGCCAGTTCCTCCAGCGTCCTTCCGTCTACGTCCTTGCTGGTCACATAGACATCGACGCCTTCGATCGGTACCGCCAGCAGCTCACGATCATCGACCTCTTCGGCCTGCTCGCCGATCAGTCTCACGAGCACGTCGCGCCGGCCCGCCACCGCCACGATGTCGCCGGCGTGGATCACGGCATCGGCGGTCGCCTCCGTAATCACCCCGTTCTGGCGAAGCAGCTGGATGAACACACGTTGATCAGGGATCAGCGCTTCCGCTTCCTGCACCGTCTTGCCGACCGCCGGCCCTCTTTCACGGACCCGGAAGGCGCGCAATTCGAACTGGTGCCAGGCTGTGCCGGGGCCACCTGTCTGCTTCTTGCCCCCGTACTCCTCCTCATAGCGCTTGCATGCAGCCTCCAGATCGATCCCGAGCAGCGCCGGGCCGAACAGGGCCAGAACGATAGCGGACCCGACCGTGCCAAAGATATAGGTGACGGCATAGGCGACCGGCATCGCGTCGAGCAGCTTCTTTGCTTCATCCGCCGGCAGACCGAGGCGATTGATGGCATCGGTCGCAAGGCCCAACGATGCCGAGATCGTTTGCGATCCGGCATAGAGCCCGGTAGCCGAGCCGACGTCGTAACCAGCAATCTTCGTACCAAAATAGGCGGCGCCGAGACAGAACACGCACACCACGGCCGCAAATATCGCCTGTGGAACACCATCCTGCGCGATACCTCGCACGAACTGCGGCCCGACGCCGTAGCCGATCGCGAACAGGAACATCAGGAAGAAGGTCGGCTTGAGCGGCCCCGAAATCGTGATCCCGATCTGGCCGATGATGACGGCAGCAATCAGCGTTGCAGTGACCGCGCCAAGCCCAAGGCCTTTATAGGTGAATGAGCCGAAATAGTAGCCAAAGGCCAGGGACAGGAATATCGCTATTTCCGGATAGCTCTTGAGCGTCTGGAACAACCAATTGATCATGATTTCACCCGTTCATGCTTTGCCAAAGCATCGGCATATGCTCGCCTCGAGCCGGCGCTACAGAGCCGACCCAAGAACCAGCGACAACAACTGAAGCTGCATCGGACAACATCAGGCGACGCTTCACTGGGCGCCCTTGATCTATGTCAAGCGTTCTCCGCGATCCCGCGATTCAGATTTCTCATCCGCAAAAAGAAGAGTCGTCGCGTTGCGCCGCGCAGGACGGCGAGCGGCCGACTATCACCGTGACGGCGCCGAGCGGAGGTTGGAGGCTTGAGATAGATCAAAGGTCCCAGCCGACCCCGATGACGAGGTGAGAAGGCGAAGGAGCTTGATCGAGCTCCGGTCCAACAGGTTGCACAGCTCGGGAGCGTTAGATGGCCGATATCCTGACTTTGAAGAAATTCGAGGCGTTGAGCCCGTTCGAGATCAAGGACGAGTTGATCAACCTGGCGAAAGCCACCTCCAAAAGGACGCAGGCCGCATTCCTGAATGCCGGCCGCGGCAATCCGAACTGGGTTGCCACGACACCACGCGAAGGCTTTTTCCTGCTGGGGCAGTTCGCCATCACCGAGAGCAAGCGCGTGATGGAACATGCGGCTGGCGTCGGCGGCATGCCACAGGCCAAGGGCATTGCCGGACGATTCGAGGCCTGGCTGACGAAGTATGCGGATATGCCCGGGGCAGGCTTCCTCTCGGCGATGCTGCCCTTTGCGGTCAAGAAGTTCGGCTTCGAGCCGGACGCGTTCGTGCACGAACTCGTCGACTCCATCATCGGCGACAATTATCCGGTGCCCGATCGCATGCTGGTGCACAACGAACGCATCGTGCATGAATATCTGATGTGGGCCATGTGCGGCCAGCCCCGGCCGGCCGGCAAGTTCGACATCTACGCGGTCGAGGGCGGCACGGCTGCGATGTGCTACATCTTCAAGTCGCTGAAGGCCAATCGGCTACTGCTGCCGGGCGACACCATCGCGCTGGGAACGCCGATCTTCACGCCCTATATCGAGATGACGCACCTTGAGGACTACGACCTCAAGGTTGTCCAGATCAGGGCGCCACAGGAAAACAAATTCCAGTTCACCGACGAGGAAATCAAGAAGCTGGAGGATGCGAAGATCAAGGCCTTCTTCGTCGTCAATCCCGCCAATCCCTCGGGCATGGGGCTGAGCCCCGAGACCATCGCCAAGCTGATTAATCTGGTCAAGACCAAGCGCCCCGACCTGATGTTGCTGACCGACGACGTCTACGGAACATTCGTGCACGGCTTCAGATCGCTGCTGGGCGAGCTGCCGCATAACACGATCGGCGTCTATTCCTATTCGAAATATTTCGGCTGTACGGGATGGCGCCTTGGCACCATTGCAATCCATGAAGACAACATCTTCGACAAGATGATCGCCAAGCTGCCCGACGCCGCGGTGAAGGCGCTCGACAAGCGCTACGGGCCGCTGACCCTGGAGCCGCGCAAGCTCAAGCTGATCGACCGCATCGTCGCCGATAGTCGCGACGTGGCGCTCAATCACACCGCGGGCCTGTCGCTGCCGCAGCAGGTGATGATGAGCCTGTTCTCGCTTGTGGAAATGATGGACGAGAAGAAGGCCTATCAGACCGCCTGCATGGAAATCGTCAACAAGCGCCTATGGGCGCTCCTCGACGGCCTCGGCCTTGCCGACAAGCTAAGCCCGAATCCCAATTACGACGCCTATTATGGGCTGATCGACTTCGAGTTCTGGGCCCGGAAGAACATCGGCGATGCTGCCGTCGAGCACCTGAAGAAACATGTTCACCCCCTGGACCTTGCGTTTCGATTGGCCGAGGCCCACGGGATCGTGCTGCTGAACGGGGGCGGGTTCGATGCACCCGAATGGTCGCTCCGCGTTTCCCTGGCGAATCTGGCGGACGACGTGTACGACGACATCGGGCGCGGCGTTCGAACGATTGCACGCGGCTATCGAGATGCATACGAGGCGGCTCACGGAAACGGTGGCGCCGGTCCCCGGTAGGGCGCGAGGCCGTACCTGATCTTGTGCCTAGATGAGACGGCGCTTTTCTCTGGCACCCCGGGCCGTCTCGTTGCTCCTACCAAGCGGCAATCGCACAAGCCGCCGTCGTCTCAGGCAGGTCTGCTCGGCCGAAGCCAACCGATCCGCACCAGTTTCGCACCAGAAATGGGCACCAAGCGGACGTGGCTGATCTGGCGGGCGGCGTCCGCTAACGGGGGGAATAGCAGAAGTCGCGTTCAAGGTACGTCAAGTCGCCTTCTGAGAGGAAGGCAAAAAATGCGTGTTGAGCCAGATGCCGGTCCCGCGACGGGGTCGGATTTTCCGCCATCGCACTCAGTATGGAGCCGGCGCCATGCAACCTTTGTTCAAGGAAATCCAGCAGACCCCGTTGCTCTGGATGCTGGTCTTCGTGCCTACAGTGCTGGTAACTGAGACGGCGGCGCCGCATTCCCATACCCTGTTGTTCGTGCTGGCCGTGCTCGCCATTGTGCCGCTGGCCGCCCTGCTGAGCCACGCGACCGAAGCGGTCGCCGCCAAGACCGGCGATGCCGTCGGCGGACTGCTCAATGCGACGCTGGGCAATCTTACGGAACTGATCATCGCCATCACGGCGCTGCGCGCCGGACAGTACATGCTAGTAAAGGCGTCGATCGCGGGCGCAATCGTCACCAACGCGCTGTTCATGCTCGGCGCCTGCCTGCTGATCGGCGGGTTGCGCTACCACGTGCAGGAGTTCAACCGGTCCGGCGGGCGGCTCTATTCCGGCCTGTTGCTGATGGCAACCGTCGCGCTGCTCGCCCCGTCGGCGGTCGCCGACCTCGACCTCGCGCAGGGCGAGGCTACCATGCAGAAGCTCAGCGTCGGCCTCGCTATCCTACTCATTGTCGCCTATGGCCTCGGCCTGTTGTTTTCGCTGAAGACCCACAAGGAGCTGTTCGTAAGCGCGGAGCATAGCGAGGGCGAGGCGCACTGGCCGATTGGCCTTGCGGTCGGGACGCTGCTCGTCGTCACCGTGCTGGTCGCGCTGGTGAGTGAGATCTTTGTGGAGTCCGTGCAGAAGGCGGCGGAAACATTTGGGATGAGCCCGGCCTTTGTCGGGTTCATCATCGTCTCGCTCGTCGGCGCCGCCGCCGAGTTTGCCGTGGCCTTTTCCGCGGCGCGCAAGGACCGCCTCGACATGAGCGTCAGCATCGCGCTCGGCAGCGCTTCCCAGATCGCGCTGTTCGTGGCACCTGCGCTGGTGCTGCTCAGCTATGTCGTCGGACCGTCGCCGATGAGCCTGCAGGTCTGGCCGGGCGCGGTGACCATGGTGATGATCGCGACCGTGACGGCGAGCTTCATCACGAACAGCGGGCGCTCGGCATGGTTCATCGGCGCGTTGCTTGTCTTCATCTACGCGGTCTTCGCTTTGACGCTCTACGTGGTCCCGCCAGCCGGCCCGGGGATGGATTGAAACCGACCCCTCTTTTCTTGCCCGTCCGTCAGCCTTGCCGCGTTTGCACGTTCGTATGAGGTAACTCCGTTTCACGAAGGGCCGATGCCCAACATCCAACGGCTGACGTGGCGGGGCGGGGCGTTGCATGCGGGCAATCTGCCGGGTTATCCCGCCTCGCACGGTTCCAACTGACCGCAGCGGAGGCTGTCACATTTGCGCGCTGGCATCACGGCTAACCGACCCCCCGAGCCATTTAGTGCTCGGGTGATCGGCGAAAGCGGACGGCGAAATCTCAACAGACCACCGTCCGCGCCCGCTCGACTACTAATACGGATATTGCCCCGGACAGACGTAGTTGCCGTAGGTGTCGTAGTAGCAGCGATTATTGTAGTAGCCGTAGGCTCCGGTCGCAGCGGCGGCCCCCACAGCGGCGGCACCGTAGCCCAAACCCGGCCGATAATAGCCGCCACCATAACCCGGACGGCCAGCGATGGGACGCCCCGGATAACCGGGACGACCTGCGATCGGATGCGAAGGCCGAGCGCCTCCGGCCACGCGAGAGCCGCGACCGCCGTGGATGCGTCCGGCATGAACAGCGCCGCCCCGTACATGGGCGGCACGCGCGCCGCCGCCGTGGAAGCCGCCTCCGCCTCTAAATCCGCCGCCGCCACCACGACGCGCGAATGCATCATCTGGAACTAAACTGGCGGCGAAAAGAATGGCTGCCGCGAAGCCGATCAAACCGTACCGAACCATTGGCATCCTCCTCATGTTGGAGCGCCGTACATCTGGCTTTCAGCAGAGATGCCGCGCCAACAATGACGAGCACTCGATGCGGGTAATTTCCAATGCCGCCATGGGCTCCGCTTGATCTGGATCAAACTCAATCGGCGTCGATCATTGGTTGTGTATGTTCCCCGATGGGAACTGTGGCTTCGTCGCCAAGCCCATTTGCTCACTTGCGGCCGCGTCGGTGACGTTCAAGGCGCAATCGCTGCTCTCTCATGCGCCTTATCTCTTCATCAAGCTGCGCATCTTTTTCATCGAGCCGAGCGTTTTTTGATTTCGGCTGATCGCCCCCGCGCAGCTTTTCAAGCGCCTTCTCGACGGAGAGTTTATTGATCTCAGCCATGCCAAATCCTCATCATAGCTAGGTATCCGACGGTTTCTTCACGATCTGGAAACTCGCGAATTATCGCCTTGGTTAGATGCGCGCATTCCTCCGGCATGATCCAGCTGGGACTTCTCCAATCGGCGTCGCCTTCTTTCGGGTAGCTTTCAAAGGCCGAACGAATGGCGAGCATGATGACGTTAGTCGGGTCGGATTGGAACCTCCCCCACGATCACAACAAAAGCTGTCGTCAAGCCGCTGGCTTGATCTAGGTCAAGGAAAACAGCACCATGGGGACGGTCACCACATACCGCCATCAATGCCCCAGTTAGCGCATTTGATCGTAGGTATCTTTGAGAAAATGATCGAAAGCCTCAATGCGAATGAGACCGAGCCGTGGATATTCCATATCGGTCACGACGTAGAGCGCGACGGTCAGGGTTCCTGCAAAGAGCACCATGTGTGTATCCAGCTATGCCCTGCGCTCGCGGCCATACCGAACCCGGCGAGCAGTGAGCAGCCCAGACCAAAGCCAAACAGCATAAAGTAGATGATCTGTGGCGGATGCTTTTCGGCGGCACCTGCGCGCTGACGTGCAACCTCGAAGAGGCTATTCAGCGCTGGGAGCGACAAAGCGCATGCAGGACGGTAGTTCGGTTGCGGGCAAGAAGCCACCGCCGCGTCCCATAACTGGTTCTTGAGTTCGAGCCCCTTTTTTTCCTGCTGGTCCGAAAAATCCTCCGCCCGCTGGAGCAGCAGGAAATCATGCGCCATTCGATATAGATCGACCCGAGCGTGGACGTATTCTTTGAGGCTGCTCTGCAACCTGGATCCGTCGTCTCCGCCGAAAAGGGCTAGGCGGTCATACGCCGTGGTGGCCGCAGTCGCTTCCTGAATGACCAACTGTCGGCGATCATCGAAGCGTTGCAGCGCACCGGCGATGGTGAATGCCAGCAGCAGACCCATCAAGCCAAATATCGCGGCCTCGACAGTCGCCAACCCCCCGGTGCCCTCGGTGCCATTCCGCTTGCGATACCGCAGTCCGAGATACTGGCCCAAACGTAGCAAGATGAGTGAACCGACAAAAAATACGGCGGCAATGGCTACGGCAAACGACATGAAGATCATGGTTCGTGATCTCCGCGCGACTAGAAGGATGGTCAGTTCCTACACACCGAACGATCCAACGCTCGACGAAACCGCTGGTCCTGCATGAAATTCAAGCAAAACGCCGCCGAACTTGACGACCGCGTTGCAGCCGCGCCGACCCTATTTCGGAAGGCATTCCACATTAAACGCAATGATGATCTGCGATGGATCAGCCTTACCTATGCTCTTCAAGTCTTCCAGACCGCTTCTCAGCTTGGCTCCCACGTCCTTTAAGCTACCTTCCAGCGCCGACTTGGCTGCCTTGCATCGCTCTTCACTTGAGAACTCTTGAAACACCACAGTGGGGAGAAGCCGCCATTCCGCCCTTTCGTTTGTAGCGGCCGGGCTGATTGAGTAGGAGAAGACGTACATCAGGACCCACATGCGGTGCGCTCCACTGTTGTGACAGCGGTGACGGCCGCCACTATGCGGAACCGAGGCGTCTATCCAGTGCATTGATCTATCTCAAACATGCGTACGTCCAATGAGGATTTTGTCCTTTCTGAAAGCTTGTATTTTTGATCGCCATTCATCACGAGGCTCGGAAAAATGGGTGACTTCCGCAGGTTCGCGGCCCCAAGTTGGGTGCGGGGATCTCGGTCCAACTTGGCTCGCGTCGCCATTACGATGATGTGACAGCAATGCTGTTGGTCCAGCCAAATTTCGACAAGGCTGAGAACCGAACAGTGGTCTAAGTTCTATTCGGCTAAGGGCCAAATCCAAATTCATGCACTGTAATAGCGTGCCGTTTCGGGGTTCGACTTTATTCGATTGACTTGATTGCGGCCAAGCACGCGGGCGACAATTCGGTCAGCCGCCAGAGGAGCCGGAATGAAGCACCTGTGCGAAACTCGGAAATAAACTAACGCGCTTGTTTGGATCAGGAGCTGTCGTGGGCTTGATTTGAATCAAGCTCCCGACCCGCCTGATCTCGTTTACTAGTCGTGCGGCACTGCAATATAGCGGCTGTCGCACCATGTATGGCTCGGCATATCTGCGGTTAGGGAATGTCGTCCGACGTGATGGCGCGACGGTTTCTTGCGAGGCTATCGATGAACGCCGTCCTATCGTCACTTGCCGCTTTCCTCGCTGCTGGCGCGCGACCGCCAACTCCGCTCGCGAAGGCAATCGTGCTGGTCCTGGTCGTCAAGCTGATGGCAATCGCAGCTATCGGCGTTTTTCTATTTTCGAGCACCGGGCGGATGGTCGTCGACCCGATCACGGCTTCGCGCCTGATCGGTCCCTCCCCGCCGTAGCCAAACAAAAGGGGGACATTGACGTGTTCGATTTTGATCCCGTCAGCCTTTCGCGACTGCAATTCGCAGTAACGGCACTCTATCATTTTCTGTTCGTGCCGCTGACGCTGGGGTTGTCGTTCCTGCTTGCCATCATGGAAAGCGTGTACGTCATGACCGGACGGGAAATTTGGCGTGACGCGACGAAGTTCTGGGGGAAATTGTTCGGTATCAATTTCGCCATGGGAGTTGCCACCGGTATAACCATGGAATTTCAGTTCGGAACCAATTGGGCTTACTACTCGCACTACGTCGGCGATATTTTCGGCGCTCCACTGGCGATCGAGGGTCTGATGGCCTTCTTTCTTGAGTCGACTTTCGTCGGTCTGTTCTTCTTCGGCTGGGACCGGCTGTCGAAGCTCGGCCACCTGGTCGTGACGTGGCTGGTTGCGGTCGGATCGAACTTGTCCGCCTTATGGATCCTGATTGCGAACGGATGGATGCAGCATCCGACCGGGGCCGTCTTCAATCCAGACACCATGCGGATGGAGCTGACGTCGTTCTGGGACCTGATCTTCAACTCGGTCGGTCAGGCCAAATTCGTGCATACGGTCGGCGCAGGCTACGTCACCGGCTCGATGTTCGTCGTTGCCATTTCGTCCTTTTATCTGCTTTCGGGACGCTTCCAGGCGCTCTCCAAACGGTCGATCATCGTTGGATCGGCGTTCGGCCTTACCGCGGCGCTATGTGTGGTCGTTCTCGGCGACGAAAGCGGATACACCGTATCCGAGAACCAGAAGATGAAGCTCGCCGTCATCGAGGGCATGTGGGAAACCGAGCCGGCGCCTGCCGGATTCAACGTGTTCGGCATTCCCGATACGGAGAGCCGCGAAGTCAAATACGCCGTCAGGATACCTTGGATGCTCGGCGTTATCGCGACGCGCTCGTTCAACCAGCCGATACCGGGAATCAATGACTTGATCGCGCACGCCGAGGAGAGAATCCGGGACGGCTTGATCGCCTATGGGGCGCTTGAGAAAATCAGGCAGAACCGCGGTGACAGCCAAGCGGCGTCGCAGCTCCGCGAGCACGCGGCCGACCTTGGTTACGCGCTCCTCCTGAAGCGCTATGTCGACGACCCGCGCACCGCCGACGCTGCAACTATTGTGCGGGCCGCCGGCGACACCGTTCCAAAGGTCGCGCCGCTGTTCTGGAGTTTCCGCATCATGGCGGCGCTCGGTTTCTATTTCATCGCATTGTTTGCGATTGCGTTCTGGAACGCGTCGCATCGTAACTTTTCTCGGAGATGGCTGTTGCGCCTCATGCTCTGGTCGCTGCCGCTTCCCTGGATCGCGGCAGAGCTCGGCTGGATCGTCGCCGAATATGGCCGCCAGCCGTGGGCAATCGACGGCGTGCTGCCGACATTTCTTGCTGTGTCATCGGCGTCCGCTGCGCAGGTACTGTTCACCCTGACGGGCTTCGTTTTGTTTTATTCGTCCCTTCTCGTTGTCGATATCATGCTGATGCTCAGATACATCCGCATAGGACCGGTTGGCGCGCTGGGATTGCCAGAACCAGCGCTGCGGCCCGCAGCGCTGCCCGCGGAATGAGGTAGGCGCAATGACGACAATCCCGGTCGACTACGAAATCCTTCGGCTCGTGTGGTGGCTGTTGCTGGGCGTGCTGCTTATCGGCTTCGCCATCATGGATGGTTTCGATCTCGGAGTGGCGATGCTGCTGCCCTACGTCGCGCGTACAGACATTGAGCGGCGCGTCACGATCAATGCCATCGGACCGGTCTGGGAAGGCAATCAGGTTTGGCTAGTCCTCGGTGGCGGCGCCGTGTTCGCGGCATGGCCGCCGGTTTACGCCACGTCGTTCTCGGGCTTCTACATCGCCATGTTTCTGGTCCTCGCCACGCTCATCCTGCGCCCCGTCGGGTTCGAATTTCGCAACAAGGTTGCCGATACGCGCTGGCGGACGTTCTGGGACTATGCCCTATTCGCCGGCGGGCTAGTGCCGAGCGTGGTGTTCGGTGTGGCGTTCGGCAACTTGTTGCAGGGCGTTCCGTTCCACATCGATTCCGACCTGCGCGTCCTCTACGAGGGAAGCGGACTGTTCGAACTGCTCAATCCATTCGGCCTGCTGTGCGGCCTTGTCTCCGCCGCAATGCTTGCCACTCACGGCGCGATCTATCTAACGCTAAAGACGAACGGACCGATTCGGCAGCGCGCGCAAGACTTCATCAAGATTGGCGCTGTGCTCACGGCGGTTCTATTCGGCCTAGCTGGATTATGGGTGTGGGTCCGAATCGACGGTTATGCCATCACCAGCACGGTGACAGGCGACGGGCCGTCGAATCCTCTCATGAAGACCGTCGTTCGCCAGCCGGGCCAGTGGCTCGCCAATTATGCAACGCACCCTTGGATGATCGTAGCGCCTTGCCTCGGCATAATTGGTCCGCTGCTTGCGCTGCTCCTGACCAACGTCCAAAGGCGCGGATTAGCCTTCATGGCCAGTGCGCTCGGCATTTTTGGCATCATCGCGACCGCCGGCGTGAGCATGTTCCCCTTCTTGCTGCCGTCGAACGTTGCACCAGCCGCGAGCTTGACCGTATGGGATGCCTCATCGAGTCAACTCACCCTGTTCGTGATGCTGCTGGCGACGCTGATCTTTCTGCCTGTCGTCCTCGTCTACACCGCGATTGTTTTCGCTGTGCTGCGCGGGCGGGTGACTGCGAAGGGTATTGAGCACAATTCATCCGGTTTCTATTGAGGAGGCAGAATGTGGTACTTTGCCTGGATACTCGGGGTCGCTTTCGCCTGCACCTTCGGCATTCTCAATGCCGTTTGGCATGAGCACCATCTGCCGAACGAGACGATCGACACTTAGGCGCCGCTGCTAGGCGTTCACGGTGGTTACTCGCGCTTCTCCGGGCCTCTCAAGGCTTCCAGAAGTTCTTCGGCCAAGAAAGGCTTGATCAGGACAGAGACACCTTGCGCAGAAATCGAGTCCACCGTTTGCGATCTGGTGTCGCCGGTCATCACGGCGGCCGGTACGTTCCGGCCAAGGGCGGCACGCAGGTGTCTAATGGTCTCGATACCATCCGGTGAGCCACGTAGGTTGTAGTCACACAGCAGCACATCCGGGCGCAGGCCCTGCTCTCTGACCAGATTCAAAGCTTCCGTCGCCGTTGCAACAATGGTGGCCTCAACCCCTCTCATCTTCAACAGTCTGCCGAGCGCCGAGCGCACGGACGCCTCGTCCTCGATCGCAAGAACGCTGCCCAGGAAGGCATCATTATGAGGATGCACTGGCGGCGCTGCTTCCGGCACCTTGACACCGGATCGACCGCGAGGAACCTCAATGAAAAGCCGTGTACCCTTCCCAGAGATTGAGCACACCTCGACCCTGTGATCGAGGATTTCTCCGAGCCGCTTCACGATCGCAAGGCCCAACCCAAAGCCGCCCCGCTCCACGCCGCCGCTCCCCTGATAGTACTCATTGAATATGTGTGGGAGCTGGTCTTCAGTGATACCGACGCCACTGTCCCAGACTTCGATGCGAACATTGTCGCCGGCTCGCCGGCATCCAAGCAGAATTCGTCCTCCGTCAGTGTATCGGACCGCATTCGACAACAGGTTGCGGATCATCTCCGCCAGCATGCGTCTGTCGCTGCGGATGATGAGCTCGGAACGGACGACGCACAGTCGGAGCCCTCTTCCCTGCGCGGGGGCGACGAAGTCTCTAATGAGCTGCTCGAAGATTTCGTTCGGCGAAAACTCGCTCACGGATGGACGCAGGTTTCCGGATTCCAGCCTGTTCACGTCGAGCAGGCTCGATAGGATGCTGGTCATGGTGTCTAGCGACTGCCCGATTTCTGCGACGAGTTTGCGTGCCTCGCCGCTTGGGTGGTGCTCAAGCGCTTCCTGCAGGAATTTCAGGGTCTGCAATGGCTGACGCAAATCATGGCTTGCGGCGGCCAGAAAGCTCGATTTGGCGCGATCGGCCATCTCTGCTGTTTTCCGCGCAAGCGAAAGCTCCTCGTCAAAACGTTTGCGCTCGGTAACATCCATAATGAGCCCATTGATGCGCGTAGGCTTTCCGGCAGAATCGAACTGGACGATCGCAATCTGTTCCAGCCAGACTTCACCACCATCCGGCCGACGGCAGCGGAACGCGATCGAATGCGAGGGCCGGTCTGGACGAGCACCGTCGAGGCAGGATGCCACCCGCGGCTGGTCTTCGGGATGTATATGTTTTAGCCATTCAGTCCCGCGGAGAACCTGTTGCGGGTTGAGACCGAGGATTTCGGTTACATTTTGGCTGAACCGTACTTCGTCGGCAGCCACCTCCCAATCGAAGGCCATAATGCTGCCGGCCCGCAGCGCCTCCTGTAATCGGGCCTCCCTCTCCAGAAGCGCCCTTTCGTGCAGCCTCCGCTCGCTAAACAAGGCCGCAAGAACCAGGGCGCCCAGTGAGATCGCCAGGATGGTAGCCTGGGCCCCCAGCACACGCTCTGCTACCGACAGGTGCAAGTCTCCGAAAATGCCGATTGCGAAGATAGTCGTCCAGACAATCGTGATCGCAATGACGAACGTGGCAACCGCGATGAAGGCTGAACGAAGGCGGGCTGCGATCCAGAGCAAAAGTGGGCAGAGCGCGCCGATCGCCAGCTCCGCGGTCCAGGGCTCATTGGGCAAGAAAACCAGCAACGCACATACAAGGGACACCACAGCAAGCGCCAAGGCGCCTTCTGCGATTTCGCGCCGCGACGGGAGGTCACGCGCCAACGACGCCAGCCCAATCGCGAGGGGCGCCACCGCAATGGTCCCGAGCGCGTCAGCTGAGAACCAGTGAAGCCAGATCACCAACGGGGACGCGGCCGACTCCCGAAACAGTACAAAGCCTACCGTACCCGCAATGCCGGAGAGGCTCGTTCCAACAACGGTCGCGGCAAATAGTGCCAGCACCCTTCGCAGTTCGTTCAACTCGAATGGAGAGCCACAAAGGCGGTGGATCAGGCCTGCGACGATGACGGCCTCACCCGCGTTCGCGACAGCAGAGGACACCGAGTTCCAGATGTTGCGATCGCCCAGCAAATTGGCTGCGATCGTCGCAGCTACCACCCCGACCACGATACGCCACCGAGCCGCCGAACCAAGGGCGATCAAAATCCCTGAAGCCACTCCGGCAGCGGGCCAGAATACGGCAACACCATCGGCAGGCTCCAGCAATACGAGGCTCAGCCGCGCGGTGAAAAAATAGGCCAGCGCCACTCCGACGGTCGAAATAACGTTTGCCCCGCTTGCGAGCGGGTGGCGACCCAAAACGACCGTCTGTTTTGCGGCAGTGCCCAACGTCGCCTCCGCTCGTCTGGGCCAAAATCCCTGACGCACAAAGCCTTGCACCATCGCCGCGGCATCGCTGATGCGGCAGCTCTAGCGAGTATAAGCCCGCGTTTCCGCTCAAGCCACCATGTTGCCGATGCTGAGGAAGCCTGCAACACCATGTTGAAGCATCTGACGAACGACAGGACGCAAGAACCCGCGCCTTTTCAATCTAGTACGCGATAGCTGACCGCGAACGCCCAGTAGACGGGCCGTTCCGCCTTGACCGTGATCACCTGCTCTATATTTTCGGAAAGCAATTGGTGGTGAATGCGCGATACCCGTAGGCGGTATCCGCCGCAAGCCGCTCGGGCTTGAGACCGAAACGCTCCTCTGTTCGCTCGACCATGGTCTTCGCCGCACCGACTTCGGCCTGGCGAATGGCGCGGGAGGCCTCAACGTCAACGATGACACCGAACTTCACGTCAATGAGATAATTGTTGGAGTAAGCGAAAAATGCCGGTCCCTTGTGAGTTCCGGTCCACTGGGCCGCAGGATCGGATGGCGAGACGAACTTCGGCACGACATCGCTGGCGGCGCCCCACGCCGTATCGTCGAGGGTTGCAAGATACTCCTTCACCGCGCGACTCGACCTCTGTGGATCGCGATCCCTGCGCCAATCCTGACCTGCGATCGAGCGTTGCTTGATGGTATCGGCCTGAATCAGGCTCGCATCGACTGCAAAGCCTTCGCCGCCGACCAGGCCGTCCGCGATGCACGCCTCGACGACGCGCTCGAACACGCGGCGAAAAACCTCTCCCTCACGGAAGCGCTCATTGCGAGCACGCGAAAACGCCGAATGATCGGGAATAGCGTCCTCGATGCCGAGCCTGCAGAACCAGCGATAGGCAAGGTTCACCTGCACTTCACGACAGAGTAACCGTTCCGAACGGATCGCAAAAACATATCCCACGACCAGCATCCCGATCATCAGTTCCGGATCGATCGACGGGCGTCCCATCGACGAATAGTGAGGTGCAAGTTCGCCGCGAAGCCAGGATAGATCGAGCGCAGTGTCGATCTTGCGCACCAGATGATCTTCAGGGACCGCTTCGCTCAGATGAAACTCGTAGAACAGCTGACCTTGGTCACTCTTCAGACGGCCCATCATGGATCAACCTCGCCGCGATTCGCCTCAACACAACGGAATCACGCTTCGAGGCCTCTCTCAACCGACTTTTGCAACAAAATCTGCCACAAGCGGACTCATGCACCGCTGCAGATGGCATCTCTATTCGATCACCTCGTCGGCGCGAGCGAGCAGGGCTGGCGGCACCGCGAGTCCGAGTGCCTTGGCAGTACGAGAGTTGATGACCAGGTCAAATTCAGTAGGTTGCTCAACGGGAATGTCCGCCGGTTTGACCCCGCTCAATACCTTGGCGACCAGATCGGCCGCCCGGCGCCACATGCTGGGCCAGTTCGGACCATAGGAGACAAGGCCACCGGCCTGGACGTATTCCCGGATGACGTACATGGTCGGCAATCGCGATGCGATCGCTGCGTCGTTTATCTGGATCCGGTTGGCGTAAAAGTGCACAATGGGCAGCACGTACAGCGCCTCGACCCGGCCGTTCAGAGAATTGATCGTCGCATCGATCCTGTCGCTGGCGCCGAGCTCAAAGATTTGAACGTCGACCTTGAACGTGCGCGCGGCGCGCTCCACCTCTTTCACGTCAAGCGCGGCGTATGGGTTTGCGGGCTCCGTCAAGACTCCCAATCGTTCCAATCGGGGCGTCATTTCGCGAAGAATTTCAATTCGTTTCCCTGCCGTATCGGGTGCTTGTCCCGAGAGACCGGTTACGTTCCCACCGGGGCGGGCCAGGCTTGCCACAATACCCGAGCCGACCGGGTCGCCGGCCGTTGCAAACACGATTGGGATGCTTGATGTCGCTTGCTTGACGGCCAGCGTGGGCACCGTGTTGTGGGTCAGGATCAGATCGACGTTCAGCTTCACCAGTTCGTCTGCAATCTCGCCAAATCGCTCGTTGCGCCCTTCGGCCCACCGATACACGATCTTGAGGTTTCCACCTTCCTCCCAACCAAGCTCCCTCATCCGGCGAAGGAATGCAGCCGTCCATTCTTGTTGAGCCGCGTCGCTGCCGGAGCCGAGCAATCCAATCGTCCGGACCCGTTGCGCGTGCGCGGAAGGCAATACGATGCTGCTTCCCAGCAGCGCAATAAACTCTCGTCGTCTCATTTCGGTCCCTTACGAATGACGGAACGATATCATCTTAGTGGAAGTCGCTGAAGAGGCGATGGCCGCTTTCGGTCAGACTCGGACGTCAGCGGTCGTAATCGCGACTTCCGCTCTTCCTCCAACAGCGGACATTCGCCGGCGCGGCGCTCATGTCCGTTTCGTGCCACGAACAGACTCATGCACCGCAGCAATTGGCATTCCTATTCAATCACTTCATCGGCGCGGGCAACGACCTGCGATGACACTGTAAGGCCAAGCAACTTCGCGGTTTTGAGGTTGATGAGAAGTTCGACTTTTGTGGACTGCTGGACCGGCAGATCGGCCGGCTTCTCGCCTTTTAAAATGCGACCGACGTACACGCCGGCTAAGCGATAAGAATCGATGATGCTGCCTCCATAGGCAGCCAGCCCGCCCTCCGCCACGAACTGATGAGACTCATAGATCGCAGGCACCAAATTCCGGACCGCTAAATCAGCTATTCGTTTGGTGTGGCTATTGAAGAGAGCATCACCGCCGATCGCAAGCCCGCCCGCTCGCATTAGGCAGTCGACCGCGAGATCGCTGTTGCGAGGCGCGAGAAACGGCTGCCTGACATTACAGCTGCGGAGATGGATGCGCCCGCCGGTACCACGGGCGCGCGTGGAGATCTGGAGGTTCTGCGCGCCGCCATCGGATACTGGCACCGGGAGAAGAAGCCTCTCAGGGTCGTGCCGGCCGTATGGTTGCCGCAGAAGCCCGACCGTCGTGAGGGATGGATGACGCGGTCGCAGGCTGCATCCTTTCTATGGAAGGCGCGGCGTGCCTCGTTCAATCTTGAGACCAATCCGAGCAAGCCCCCGCGCCTGGTGCGTCACCTCTGCCGGTTCTTCTTGATCGGTTGGTATGGCGGCAGCCGTAGCGGCGTCATCCTCGGTCTCAAATACACGATGATCAACTTCGAGACCGACTACATGCGCCGCAAGCCGCATGGCGCCAGGAAGTCGAAGAAGCGAGCCCCGCCGCATCGCTTGCCGAAGCGCCTCAAGCCCTGGCTGCTGCGCTGGAAACGGATCGACGGGAAGCAAGCCGACTTCGTGGTCCACTATTACGGGGCCAAGGTCACCAAGCTGCGAAGGTCATGGGACACGGCGCGCGAGGCTGCTGGCTTGTCCGATGAGATCACGCCCCACACCCTGCGCCACAGCCGGGCGACGCATCTGATGCGCAACAAGAACGTGGAGGATGCCGATGCTGCGGAGTTCCTCGGAATGACCCTGCAGACCTATCGAGACACCTATGGACATCATGATCCAGAGTGGCAGAAGAATGCTGCGGACGCCGATTAGACCCGTAGTCTTACCGTAGTCTTACCGTAGTCTTACCAAGGTCGAGGACTAAATGAGATAAATACTTGATTTTGTTGGTCGGAGTGGCAGGATTTGAACCTGCGACCCCTGCGTCCCGAACGCAGTGCTCTACCGGGCTGAGCCACACTCCGACAAGAACGCGGCTTATAGCCTTGGCTTTCACGCACCGCAAGAAGCCGAATTGAGGACGCTACCCCTGTGAATGTGGGCCTGAAAACGCAGATTCTGCCCGCCGGCGAGGCCGCCGTGGCCGCGACAGCCCGCTGCCTCGTGAAAGGCGGGCTGGTCGCATTCCCGACCGAGACCGTCTATGGCCTCGGCGCCGATGCCACCAACTCGGGCGCGATTGCGCGGCTCTACCAGGCCAAGGGCCGGCCCTCGTTCAATCCGCTGATTGCCCATGTCAGCGATCTCAGGGCCGGGATGCGGATTGGCCGCTTCGACACGACAGCGGTCGCGCTTGCCGAGGCGTTCTGGCCGGGGCCGCTGACGCTGGTGCTGCCGAAAACAAAAGACTGCGCTGTGGCCGATCTCGCCACCGCCGGGCTCGATACCGTCGCGATCCGGGTTCCCGCCCACCCGGTGGCGTGGGCTATCCTACGCGCGTTCGGCGGGCCGGTGGTGGCGCCATCGGCCAATCTGTCGGGCCATGTCTCGCCCACGACCGCGGCCCATGTTCAAAGCGACCTGATTGGGCGAATCGACCTGATCGTCGATGGCGGCGCGGTCACGGTTGGCGTCGAATCCACCATTGTCGGATGCTTCGGCGCACCGATGCTGCTGCGTCCCGGCGGCGTGCCGCGCGGCGAGATCGAGCGCGTACTCGGCCGCACGCTGGCGCAGCCGCCCGACGATGCCGACAACGATACAAGCCAGCCGCTGGCGCCGGGCATGCTGGCCTCGCATTACGCGCCGCGCACGCGCGTGCGGCTCAATGCCAAGAAGATTGAGGCCGGCGAGGCGCTGCTGGCGTTCGGTTCGGATAGGATGCCGGGAGTTGACGCCGCGACCGCGGTGATGAATTTGTCCGCGCATGGCGATGTCAATGAGGCCGCCGCCAATCTTTTCGGCTATCTTCGCGCGCTCGATGCGAAGGGCGCGCGCGCCATCGCGGTCATGCCGGTGCCGCATCACGGGCTCGGCGAAGCCATCAACGATCGGCTGCGCCGCGCCGCGATGGGCCGGGAATAGTTAAGTGCAAGAGACAAAGATGAAAATCGTCCAGCCATCAGCGCCCTCGCTCTCGCCCGAACTGATCGCGCGTTTTCGCGCGATCGTCGGCGACAAATATGCGGTCACCGATGCGGCTGACATCGCGCCTTACATCACCGAAGAGCGCGACCTGTTTCACGGACACTCCCCGCTTGTTCTGCGGCCGGGCTCGACCGCGGAAGTCTCGGCCATCTGCAAGCTCGCCACCGAACACCGGATCGCGCTGGTGCCGCAGGGCGGCAACACCGGCCTTGTCGGCGGCCAGACGCCGCACCATGGCGAGGTCGTCATTTCGATGCGGCGGATGGACAAGATCCGCGACGTCGATACCGCCTCCAACACCATGACCTGCGAGGCCGGCGTGGTGCTGCAGATCGCGCAGCAGCGCGCCGGCGAGGTCGACCGGCTGTTCCCGCTTTCACTCGGCGCCGAGGGAAGCTGCACCATCGGCGGCAATCTTTCCACCAATGCCGGCGGCACCACGGCGCTGGCCTATGGGGTGGCGCGCGAGATGGCGCTTGGGCTGGAAGTGGTGCTGGCCGACGGCCGCATTCTCAACGGGCTATCGAAGCTGAAGAAGGACAATACCGGCTACGATTTGCGCAACCTGTTCATCGGCGCCGAGGGCACGCTCGGCATCATCACCGCGGCGACCTTGAGGTTGTTTCCAAAACCGCGTGCGGTGGAAACCGCCTTCGTCGGCCTCAAATCGCCTGCGCAAGCGCTGAAGCTGCTCTCGATTTCGCAAAATGAAGCCGCGGGCAGCCTCACCAGCTTTGAGCTGCTTTCCGACCTCGCGGTGGATTTCAGCGTGCGTCACGGCATCGACATCCGCGATCCCCTAGGCAGCAAGCACCCATGGTACGTGCTGATGGAGCTGTCGTCCCCGCGCGATGACGCCCGCGCCACGCTGGAATCGATCCTGGCGCAGGGGCTCGACCAGGGCATCGTCGACGACGCCGTGATCGCGGCGAATTTGAGCCAGCGCTCGGCATTCTGGAAGCTGCGCGACGAAATGTCCGCGGCGCAGAAGCCCGAAGGCGGTTCGATCAAGCACGACATCTCGGTGCCGGTGGTCGCGGTACCCGATTTCATCGAACAGGCCAATGCGGCGGTCGTGAAATTGATACCGGGCGCGCGGCCGGTGCCGTTCGGCCATCTCGGCGACGGCAATATCCATTACAATGTCAGCCAACCCATTGGCGCCGACAGCGCCGATTTCCTCGCACGATGGCATGAGGTCAACGAGGTGGTGTTCGCCATCGTTCTGCGGTTGGGCGGGTCGATCTCCGCCGAGCACGGCATCGGCGTGCTCAAGCGCGACGAACTGCCCGAGGTGAAGGACAAGGTCGCCATCGAACTGATGCGCAGCATCAAGGCGATGCTCGATCCACTTGGGATCATGAACCCCGGCAAGGTGCTGTAGTGATGATCCTCATGGTGCGGAGGCGCTCTCGCGCGCGTCTCGAACCATGAGACCGCTCATCCTTCGAGACGCGGCTACCGCCGCCCCTCAGATTGTGGAACACCGAGAAAGCATTCTCATGACCATCTCCGACCGCATCCGCATCAAAAATGTCCGCGTGCTCTCCGATAATCATTACACGCTGAAAACCACCACTTTCGAGTGGCGGCGCGCCAACGGCGAATGGCAGACCCAGCACCGCGAGACCTACGACCGCGGCGACGCTGTGGCACTGTTGCCGTATAATCTGACGCGGGGCACCGTGGTGCTGGTGCGGCAGTTTCGCTTTGCGGCCTATGTCAACGGCTACGACGATCTCCTGGTCGAGGCCGCGGCGGGTCTTCTGGATAACGAATCTCCGGAGGTGAGGATTCGCGCCGAGGCCGAAGAGGAAACCGGCTATCGGCTCGGCGAAATCCGCAAAATTTTTGAAGCCTTCATGAGCCCCGGCTCGGTCACCGAGAAGCTGCACTTCTTTGTCGCGGAATATGAGCCCTCGATGCGGATCGGAAGCGGCGGCGGCGTCCCCGACGAGGGCGAAGACATCGAGGTGATCGAATTGCCGATCGATCGGGCGCTCGCCATGATCGGCGACCGCCGCATCGTCGACGCCAAGACCATCATGCTGCTGCAATATGCGGCGTTGAATATTTTCAGTTGATATTGCGTAGCTCGTAGGGTGGGCAAAGCGAAGCGTGCCCACCAACCAATCCCTCATATGGAATCTCTGAAGACGGTGGGCACGGCGCAAGTGCGCTTTGCCCACCCTACGATGCTACGATGTCAAAACAACGATCCCTGCCCGTCATCGGATGCCGCCGGCACCGGCTTGCGTGGCGCGGTCTTCTTCGCCGGCTTCGGCTCCTCGGCCATCATCTGCTCCGCCGTGATCGGCAGGATCAATTGCGCGTCGTCATTGACGACGCGATTGACCCTTGTGGAGACTTCATGCCAGACGAACTCGCCTTCGTCGGGCGCCTTGAGCAGCGCCAGCGCAGCCTCCGCATCGTGCGCGCCGCAATCGAGCCAGCGATCGAAATCATCCGGCGCGATGGTCACGGGGACGCGGTGATGCAGCACCGCGAGATCGGCGCTTGCAGGCGCGGTGACGATCGCCACCGTATCGAGTTCCTCGCCGTTCGGGCCGATCCAGGTTTCCGCAAGCCCCGCAAGTCCGATCGGGTCTCCATCGCGGCGATGGATGAAGTGCGGCCGTTTGCGTTTTTCGGATGCCTGCCATTCATAATAGCCGTCCGCCGGGATCAGGCAGCGCCGCCGCTTCATCGCGTTTTTGAAGGCCGGCTTTTCCTTGACCGTTTCGGCGCGCGCATTGAACAGCAGCGTGAATTTCCTGACGTCCTGGACCCAGGCCGGCAGCAGGCCCCAGCGCATCAGCCGGAAATGCCTGATACCGTTTTCGAGGATGACCACCGGTATCGGTTGGGTCGGCGCGATATTGTGCCGCGGCGGGAAATTGGGCTGCTCGATATAGCCAAAAATCTGTCGCAAGGCCGCCGGCGGCGAGGTAATTACAAAGCGTCCGCACATTCTCTGGTCCAGATAGGCATCCGTTCAGCACCTTTTAACCCCGAACGTTAACACTGCGGCAGATGACTTCAACGGCTTCCAAATCCGCGCGATCCGATCGCCAGACGAGCCCTGCTGAGGAGGCGCGGGCTGCCCAGTTGCGGGCCGCCAACATCAATCCGCGCACCGGGCTTGCCACCGATTATCTGAATCATTTCAACGAAGCCATCATGATGCTCGAGATGATCCCGGACATCCCGGAATGCGCGGAAGATTTCCTGCTATGGTACCCGCTGTCCTATCGCGAGCATTTCATGGCATCTCATTTCAAGGCGCGCGACCTCGCAATCGAGGCCTATGAATCCGCCGACGCCGGCATCCGCGCTGAATTTGACAATATCACCGGGGCCATGACCTCTATCCTCACGGCGGTGGGCGCGGCCATGCGCAAAGTCCGCCAGGACAAGACCCGCGCCACGCTGGCTGAGCAGGCCACCGGCTGGGTCAAGCCGCTGGTGACGCTCGCCGGCGGCATCATCAATGGCCGCGGCACCGAGGTCGACGTCGACTACATCATGACCCACTGACCGCCGTGGCGCCGCCGGTCCAGCCGTCGCATCCCCAGCTTGCCGTCAGCGCGGCGATCTTTCGCGACGACAAAATCCTGCTGGTGCGGCGCGCAAGGTCGCCGGCCAAGGGCTTCTATTCGCTGCCGGGCGGCCGGGTCGAATTCGGCGAATCGCTGCACGCCGCCCTGCACCGCGAAGTCGATGAGGAAACCGCGCTGAAAATCGAGATCATTGGCCTCGCCGGATGGCGCGAGGTGGTGCCGGGAACCAGCGGCGGCGGGCATTACCTGATCATGTCATTCGCCGCGCGCTGGACCTCCGGCGAGCCGGTGCTGAACGACGAACTCGACGATTTCAGGTGGCTCGCGCCGGATGCGCTCGGGGACCTCAAGCTCACCGGCGGCCTGCAGGAGGTCATCCAGTCGGCCAGGGAGCTGCTCGGGGCCTAGAGCCGTCGGCCGGTGCCTTGCTTCCAGCGCATTGAAAAGGCATATCGGGCGGGTCCTGGACCCCACATGCTCAAAGCTTTTCTGGCCGCTCTTATCCTGATCTCGGCGTGCATTTCTGGCCCCGCGCGGGCCGAGGACGCGGCCGCGCCGTTCGATGGCGACCTGCAGCGGCTGGCCGAGATCCTCGGTACCCTGCATTACCTGCGGGGCATTTGCGGTAGCAATGAAGGCCCGAAATGGCGCAACGAAATGCAGGCGCTGATCGATGCCGAAACCCCCTCGGGCGATCGCCGCACCCGCATGATCGCGGGCTTCAACCGCGGCTATAACGGCTTCCAGCAGACCTACCGGACCTGCACGCCGGCAGCCACCGTCGCAATCCGCAGATACATCGAGGAGGGCTCGAAGATTTCGCGGGATCTGACGGCCCGCTACGCCAACTAAAGGCGGCCGGAACTTGGCGATTCGGGACGATAGGTTCATCTTATTCCGCGCCGTTAACCTTTCCTAAAGAAGTGGTCTAGGCGGCCCCGCGCCGCATGCTAAACCTTGCGCATTCGACGCGCTCCGCCGTGGAGCGCGCCTAGCCTGTTGAGTATTATGAGCCATCCAGCGTCCTTCACAACCGCCCGCGACCCGCTGCCCGACCATGAGCAGAAACAGGCCGCGCTCAGCTATCTCAACGAGGCCTGGGCGGAAGCGCGGCACGACGGCGTCGATGGCGACTGCCTGGCGCAGGCGAGCCTGTTTGCGGCATTCGCCGAACTGGTCGGAACCTACGGCGAAGACGCGGTCGCGAAATTCGTGGAAGGCCTTCCCGTCCGCGTCCGCAATGGCGAGTTTTCGACCATGATGGCCAAGCAGTAACGAGCAAAACCCTCTGCCCCGCTTGATCGGGCAAACCAGTATTACAGAGCCGTCGCGTCTGAACATCTGCGCCCCGGCGCACGGGATCATCCGCCTTCGCGGATGACGACGTCTGAGGTTGGCTCGGCGCCTCGTCGCCGCTTGAGCGTGAAAAACTACGCCTTCAGCGTTTCCAGAAACCGCACCGGCTCGCCGGCCGACGGCGCAATCACCTCGCCCTGCCACATCACGCGGCGGCCGCGCACGAAGGTGCCGACCGGCCAGCCGGTGACACGCACGCCGTCATATGGCGTCCAGCCGGCGCGCGAGGCTACCCATTTGTTGGTGATGGTCTCGCTGCGCTTGAGATCGACGATCGTAAAGTCGGCATCGTAGCCCGCCGCGATCCGACCCTTGCATGCGATGTTGAACAGCCGCGCGGGACCTGCGCTGGTGAGATCGGCGAAGCGCGTAAGCGACAAGCGCCCGGCGTTGACGTGGTCGAGCATCAGCGGCACCAATGTCTGCACCCCGGTCATGCCCGATGGCGAGGCCGGATAGGTTTTGGCCTTTTCGTCCAAAGTATGCGGCGCGTGGTCGGAGCCGAGCACGTCGATAATGCCCTGCTCGATGCCGCGCCAGATGCCTTCGCGATGATCGGCCGATCGCACCGGCGGATTCATCTGGGCACGGGTGCCGAGACGCTCGTAGCATTCCGGCGCCATCAGCGTGAGGTGATGCGGCGTCGCCTCGCAGGAAGCGACATCCTTGTGATCGCGCAAAAACTCGATCTCCTGCCTGGTCGAGATATGCAGCACGTGAATGCGTTTTCCGGTTTCATGGGCGAGTTTGACCAGGCGCTGCGTCGCCATGAGCGCGGCGGTCTCGTCGCGCCATACCGGATGCGAACGCGGATCGCCTTCGATGCGCAGGTGCTTGCGCTCGTTGAGGCGATACTCGTCCTCGGCATGAAAGGCGGCGCGGCGGCGGATCACCGCAAAAATCCGCCGCAAGCTTTCGTCGTCCTCCACCAGCAGCGCGCCGGTGGAGGAGCCGATGAATATCTTGACGCCGGCGCAGCCGGGCGCGCGTTCGAGTTCCGGCAAATCCTGCACGTTGTCGCGGGTGCCGCCGATGAAAAACGCGAAATCGCAATGCATGCGGTGACGGCCGCGCTTCACCTTGTCGGCAAAAGTCTGCGCGGTGACGGTCAAGGGATCGGTGTTCGGCATTTCGAATACGGCTGTCACCCCGCCCATGACGGCGCTGCGCGAACCGGTTTCCAGGTCTTCCTTGTGGGTCTGGCCCGGCTCGCGAAAATGCACCTGGGTGTCGATCACGCCCGGCAGGATATGCAGGCCCTTGCAGTCGATCACCTCGGCGGCCGAGGCCTGTCCAAGCCCGCCGATTTCAGCGATGCGGCCATTACTGAGGCCGATGTCGCGCACGCCCTCACCATCCTGATTGACCACGGTGCCGGATTTTAGAATGGTATCAAAACGCTGATTCATCGGTCCTCGTATTTCAGTCACTCCCCTCATGCTGAGGAGGCCCGCAGGGCCGTCTCGAAGCATGAGACACATTCGGCGCCGGTTGTTCATCCTTCGAGACGCGGGCTGCGCCCGCTCCTCAGGATGAGGTCAGCGCGCACCCCGCGCAGGCCTTGTCGTTTCTGCCTTGGCGGCTTACGTTCCGCTGCAACATGTCACAAGAGATTTTTGCATGAAAGCAGCGTTTCTCCCCGACCGGGGCGTGGTCAAGGTCAGCGGCGGCGACGCGCGCGACTTTCTCAATGGCCTGGTCACCGCTGACGTTACGCTGCTTCGCCCAAACCTCGGCCGGTTCGGGGCGTTGCTGACGCCGCAGGGCAAGATAATAGCGGATTTCCTGATCACCGAAGCCCCTGGCGGCCATGGCGGCGGTTTCCTGATCGACTGCCCGCGCGCGCTGGCGCAAGCCCTCGCCGACAAGCTCGGCTTCTACAAGCTGCGCGCCAAGGTCGTGGTCGAAAATCTCTCGGAGAGTCTCGGCGTGCTCGCGGCCTGGGACGGCGATCCCGCCGTGACGCCCGATCTCGCGTTCCCCGATCCGCGCGACCCCGCGCTTGGCTGGCGAATTCTGGTGCCCGAAGAGCTTAAGCAAAAAGTAGCCGATCTGATCGGCGCGGATCTGGTCGATAGCTCAGCCTATGATGCCCATCGCATCGCCTCCGGCGTTCCGCGCGGTGGCCTCGACTTCATGTATGGCGATGCGTTTCCGCACGAAACCAACATGGACCGCCTGCACGGCGTCGATTTCGACAAGGGCTGTTACGTCGGACAGGAGGTGGTGTCGCGAATGCAGCATCGCGGCACCGCGCGCACGCGAACTGTGCGCATCGTTCTCGAGGATTTTTCACCGGAGCCGGGCACGGGGATTCTCGCCGGCGACAAACCGGTGGGCACGATCGGCTCGACGGCCGGTCGCAACGGTCTCGCGCTGATCCGGATCGACCGTGTCGCCGATGCGCTTCAAGCGGGAACGCCGCTGACGGCGGGCGGTCTTGCCATCCGCCTTGCCGATCCGGATGATTTGCTGGCAGCACCGAGGCAGACGGTCGCATGAGCCGCTCGGCGCGCCTGCATGCCGATGGCCTGACGCGCTGCCCGTGGCCCGGCGAAGACCCGTTTTATATGGCCTATCACGACACCGAATGGGGCGTGCCGGAATATGACGACCGCGCGCTGTACGAAAAACTCATGCTCGACGGTTTCCAGGCCGGGCTATCGTGGATCACGATTTTGCGCAAGCGCGACAATTTCCGCCGCGCCTTCGACGATTTCCGCCCGGAAAAAATCGCGCGCTACAACGCGAAGAAGGTCCATGCGCTGATGAACGATGCCGGCATCGTCCGTAATCGCGCCAAGATCGAGGGCGCGGTCGCAAGCGCGAAGTCCTATCTGAAAATCATGGAAGACGGCCCCGGCTTCTCGAAATTGCTCTGGGAGTTCGTCGACGGCAGGCCGAAAATCAACCAATTCAAGACCACCGCCAGCGTACCGGCATCGACGCCGCTCTCGATCAAGATTTCAAAGGAACTGGCCGCGCGCGGATTCAAATTCGTCGGCCCGACCATCGTCTACGCCTTCATGCAGGCCACCGGCATGGTCAACGACCATCTGGTGAGCTGCTTTTGCCATGAAACCTGCGCCGGAAAGCATCGCGCGCCGCGCCTCAAAATCAAATGACGGTCAGAAAAAACCGGTCCACGCCTGCAACCTCCACCCGCGTCTGGCAACGGATGTTGTCGGGGCGGCGGCTCGACCTCCTGGACCCCTCGCCGCTGGATATCGAGATCGCCGATATCGCCCACGGCCTGGCGCGCGTCGCGCGCTGGAACGGCCAGACCCGCGGCGCTCATATTTTCTCGGTGGCGCAGCATACGCTGTTGGTCGAAGCGGTAATGCGCGAGCAGACGCCGCGCGTCGATGTCAGCTTCCGGCTCGCGGCGCTGCTGCACGATGCGCCGGAATATGTCATTGGCGACATGATTTCGCCGTTCAAGACGGTACTTGGTGGCGACTACAAGGTCGTGGAAAAGCGGCTGCTTGCGGCGATTCATATTCGCTTTGGACTGCCGCCGCTGCTTGCGCCCGAGATTGTGCGGCACATCAAGGAAGCCGACAGGGGCGCGGCATACCTCGAGGCGACGGAGCTCGCAGGCTTCGCGCAAGCCGAGGCGAAACGCCTGTTTGGCCGCGATCCCGGCCTGCCCGCGGCCGCCCGGCAGGATTATCTGACGCCCTGGACCGCGGCCAGGGCCGAGAAGCGGTTCATGGCGCGGTTCATGGCATTGCACACGTGAATGCGACGCTTTCACCGCCCCGCGACCGGGCCTATAACTAACGCGACAAAAGGAACACGATGATTCACGTCTGCTCGCTCGCCGCCCTTCCCGATACCGTCAAGGCCACCGGCGCCAGCCACGTCCTGACGGTCATGGCCAATGTCGATCAGGTGCAGCGGCCGGCATCGGTGCTCCCGGCCAATCATCTGAAAGTGGCGATGGACGACATTACCGAACAGATCGAGGGCTTTGTCGCGCCCTCGGATTCCCATATCGAGCAGGTGTTGAACTTCGTGCGCGGCTGGGACCGCAACGCGCCGCTCGTCGTGCACTGCTATGCCGGCATCAGCCGCTCCACCGCGAGCGCGTTTGCGGCCGCCTGTCTGCTCAATCCGCATCGCGATGAAATTTCGATCGCACGGCAAATTCGTGCCGCCTCCCCGATCGCGTCGCCGAACCGCTTGATCGTGAGTCTGGCGGACCGAGCGTTAGGGCGAGAGGGGCGGATGCTGCGCGCGCTCGACGAAATGGGCCCGGGCAGCATGATGGTCGAAGGCCGGCCGTTCCGCATCGATCTCGACTGAGCTTGCCGAAAAAGCTTTCGGACGCTTGAACTTTTATCTGCCGGGTTCACACTTACTGGATTGCAACGCCCTGGAAGCGATTTCGGGGCGGCCGGCGCGTGCGCGGGCGACGTTAAGGATTTTGACGCGATAAGCCCTGATGCGGGCCGATCGCCTGGAGGCTTGATGTTCGATTTGCCGTTCGACTTTTTTGCGCTGGTGATTGCCGTCGTCGCGTTCATTTTCGCGCGCAAGGCCTTCAATCAAGCCGCGATGCTGCGCGCGCGGCTGGACGCGATCGAAGCGACGGGATTGCAGGTGAGGCCCGGCCCGCCGCCGCTCACGTCGCGCGAGGCGTTTGAGCAGACCCAGGCAACTTCATCGCCGGGCGTTGCACCCGAACAACCGGCAGCTGATGCTGAGTCGGTCGCGCCTGTCGCGGAGGACCAAACCGCCGCGCCGACGGGCACCGTCGGCGGGGCGACCGCGGCGCCCCCGCCGCTTCCGCAACCGGGCCCCGGCTTCGAGGAACGCATCGGCACCCGCTGGGTGGTCTGGGTTGGCGGATTGACGCTGGCGCTGGGCGGCTTCTTCATGGTCCGCTATTCGATCGACGCGGGGCTGCTCGGGCCCGGCGTACGTACCTTGCTCGGCGGCGCGTTCGCGCTGGCGCTGCTTGCATCGGGCGAATGGACGCGCCGCCAGGAGAGCATTTCCGCGATCGAAGCGCTGCCGATCGCCAATATCCCGGCGATTCTCACCGCCGCCGGGACAGCCGTGGCGTTCGCCACCGTCTACGCTGCGTATGCGCTGTACGACTTTCTCGCGCCCGCAACCGCGTTCATTCTCTTGGGAATGGTGGCGCTGGGCACGCTCGCTGCGGCGCTGTTGCACGGGCCGGCGCTGGCGGGCCTCGGCATCGTCGCCGCATTCCTCACCCCTGTGCTGGTCTCTTCGGACAAGCCGGACTATTGGGCGCTGTACATCTATCTCGCCATCGTCACCGCGGCGGCCTTCGGGCTTGCGCGTATCCGGCTGTGGCGCTGCCTCGCAGTCACCACCATCGCGTTCGCGCTGCTCTGGACCTTGCCCTGCCTGCCATGCGGCCCGTCGATGGTCGGGCCGCACGCGTTCCATGTCGTGTCTGGGTTTGTCCTCGCGGCATTGCTGGTGGTGTGCGGATTCATGTTTGGCCCGCCTGCGGACGAAGGTCAGATCGAGCCGATCTCGTCAGGCTCGCTAGCGGCCTATCTATTGGGCGCCACGGTGATCGTACTCGCGAGTTCTCATGCCGATGCCGCCATCATCGTGTTCGCTGCTCTGGTGGCCGGCACATTGTTGGTGGCATGGCGCGCGCAGGCCGCCACCGGCGCAATCGCCGCCGCGGCCGTGTTCGTCTTCGTGGTGTTTGCCGAATGGGCCGTCCGCGGCAATCCGGACATGCTGGTGCTGCCGGGCGGGCCGCTGCCGGGCATCGGCCCCGCCGCCACCGACAGTTCCGTCGCATTGCATCTGATCACGGCCGCGATCTTCGCGGCAGGCTTCGGCGCCGCCGGATTTTTGGCGCAGGGCCGCTCGGTCAGCGCCATCATCCCGGTGGTATGGTCGGCCGCCGGCGTGTTCACGCCGCTGGCGCTGTTGATCGCGCTCTACGCCTGTATCGCGCATCTCGACCGCTCGATCCCGTTTGCAATACTGGCGGTGATTCTTGCGGCGGCGTATGGCGCCGCGACTGAAATTCTCGCAAAGCGCGACAATCGGCCAGGACTGCCGATTTCGATCGCGCTGTTCGCCACCGGCACGCTGGCCGCACTGGCGCTGGCCCTGACCTTTGCGCTCGAAAAAGGCTGGCTCACGATCGCGCTGGCGCTGATGTCGATGGGAACGGCATGGATTTCGATGCAGCGGCCGATCCCGTTCCTGCGCTCGCTGGCCGCCATTCTTGCCGGCATCGTGGTGCTGCGCATCGGCTACGAGCCGCGCATCGTCGGCAATGCCGTCGGCACCACGCCGATTTTCAACTGGCTGTTGTGGGGCTACGGCATTCCGGCGCTGTCGTTCTGGGCCGCCAGCGTCTTCCTGCGCCGCCGCGGCGACGACGCGCCGCTGCGTGCGGTGGAATCGGCGGCGATCCTGTTCACCGTGCTGCTGGCGTTCACGGAAATCCGCCATGCCGTGAACGGCGGCGACATCTACCGCGTCAATACTTCGCTCACAGAGTTCGCGCTGCAAGTATGCGTCGCGCTCGCGATGGCGATCGGCCTGGAGCGGCTGCGCATCCGCACCGGCAGCATCATCCACAATGTCGGCGCGGTATTGCTCACGGTCTACGCCGGACTTGCCACGGTGTTCGGTCTAATGTTGCTGGAGACGCCGATAGTGTGGCCGACCAATGTCGGCGGCGTCTTTATCAACCTCCTCCTGCTGGCTTATGCAATGCCCGCCTTGCTGGCGTTGCTACTGTCCCATGCGGTGGCGGGCCGGCGCCACCTCGCCTACGCCAACACGATCGCGGCGGGTGCGCTCGTTCTCGCGCTGACCTATGTGACATTTGAAATCCGCAGGCTCTACCACGGCCCGGTCCTGACCAGAGGCGATACCAGCGGCGCCGAGCAATACAGCTATTCGATTGCGTGGCTGGCGTTCGGCGTGATCCTGCTCGGCATCGGCATCGTCTTCAATTCGCAGCGCGCCCGGCTCGCGTCGGCCGCCGTGATCGCGCTTACGATCCTGAAGGCATTCCTGATCGACATGTCGACGCTGACAGGGGTCTACCGCGCGCTGTCGTTCATGTGCCTGGGCCTGGTGCTGGTGGCGATCGGCTGGCTGTACCAGCGGATCCTGTTCCGCAGGCAGGCGCCGCCAGCCGTGCCCGTTGTGCAGCCAGGCACATAGGCTTTCGACATCCGCTGTGGCGAAGATAATGAAGGCCGGCTTTGCAACAGCCAGCCTTCGCTTCGATCGAGCCTGGTGGGATGTGCGGCGCAGGTGAATGCCGACGTCCGATCAGTCGGTCGAGCGGCGCAGTTCCGGAGCGCTGTCCGATTTCACAGGCTCGATCCTGGCGCTTTCGACGTGGGGAGTCTCGACGCGCGCGGCTACGTCTGCATGCGATGCATCGGCCGAGCGGGTCTGCTGTGGCGGATGCAGCGAACGCGGCCGGGCCACCGCCCGCGCCATCAGCATCTGTGCCGCGCCCTGGTGACGGAAATCGCAATAGGCGAAGCCCATGCCCGA
>Ga0157369_10000683_pt1 | contig 43873 bp, 37 predicted proteins | sample C25metaG_FD_113461 | JGI IMG/M metagenome (GOLD analysis project Ga0157369, IMG submission 113461) | Corn rhizosphere microbial communities from Kellogg Biological Station, Michigan, USA - C2-5 metaG | ecosystem: Host-associated > Plants > Roots > Rhizosphere > Soil | place: USA: Michigan... | reverse complement strand
TCCAGGCCACGCCGGAGGCTGGAGCCGATCCGAGCTGCGCGGTGAGCGTGTAGTCGGTGCTGGTCAGGTTCGCTTTGTCGACCTGCACGCCGACGGTGGACGAGATCGTCCAGTTGGAGGCGCCGCGCGCCAGTGTGAAGCCGGTCGGCGCCGAGCCGTACTTGCTGATGCTGCCGAGGTCGCTCGTGGCGGCCGCCGTACCGGTGCCGCTGGTCGTGCCACCGGCGGATTCGACGGTCAGGCTGATCGAGCTTTGAACCGTGCCCGTGACGGTGAGCGTACCGCTCGAGGTATCGGCCGACGCGACCGACGCAAACGCCAACATTGCTACTGCTACAGAGACACCAAACATCTTCTTCATTGTTCTTCTCCTTAATTGTTTGACTGCTTCGGTAGGTAAGTGCCGGAGAAGAGACAAAAAAATACAGGCTCCTAAACTTTTTTCGTTTCGCGGCTAAAATTCGCGCACCGGAGGGCCCGATGAAACGACTGCTTCTGACGATTGCCGCGCTGTTGATCGCCGTCAGCGCGTGGGCGCAGGACTCGGCGAACCCACACGCCGAACATGCGATGACCGCGGCGAACACGAGCGTGTCGCAGGATTGGGCGAAGAAGAAGGTCGACGCATCGCCGCGCCATCACGAGTGGGTGAACCTGAAATCGGGCACGCGCACCGTCAGCGCCTTCGTCGTCTATCCCGAGGTGAAAAAGAAGGCGGCGGCGGTGGTGGTGATTCACGAGATCTTCGGGATGAGCGATTGGGTGCAGATGCTGGCCGACGAAGTCGCGGAAGCCGGCTACATCGCCATCGCGCCCGACCTGCTGTCCGGCATGGGTCCGAACGGCGGCGGCACGAGCAGCTTCGCCGACGGCACCGCGGTCGGCAAAGCGATCCGCGATCTTCCGCCCGATCAGATCACCGCCGACCTGAACGCCGCCGCCGATTACGTCTCCAAACTTCCCGCCGCCAGCGGCAAGGTGGCCGTGGCCGGATTCTGCTGGGGCGGCACGCAGTCGTTCCGTTTCGCCACCAATCGTCCGAGTCTTTCCGCGGCGTATGTGTTCTACGGCACTGGACCGGAGTCGCCCGACGAGATCGCAAAAATCAAAGCGCCTGTTTACGGCTTCTACGCCGGCAACGACGCCCGCGTCGGTACGACGATCCCGAAGACCATCGAGCTGATGAAAGCCGCCGGCAAAACCTTCGAGCCGGTGACGTACGAAGGCGCCGGCCACGGCTTCATGCGCGCCGGCGAAACGCCGCCGCCAGCCGCCGACGCCGATCAGAAAGTCCGCGACGCCTACGCCGGCAACAAGAAAGCGCGCGACGACGCCTGGACGCGGTGGAAGGCTTTGCTCAAGAAGCTGTAATGCCTCATCGCGGCTCATCCGGGCCATCCGCGGTTGAAAAATCGCGTTTGACGCTGAAGCAACTGCGCTGGATCGCCATCGCCGCGCCGATCGTCATCGTGGCCATTCTGGAAGCCGTGCGCCTTTCGACGATCGGCGTGACCTCGGCGCAAAGCCGGCTGCTGCTCGACGGCGTCGTCGCCGTCGCGCTCGCGCTCATGAGCATCGTCATGGTCACCGCCGTGACGCGGATGCAGCACCGGCTGGCGAGGCACAACGAGGAGCTGCTGGCGCTGCACAGCGCCGGACTCGACGTCGCCGCGGAGTTGTCGCTCGATGCCGTGTTGAACAAGGTCGTCGAGCGCGCGCGGACGCTGGTCGGCGCGCGTTACGGTGCACTCTCCGTCGTCAACGCGGATGGCTCGATCCAGACCTTCATCACCTCGGGGATCACCGCCGAGGTCCGCGCCGCGATCGGACCGCCGCCGGTCGGCCACGGTCTTCTCGGCGTCGTCCTCAATGAAGGCGAGCGGCTGCGCCTCCCCGACATCGGACGCGATCCGCGCTCGCACGGCTTTCCGCCCAACCATCCCGTGATGCATTCACTGCTGGCCGTGCCGATCACGTGCAAAGGCCCGTTCGCCGGCAACCTCTATCTGAGCGAAAAGCACGACGGCGCGCTGTTTAGTGAAAGTGATGAAGAGACGCTGGTGCGCTTCGCCGTGCAGGCCGCGATCGCCATCGACAACGCGCATCTTCACCGCCAGGTCGCCGATCTCGCCATCGCGCAGGAGCGCCTGCGCATCGCACACGAGATGCACGACGGCATCGCGCAAGTCCTCGGCTACGTGAACACGAAAGTTCAGGCGGCCACCGAATACCTCCGCCGCGAAAAAACGGAGGAAGGCCTCGTGCAGTTGCGCGAGCTCGCCGTCGCCGCGCGCGAAGCGTACGGTGACGTGCGCGGCGCGATCGTCGATCTGCGCGCGCTGCCGGGACCGGCGCGCAATTTCGAAGACGTGCTGCGCGAATACGTCGAGCGCTGGGAAGCGCAGAACGAGATCGACGCAACGCTGATGATCGACGCCGATCTGGTGATACCCAGCGGCGTGGAACTGCAGCTCATCCGCGTCATTCAGGAATCGCTGGCGAACGTTCGCAAGCATGCGAAGGCGACGGCGGTCACCGTCGAAGTCCGCAAACGGAACGGCAAATTGCTCCTGATCGTGCGCGACGACGGCACAGGGTTCGCGCAGGCGGGACTCGGCCGCACCGACTTCCCGCGCTTCGGCCTGTCGACGATGCGCGAGCGCGTCGAATCGATCGGCGGCACGTTCTCGATCGACAGCACGCCCGGCGCGGGCACGATCGTCCGCGCCGAAGTGCCGCTGCCATGATTCCGCGCCGCGCGTCATCGGCGGAAATCCTTTTGACTCTCGCGGCCGCGGCCTGGGGACTCGGCGCCGGAATCACCATCGCCACGCTCTGGATCGCCGAACCGCACGCCGGACAACTGCCCGGCGCAATGCTCGCGCACGCTCTCGATGCGCTCGGCCCGTTGCGCGCCATTTTGTCGGTGATTCTTGCGCCGCTCGCGGCTGCGTTTGTGATGCGGCGATTCGCACTGCACGCTATGGCCAGTCGTTCGTGGGCGTTACGCGCGATGGCCGTGGCGCTCGCCAGCGGTCTCTGGCTCGCGCTCATCGATCCATTCGATTCGATCGCCATCCTTTTCCTGCCGCTGGCGGCGTGTGCAGCGCTGTTCCTGATCCGGCAGATCGATGCGTGTTTCACGCGGCGCGACGTGATCCTGATTCCGTCCGCGATCGCGCTCTACATCACGCTCGCCGCGCTCTGGCCGGCGATGCCATTGCCGTTGGCGATTCTGTTCGCAGCGTCGATCGTCTTCGCACAGCGGATCGTCGTGGCGATCATGCCCGGAAGCCTCGAACCGTCATCCGCATTCGCGATCGCGCCGCTCGGCCTGCTGTTCCACGCGCGGCTCTGGTTCGGCGATTCGATCGCCCTGCCGATCGCCGCATTGCTGCTCATCGTGGCCTCGCCGCTGATCCTCCGAATCGCGATTCGCGAAATCCCGCGGCGTTTCGTCGCGTACGTCATCTATCCGATCTTCGCCATCGCCATGGCCGCATCGAGCGACATCGCCTCGGCCGAGGGAATGCCGCGGCTCAACGTGTTCGAGGACGGCCACTCGATGACGCCCGCCGCGGCCATGCTTCACGGCGCGCGGCCGTATCGCGACGTCGTGCCGGGTCACGGCCTCATCTCCGACGGATTGCTCGATCTCGTTCTGATGAAACTCGGCGCTGCCGATGCCGGATCGATTCTGCGCATGCGCAGCGTGGTGACCGCGCTGCTTCCGGCCGCGGTCTACGCCGTCGCGCTGGCCGCGACCGGCTCCGCGGAGGCGGCGATCCTCGCGCTCCTGGCGGCCATGTGCATCACGATCACCGGCACGCCGTGGGTCCTGCCCGTGTCGGCGATCGAGGCGATGCCGCCGCTGCGCGCGATTCCGTCGCTGTTCGCGCTCGCGTTCTGCGCGGCGTCGCTGCGATTGCGATCGCGCCGTTCGCTGGCCATCGCGGCATGTCTCGCCGTCATCGCCGTTCTGACGTCGATCGACTTTGGTTTTTACGCGATCGTCGCCGTCGCCATCGCAACGATCCGTTTCCGCGACCGCCGCGCGTTCGTCAGTGCCGCCGCTGGCGCAGCGATCGCCGCGATTCCCACCGCCCTCCTGATGCTGATCGCCGGCTGCCTCGGCGCGTTTCTTCGAGTCACGCTCTTCGAAATTCTCCCGCTCACCGACGCCTACACGATCGGCTTCTTCGACTTTCCCACCGCCTACAACTCGATGCGCGCCTTGCCGGAGATCGCCGCGGGCCTCTTCGCCATGCGCACCGTCTGGATCGTTCTCTGGGGCGCGATCGCGGTCGCGACGTCAGCGATGCTCGCCTTCCGTCAACGGCGAACGATCGAGCCGCTCGTGATCCTCGGCGTTTGGGTGGTGGCCGCCGCGCTGTCGTACGCGGAACGGACGAACGTTTACTTCATGCCCGTCGCCATCATCATCGTGATCGCCATCGCACACCTCTTGCGACGGAATCGGATTGCAATCGCCGTCATGACCATCGCGATCATCGCCATGTGTGCGCCGACGGCTCGCCTCCTGCGCGACGGAGCGATGCGGCGCGTGTATGGCGCCGATCGCGCCTTCACGCGCTACACCGCCGCGCCGCGTGCCGCCGGCGTCTGGATGAATGTCGACAACGCCCGGAAGATCGCCGCGGCACAATCCTTCATCGACACGCTTGCGCCGTCCGAGACGTTCTTCGATTTCGCGAACATGCCCATCCTCTATTACCTTTTCGATCGCCGCCTGCCGGTCCGCCAATACGAAACGCCGTTTTACGAGCCCGAGGAATTGCAGCGCGAAGTAATCGCCCGCCTCGAAAGCGATCGCTCGATCCGCGCCGCCCTGATGCAGTTCCCCAACCGCGGCGATCTCTCCATCGACGGCGTACCGAACCCCGTCCGCGCCCCCCTCGTCTTCGCCTGGCTGCGCGCCCACTTCAAGCCTGCGTACGCGCGCGACGGTGTCGTGTTCTGGGTTCGCAACGACTGATCACCCTAAAAACTTGTAGCCGAGTCCGTGGACGGTGACGATGTACTCCGGCTTCGACGGATTCGCTTCGAGCTTTTGCCGCAGCGATGCGACGTGGACGTCGACGGTGCGCGTGACCGGCGTGGCGTCGTAGCCCCACACTTTGTCGAGCAGCTCGTCGCGGGCGAGGACGGCGCCGCGGTGTTCGACGAAGTAGCGCAGCAGCTTGATCTCGAGCGTCGACATGTCCACTGGAGAACCGTCGCGCCGCACTTCGGCGCTGCGAAAGTCGACGTGCACCGGGCCGAATGCGTAGGAGTCGGAGGCGTTGGCGGCCATCGTTCGCGCGCGGCGCAGCAGCGCCTCCACGCGCGCCAGCAGCTCCATCATCTCGAACGGCTTGGTCAGATAGTCGTCCGCGCCGAGCTTGAGTCCGACCACGCGATCGACGACCTGGCCGCGCGCGGTGAGCATCAGGATCGGCGTCTGGATGCCGCGCTGGCGCAGATCGCGGCAGACGTCGAAGCCGTTCTTTTTCGGCAGCGCGACGTCGAGCACGATCAGATCGAACGGCGTGCGCGTTCCGGTGGCCAGCGCCGATTCGCCATCGCTCTCGACGGTCACCAGATAGCCCTCGGATTGAAAACGGTCGCGCAGCGTGAGGATGAGACTCTCTTCGTCCTCGACGAGCAGGATGCGCCGCTGGAGATCAGCCATGCTGCGCAACCTCGGGCGACGCCGGCAAACGCAGCGTAAAAATCGCGCCGGCGTCGCGACGTTTGTCGACCGACACGCTGCCGCCATGCGCGAGCGCGATCTGTTTCACGATCGTCAGCCCCAGTCCGCTACCGCGAACGCGATCGGCGCCACGGCCACGATAAAACGGCTCGAAAAGATGCGGCAGATCGCGCGCGGCGATTCCGGGGCCGCGATCTTCGACCGAAATCGCGACAGCATGATCTTCCGCTGCCGCGCGAATCGAAACCCACTTCCCGGCCGCACCGTGGCGGATCGCGTTCGCGATCAGGTTCTGCACCGCACGCGCGAGCGACGCTGCATCGCCGTCGACGAGCGGCAGAGCGCGATCGACGTCCGTCTCGATCGCGATCGACTGCTCGTCCGCCATCCACCGGCAATTGGCAACCGCTTCGTCGATGACCTTCGCGACGTCGACCGGAACGTGCGGCAACTTCCGCCGCGACTCCATCCCGCCGTACGCGAGCACCTGCCCGATCATCTCCGTCAATCGTCGCGACTCCTTCACGATCGCGGCGCCGTATCGCGACACCTGCGACGGCTCGGTGATGATGCCGTCTGCGAGATTCTGTCCAGCCGAGGTCAGTGCGGCTACGGGAGTGTTCAGCTCGTGCGTGACGCCGGCCACGAACTCCAACTGCTGCAGCCGCAGCCGCTCCGCCGTGCGCAGCATCGCCACCAGCGCGAGCACCGTGCCCGCCAGCACCGCCAGGATTCCACCGGTGATCAGCAGGTTATGCAGTCGCGTGTGCGCGACCATTTCTTCCATCGTGCCGCGATGATGCCGGACCATCAGGTTCCACATCGGCGGCGGCCGTGGCGGCTCGATCATGGCGGGCATCTCCATCGGCATCCGCCGCATCGCGCGCACGCTGAAAATTGGCAGGACGATGTCCGCGCGAAACGGCGCAGGGTTCCCGGCATCGGATCGATAAAGAGTTGCGCCATTTTCCGGCGACACGATCGCAACGTCGTACTCGCGGCCGTTCGGCGTATCGAAATAGCGCCGCGTCATCTCCGGCAGAAACACGCGCGCGAGGTAATTGCCGTCGATCTCCACGATGGTGTAGCCGGGACATCCGCCCTCGGCCATCTTCATGTGATTCGGATGAACTTCGATCGCATGCATGGCCATCGCAGCAACGTGCTGTTCGATCATGGCCCGCCGCATTCCGCCGCACGGAATCACCAGCGCCATCACGCCGGGAACGATCGGACCCGGCACCGGCCTGCCGCCCGCCGCTTCCTCGGCGATCATCGGACGCAACGCCGCGAGCGAGGCCGGCCACGGCGCCGGACGCACGCTTCGCGTCGCGGAGTCGATCAATTGCAGATGATCGGGCTCGAACGGCGGCACGAAATAAACGGCGCGCACGATTTTCGGATCGCGCGCCGTCGCCGCCCATTCGTCATACCGCTTCAGAAGATGATCGGCCGTCGCATCCGGCATGGGCAACTGAAACGCGATGAACATCCGCGTCAGCTCGTGATCGAACTCGTCGCTGAAATGATGCGCGGCGAACTCGAGTCCCGCACGCATGCGCTGCCGGTCGGCCTTCGCGAGATCATCGATCCAGCGGTATTGCATATGCCCGAGAACGATGAGCGCCACGGTGAGGACCGCCAGCGAGATGGACGCTGCCGTAGCGCTGCGGCTCCCCTTCATGCGATCGAGTCTAGCATCCGGAATTGCGCGAAAATCGAGCGCCCATGCGGGTTTTACGTTTCTTACAAAGCGCTTTCCTCGGGTTGATCACTCCGCGGCGTACGATGCGTACATTGCTCGACGAAAGGAAACATCGAATATGAAACGAATCGCTCTCGCACTCTGCTTCACCGCCATCGCATCGCTCGCCGTCGCTCAGGAACCGCACATGATGAAAATGCGCATGGGTCCTGATCCCGGCGAGATCGCCGCCACCCTCGGCCTCAGCACCGATCAGAAGGTGCAGTGGGACAGCATCCACCAGCAGTTGCAGGCCAGCGTCGAGCCGCTGCTCCAGCAGCTTCGTTCGTCGCACGAGCAGCTCGAGTCGCTGGCGTCGTCCTCGAATCCCGACGCCACCGCCGTCGGCAAAGCTTTCCTCGCCGCACGCGCGATCGAGAAGCAGGTTAAAGCCGCACACGAGTCCGCGCACGCCAAGCTGACTGCGATCCTGACGCCCGATCAGAAGGCGAAGTTCGACTCGCTGCATCACGAGATGGGACACGGCCCGATGGAGATGCACATGCGCCATCCCGAGCCCGGCTCGCGCGACTGATTGCGCAAGTAGCCGCGATAGCGGCTCAAGAAGGTAGCCAGGGGTGCGAGCGCTTTTTGCGAGCACCCCTGGAACCCGATACGGATGTTGAAGTTGTGCCGCGTCAGCGGCACTAGAGTTCTCGCGCGAATGGAAATCGGCGCGAGGATTCTGGTGCCGCTGACGCGGCACGAAAAATCCGCCACACATTTTCGAGGGGTGCTCGCAAAAAGCGCTCGCACCCCTCGCTATCCTCTGATGCCGCTTCCGCGGCAGCTTCGACGTAAAGCGCCTCACTCCCTTTTTTTGACACAATCGGCGCATGAATGAGCCGAGCATCACCGCCGAGGTCATCGCTGCACATGGCCTGACGCCGGATGAGTACCAGCGCGTCGAACAGATCCTCGGGCGCGCGCCGAACTACACGGAGCTCGGCATCTTCAGCGTGATGTGGTCGGAGCACTGCTCCTACAAATCGTCGCGCGTTCACCTGCGAAAGTTTCCGACGAGCGGACCGCGCGTCGTGCAGGGTCCCGGCGAAAACGCCGGCGTCATCGACATCGGCGACGGCTGGGTGGCGGCGTTCAAGATGGAGTCGCACAACCATCCGTCGTTCATCGAGCCGTACCAGGGCGCGGCCACCGGCGTCGGCGGAATCCTGCGCGACATTTTCACGATGGGCGCGCGCCCGATCGCCTGCCTCGATTCGCTGCGCTTCGGCGACCTCGACGCGCCGCGCATGAAGTACCTCGTCGACGGCGTCGTGCGCGGCATCAGCGGCTACGGCAACTGCATCGGCATCCCCACGATCGGCGGCGAGACGTCGTTCCACCGCAGCTACAACGGCAACATCCTTGTCAACGTCTTCGCCCTCGGCGTGACCACGCGCGACCGCATTTTCACCGGCACCGCCAGCGGCGTCGGCAATCCGGTGATCTACGTCGGTTCGAAAACGGGACGCGACGGCATCCACGGAGCGACGATGGCCTCGGCCGAATTCGACGAAGCATCCGAGGAGAAACGTCCGACCGTGCAAGTCGGCGATCCGTTCACGGAGAAGCTGCTGCTCGAAGCGTGTCTCGAGATCATGGAGTCGGACGCGGTGGTCGGCATTCAGGACATGGGAGCCGCGGGCCTGACGTCGTCGTCGTTCGAGATGGCCGGCCGCGCGGGCACCGGCGTGCGCATGAATCTCGATCGCGTTCCCGTGCGCGAGAGCGGCATGACGCCGTACGAGATCATGCTCAGCGAGTCGCAGGAACGGATGCTGATCGTGGCCAAGCGCGGCCGCGAGGACGAGGTCGTGCGCGTCTTCGAGAAGTGGGACCTCAACGCCGCCGTCGTCGGCGAAGTGACGGACGACGGCTTCGTGCGGCTATTCTGGGACGGCGAAGAGGTCGCGGCCATTCCCGTCGGTCCGATCTCCACCGAGGCACCGGTGTACGAGCGTCCGATGTCGATGCCGGACCGCGCGCTTCCTCAATTGCTCGATCGTCAACATGTTGACGATATGGATCTGACCGAGGATTTGTTCCGCCTGATCGCCTCGCCGAACCTCTGCTCGAAACGCTGGATCTGGGAGCAGTACGACACGACCGTGCGCACGAATACGATCGCGCGCCCGGAGCGGCGCGATGCGGCGATCGTGCGCGTGAAAGGCACCGGGCGCGCACTGGCGATGACCAGCGACGTCAATCCGCTTTACTGCTTCCTCGATCCGTACGAAGGCGGCAAACAGGCCGTGGCCGAAGCCGCGCGCAACATCGCCGTGAGTGGCGGGAGGCCAGTCGCAATCACCGACTGCCTCAACTTCGGCTCGCCGGAACGCCCCGAGATCATGGGGCAGTTCGCCGAGTGCATCCGCGGCATCAGCGACGCCTGCCTCGCCCTCGGCACGCCGGTGGTCAGCGGCAACGTGTCGTTCTACAACGAGACCGAGGGCCGCGCCGTGCTGCCGACGCCGACGGTGGGGATGGTCGGAATCCTCGAACGCGACACTGACGGCTGCGAGATCGCCTTCCCCGAGGCCGGATTGGACATCATCCTGATCGGCGAAACGCGCGACGAAATGGGCGGATCCGAATGGCAACAGTCCGCGATGCCCGACGCGCTCGCCGCACCGCCGCGCGTTGATCTCTCGCATGCAAAATCGCTGGTCGAGTTTTTTATCGCTGCCTACGAATACCGCCTCCTCCGCAACGCGCACGACGTTTCCAATGGCGGCCTGGCCATCGCCTTGGCCGAATGCGCGATGGACGGAGTCGGCTGTCACATCGAGCTCGCCGCTCACGCGAACGTCGACGCCATCGCCCTCCTCTTCAGCGAATCGCAGGGCCGCGCGATCGTGTCAACCTCTCAGCCCGACGCCGTACTCAATCTCGCGCAACAACACAACCTCCCCGCGATGCGCATCGGCCGCACCGAACTCGCCGCCTTCCTCATCGAACGCAACGGCATCCCGCTGATCCGCACCACCGTCCCCGAGCTCGCCCGCATCTGGCGCACCTCCTTCGCCCTGCTGTTAGGTGGCGACAGTGTCGAAGACGTCATCCGCGGAGTCGGCGAGGAAGCGCCGGAAGTGCTCGCGCACTAATTACTTTTAGCGATCGAATCGAGGAACCGCTGCCATGCGGCGTCGTCGGATGCGGCGCCTTTGCCGGGCGGGCGATAGTTGATGAGGATGGCGGGGGAGTCGGCGCCGGGGACGGCGAGGTAGAGCATGTAGACGTGTTGTCCGTTCATGCTGCCGGTGATGCGCAGGGTCGGGATGAGGCCGATTTTCTTCGGCGTCACCACGGCGTCTCGCATGCCTTGCGCCTTCATCCCGGCCGCCCACTGCTCCTCGGTGCCCATCTCGCTCACGAACTTTTTCTTGATCGGGTCGTAGCCGGTATTCGAAACGCGGCACCAGAAAACGCCGCGCTGGATGTGCGTGAAGTCGGGGCCTTCGCGGGTGATCACGCGATCGAGATCGTCGGTTGTGCCCCAGAAGCAGTTGTCGGAGGTGCCGTAGCCGCGGATTGCGTAGTCCGAGGGGATGGAGAGCATGAGCGGGAGCGGGACGAGCTTTTTGCAGGCGGCGTCGAAGAAGCTGACGGCGCGAAATCCGCCGGCCGGCTGCGCGGCATTGTGCGTCGTGTCGGCGATCGCGTCGTACTTGCAGGGTGGATTGGGGAAGGCGAGCAGTTTCGCGTCGGGCGCGCCGGCGACGACGTGCTCGAGGTGCGACTCGTAACTGCCGTCGCTGACGCTGCGGCGAAGGGCGAGATCGTGAAGATCGGTGGCGCGCCATTCGGTGACGACGCTGGTGGTGGTCTTCTTGTCGTGGACGATCGTCGACGTGATCTTCACCTTCTTCACCGGATGACGATCGATGGTCTCGCTGCCGACGATCTCTTCACGCGACGTGACGGCGTAGCCTTCCGGCTCGGTGGGAACCTGCACGCAAGGGAAACCCGGACCGTACACCCACGACAGCTTTTTGTCGTAGTCGACGTACCTGCCGGTCTTGCCGTCGGCGCTCTCGCTTTTCAGAATTTTGCCGTCGCTCCAGACGTGCGTGCGGATGGTCTGGCCGCCGCCGGTGGCGACCATCTCCGCGCTGTACGCGGGCGGCCGCGTTTCCGCGGCGAAGGTCGTAGCGGCAATGGCAGCGAGAAGAACGAACGTCGAATAGCGCATGGCCGCAAAGGATGAGGCCGCTTTGCGCGCGACAACGTGCGAAAAGTCACACGACGCGGCGAATTGCGCGCAGGCGTTCGACGGCGTGCTCCATGTCAGCGTGGACGCAGATCGTGTCGAATGGGATGGCGATGCGGGAGCCGTCGCGGGCGACGACGGCGCCTTCGTTGGCCAGCATTGACGCCTGATTCGCAGCTTCGTCGACGCCGAGGAGGGAACCGGGTTCGCTGCGTGCGACGAGGGAGCCGTCGGCGTTGTAGCGGCGGTCGGCGAAGGCTTCGCGAATGACGGCCGTTCCGGCAGCGCGCGCGGCGGCGGCCATTTGCGAGCGGTCGCTGCAGACGATTCGGACGCTTTTATCGATCGCTCGTATCGATTCGATGACGATGTCCGCGAGTGCGCGATCCTTGTGCGCATCGTTGTAGAGCGCGCCGTGCGGTTTGACGTGGTGCAACTTGCCGGCGATGTCGAGGAGCGACGTGATCTGTTCGATGAGCGTCGCGCGCAACGCATCGGGGGGCATCGACATCGACTTGCGGCCGAAGTTCGCGCGATCGGGATACGACGGATGCGCGCCGATGCGGACACCGAGCGCGCGCGCGCGTTCGACGGCGTGCGTCATCGAGGCGGCGTCGCCGAAGTGGCCGCCGCAGGCCACGTTCGCGGAGGTGATCAGCGGCCAGATCTCCGGTTCGTCCGGAGCGCCTTCGCCGAGGTCGGCGCTGAGATCGATCACAACTCGGTTCCTTTCGTTTCGGGGAGCAGCCAGACCAGCGCGCCGCCGACGGCGAAGAAGAGCGCGGCGCAGGTGATGACCAGCGCGAAGTTGTGCGTCTTCGATGCCGCGCCGATCGCGAACGGAGCTACTGCTGAGGCGAGGCGTCCGCCGTTGTAGCAGAAGCCTTGCGCGCCGGCGCGGATGCGTGTGGGGAAAAGTTCCGCCAGCATGGCGCCGAAGAGGGAGAAGTAGCCGTGCGCGAAAAAGCCGAGGAGCGGGCCGAGCGTGAGCAGGAGGAACGGCGTCCGTGCGTAGAACGCGAAGAGCGGCACTAGGATCGTGGCGGCGATCATGAACGCGGTGAACGCGGGACGACGGCCGATGCGGTCGGCGATCCAGCCGAAGCTGATGTAGCCGAAGAACGCGCCGGCCTGCAGCGCGATCAGCCAGCTTGCGGACTTCGTCACCGTCAAGCCCGCGCCGCCGTTGGCCAGCGGCGTGGCCAGGAACGCAGGCAGCCACGAGGTCACGCCCCAGAACGCGATCAGCACGCTGCTCGAAAGAAGCGTGGCGATGACGGTGCGGCGGATGAATGTCTTCGAGAACATCTCGGCCCATCGCGATGCCTCGCGCGTCCGCTCCGTCCAGACCTTTGGCTCTTCGACATTTCGGCGGATGAAATACGCCGCGATGGCGGGCAGCGCGCCGATCACGAACAGCACGCGCCATCCGAAGCGTCCGATGATCAGCGCCGAGGCGCCGGCGGCGATCATCGCGCCGATGGCCCATCCGGATTGCATCAATCCCATCGCCTTGCCGCGATGTTCGGCCGGCCATGTTTCGGCGACCAGCACCGATCCGCACGACCACTCGCCGCCCATCCCCAATCCGACCGCCACGCGCCACGCCACGAGTTGCCAGAGCGCGGCGCTCGTGGCCAGTCCGGCCGTGGCCGCGGAGTAGAGCAGGATCGACAGCGACAATGCGCGCACGCGCCCGAGGCGGTCGGCGACGCGTCCGAAGACCATGCCGCCGATCGCGCTGGCGATCAGCGCCACCGACGTCAGCGCGCCCATGGTGCCGTTCGAAAGCGCGAACTCTTCGCGGATCGGAATGACCGCGAAGCTGAACAGCAGAAAATCCATCGCGTCGAGCATCCACCCGAGCTGCGCAGCAAACAGCGCCCGCCACGCGCGGCGATCGACGGCGAGGATGGACATGAAGCGGGGAGTTTATCCGCAGATTACGCAGATGGACCGCAGATTGAATCTGGCTTACGTCATGCGGTTGCCGCTCGGTCGGAGAGTAAGATTCGCTCGATGAAGGAGATCGTTTTTCTAGTTGAGAAAGCCGCTGACGGAGGCTACATCGCCCGCGCCGTCGGCGAGTCGATCTTCACCGAGGCCGATGATTTCGCAGCGCTGGAAGAAAACATTCGCGACGCGGTGCGGTGCCATTTCGGAGACGACACCGACTTGAAAAACATCCATCTCCGTCCATCTGCGTAATCTGCGGATGAAGTCTTACGCTGCCGCGTTCGTGGCCTGATCGGAGGTAATTCGTCCATCGTGGATCTCCACCACTCGGCTGGCGCGGCGTGCGAGCGCGGGGTCGTGGGTGATGATCACCAGCGTGCGGCCTTGCTGCCAGAGGTCGGTGAAGATCGACATGATGTCGCCGCCGGCGGAGGAGTCTAGGTTGCCGGTGGGCTCGTCGGCGAGGACGATGTCGGGCTCCATGGCCAGGGCGCGGGCAATGGCTACGCGCTGCATCTGGCCGCCGGAGAGCTCGGTCGGTTTGTGATCGAGGCGTTCGCCGAGGCCGACGCGGTCGAGGAGTTGCGACGCGCGCTCGCGGCGTTCATGCGGCTTCACGCCGCCGAAGAGCATCGGCAGCTCGACGTTTTCGAGCGCGGTGATGTGCGGCAGGAGGTTGAACGCCTGGAAAACGAATCCGACGCGGCGATTGCGGATGTCTGCCAGTTCGTCGCGCGTGACACCAGAGACCGCCTGGCCGCCGATTTCGTAGATGCCGGACGTCGGCGTGTCGAGGCATCCGATTAAATTCATCAGCGTCGACTTGCCGGAGCCGGAAGGACCGACGATGGCCACCATCTCCCCTTTTTCGATCTCGAGGTTGATGCCTTTCAGCGCCTCAACCTTCACCTTGCCGGTGTCGTAGACCTTTCGGATCTCGTTCATCCGGATGATCAGTTCATTGGTTGCCATGCGGGTCTCCTATTCGTAACGAAGGGTCGACGCCGGATCGATGCTGGCGGCGCGGCGCGCGGGGAAGTAGCCCGCTGCCAATCCGATCATGCCGAGGATCAGCGACGTGGCCACGCCGATCTGCGGCGACAACGTGGGGCGGCCGAGGAACGACATCACGCGATTGTTTTCGATGGGAATGAAGGTCGTCAGCGATACGAGCAGCGTGGCGATGATGATGCCGAGCGCGCCGCCGATGAACGTGTAGACGAGCGCTTCGAGCACGAACGGCGCGATGATCCAGCGCTGCTTCGCGCCGAGGGCCATCTTCACGCCGATCTCGCGCGTGCGTTCTTTCACGACCGCGTACATGATGTTCGCGACGCCGACGCCGCCGATGAGTAGCGTCAGCGCGCCGACGATGCCGAGGAAGAGCTGGATGCCGATCGTGATGTTGCCGGTGGTCTTGGAGCTCTTGACCATGTCCCAGGTCGCCAGCGCGCGATCGTCGCTCGGGTCGTAGCGATACTTCCCGCCGAGGAGCTCGTTCACTTTCTTCAACGCGCCTTTCATCTCCTCGGGCGTCTGCGTCTCGATGACCATCACGTTCAGCCGATCGCGCCCGTACTGCGCTTTGAAGGTGGTGATCGGGATGACGGCGTGGTTGCCGTCGGGACCGCCGTAAACACCCATCTGCGTTTTCTTCTGCATCACGCCGATGACGGTGTAGGGCGCGTTGTTGACCAGCAGCGTTTTTCCGACCGGCTGCTCGTCGCCGAAAATGTCCTTGGCCAGATCGTTGCCGAGGAAGATCACGCGGCGGCGCTGGATCTCGTCTTCCACGGTCAGAAATCGGCCGCCGGCCTGTGCGTAGTGCTTGCGGTCTTCGCCGAAAACGTAGTTCACGCCGAGGACCCGGCCGTTGACGGTCTTGCGTCCGTAGGTCATGGCGTTGCGTCCCGACGTCAGCTCGCCGTGCACCGCTTTCAGTTCGGGCATGCGCTCGCGGATGAAATCGACGTCGTCAACGCGCAGGCGGATCGGGCGTCCGGGCGGCATCCCCCTCCACGCCTTCGTCGTCTCGCTCGGCCACATCACGGCCAGGTTCTCGCCCGTAGCGCGGCGGTTCTTGTCGAGCTGCAGTTTCAGTCCTTCGCCGAATGCGAGCAGCAGCAGGATGGCCACCGTGCCCCAGGCGATCGAGGCGATCGTGAGATACGCGCGCTTCTTCTGCAGCCGCGACGAGGTGGCGAAGAGATTGAGGATGACGTGCAGATCGTTCTTCATAGTTTCATCGCGTCACAGTTTCATCGCGACAACGGGATCGAGTCTCGCCGCGTCGCGCGCCGGGAAGTAGCCGGCGATGAGGCCGACGATTCCGAGCGCGAGCGACGTCAGGATCGCCACGAGCGGCGAGACCACCGGATCGCCGACGTACTGGCTCAGTCCGAGCTTCGGAAAGACGGCGCAGACGGAGAGCGCGATGGCGAATCCGATCGCGCCGCCGAGGAACGTGACCAGCATCGTCTCGATCAGGAACTGCCCGAGAATGTAGCGCTGCTTCGCGCCGAGGGCCATCTTGATGCCGATCTCGCGCGTGCGCTCCTCGACCACGACGTTCATGATGTTGGAGACGCCGATTCCGCCGACGACGAGCGTCAGCACGCCGATGATGCCGAGGAAGGCGTTGAAGGCGAGCATGAAGACGTCGAAGAATTTGAACTGCTCGGTGGTGTCCCACATGCCGAGCGCTTCTTTGTCGTCGGCGTTGAACCGCAGCCGTTTGCCGAGCGCCGCGCTGACGCGCTTCATGACCTGCTTGGTGTCGTCGGCGCTCGCGGCCTGAAAGACGAAGTTGTCGACGTACTTGTTGCCGGTGAGTGCGCGGAACGTCGTCGACGGGATGAACATCTTCTGGTCGTCGGGACCGCTGTAGTTGGAGTCCTGATCTTTCTCCTGCAGGATTCCTACGACCAGAAAAGGTGACTGATTAACGTTGATCATTTTGCCGATGGCGGGCTCGGCGCCAAAGAGATCCTTCGCCAGCCGGTTGCCGAGAAACGCCGTACGCCGCAGGTCGTTGTAGTCGACCGCGTCGATGAAACGTCCTCCCATCTGCGGAATCATGTTGCGCATCGCACCGAACTCCGGAACGACGCCGGAGGTGTCGACCGACAGCGTCTTCGTGCCGTAGACGACCTTCATGTTGCTCGAGTACTCGCCGGAGACTGCCTTCAACCCCGGCACGTTGCCGCGGATGGCGGTCAGATCGTCCTCGCGGATGCGGATGCGCCGTCCTTTGCCGAGGCCTTCGTACGGGATCGACGTCAGTCCCGGCCAGGCGATGACGATGCGGTCGCCGAGGCCCGCCGTCGACTTGATGAGCTGCTTGTGCAGCCCCGTTCCGAAGGCGAGCATCAAGCTGATCGCGACCGTCCCCCAGACGATCCCGAAGATCGTGAGGAACGTGCGCAGCTTCTCCGCTTTGAGATCGCGCGCGAGTTGTTTGAGGACGTCTTTCATGGCTGTCTTGGGTGTGGGGAGTGGGTTGTGGGGAGTGGGAGTGGTTGTCGATTTGATTTCTCTCCCACCCCCTACTCCCCACGCCCTACTCTCTGATTTACGAAATCTCTTTCGGCGGACGTTCCACCAGCTTCTGCCCCTTCGTCAATCCCGACACGACTTCGACATTCAGTCCATCTGAGATGCCGGTCTTGATGTCGAGCTTCTTCGGATTCTTCGGATCCGTGCCCGGAACTTCCACCGTCGCTTTCTTGCCGCCGTCGCCATACGTGACCAGGCGCTCCGGAATCACGAGGACGTCCTTCTTCTCGCGGATGATGACGTCCGCGTTCGCCGAGTAGCCGGCGCGCAGCGTGATCTTGCTCGGCTCGAGCTCGACTTCGACGTCGAACAGCGTGGCGCCTTCTTTCTGCTGCGCCTGCGGTGCGATGCGCGAGACGCGTCCGGTGACGACGTCGGTCGGCAGCGCGCCGACTTTGATGCGCGTGGTCATGCCGACGGAGAGTTTGCCGACGTCGATCTCATCGACCGTGCCTTTGAAAATCAAATCGCGCATATCGGCCACCGTGGCCATCTCCGTTCCGGGCTGATACGAGGTCAGCGGAACGATCGGATCGCCGGGATTCACCGCGCGCGTGAGAATCGTTCCCGCCGCAGGTGCACGAATGATCGACTCGGTTCCGGAAACGGTGAGCCGTCCCTTCCGCGTCAAATCGCGGTTCTGCTCGGCCTTGGTCATGGCTACGCGGGCGAGGTCGTACGACTCTTTCTTCGCTTCGACGTCGGTCTTCGGCAGCACTCCCGACTTCGCAAGCTGCAACGAGCGCTGGTAGTCGCCCTCGGCTTTCCGAAACGACGCGGCCGCCGATTCGACCTGCCGATCGACCTCGGTCACTTCCATCGGCGTCGGATCGGGCGCGATCTCGAACAGCGGATCGCCTGCGTTGACGGTGTCGCCAACCTGGACGAGTGCCCGCTTGACGATCCCCGAGATCTTCGACTTCACCGAGAACTTCTGCCTCGGCTGAATCTGTCCGACGGCGACGGCTTTCTCGACGATCGAGCCCTGCGTGACCTCGACCTCTTTGAAGCCGCCATCACCCTTTTTCCCGCTGCGCGTCCACGCGTAAACCGCGGCGCTGGCGCCCGCCAGCACGACCAGAATGAACAGCGTTTTCCATAGCTTCCGCATGCAGTTTCTCCGAGTTGCTCCTGCTTGTACGGACGATTGGACGGATGGTTAACGCCAAAGTTGGTCGGACCACGGTTCGGCCCGCCTAAATCTTTTCGATGACAATTGCGTGACGAACCGGTCAAAAAGGGGTACGCTTTTTTCCATCACGAAGAGCGCGACCCTCAGGAGGTTGACGAATGACTCAGCTTGAAACCATCACGGTTATCGGTGTCGTCGTTCTGGCGATCCTGGTCTGGCTTTACTTCCGTCTGCGCAGCAAGGACCACGTCGACGAGGTGCTGGCGAAGCACAAAGCGGCCGCCCGCGTCTGCAGCCGCGCGTGCCTGCTCGAAGGGATGGAGCAGATCCCGGTCGCGCTGGCGCTGACCGCTGATTCGATCAATTACGAGAATCGCGATCTGCAGGCGTCCATCGATCTCTCGGTCATCGAGGAAGTGGAGTACGACGACGAGACGGCCACCGGCCACACGATCGCCGGCAAGGTGCTGCGTCTGCGCGCGCACAATCACGTCTTCGAGTTCACGCTCGATCTCGCCGCGGCGAAACAGTGGGAGGCGGCCCTGCCGCCGCGCCGCCTCGACCGCGCAAAAGCGGTCTGACGGAATCGCGTCCGCCGCGCAACAGTTGTGGGAGTTCCTCGTCGGGGTGTGGCGCAGTCTGGTAGCGCACCTGCTTTGGGAGCAGGGGGTCGGAGGTTCGAATCCTCTCGCCCCGACCAATTCATCTTCTGCATCTGTCCCCGTAGCTCAGTCGGATAGAGCAACAGCCTTCTAAGCTGTGGGTCGCAGGTTCGATCCCTGCCGGGGACGCCAGCGACGCGCTGGAGCGTTGGTTGGCCTAGCCTCGGCCAACAGTGTCGGATACAACGAGATCTTCGTTAGAGGCTAGGCCGGTGAATCAGCGTTGCGCGTCCCGCTAGAACGAACCGCGATTGGCGTTGTTGTCGTTGCGGAAATCGTTGCCGCTTTCGGGACGCGACGACGGCGACGGATTGCGATTCGATTCCTCGAACGTGCCGCGGTCGCTGCCGTGGCCGATGTAATTTTGACGCTCCGTATCCATCGCGTTGCTGCTGTTGTTGCCGCCGAGGGCCGGCTGGCGCGTGCGTCCGCGGCTGTGGCCACCTTCGCGGCCGATGGCCGACATGTGCGCGCGATCGCGGCTCACTGCTTCGCCGCCTTTCCGTCCTGCTACGCGCGCTTCGTCGGATGTGAATTCGTGAGCGGTCCCTTTCGCGTGCGCCGCTCGTCCGCCTTTGCTGGCAATCTCACGCTGTTTGCTCGCATCCATCGATGCAAAACCGCGCTTGCTCGTATTCGCCATGAGAGTCTCCTTCGCTTGAAAAATCGTTACCGCAAGAACTGCGTACGACCTGCGTGAGGCGAGCTAATCGGCTTCACGAACTGTGCCAGTGAACTCCGTAATAACTCGCCGTCGCGGCGAGATGACACCCTCGGGAATTGACCCTCTCCAAAGCGCATTCTGCTGCGTGCATTTGGCACCACGGTTCCGCCACGGAGAGATGGGTGAGTGGCTGAAACCAACGGTTTGCTAAACCGTCGTAGGGCCTAAAGCTCTACCGAGGGTTCGAATCCCTCTCTCTCCGCCAGCGGGCACGGCGCGGCTTGTTGGTTGGCCTAGCCTCCTTCGCGACGCGCGACTAATCGACATTCGCGCGCTTCCTGGGCTTTGGACGGTCGCTATACTCCGGCGGATGAGGCTTCGCATCGCCGCCGTCCTTCTTCTCCTCTCCGCGCCGACGATGTTCGCGGCGCCGCGCGTCGATCGCGCCGCCATGGCGGCCAGGGTCCGCGCTGAATTTCTCCATTCGTGGAAGGCGTACGAACAATACGCCTGGGGTCACGACGAGCTGCGTCCGCTCACGAAGCAGCCGCGCGATTGGTACGGTCAATCGCTGCTGATGACGCCCGTCGATTCGCTCGACACGCTCTTGCTCATGGGCTTCAACGATGAAGCCCGGAAAGCGAAGAGGCTGATCGTCGATCGCCTCGACTTCGACAAAGACATCGACGTGAAAGTTTTCGAAGTCACGATCCGCCTCCTCGGCGGCCTCCTCTCCGGCTACCAACTGACCGGCGACGCCCGCCTCCTCCACCTCGCCGACGACCTCGGCACCCGCCTTCTGCCCGCGTTCAATACGCCCACCGGCATGCCGTACATGTTCGTCAATCTGCGCACCGGCAAGACTTCCGGCGCGCGCTCCAATCCCGCGGAGATCGGCACGCTCATCCTCGAATTCGGAACGCTCAGTAAGCTGACGAACAAGCCGGTCTACTTCGAGAAAGCGAAGCGCGCCATCGTGGAGTTGTACAAGCGGCGCTCGAAGATCGATCTCGTCGGCGAAGAAATCGACGTCGAAACCGGCGCCTGGGTCGGCAAGGCCAGCCACGTCGGCGGCGGCATCGATTCGTATTACGAGTACCTGCTGAAGTGCTCGCGCCTATTCGGCGACCACGATTGCGAATCGATGTGGAAGACGAGCATCGCCGCGCTGAACAAGCACCTCGCCGACGAAACACCGTCAGGCCTCTGGTACGGCGAAGTGGACATGGACTCTGGCAAGCGGACGAACTCCGAATTCGGCGCGCTGCACGCGTTCCTCCCCGCCGTGCTGGTGTTGGGCGGCGACGTCAAACGCGGCCGCCGCCTGGAAGAGTCGTGCTTCCGCATGTGGACGCTGCGCGGCATCGAGCCGGAAGTGCTCGACTACCGCACGATGACGATCAAGCACGCCGGCTATCAACTCCGTCCCGAGATCATCGAATCGGCCTGGTACCTCCATCGCGCCACGCACGACGCGCGCTACCTGACCATGGGCAAGACGTTCTTCGATTCCCTCGTCGTCCACTGCCGCACCGAGTCCGGCTACACGACGTTGAAAAGCGTGGAGACGATGGAAAAGAGCGACCTGATGCCAAGCTACTTCCTCGCCGAAACGCTGAAGTACCTCTACCTTCTCTTCGCGCCGGACACCGCGATCGACATGAACAAAGTGGTCTTCAACACCGAGGCGCATCCGCTCAAGCAAACGTGGTGACGGTGTTCTCCTCCCGCCCTCCGCCTCTCCGCGTCTCCGCGTGAACCCGTCTCCCTCTTCAATCTCGCGCGAGCGGATAACCCCTAATCCGCAGATGACGCAGATCACGCAGATGAGACCGACCCTCAAATCAGCGTAATTTCGACTTCTTGCGCCGCCGTCTGCGCAGTAGCGCGATGCCACCCGCGAACAGCGCGATTCCGCCTGCGATCCCTGCCGCTTTCCAGGCCAGCTTGGGTACGTCGAGCGCTGCGGCATCGTCCGGATAACGACGTTCGGGAAGTTCACCTGGATGTTCGTTCTTCATCGCCATCTGCAGCACCTGCGCGAGGTGGAGCGCTTCGCGATCTGTGCCTTGCGCGATCTGTTCGCGGCAACTGAAACCGTCGGCAACGATGATCGTGTCGGGCGATGCTTCGCGCACCGCGGGCAACAACACGCGTTCGCCGACGCGCATCGACAGTTCGTATTTGTCGGGCTCGAAACCGAACGCTCCAGCCATGCCGCAGCAGCCGGAGTCGGGGTGATCGACGTCGAGGCCTAGTTTCTTCAGCACTTTTTCTTCGTCGTCGAAATGGAGAATCGCTTTGTGATGACAGTGCGACTGGACGAGCGCTTTGCCGGACAACTTCGGCAGCTCGATGTTCTCCTCGAGCAGAAACTCCGGCAGCGTCTTGACCGCTTTCGAAAGGCGTTTCGCATCGTCGTGACGCGGGAAAAGATTCGGCAGCTCGTCGCGGAAGACGGAGACGCAGCTCGGTTCGAGGCCGACGATCGGGATGCCCGCGTCGAGCTCCGGCTTCAGCGCTTCCATCGTTTCGCGCAGCAGCGTTTTGGCCATGCCGAGGAAGCCCCAGTCGTAGAGAGGGCGCCCGCAGCAGAGGCGTCTGCGCGGGATGATCACTTCGTAGCCGGCTGCTTCGAGAACGTCCGCGGCTGCGTTCGCAGTGGCGGGATGGAAGTGATTGTTGAATGTGTCCGGCCAGAGCACGACCTTCTTCATTGCTGATTTCGCAGGACGTTTCTTGAACTGCTCGACGAAAGTCGTCTTCGCGAAGCGCGGCATCGACCGCTGCTTCGCCACGCCGCCGAGCGTTTTGAAGATCGGCAACGACATCATCGCGTTCGCCAACGCCGGCGCGATCTGCGCGAAGCCGGCCCACCAGTAGATCCATCCCATCGAATACGCCGCGACCGGACGCAGCTTCCGCGCGTAGTAATGCGACAGAAACTCGGCCTTGTACGTGGCCATGTCCACGTTGACGGGGCAATCGCCTTTGCATCCTTTGCAGGCCAGGCAGAGATCGAGCGAGTCCTTGACCGCCTCGTTGTTCCAGCTCGCGGGGATCGCTTTCCCTTCGAACATTTCGAAGAGCAGCCGTGCGCGGCCGCGCGTGGAGTGCTCCTCCTCGCGCGTGACCATGAAGCTCGGACACATCGTGCCGCCGTCCATGCGCCGGCATTTGCCGACGCCGACGCATCGCATCGCTGCGCGATCCATCCGCCCCTCATCCTCGGGGAAATTGAAGTGCGTTTCCGGCGACCACGGCCGGAAGTCGCCGCCGAGGCGAAGGTTTTCGGTGGGGTGATACGGCCGCACCACCTTGCCGGGATTCATCTTCCACTGCGGATCCCATAGCGACTTGAATTCGTTGAAGGCCTGGATCAGCTCCGGGCCGAACATCTTCGGCAACAGATCGGCGCGCGACTGGCCGTCGCCGTGCTCGCCGGAAAGCGAGCCGTTGTACTTGATGCAGAGATCCGCCGCTTCATCGAGATACGAGCGGAACCTGGCGATGCCAGCGGCCGACTCCAGGTCGAAATTGTTGCGCGTGTGGACGCAGGCCTGGCCGAAATGGCCGTACAGATCGCCGCTGTAGCCGTACTTGTCGAGGAGCGCGCGCAGCTCGCGAAGGTACTTGCCGAGGTGCTTCGGATCGACGGCCGAATCCTCCCATCCTTCCCACGTGTGGCCTTTGCCGGGAACGAACGCGGTGGCGCCGAGGCCCGACTCGCGAATGGCCCAGATGTTTTTCTCTTCCTTTTTGTCGTCGTAGAGGCGATGCGAAATCTTGAAGGGTGCCGACGACAGCGAGGCGATCATCTTCTTCGCGTAGCCGTCCGACGCTTCTTTCGTTTCGCCGCCGAATTCGACGAGCAGCCATCCTTTTCCGTCCGGCAGCAGATCGATCTTGTCGACGTTGAGCCCTTTCGCTTTCATGTCAGCGATCAGGCGGTCGTCGACTCCCTCGAGGCCGATCGGTTTGAACTCGAGCAGGCGCGGCACGTCGTCGGCCGCTTCGAAGATGTCGTCGTAGCCGAGAACCACGAGCGTGCGCGACGGCGGCGAGTAGACGAGCTTGCACTTCGCTTCGAGCACGACCACGCAGGTGCTCTCGCTGCCGACCAGCGCCTGCGCTACGTTGAAGCCGTTTTCGGGAAGGAGCGAATCGAGGTTGTAGCCGGAAACGCGGCGCGGGATCTTCGGATACTTCGCGCGAATGAGATCGGCGTACGTGTCGCGAATGCGCTTCAATCCCGCGTAGATTTCGCCGCGCCGTCCGCCTTCGGCGATGATCGATTCCAATTCGCTGTCGCTGGTCGGACCGACGCGCATGCGCACGCCGTCATACGTGACGATCTCCAGCTCTTCGATGTTGTCGACGGTCTTGCCCGACATCAGCGCGTGCACGCCGCAGGAGTTGTTGCCGATCATCCCGCCGAGCGTGCAGTGCGTGTGCGTGGCGGGATCGGGACCGAACGTCAGCGTGTGTTTTTCGGCGGCGTTGCGAAGGTCGTCGAGGATGATGCCCGGCTCGATGATGGCGAATTTTTCGTCGACGTTCAGCTCGCGGATGTTGTGCATGTACTTCGAAAAGTCCATGACCACGGCCACGTTGCAGCACTGCCCGGCCAGCGACGTCCCGCCGCCGCGCGCGAGGATCGGCGCGCCGTGTTTTCGCGCGAGGGCGACGGTGGCGACGACGTCGTCGGCACCGCGCGGAAGAACGACGCCGATCGGAACCTGGCGGTAGTTGGATGCATCCGTCGCGTAGAGCGCGCGCGATCCATCGTCAAAACGCACTTCCCCTTTGATCGCCCGTTTCAATTCGGAGGCGAGAATCTCCGCGTCGACATTCAACGTCTGCACGCGGTCGTGATGTTCGATGTGGGGCCGCACCGCGCGGTCGTGTTCGAACTCCATCGGCTCGAAGCGCTTGTGCTCGTCGCGCTCCTTCGGCGACGAGGCGCCGCCGACGGCGAGGTTTTCAGCGTGGGTGTGAGACATCGAAGACATCGTATGCGAAGGGCGTGCTGGAGAAGCCCGATGTTAGACTTCCGCAAATACACACATGTTGCTTTGGGAACACATCGTGTTGCCGCTCCTGGCAATCCTCGCGCTGGGTGTCATGGATCGACACGCGCGAAGAACCCTCGCCGGATGGCTGGTCAACCTCGGATGGGATTGCTGCGTACTCGCGCTCGGAGCGGCGCCTGCTGTGTTCCTCAGCGAATCCGCGGCACGACTCTTCGGCGGGAAAGAGCTTGCCGTCTGTTGGGGCTTTGCATACATGCTCGCGGGCATATTCGTAGCAGGGGGAATCGTTGGATCGCTGCGTGGTGCCGAACACAAACACGACGGACACGCCGCGGTGGCCCTGTTGATCGGCGGTGTACTTATTGAATGTTTGGTGTACGTGGCGGGATAGCATGGATATACTTCGAAACGTGGTCGGTTTTCTGCTTTCCATTTCACTCGGAGCGCTGGGCGCCCTGCTGGGAGGCGTCCTGCTGGTCGCGATCCGAGTGACTGCCACCCCTCGCCGCCGCCGACAGTTTCAGCGTCTCATGAACACTGGTTCCGGCTTTGTAACGGCGTTTCGCAGAGTGGTGAACGAAGCTCCTGATGCCGCGGACGAGACCGCATCGCGCGTTTCCGTGCGCGTCAGTTGACGCGAAATCGCTCCGCATCCTGCGCTTTCAATTCGATGCCGAGGCCTGGTCGGGAGAGATCGGGCAGCAGCGCACCGCTGACCGGCGCGGCGAATCCGTCGAAGAGCATCGATTCAATCCTCGCGTGATCGAAAAAGTATTCGAGATGGCGCAGCGGCAGGAGCGCGCAGCCGAGAGGGCGGTGCAGCGACGGCGCGCAGTGCGTGGAGAGCGGCATTGACCGCGCCTCGCAGATCGCCGACGTTTTTACAAATCCCGTGATGCCGCAGCAGCGCGTGGCGTCGGCCTGCAGCACGTCGACGGCTCCGGCGGCAATCATCTGATCGAAGTACATGATCTCGTAGCCGTACTCCCCCGCCGCGATGTCCATCGACGCCGGCGCGCGATCGCGAAGCAGGCGCAGACCGTCGAGATCGTCCGACGACACCGGCTCCTCGAACCAGCGGACATCGTATGCCGAAAAGATTTCGGCCTGCTCCAGCGCGAGTTTTCGGCCGTACGCTCCGTTCGCGTCGACGAAAAGCTCGGTGTCGCTGCCGATGGCATCTCGGGCGGCAGCGACGCGCTCGCGATCGGCGCGCGCATCGCGTCCGATCTTCATCTTCACGCGCGGAATGCCGTCCGCCACCCAGCCGGCGAGCTGGTCGCGCAATTCATCGATCGAATACGACGTGAATCCGCCGCTGCCGTAGACGGGCGCTTCATCCCGAACGGAACCGAGCAAAGTCACCAGCGGAACGCCGAGGAGCTTCGCCTTTAAATCCCACAAGGCGTTGTCGACCGCGGAGATGGCCATCGCTGCGATGCCGCGGCGCCCGAGGTTGCGAACGGAGCGGATCATGGCCGCCCATGCGGCATCGATGGCGAAGGGATCGCGGCCGATGATGATGTCTTTCAACCGATCGTCGATCAGCGTGGCGGTGGAGACATCCGCATACGTGTAGCCGAAGCCGATGACGCCACGCGCATCGACGTGCACCGTCACGAGCGTCGTCGAGTCCCACTCCGCGGTGCCGTCGGATTCAGGCGTCGCGGTCGGAATCTTGTAGGCCACTACGCGGAGATCGGAAATCGTTTCCATTCGATGATCTGTCATCCTGAGCCGCCGGAGCTGCATAGGCGAAGCCGACGCAGCGGAGGACGGTCGAAGGATCGCCGGCTGCTAACCCGGTTGGGAGGTGGCTGCGCGTTCGTCACACCCGCGGTTTCAGCCGGGGATTCCTCGCCGCGCTTTGCCCCTACCGGGGCGCCGCCGGCTCGGAATGACAACGCCTCCCTACTTAAACGTATCCATCAACTGCTTCATCGAATCGCGAATGATCGCGCTGCGACTCGGATCGTGCAGCAGCGACGTTACGAAATTCTTGGCCTGCTCGAACGTGATGTGCGGCGGCAGCGGCGGCACCTCGGGGTCCGTTCGGAAGTCGACGACGCATGGCCGGTCGGCGGACAACGCCTCGTCCCACGCCGCACCAACGCGCGATGCATCCTCCACGCGAATCCCCTTCAAACCGATCGACGCCGCAAACGCCGCATAGTTGAACTCCGGCAGCTCCTGCGACGCCTTGAACTTCGGATCGCCGGCCATCACGCGCTCCTCCCACGTCACCATGTTCAGGTCGTGATTGTTGAGCACGCAGACGACGAAGCGCGGATCGCGCCACTCCTTCCAGTACTTCGCCACCGTCAGCAGCTCGCCCGTTCCGTTCATCTGCATCGCGCCGTCTCCGCAGCAGGCGATGGCCACGCGGTTCGGAAACGCGAACTTCGCCGCGATGCCGTACGGCACTCCCGGCCCCATCGTGGCCAGATTGCCCGACAGCGATCCCATCATGCCCTGGCGGAATCGCAGGTGCTGTCCGTACCAGCTCGCCGTCGATCCCGAATCGGCGGAGAGGATGCAGTCGTCGGGCAGCCGTTTCGACAATTCATGGAACACGCGCCGCGGATTGATGCCGTTCACGGCGTCGTCCATGGCGCGTTCGTCCATCAGCTTCCACCAGTCGCGGATCGACGCCTCCAGTTTCTCGCGCCACGTTCGGTCCGTCTTCCGCTGCAGCAGCGGGATCAGCGCGCGCAGCGTCTCCCTGCTGTCGCCGATGAGGTTGACCTCCATCGGATAGCGGATCGACAGCTGCTTCCCATCCACATCAATCTGCACCGCCCTGGCCTGCCCCTCCTCGGGGAGAAACTCCGGATACGGAAAGCTCGACCCGACCATCAGCAGCGTGTCGCAGCCGGCCATCATTTCGTAGCTCGGCTTCGTGCCGAGGAGGCCGATCGTGCCGGTGACAAAGGGGAGCGCGTCCGGCAGCGCCGCTTTGCCGAGGAGCGCTTTGGCCACGCCGCAGCCGAGAAGGTCGGCCACGGCGACGACCTCGTCGCTCGCTCGAAAAGTGCCCGCGCCGATGAGCATGGCCACCTTCGTCCCCGCGTTCAGCACCTCTGCGGCCCGCTTCAGATCCGCATCCTCGGGGACGATGCGCGGACTGGTGTAGCCGACGCCGGAGTGCACGGTGGAGTGCTTGTGCGGCGGCTCCTCGTACTTTTCTTCCTGAAGGTCGTTCGGAATGATGATGCACGTGACGCTGCGCTGCGCCCGCGCGATGCGAAAGGCGCGATCGATGAGATGCCGCAGCGCCGCCGGCGCCATCGCCGTCTGGCAGTAGTCGCTGGCGACGTCCTTGAACAGCGACTGCAGATCGACTTCCTGCTGATAGCTCCCACCCATCGCCAGCCGCGACGACTGCCCGACGATCGCCACGACCGGCTGATGATCCATCTTGGCGTCGTACAGCCCGTTCAGCAGATGGATCGCCCCCGGCCCCGAGGTAGCCATGCAGACGCCGACGTCCCCCGTGAACTTGGCGTGCGCGCAAGCCATGAACGCCGCCATCTCCTCATGCCGCACCTGCACGAAGTCAATAGCCCCGTCCGCCCGCTCCAGCGCCCCCATGATCCCGTTGATGCCGTCCCCTGGATACCCGTAGACGCGGTTGACGCCCCAAGCCTGGAGCCGTTCGATGAGAAAGTCCGATGTGGTTTTCGCCATGTGCTTCGGAGACAGCACAAAGTGTGCGCGACCGGCTAGCATAGCGAGGTGAACTTCGAGTGGGACCCTCGAAAGGCCGCGTCGAACGAACGGAAGCACCGAGTCAGCTTCGACGAAGCGATGACTGTCTTCGCGGACTGGGAGTCGATCACGATTCCCGATCCCGATCATTCGGAAGGCGAAGAACGATTCCTGGTGATCGGTTTGTCCGTTCGTGGCCGGCTGTTGGTTGTATCCCACACCGATCGAGGCGAGAATACGCGCATCATCAGCGCAAGGCACGCGGATGCACGCGAACGGCAAAAATATGGCAGATAAAACGAAGCAGGACGACGAGATGCGCAGCCACTACGACTTTTCCGGAGGCGTACGTGGCAAGTACGCGGCGCGCTACGCGGAAGGAACGAATGTGGTCGTGCTCGCTCCCGACGTGGCCGAGGTCTTTCCCGATTCGATCGCGGTGAACGAAGCTCTCCGTACCTTTGTCCGCATGTCGGCTAAGACGATCAGAGCCAAAGCTGCTCCGAAAAAACGCGTCGGGTGAGAGCGTGTATTGATACAACCATGCTATTGAGCGTCCTCTAGATGACAGAAGTAACTATGTTACGCATCGGACGGAACGCCGAGGATGGTGACTGGGAGCTGAGCTGTGGTTTTTGCAAGCATGAACCATTCTCGCTCCCTCTCGAGACGAGGCCTTCATGGTTGAACGTGATCAACGATCATGCGCGATGGCCTGAGGACGACATCCTTTATGAGTCAAAGGCGGACGCTGATCCAGACGCCGCTCTGGATGCGGACGAATGGGTTCCTCCCTGCGAGATGCGCCGATCGTGGACAGACACTGAATGGGTGCTTATCGACTCAGAGGGAAATTCACAGCAGGGAGTCGTGGCTGTCTTCAAGGCAACCAGAACAATCCTGGCCACAGAAACCTCATAGCCTGATTAGAAATCCAATTGTCGCTGCGCGGCGCCCGGCAACGAGCGAATTTCTAACGCGATTCCCCGAACAGCTCGGCCTTCCTGGCAACAAATTCTTGTTCTGACTTGCAAAACGTCGGGTCGCCGTCGGTAGGGATTGGTACTCCTGCGTGAAGCGTGAGTTCCAAAATTACTTTGTTTGCGTATACATCCTCGACAAAACGATCTTCACGCGGGACGCCCGGGAAAAGCGGAACTCCTGAATCGGAGTAAGAGTCAGAATAGAGACAGGTGTGCAATTGGCTGTTGTATCCGTACTCGGGCGCATTTGAAAAAGTTTCTTCGGGATGCCGCTTTACCTATCGTTGTCTTGCTTGCAATCCCGCTTGCTGACACTGTGCTTTCATGTGCAGCAGCGACTCGCTGCGCTCAGCATCTGGCAATTTGCAGCTTGCGCCTACAAGGCACATCGCGATAACCAGGATGCGCGGCAATCGAGACTTTTGCATGTGTGGCGCCTCCGCTCAGAGTTATGACGCGGTTGAGCTGTTGCCAAGGTAATTCATTTCGGCGATGGCGTGGCCTGTGTAATTTGTGTAAGAGAACGAATCCGCAGATGGCGCAGATTTACGCAGATTAGAGGCCGATTCATCACACGCCTCCTACGACGTCGACATCGTCTTAATCTGCGTAAATCTGCGTCCATCTGCGGATAAAACGTTTAGAACTTGATGCCCAGGATTACACGGCGTGTTGGGGAGGCGTAGCCGACGACCTCCTCATATTTTTTGTTCGTCGCGTTTTCAATCTTTACGAACGGTGTGATGCGGGACAGGCGGTATTGGACGTTGGCGTCGATGGTCGTGTAGGCGCGGTTGGTGGTTCGCGTGAACGGGAAGATGGCCAGCGAGTCTTCGCGCTCGCCGGTGTGGAGGATGACGATGTTCGTGTCGATCGCACCGCTGCGGCGGCCGATGGCGAATGAGCCGGAGTGTTTGGGGCGGCGCGGGAGGCGCGATCCCGTCAACTCGTCTTCGTTGCGATGCAGGTAGGTGTAGCTGAGCTGCGTGTAGACGTTCGCGCTGACGTGGTTCGTGGCGCCGAGCTCGAGGCCGTCGCTGCGGACGCGGCCGATGTTCTGGGAGATGAACGTGGCGGGATCGAAGGTGATCAGGTTGCGGTAGCGGGTGTTGAAGTACGTCAGCGAAAAGACTCCGTCGCGTCCCATGGCGGCGTCGTAGCCGAGCTCGTAGCTGCGGTTGCTCTCCGCGCTCAGGTTCGGATTGCCGAAGAAGGGGTAGTACAGCTCGCCCAGCGACGGCGCACGGAAACCGCGGCCGAAGGCGGCGCGCCATTTCGTACCGCCGCGGACGATGGCCGCCGCGATGCGCGGCGAGGTCTGCGATCCGAAGACGTCGAAGTGATCGTTGCGGACGCCGGCGCTCAGCTCGAAGTGCGAGCCTTGTCCGAAGTCGTGGTTATAGCGATCTTCGACGAAGAACGAGCGGTCGGTGCGATGCTGGTCGAGGAAGTTCGGGCCGAAGTTCGTGACGTCGCTGACGATGTCGCGCTGGTACTCGCCGCCGGCGACGAGCGTTCCGATCGGCGATGCGAAGCGCGTAGTCAGGCGTCCGCGGCGCGTCTTGGCGTCGGTCGACGTCGAGGTCGTGAACGGATCGGCGGGATCGTGAAAGTCATCGCGGCGGCGGTTGTCGCTGAGCGTCAGGTCGGCGATGAATCGGCCCAGGGTGAGCGTGACGGGGATGGCCAGCTGGGTCTCGGTTCCGTTCTGGCGGCGATCGAGACTCGGGACGAGCGCGGTGCCGGCGGCATTGGTATTGAAGGGAATGCCGAGGTTGTAAGAGGTGTGGCGGGCGGCCGCGCCGAGCGAGAACCAATCGGACAGCGACCACTTCACGTTGCCGCTGGCGCTGTTCTGGCGGAAGTCGTCGTTGGGATTGAAGCCGTCGTCGGTGCGGTGCTCGTACGTGCCGGCGGCGGAGATCGAGTCACTCGCGATGGCGCCGTTCAGCATCGCGTTGCGCAGGCCGTGACTGCCGCTTTCGAAATCGCCGCGCAATCCGCTGTTCTTCGGAGTCGTCAACACATTGACTACCCCGGCCATGGCCTCGGAACCGTACAGCGCGGAGTACGGTCCACGGACGACTTCGATCTGTTCGACGCCCGCAGTGGAGAAGCGTCCCCAGTCGTAGCCGGAAAAATAGGGATTGTTGAGAACGATCCCGTTCCACATCACCAGCGTCTGCGTCGACGCCGCGCCGCGGGTGAAGAGCGACGTGGCCTTACCCGGCGATCCGCTGCGCGCGAGCACGAGGCCGGGAACTTCGCGCAGGACGTCGGCGACGTTGAGCGCGGCGCGTTCGTCGATGTCCTTCCGCGTGACGACGGTGACTGCAGCTGGCGTCTCGCCCAGCGTTTCGGGCAGCGAGGAAGCGGTGACGACGATGGTGACTGCGGTTTGTGGTGGTTGTGAGGTGGACTGAGCGAAGACGGGGACGGCCAGAAAAACAGCGAACAGAACTCTCTTCATGACGACTCCTTCCCTCCGAAGAAGGCCGACTAAAAGTGGGTTCCGAGCCAGCCGGTCTCCTGGCTTCCGGGTCGTTCTCGTCGCGCCGCCTTCCCGCATCGAGCGATGCAGTGGCTTTCGTGGCGCGAGTCGTCGCCGGTCACAGTGGCGGGGGCCGCGCCGGCATCACACCGGCTTCCCGTTCACTGACTCAGAGGAAATTGGGAAAGAACTTCGGGAAGTCTATCTCACTCCGCGTCTCCGCGGCTCCGCGTGGGAACGGTTTCACGCGGAGCTCGCGGAGAGGCGGAGAGTTATGGGCGGGCTTTGAATTTCTCGTAGAGCAACGTTTGGTTCGTATCCAGCGTGATCTCTTCGCCGGCGATGTAGAGATGCTTCACGTGCGTCACGATCTCCAGCGGATCGCCATCCGTGACGATGATGTTGGCCATCTTGCCGGTCTCCAGCGATCCGATTTTGTCCGCCACTCCGAAAATCTGCGCGGGGGCCAGCGTGACGGAGCGCAGCGCGAGGTCTTTTGGCAATCCGAATGCGGCGCAGGCGGCGGCGTTGTACGGCAGGTTGCGCGCGTTGTGCGCGTCCTGCGACTGGATCGCGAAGTTGATGCCGGCGTCGCTCAGCGCTTTCGCGTTTGTGTAGATCAGATCGTACGGATCGTCTTCGCGCGGCGGCATCGAAAGGATCGGCCCGAGGATGACCGGGATGTTGCGCGACTTCAGTTCGGGGATGACGCGAGCCACGTCTTCGGCGTCCGCGAGGATCACCTTCAATTTGAACTCGTCGGCGAACTTCAGCGCGGCGCGGATGTCGCGCTCCAGGTTCGCGTGCATCACCACCGGTTCGCGCCCTTCGACCACCGGCACGAGCGCTTCGAGGATGAGGTCACGGTCGAGGCGCTTGACGTGTGCGCCGGACGCTTTCGAATACGCTTGGGCGTCCTTCAAAACGTCGCGCAGCTTGTCGATCTGCTTCGTGTAATTTTTCGCCGCTTCCTTCGCCGCCTCTTCGTCCTGCGGCTGTTCGTCGAACGCGTTGGTGCGCAGGCGCGGGAAGTGGATGTGCATCGCCAGCGGCGCCTTCAGCGTCATTTCCTGCGGCGTCCAGCCGGCCAGATTGATCATCGCCGACGATCCCGAAATGATGCCGCCTTCCGGCTCGGTGACGACGCTGGTGATGCCGTTCACCCGCGTCACCGGAATGACGTTGCTATGCGGATTCACCGCAACCTCGGCGCGCGCATTCGGATTGATGTCGCCCAGCTCCGCGGTGTCGACCGTGCCGGGAACGGCGCTGATCTCTTCGAGGCCGACATGCGAGCCGGCGTCGATGAGTCCGGGATAGACGAAGAGGCCGGTGCCGTCGATGACGGTGGCGTCGCTCGGAACGCTCACGTTCGCGCCGACGGCGGTGATCAGACCGTTCGAAAAGACGATCGTGCCGTAAGGGATCGGCGGTTTTGACACCGGAAAGATCGAGACGTGAACGATGGCGATCGTCGGCTTTTTGCCGGGGCTGTTGATGATCACCGATTGCGCGAATGCCGACGAAGCGAAGAGCATCGCCGAGAGGAACGCTTTAGTTTTCAATGGCCACCTCCGGCTTGTCCTCTTCCTTCGCACCCGGCTTCTTCTTGTTCTTCGCCTCGTCGTCCGCTTCTTTCTTCAGGCGATCCTTTTTCTCCTGCGCCAACTGTTTGCGCTCGGCTAAATCGCGGGTTCGGTCGAAAAGGATCTCGCCGTCGACGAGCGTGGTCTCGACGCGCGAGTAGGTCGAGAACGGATGGCCGGTCCAGATCACGAGGTCGGCATCCTTGCCGACGTCGATCGTTCCGAGCCGGTGATCGAGGCGGAGCTGCTTCGCGCCGTTGAGCGTGCAGAGTTTCAACGCTTCTTCTTCCGACAAGCCGCCGTACTTCATCGCCTTCGCGGCATCCTGATTGAGGTGGCGCGCCAGCTCGGCGGAATCGGAGTTGACCGAGGTGAGCACGCCGGCGTTGGTCATTAGCGCGACGTTGTACGGAATCGCGTCATAGGCCTCGGCTTTGAATCCCCACCAGTCGATGAACGTGCCGCCGCCCACCCCGTGCGCGGCGATCTCCTTCGCAACTTTGTAGCCCTCGAGCACGTGTTGCAGCTCGCGGATTTTGAAGCCCTGCTCGTCGGCGACGTTGAGCAGCATCATGATTTCGTCGGCGCGGTAGCAGTGCGAGTGGACGTCGATCTTCCCCTTGAGGATGTCGACCATCGTCTCCATCAGGATGTCGTGTCGCGGCGGAATCGGATTCTCGCCGCGCTTCTTCTTCGCGTCGTAGTCGTCCCAGCGCGCGATGTAATCCTTGGCGTCGGTGAACGACTGGCGGATCACTTCCTCCACGCCCATGCGCGTCTGCGGGTACTGCGCGGGGATGCCCGGCGGCGGACGGAAGTTCGACGACTTCGGATTCTCGCCGAGGGCGAATTTGATCGTGCGCGGGGCGTCGGAGATCGGCCACTCGGAGACCGGATGTCCCCACTTCCACTTCACGATCTGCGACTGTCCGCCGATCGGATTGGCCGAACCGTGCAACACGAGCGCGGTGGTCGTGCCTCCGGCGAGCTGGCGATAGACGTCGACGTCTTCGTTGGTCAGCACGTCGCGGATGCGCACCATCCCGGTGTTCGGCAGCGAGATCTCATTGACGCTTCCCTCGACCGCCGAGTGGCTGTGCGTGTCGATGATGCCGGGCGTCACGAATTTGCCGAAGGCCATAATGACCTGTGCATTGGCCGGTACCGCGAGCTGCGCATTCGTCCCGACCGCGGCGATCTTTCCACCATGGATGAGGATCGATCCATGCTCAATCTTTCCGTGCGACACGGTGAGGATCGTGGCGTCGCGGATGACGATGTCCTGGGCGAATGCTCCAAGCGCGATCAGCAGGACGACGCACACTGTCATTCCGAGCCGGCGAAACCCCGGAGGGGTGTAGCGCGGCGAGGAATCCCCAGCCGATAGCCGGGGTCGGGCGGTGGTGGTGGTTAGCAGCCGGGGATTCCTCGCCGCGCTTTGCCCTGGAGCCTGCGCTGAGCGAGCATCAGCGAGTCGAAGCGGGGCGCCGCCGGGCTCGGAATGACAGATCATTTCGTTCTTCATTTCTTGCTCCCCGTGAACGGGAACGTGCCGAGGGTCGTCGACACCGTCCCTGACATATTCGAGCCGCTCACTGTGCCGTGGAAGACCCAGTCGCCCGCCTCTTCCTTGCCGCCGCCGGCGATCGAGAATTGCACCGTCGTGCCGTCGAACGTGCCGTTGCCGACGTCGCCCGCGCCGCGGTCGCCCGAGTAGGTGCCGCTGATCTGGCCGTTCTCGACGTGCAGCGTCGCGGTGATGTTCACGTCACCCGAGGTGGCCTTGACGACGAAGCTCCACGTTCCATCGACGCCGGTTCCGGTCGACGTCGCGGCCGATTTTTTCTTCTCATCCTCGGTCGGCACTTTCGTTTCGCGGCCGTCGACGAAGATGTGCTTGACCTTCGATTCCTTGTCGAAGATCGGCTTGTCGGTGACGACGATGTTGGCGATCTTGCCGCGCTCAATCGATCCGAGCTGCCGGTCGATGCCGAGGATTTTGGCGGGGTTGAGCGTGGTGGCGCGCAAGGCGTCGTCGGCCGAGAGTCCGTTCTCGATCGCCTTGCGGATGCCGGGGAAGAAGTCGCTGGTCTTGCCCGCGCCGCTGACGAGCGCGAAGAGTACGCCGCTCTTCGCCAGCACCGCGGGAGTGGTCGGCTGAAGCTGGCGATCGCGGATGACGCGCAACGGCTGCTCTTCACGATCCTCTTTCGATGCCGGAGCCGTCGCCCACTTGGTTGACACGAGCACCGGTGCGCCGAGCGACTTCAACTCGTCGCCCATTTTGTAGCCCTGCCGAGCGCCGGCGATGATCATCCGCACGCCGAACTCTTTCGCAATCGCCTCGGCGCGCCGCATCATCAACTCGCTGTCGGCGACGAAGACGACCGGCACGTCGCGATGCAAAACGCGGTCGAGCGCTTCGAGCGACGGACTTTCGTCGGGCCGTTTGTAGCCGGCCGGATTCTTGTCGTAGATCGCGCGCGCCGCCGAGTACTGCTGCGCGTCCATGAACGTCTGGCGGATGTAGGAGATCACGCCCATCAGCGAGTCGGGATACGTCCACGCCGGCCGCGGATTGAACGAGATCTGCTGCGAAACCGGATTGCGGATCACGCGCGACTCCATCGTGCCGCCGCCGAGGTTGAGGGCGACCGACTGGCCGTTGAAGATGCCGAAGGAGGGTGCCGTGACGATCGTCGTGACGCCGGTGGCGCGCTTGGCGTCGACGTCGTCATCGGACAACTTCGCCTCGCGAAAGGCGAGGAACGACGGTCCTGTCTCCGGCGGAGTCTCGGGAGGCGCCGTGCGCGCTCCAGCGCCGCCGCCGCGTCGACGCGTGGCCGTCGCGCTCGGAAATCCGAGCGACGTTTGCGCGTCGATGAGGCCGGGATAAATGTGTCCGCCCTTCACGTCGATGATCGTGGCGTCGAGCGGAATCGCCTGCGCAGCACCGACCGATTCGATCAGGCCGTCGCGGATGATCACCGCGCCGTTCGTGATCTCCGGTCCGCTGACCGGATGAATCGTGCCGCCCGTGATGGCGTACACGCCCGGCGCATCGGCAAACGCCGGCGCGGCGAGAAGAAGAAAGGAGAAAACGGAAAACCAGAGGAAACGCCTGGACATTCGCACCTCCGCGGGGGCGACATTCTAGCCGGTACGACCGGCAGCGCAGGTTGCCCAAGGCTCCGCTCGACATTTTGTTTCCTAAGATTCTGCGGCGCGAGATCCTCGGCCTGCGGCGTCGTTCGTTTGACTCCCTCATCCCCCTTCGCTACGCTCAGCCAACTCAACTCCATGGTCCTCTTCAACTACGCCACCAAAGAGATCACCGCGAAGATCGTCTATTACGGTCCGGGACTCTGCGGCAAAACGACGAATCTGCAATTCGTCTACGACTCGCTGCCGTCGAACAACAAAAGCAAGATGCTGTCGCTGGCGACGAAGACTGACCGCACCCTTTTCTTCGACTTCCTCCCCCTCGACCTTGGCAAGATCCGCGGCATGCGCACGAAGCTGCAGCTCTACACGGTGCCGGGGCAGGTCTACTACAACTCCACGCGCCAGCTCGTGCTCAAAGGCGCCGACGGAGTGGTCTTCGTCGCCGACAGCCAGGATCACGCCACCGACGCGAACATCGAGTCGCTGCAGAATCTCGAGGACAACCTCAAGCGGCAGGGCGTGCGCATCCGCGAGATCCCGCTCGTGATCCAGTACAACAAACGCGATCTTCCGAACGCGCTCGGCATCCCCGACCTCGACGCCGAGATCAACAAGCTCGGCGTGCCGCACTTCGAGTCGGTAGCCACGACCGGCATCGGTGTCGAAGAAACGCTGAAAGGCGTGACATCGCTCGTCCTCCAGCACCTGATCAAAAAGTACGGCCTGGAAGGATCCGAACCGCTCGACCGCGAGATCCAGATCCTCAATCCGACGCTGGCCGCCGAGCCGCGCCCGCACGATTCGCTCTGGGATGAAGACGATCCGTTTGCCGACCCGTCGCCGACGCCGGCGTCGGAATTCACGCTCGACGATGCCGGAGACGCCGACGACATCCCGCTGGTCCCAACGGAGCTGATCGGCGCCGCGCCCGCCGCCGCGCCGCAGCAAGTGGCCGAGGAACCGTTCGAAGATTTCCGCGACTACTTCACCACCGACACCGAACCCGAGGCGAAGGCGTCATCGTCCGGCATCTCCGTCCGCGGCGGAACCTCGGCGTTGTCGGCGCTGAGCGAGATGCCGATCGAAGTGCCCATGACCTCGATCGAAATCCCGCTCCCCGACGGCATCCTCGATTCGCTCCCCGACCTCAGCGCGCCGTCGTCATCGCGCACCGCCACCGCCCCCGATCGCCGCGCAAACGACGGCCTGGTAAAGGAAGTGACGGTCCCGCTGAACCTGACGATGGACGAGCTCCGCCAGCATCGAAGACTGCGTTTGAAGATCACGCTGGACGTGAATTTACTTTCGTAGGTGTGGCACAGACACTCCTGTCTGTGCTCCGTTCGCGCGAAATTCAGCTACCGTACGCCGCGTTCGATTTCCCGCCCGGAGGGGTGGTCGAGTGGTTTAAGGCAGCGGTCTTGAAAACCGCCGTACCGGTAACGGTACCGTGGGTTCGAATCCCACCCCCTCCGCCAGCGGCGACGCGCCGCGGCGTTAGTTGGCCCAGCCTCCGCCACCTTTCTTCTCACCCCACAGCCTACGCTCGCAGCTTGACTGCGGCCGTTGCGGCCAATGCGATGGCCAGCATCATCAACATCCACGCGGACAATGTGGGAACGTCGCCTAGCACGGTGAGCGTTCCGGACGCGGCGGCGCCGGGTGGGGCTTCGCTGGATGTGACTGGCGACGTCGTGTTGATGTGTGGGCCGAGGATTGTGCCCGCCACCCTGACGGTAATCGTGCAGGACTGGCCCGCCGCGAGCACATTCGATGTGCTGGAAAAGGTGTCCGTACCGGGATTGATGGAGAAGGTGCCTCCGCCGGTTGCGAGCGTGCTGCACGTACCGCCGGTTTGGGTGATGAGATCGATCCCGGCCGGCATGGTGTCGCTGAACTGAACGTTCGTGAGCGGGACCGCGTTGGGATTCGTCACCGTGATCGTCCCGATGGACAAGCCGTTGAGCGCGACCACCGCCGGGGAGAAGCTCTTGGTGATGACCGCGGAAGCGGCCTGCGCGAACGCGTTTGCTGCGAAGGACGCGCTGAGGAGCACGGCCATGACGATAGAAAGACACGACGACCTTTGACTCATGGCACTCCTTCTTGATCGCGGGAGTTGTGATTATGTACCGATTTGCCGAAACGAAGGCCCGCGAAGCCCTGTTGCCACGAATCGCTAGCAGGTGGAAACGGGAAACGCAGCGGCAGCCGTTGAGCGGAACCGCCGTTACGAGAACAGGCGCAGACCGTCAGACGTCAGTTCGTGAAAATCGCGATCGGCTGTCCAAAGGGGTGCGTGCGACGAGATTGCGGTCGCTGCGATGATGGCGTCGCCGGCACCTAATCGAGGATGAGCCGCGAGCAGATCGGCCGCGAGGTCGTAGGCGGCCCTCGTCGTTTCCAGGAATGGGAACGCGCGGAGTTTTTCGGCATACGCGTTTCGAATCGATGGCTCGCGAAAACCGCCGAGAAATTCGACCCAGATCTGGCCAGCTACCGCCGCCTCATTGCGAGCCGCCAACATCCACATCTTCTCGCCGTCCTCGGACCGCTGCTTCCGATAGAGAGCGATCCAGATGCTCGTGTCTACGAGGACCATCGCCCGGTCCGGCGCAGGCTCTTGATGCGCCGATACGAATGCGGCGTCTTGTGCTCGAAGAGATCTTCGAGCAATCCGAGGCGCTTTCGCAGTTCCACGTAATCACGCAATGAGCTGACGATGGCCTCGCTGTAACCGCTCTTGCCGCTGAGCTCTTGCGCCTCTTTCAGCAAGTCTTCGGCAATGGTGATCGTGGTCCGCATATGCAGAATCTTGCACGAGGTGATGCACTTGTCAATCAGAAGTGCATACCCTTAAGCAATGCGAGGCAGGTATCCAGTTGCCTCTGCCGTTTCTTGGGCGTAACTTTCTCGGCGCGCCTACCACCCCGACACCGCGATTTTCGGCGCGGGGCTGAATCGTCGCGGCGCGTAAACGATCATTCACAATGATCGCGTGCCGCTCATGACGCGTCGTCTTCAGATCGCTCGGGTCGTTTTGTTTTTATTCGCATGCGCGGCCGTGCTGGCGTTCGCCGCTCCGCTTGTTCGGAAGTTTCCGGCCAGACAGGCGGAGCTGATTCTCGGCGGCGTCACCGGCCTCGCGACCTTTGCACTGACCGCACTTTTCGTTCGATGGGAGCGTTTGCATCTCGCGGACGTCGGCGCCATGCCGAACGAAGGAAGCATCGCTCGCCTGGCGCTCGGCTTTTTGATCGGGTTCGTGATCATTTCGGTATGGGCAGCACTTTCCGTCGCATTCGGCCATGCGCACTGGGTCCGCGCGAATGACGTCGACAGCGGGTCGATCGCGCTCACTGTTCTGGCGTATCTGTCTCTCGCCTGCCGGGAGGAATTGGCCTTTCGCGGATATCCGCTGCGCCGGTTGCATCAACGCTTCGGTCTGTGGACCGCGCAATTCATCGTCGCCTTTGTTTTCGCACTCGAGCACAAACTCAGCGGCGAGACTTGGGTGGATGCGTTCCTGGGAGCGGGAGTCGGGTCGCTGGTCTTCGGGATGGCTGCGATCGCGACGCAGGGTCTCGCGGTACCCATCGGATTGCACGCGGCGTGGAATCTTGGGCATTGGGCCCTCGGCCTGAAAGGGACGCCCGGCTTGTGGAGAAGCGTCATCGACGAGCGGCACCAGCAAAGCGCCGCGCGCACAGCAATTTTCCTCTATGACATTGTCATGCTGTCCGCCGCGTTTGCGTTCTGGCTCTGGCATCGGCGATCGCGGCGTACGGCGTGAGCGTTAGAATCCGCCGATGTCCGACATCAGCGACACCATCAACGAAGCGGTTGAACATGGATCTGAATCGCGGCTGAACTCGATCATCGCGGCGCTGGTGGCGATCGCGGCGACGTTTATGGCGCTTTGCAACGTCAAGGACGGCAACATCGTCCAGGGGATGGCGCAGGCGCAGGCCAATGCGGTCGATCAGTGGTCGTACTACCAGGCCAAAGGGATGAAGCAGAACCTGGCCGAGGCCACGCTCGATCAGTTGCAACTTCAGCGGTCGATGCTCGCCGATCCGAAGTTCGCGCCGATGCTGGATGCGAAAATCGCCGTCTACGAAAAGCAGGTCAAGAAGTACGAGAAGGAAAAAATCGACATCAAGGCGAACGCGGAAGGGCAGCAGAAAGAGTACGAGACGCTCAACCTTCACGACGATCAGTTCGACATGTCGGACGCCTGTCTCTCGGTTGCCATCGCCCTGTTCGGCGTCACCGCGTTGACCAGGAAGCGTTGGCTGCTGGCGCTGGCGATCGTGTTCATGTTTTTCGGCATCCTGTTCGGCCTGGCCGGATTCTTCGCGTGGGGATTGCACCCCGATTTCTTCGCGAAGTTTCTTTCGTGAACGTTCATTCGAAACGATAGCGCACGGCATCCTTCGGGAGCGGGCTGATGTCAAGGCCGCCGTTTCGATAGGGCGGCATCAAAGTCAGCGATCGCAGCCCGTAGAGCGTTTCTCCAATCGGCGTGTTCTGTTTGGGGTCGTGGTAGAGGAAGCGCAGCGTGCCGACCGAGCTGGGCGCGTTGTAGACCAGGACGTCGCGGCCGCGATTGCGGCGAAGGAAAGCATCCAACCGGTCCCAACGTCCCGCGAACGCGCTCGCTTCGGGGATTTCGCGCGCGAGCTGAATGGCGCTGACGAGCGGCACGATCGCGAAGAGGATGGTGGCGACCGCAAGGACGGATCTCCATCGTTCCGGCGCCGGAAGCGACGCGCCGGCGGCAGCGATGCTGGCCACGACCAGCGCAAAGACGATGAGCCGCGCCCGCTCCGGCAACGGGGCGATGAGCGCAACCTCGCCGGCGGCGAGGCTGACGACCGCGGCACTTACGGTACAGAGCACCGCGACGACCGCGAGGCGGCGCGGCACGCGCGGCGCCCATAACGCCGCGGCCAGGAAAACGGCGAGCAGCTTCAGGCCGGCGCGGGTCAGCGTCTGGGAGAAAAAGGAGGTCGCGTCCGCAGCAGTCGCCGCCATGACGTCAACGATCGGAGGCGTGGGAGCGAGGTACGATTTTCGAATGGCGTTGCCGGGCGACATCGCGATCACGGCAAGGCAGAGTATCGATGCGAACAAGCCGGCCAGCATCGGTTTGCGCCGCCACGCCGCGAACGCCGTCGCGCAGATGACGATCTGCACCAGGACTTCTGTTTCCGAACATCCGCCGGCGAAGAAAGGAACGGCAGCGTCGAACCAACGCCATTCCGTTCGCCCCGATGCATTGCCGATCCACCATGCAAACGCCGCCAGCGGAACTGCGTACGACAGCAGACCGGTCTCCCACAAAACGGATTGCGGCACATCGCTCGTGCCGAGGAGGACGGCCCACGACATGACGAGCGCCAAAGGCCAGTGGCGAACGGAGCTGCGCATCGCCGCCACCATCGCAATCGTCATGAGCGGCGCGACGATCATCGCGGTATGAGGTCCGATCACGGCCAGCAGCGCGTCCACGAAGTTGAACGTGAAGCGTCCGCTCCAGGCGCGATACCACTGCGTTTGCGAACGCCAGAAACCGAATTGAGCGACGCACGCCGGAATGTAAAAGTCGTCGGAGAACCAGCGCACGAATGCGCCGCGAACGCACAGCAGGACCAGTGCGCTGGCCGTCGTGAACGAAACCACGACCGCTGCCGCGCGCTCTTTCATCGGCGATGCGTCATTCCACGACGGCCGCGTCGGTAATCTCCAGTGCCCGGTCGATAATCGCGAACGACTCGCGGAGCTGCGGCTCGGTGATGCAGAGCGGCGGGTTCGTGAAGAGATTGTTCCAGTTGATGAACGCGTACATCCCCTGCTCGCGCAGGAAGGCGCCGAGCTTTTGCATCTCGGGGCTGGTGCCGTTGAAGGGCGCCATCGGTTCCTTCGTCTCGCGGTTGCGGACCAGTTCCAGGACTCCGAAGAGACCGATCGAGCGGACGTCGCCGACCGAGGGATGCTTCGCTTTCATCTGTGCGTGAAGATCGGCCAGGACGCGGCCCATCTTCTGCGTGTGCTCCATCGTGTCGTCGTCGATCATCACCTGCAGACAGGCCTCGGCTGCCGCAAGGCTCATCGGATGCGCGTTGTAGGTCAGGCCGCCGAAGAACGTGTTGCGGTCGAAGTAGCTGGCGATTCGATCGCTGATCGCAACGGCGCCGAGCGGCAGATACGCGGACGTCAAACCCTTGGCCATCGTGATCATGTCGGGGACCACGTTCCAGTGATCGGCGGCGAACCAGCGGCCGGTTCGGCCGAGGCCGCACATCACTTCGTCGCAGACGAGGAAAATGCCGTGGCGGTTGCAGATCGCGCGCAGACCCTGGAGGTAACCGTCCGGCGGAACGATCAGACCGTTCGTGCCGGTGACGGTTTCGATGAACATCGCGGCGATCGTGTGGCCGCCTTCGTACGCGATGATCTCCTCGACCTCGTCGAGACAGCGGCGGACGAACATCTCCTCGCTGTCGCCCTCGCGATAGAGGTGGCTGCGGTATTTGTACGGGTCGAAGAAACGGACGACGCCGGGGATGCCCGGTTCGTTGGCCCAGCGCCGCGGATCGCCGGTGAGCGAAATCGCTCCGGCCGTGGCGCCGTGATAGCCGCGATAGCGGGCCATGATTTTCTGCCGGCCGCTGACCATGCGCGCGATGCGGATGGCGTTTTCGTTCGCTTCCGCGCCGCCGAGCGTGAAGAAAAAACGATTGAGATCGCCGGGCGTGAGGTCGGCCAGCATCTTGCCGACGCGCGCGCGAACTGCCGTGGCCATTCCGGGCCCCGCATACACCAGCTCCTCAGCCTGACGCTTGATGGCGTCGATGACGCGCTTGTCGCCGTGGCCGATGTTGACGCACATCAACTGCGAGTTCATGTCGATGTAGCGCTTGCCCTCGGCATCCCAGAAGTAGATGCCTTCGCCGCGCACCATCGCGATCGGATTCACGCTGGCCTGCGCCGACCAGGAAAAAATCGTGTGGCGCTTGGTCAGCGCGATCATCTCTTCGGCGGTCATGTCATCGACCATGGGCGCGGCTATCTCTGTCGTCGTCATAACGCGCTAGGTTATCAAACGCGTCACACCTGCACAGCGGGACGTACGTAGCCGCAACCAAAGCATCTTTCCGGTCGAGAGTCCCTCTCCCCGAGTTTCTTCCGGGGAGAGGGAGACACGCAGCGAAGCGGAGTGCGGGTGAGGGGCGGCGCCTGAAACCGCAGGTCGCGCAAGCTCC
>Ga0157369_10000681_pt1 | contig 43881 bp, 40 predicted proteins | sample C25metaG_FD_113461 | JGI IMG/M metagenome (GOLD analysis project Ga0157369, IMG submission 113461) | Corn rhizosphere microbial communities from Kellogg Biological Station, Michigan, USA - C2-5 metaG | ecosystem: Host-associated > Plants > Roots > Rhizosphere > Soil | place: USA: Michigan... | reverse complement strand
CTCGAGGCGGCGCCGCTCCTCGGTGCGATCGTCTCCGCCCCTGGCTGGCACTGCTTCCTCGGATCGCTGGACGGCGAGCCGGTCGCCTCGGGCGCGCTCTTCGTCGACGGTCGCTCCGGCTGGCTCGGCGTTGCGTGCACGTTGCCCGAGGCGCGGGGACGCGGGGCCCAGAGCGCGCTCCTGCAGACCCGCCTCGAGCTGGGCCGCACGCTCGGCGTTGCGACATTCGCGACCGAGACGGGAGAGCTGTTACCAGGCCACCCGGCGACCTCCTATCGCAATATCCTGCGGGCCGGGTTCCGTGAGGCGTACCGGCGCCCGAACTGGTCGTCGCCGACATGAGCCGCCTCGGGCCGCTCCGCGAGCGGCAGTTCCGGCTGCTCTTCGCCGGCCGCACGATCTCGATGGCGGGCAGCGCAATGGCGCCCGTCGCGCTCGCGTTCGCCGTACTCGACCTGACGGGATCCACCTCGGACCTCGGCCTCGTGCTGGCGGCGCGGCAGATCCCTACCGTGATCTTCATCCTCTTCGGCGGCGTCTGGGCCGACCGGCTGCCACGCCATCACGTGATGGTCGCTTCGAACCTCCTCAGCGGCGCGAGCCAGGCGGCCGCCGCCGCGCTGCTGATCGCCGGCCACGCCCAGATCTGGCAGCTTGCCGCACTCGCCGCGGTCAACGGGTCGTCATCGGCGTTCTTCTTCCCGGCGAGCACCGGCGTCATCCCCCAGACCGTGCCGGCAACCCTGCTTCAGCAGGCGAACGCGACCCTCCGGCTGGCGCTCAACGCAACGAACATCACCGGAGCGGCCGTCGGCGGCATCCTCGTCGCCGCCACGAGCCCGGGCTGGGCGATCGCCGTCGATGCCGCGAGCTACGTTCTGGCGGCGCTGACGATCGGGGCGATGAAGCTCCCGCCCGGCTTGCGCATCGAGGGCAGTACCGTGCTGCACGAGCTGCGAGACGGCTGGCGCGACTTCTGGTCGCGCACCTGGCTCTGGGCGATCGTGCTGCAGTTCGCGGTCGTAAACGCAGCCGAAACCGGCGCCGTCAACGTGCTCGGCCCGGCGGTGGCCAAACGGCACCTCGGGGGAGCGGGAGCCTGGGGTGCGGTGCTCGCTTCGATCTCGCTCGGGCTCGTGCTGACCGGGGCCGTGATGCTCCGCTGGCGCCCGAGGCGGATCCTTCTGACGGCGACGTTCGGGATCTTCCCGATGGTCTTGCCGCTGCTCGCACTGGCCTGGCCCGCGCCGCTCGCGATCGTAATCGTGTGTGGCTTCCTCGCCGGCGCGGGGGTCGAGGTGTTCGGCGTGCTCTGGGACACCGCCATGCAGCAGGAGATTCCAGGCGAGAAGCTCTCGCGGCTCTCGTCCTACGACGCGCTCGGCTCGTTCGTGCTGACCCCGATCGGCCTGGCCGTCGCCGGCCCGCTCGGCATCGCACTTGGACTGCGCACCGCGTTCATCGGGTCGTCCGTGCTGATCGTCGCGGCGACGGCGCTCGTCCTGCTCTCGCGCGACGTGCGCACGCTCGAGCGGAAACAGGCAGGTCTCTGAGAGGCTCTAGTTCTCGCGCAGGATGGTGCCGCCCGAGGTCTGGCCGAGCGCCATCACGACGATCTCGTCGACATTCACGTGCGGCGGGCGAGTCAGCGCGAAGAGGATGCAGTCGGCGATCTCCTCCGGATGGAGCGGCCCGCCCATCGCGACGTTCGAGTAGACCGCATCGGCCTTCTCCTCGTCGCCCTTGAAGCGCACCTTCGAGAAGTTCGACTCGACCATGCCGGCTGCGACGTTCGACACGCGCACCGGCTTCCCGAGCAGATCGTCGCGCAGTGCACGGGTGTATCCGTGCACCGCGAACTTCGACGCGACATACGACGACGCGACCGCGTACGACCAGATTCCGGCGACCGAGCCGAGGTTGACGATATGCCCGCTCCCGTCCATCAGCGCCGGCAGGCAGAGCCGGGTCATGCGCATCAACCCGAGCACATTCGTCTCGATCACCGTCCGCTCGTCGTCGGGCGACGAGTCCCACGCCGGGTCACGGCCAAGCGCCAGCCCGGCGTTGTTGACGAGGATGTCCAGCCCGCCCAGCTCGCTCAGGGCACTCTCGACGAAGGCCGCGCAGCTTGCCGCGTCGGTGACGTCGAGGTTGCCGTCCCTGCGCGAGCCGGTCACGACGCGCGCGCCCGCCTGCTCGAGCGCACTCGCGGTCGCCGCGCCGATCCCGCTCGAGGCTCCCGTGACGATCGCGCGCTTTCCCTTCAGGTCAGCCATGACCGCCAAGGGTAACGGTCGCCGGAAACCAGACAGCGAGGTACGCGTCTAAGTTCTGAGGCCGATGGAACCGTTCGAGCCACCAACCGGACGACGCGGCGCCCGACTCGCCCTGCTCTCGGTCGGCCTGCTCGCACTGCTTGCCGTCGTCGCCTTCTCCAGCCGCGGCGGCTTCGGCCACCACTCGAGCGCTTCTCCGACGGCGGACTACTTCAGCTACGCGTTCAGCGTCTTCCTGATCGTCTTCGTGCTCGCGATTCCCGTCGCGGTATGGGCGTTCGTCATGCAGGCGCGAGAGGACGACACACCGCGCAAGAGCTTCCAGGCTCGCGTGATCCGTGGTGTCCTCACAGTCCTGTTCTTCGGGCTGGTTGTCGCGGCCGCGCTCACGTTCAAGCACCACTTGGGCGACGTCCTGCACCTCAACTCGAACGCGGTCAAGGGCGGTGCCAAAGGGCTCGCCCACAACCGGCATTCGCCCCCGTCGAGATATGAGCCTCAGTTCAAGTGGATCGTCGTCTGGGTCGCAGGCACCGCTGCCGCCGTCGGAGTGGCGGTGGCCGGGTTTCTCTACCGGCGACGTGCGCGCGGCACGCTCGCACGTCTCGACGAGCGGGGCGGTGTCGGCGAGGAGCTCGCTGCGTCGATCACGGACTCGATTGAGGACCTCGAGGCCGAGCCCGATCCGCGGCGCGCGGTCATTGCGGCCTACGCCCGGATGGAGGCCGTGCTCGCACGGCACGGGCTCCGCCGACGGCCCAGCGAGACGCCACTCGAGTACCTGCAGCGCATCCTGCTCGGGCTGACCGAACGCAGAGAGACGGTCGTCCGCCTAACCTCACTGTTCGAGCAGGCGAAGTTCAGCCGGCACGAGATCGGCGGCTCGATGAAGCAGGACGCGATCGAAGCGCTGCGCGAACTGCGCGACGACCTGCGAAGGTCGCACGGATGAGGCGCCATCTCGTCGACCTGATCGTCTTGTTCGTCGCCGCCTCGCTGGCGTTGGGGTACATCGCCAGCGCACAACCGGGCATTCGCGACATCGCCTTGCACGTCTACGTGCTCCTCGTCGGAGGCCTGCTCATGCTCGGGTTGATCGCCGCCGCAAGCGATGCGGTGCCGAAGCGCTCGACGTCTCCGTTCGACCGGGCACTTGCGGAAGCGGCCCCGGGCGAGAGCCCGGTTCGCGAGGTCGAGCGCATGGAACGTGAGGTGACGCTCGCAACGACCTCCGCGTACGACCTGCACACGCGCCTGCTGCCGCATCTCCGCGAGATCGCCCAGGCACGCCTCGAGCAGGCGGGCCAAGTGCCGAGCCCGGAGACGCTCGGGCGCTGGTGGGAGCTCCTCCGGCCCGACCGGCCCATGCCGGCCGACCGCTCCGCGCCCGGTATCTCGCAGGCGGATCTGCGCGCGCTCGTCGCCGACCTTGCGAGGATGTAGCGCGATGGAGCTCACAGAGGTCGGCCGGCTCGCCACGCGCATCCTCGACGAGGTGGAGAAGGCCGTGCTCGGGAAGCGCGAGGCGCTCGAGCTCCTGCTGCTCGGCCTGCTCGCCGACGGGCACGTGCTGATCGAGGACTACCCCGGCCTGGCGAAGACGCTGATGGCGCGCTCGTTTGCACGGTCGACATCGCTCGACTTCTCCCGCATCCAGTTCACGCCGGATCTGATGCCGTCCGACGTGACCGGCTCGTCGATCTTCAACCAGCGGGAGTCCGACTTCGAGTTCCGCCCCGGCCCGATCTTCGCGAACCTGCTGCTGGCCGACGAGATCAACCGCGCCCCACCGAAGACGCAGGCCGCCCTGCTCGAGGCGATGCAGGAGCGGCAGGTCACGACCGAGGGCCAGACGCGCCGCCTCGGTCCGCCGTTCCTCGTCCTGGCGACACAGAACCCGATCGAGTACGAAGGCACCTACCCCCTGCCGGAGGCGCAGCTCGATCGCTTCCTGCTGCGTGTGTCCGTCGGCTACCCGTCGCGCGAAGACGAGTGGCGCGTCCTTGCGAGCCGGGCCGAGCGACGCACGGACGACGTCGAGCTGACCCCCGTGGTCGATCGCGAGACGCTGCTCGCCATGCAGGCCGCGTGCGAAGAGGTCTTCGTATCGGAGGCCGTTGGCCTCTACATGGTCGACGTCGTCACGGCGACGCGCGACGCCCAGTCGATCCAGGTCGGGGCTTCGCCACGCGGATCGCTCGCACTCTTGAAGCTCTCACGCTGCCGGGCGGCACTCGCAGGCCGCGACTACGTGACGCCGGACGACGTCAAGTCGGTCGCCGTGCCGGCGCTCGCACACCGGCTGACCCTGCGTCCCGAGCTGTGGGTGCAAAACGTCTCCGCGTCCGATGTCGTTCGCGACCGGCTCGACACCGTTCCCACGCCGGCCGCCGAGGACCTCGCCCCCGCGTGATCAGGAGGTCGACGCCGAAGCTCGCGGCGTATGCGGTCTTATCGGCAGCCGGGCTCCTGGCAGCGCTCGTCGTCGCCCGGCCCGAGCTCGTTGCGCTGACGGCGCCGTTCCTGCTCGCGCTCGCCGCCGGGCTGGCGCTCGCCACCCCGCCACGGTTCGACGTCGACGTGACGCTCGACCGGCAGCGCGTGCTCGAAGGTGACATCGTCACCGCGCGCGTGGCGCTCACGGCCTCTGGGCCGGTCGACCGCCTCGATCTCTACGTCCGGCTTCCACCCGGCGTCGAGCTCGAGCACGGAGACAACCCGGTGGCGCTGGCGCTCCGTTCCGGCGAGCGGCGCGAGCTCGCGTTCGACGCGCGCGCGGCACGCTGGGGCGGACACGCGATCGGGCCGACCTATCTGCGCGCCCGCGACCCGCTCGGGCTGCTCGTCTGGGAGCGCGTCGCGCCGATGCGCCCGGAGCTGCGAACGTACCCGCGCGAGGACGTCCTGCGGCGCGTGCTGCAACCGGTCGAGACGCAGGTGTTCTCCGGCAACGAGGTCGCGCGGACGAAGAGCGAAGGAATCGAGTTCGCCGACATCCGGCCGTGGGCTCCGGGCGACACGCTGAAGCGGGTCAACTGGCGGGCGAGCGCCCGGCGCGAGGAGCTGTGGGTGAACGAAGCGCACCCCGAGCGCAACACCGACGTGATCCTGTTCGTCGATTCGTTCGCCGAGGCACGTCTCGACGGCCAGAGCACCCTCGATCTCGCGGTCCGGGCGACCGCGGCCCTGGCCGACTCCTACGTCCGGCGCCGCGACCGGGTCGGCCTGATCGGCTTTGGCGGCATCCTCCGCTGGCTCGTTCCCGGCACGGGGCTCGTGCAGCTCTACCGGATCGTCGACGCGCTGCTCGACACGCAGATCGTCCTCTCCTACTACTGGCGGGAGATCGACGTGATCCCCCGCAGGACGCTGCCTCCGAACGCGCTCGTCATCGCGCTGTCGCCGCTGCTCGACGCGCGTTCGGTCGGCGCGCTGCTCGACCTTCGAGCGCGCGGCATTGACCTGGCGGTGATCGACGTCTCGCCGGTGCCGTTCACACGGCGGCCAGCCGGCGGCCTCGATGCGATCGCGCACGATGTGTGGGCGCTACGGCGCGGCGCTCTGCGCCATCGCTTGCAACACGCGGGGATCGCGGTCGCCGAGTGGCAGACAGCAACGCCGCTGCAGGCCGTGCTGGAGGAGGTGCGGGCATTCAGGCGCTACGCCCGGCACGCGCGCGTCTGATCACGGGGCTGGCCGCGCTGGCCGCGCTGGGGGCCGCGGATGTGTACGCCGTGACGTCCGCCCATCGGTTTGCGTCGGCGAGCCTCGGCCTCGGCGTGGCGTCTGTCGTGCTGCTTGCGGCCGGCTTGGCCCTGCGTCTGCCGGGGGCGATCCCGTGGGCGCTGCTCGCGGCGGCCGCGGGTTACCTCCTGGGCGTCGAGGGGCGCGACACCGTCGACGGCTGGGCCGCCGTGATCGGCGTGACGCTGCTGCTCGCGGCCGAGCTCGCGTCGTGGTCGATCGAGCACGACGCGCGGATCCGCAGCGAGCGTGCGCTCGTCGTGCGGCGGGCCGCGACGCTCGCTGCGCTGGCTGCGGCCGCACTGCTCGTGAACTTCATGCTGCTGGCCGCGGCCGCCGTCACCGCCGCGGCGGGCGTGGTCGTAGCCGCCGTCGGCGTCGCGGCCGCGGTGACCGCGGTCGCAATCGTGCTCCGGCTGGTGCGCACGTGAAGTTCGTCCTGGCGACCGGGCTCACCCATCCGACGGCGATGTCGCTCGGCACCCGACTACGGCTGGCGGTCGTGTTGGCCGAGCGACGCGCTGAGCGAGCTTGTCGAATCGTGTCGTGGCGTGGCTGCGCCGCCGCGTCGTCCGGATTCGCCGCGGGAGGTGACGACGTTCGCACGGGCACGATCATCCGCTCGCGCTCGCCGTCGACCCCAGCGGCGGCCTGTTGGTCGCCGACTGGGGCCGAGGCGTGATCTACGAGATCGTCCGCGTCTAGGAGACGTTCAAGCTGGTCGTGCGCGTCTCCGAGTGGCCGTTCTGCTCGTTGGCGACGACGACGACCGTGTACGTGTGCCCCTTCGCCGGCGTCATCGCGGGGACGAAGGTCACCGACTGGTCGGCTGCAAGCGGGACTGAAGGGATGCCGCGGGCAACTACCGTCGCGCCGTCGTAGACGGTGTAATAAACACCGATCTGCGAACCCACCGCCGAGTACCCCGCGAGCAACGGAACGAACACCTTCACTGAGGGCGCACGCCCTGCTTTGACGTTCATCGTCTCTCCGTCGATCAGCCGTGCGACCGCACCGAAGGAAGCGTAAGCGGGCTTCTTGGCACCGCTGGGCAGCTCGAGACCGCTCTGCCAGGGGTTGCCGGCCGAGTCGCGGAACACGAACCAGATGAACATCTGCACGTTCGGATCCTTCTGGGCGTACGTGAGGGCCTGCTTCGCGTATGCCGCCTGCTTCGCGAGTGTGACTCCGTGCGGCTCGCCGGGCCTCGTCTCATGTCCGTACTCGGTGATCCAGACCGGCACGGTGCGATGGAAGAAGCTCTTCAGGTCCTTCTCGAACTGCGGCAGGGTCGATAGCGTCACGTTCGGGTAGCGCACCTTCTGCATGGGGGGAAGATCCGGGCGCGTCGGGTAGGGATGGTGCGCCCATGCGTCGAACTTCAGGCCCGGAACCTTCGCGAGGTACTTCGCGAAGGTCCCCGGGGCGATTGAATCGCTGTGACCGCCGAGCGGCTTGTCACGTCCGCGTGCCGACGTCTCACCCACAGCCACCTTCGCGAGCGGGTTCCCCGCCTTGATCCCGGCGTAGGCGGCCTTCACGAGCTTGCCGTAGTTCGCCGGCCCGACGATCTTGAACGTCTGCTTCTTGGTCGTCACCTTCTTGCCGTTCTTCAGCTTCTTGACCGTCGTCACGGTCTTCACGGACGAGAACTGCGGTGAGAGGAACAGCTGCAGGTTCGGCTCGTTCCAGATCGCGTACAGCGACACGGTCCCATGCCCGTTGCGGCCGTTGTACCTCGTCGCAAGCATCTTCGAGAAGGCCGTGAGATCCGAGAGTCGCTTCGGCATGACGTTCTGCGACTTGCCGCCGTTCGCCCACTTCGGCGTACCGACGATGTCGATCATCACACGCATGCCGTGCAGGCCCGCCTGGAAGACGAGCTCGTCGAGATCGCCGAGCCGGTAGGCCGAATCGTCTCCGTTCGAGGCACTCGCGGGACGCGTGGGCGCGATCGCGGCCCAGTTGGCAGACGTGTGGATGATCGACGCCCCGGTCGCTGCCGCGTCCTGCAGATTCTGATCGCGGTCGGCCGAAAACCGGAACGAACTGTCGTCGAAGAAACCGATCGGCATTCGGGTTGCTGCCTGGGCGGCAGCGGCGGGGACGGCCAGCAGCACCACGGCCGCCAGCAATGCGAAGCGTGCGGCTTTCTGCACGGGCAAACCTCCTCCTCGTTTCCCTGGACGGGCGAACTGCGGGACCGTAGCGAGCCTCTTTGAGCGTGATGTAAAGAGGGCTTGCATCAGTACGCTGCGCACGTGAAGGCACGGGCCCCGGCGCTACTCGGCCTGTTCGCGATCGCGATCTGGCTCGGCCTCGCGGCTGCTTTACACGCGTTCACGAGCAAGATCGCGGATTGGTTCGTGATGACCGACGAGCTGCTGTATGAACGGCTCGCGCTGAGCATCGCGCACACGCATTCGCCACTCCCCCGCGTGCACACCGAGGTTGTGTCGAACGTCAATCAGCTCTACCCGTTGATCATTGCGCCGCTTTATCGGCACGGCGCGATCCTGCACGGCTTCCACGAGACACACACGCTGAACGCGTTCGTGATGAGCTCGGCGGCGCTCCCGGCGTACCTGCTCGCCCGGCGCGTGAGCGGGAGCGCGTGGCTGCCGTTTGTGGTCGCCATCCTGACGGTGGCGGTTCCGTGGATCGCCCTCTCGTCGTTCCTGCTGACGGAAGTCGCGGCGTATCCCGCTTTCGTGTGGGCGGTGCTGGCGATTCAGGCCTCGATCGCGAAGCCTTCGATCCGCAACGATCTGCTCGCGGTCGCGGGAATCGCACTCGCTGTCCTCGCGCGCACGCAGTTCTATGCGTTTGCGGCGATCCTGCCGGTAGCGCTGCTCGCGCACGCAGTGGTCGAACACCGCGCACGAGTAGTCCTCCGCGCACACGTGACGCTCGTGGTCGCCTACATCGTCGGGATCACCGCGACGATCGCGCTCGCCGTGACCGGCCGCTCGGTTCTCGGCACGTACGCGCAGACGACAGGTGGAAACCCGCTGCCACTGAAGATCTTCGGCTTCGCGGCAGCACACGTGGCAATCGTCGCGCTCGCGGGAGGGCTCCTGCCGTTCCTCGCCGGCGGAGCGTGGATGCTCTCGAATTTGCGGCACAGCGAAAGCGCCGAGCGCGCTGTCTTCGCCTGGGTCGGTGTCGTGACCGTCGTCGTGCTGACGTTCGAGGTCGCGTCGTTCGACCTGCGCTTCGGCGGCGGAGTCATCCGCGAGCGTTACCTCTTCTACCTGACGCCCATCCTGCTGGTCGCATTCGCTGCGGCGATGACGGGAACGCATTGGCCTCGCTGGTCGCTGCTGCTCCCCGTCGGAATCGCAGCGATCGGCTTCTGGCGTGCGCCGCTCCCGACCTTCGAGAAGTTGAACGTCGACACCCCAGCCTCGGTTCTCAACGACTGGCTCCTGACAACGATGCACGGGCTTGACGGAGCGCGCTGGTTCCTCGTGCTCGCGGCCGCCGCCCTTGCGTTGATTGTCGTGGAAGCCTCGGCCCTGCTCCCACGCCTGCCACTTGCAATTGCCCTTTCTGCTGCCCTGCTCATCGCGCTGCCCGCCGAAACCGGGTACGCGTTCAAGCGACTGTTTGCGGTCAACGGAACGGCAGGGCTGCCGCTCACGCTGGATCAGAGCGTCGTCTTCGGCTGGGTCGACCGTGAGATTACGACCACGTCCGAGGCGGTGATGGTCCCATATCCAGTCCTGCGCGCCGACTACTGGGCGAGCGTCGGCTTCTGGTGGGATCTCGAGTTCTGGAACAAGTCTGTCGATCGCGAAGCTGCACCGAACGGCGAGTTCTCCGGAACGCCGCCTGGGAGCTTCCCCAAGCTCGACCTTCAGTTCAACCCGCGGACCGGTCGCGCGAACATCGATCTCGACTCGTACATAGCCCAGTCAGTCACCGACGCACGGTTCCGGGTGGCGGGTCGGTTCCTGACCACACAGCGCGGCGTGTCGATCGTCTTCCCCGATCGTCCGTGGCGCGCCGACTGGGTCTCGTACGGCCTCTACGACGACGGCTGGACGCGACCGGGCACGCTGGCGCGGATACGGGCATTCCCGGCCAAGGGACAGGCCTCGGCGATCCAGCGAACGTTCACTCTCTCGCTGATCGCACCCGGCGACGTGTTGTCGCGGCCTCTGGTCGTTCGCTCGAATGACGGCGTCTGGCGCGTCGGGGTAACACAGGCTGCAACCGACTTGGCGGTGACGCTGTGCGTTCCACGTCGCGGGCACGCGGACATCACGATGCGTTCGTCCGGATCGTCCACGATCTACGGCGACCCGACGACGGTGCAATCCGCGGCCGGCCAACGACAGGCCGGTGTGCTCGTCAATCAGGTGACGCTCGCCGACGATCCTGGCACGCCGTGCGTGCCTAGGAAGCGCCCGCCCAGCTCCTGAACGCGTCGAGCAACGTGCGCTCCGCACCGGGAGAAAGGTCGTCGACCGTCAGCGTGCCCGTGATGCGAATCGTCTCGCGCAGCTGGTCGAGGTAGTGCGCGCAACCAATGCACACCGCGAGGTGTTCTTCGAAGCGGCGCAGATCTCTGGCCTCGAGGGAGCCTTCGAGATAGTCGGTGACGAGCTCGACGAGCTCCTGACAGCTGATGGATTCGGTATCGATCATGGGTTTTGCGGTGCGAGGTACTGCTCGAGGGCGCGTCTCACCCGTGCCCGCGCCCGGTGCAGCAACACTCGTTGGTTGACCTCTGTGAGGTCGAGCGCGTTACACACCTCCTCCGAGCTCCACCCTTCGACGTCGCGTAACGAGATAACTGCCTTCTGCGTGGCGGGCAGCGCCGCGATCGCCCGCGCGATCACCTCACGCGTCTCGGAGGCGACCAGCCTGTCCTCGGGGAGCTCGGACGGCGGCGACGACCAGCCGCCAGGAAAGCGCGGATCGTCCTCGGGCCTGAACCGCCCCGGATCGACGGCCGGCTCGGGAATCCGCGCCGGGTCGTTCAGCGCCGAGAACGGCAGCACCCGCCCCTCCCGCTGACCGCGCGTCTTCGCGGTGTTGACGAGGATCCGGAAGACCCAGGTCTTCAGCGACGAGCGCCCTTCGAACCTGTCGAGCGCGCCGAGGGCCCGCAGCCACGTCTCCTGCACAACCTCCTCGGCGACGGCCCGGGACGGGACGAAGATCTGGGCCACGCGAAGTAGCGGCCCGTTCCAGGCACGGACGAGCGACCGGAAGGTGTCTTCGTCGCCGGCACGCAGCGCAGCGACGACCTGCGAATCGTCTCGATCCACTCGGCGACCGTACCGGATGGGCGGTGACGGGCAGCACGCGCCGCGCACGGCTCAGCCAGGGGTCTGGATCACCGCGATCGGCTGGAGCCCGGACTCGCTGAAGGTGCTGTGTCCGAGCCCGGCGGGCGACACCGTCAGCGGCGCCCGTGAGCGGTACGTGAAGAGCGTGAACGTGTTGCCGTGTCTCACCTGGGTAAGCCGGAAGCCTCGCGGCACCGTCCCCTCGGGGATGCTCTGACCGGCGGTGAACACGTCCACCTCGGTGACGGGTCGCCCTCCGCGCGGCAGGCCGTCGAGCGCGCCCTGGTAGTTCTCGAGCAGCAATCGCCAACGCGGGACGAAGACGATGACCCTGCCGCGCTGCGGCGGGCCGAGCTGATGTGAGAGCTGCCTCACGTCGGGCCGCCGCAGCGAGGAGGCGGTGAAGCTCAGCACGGTGAGCCCGATGCCGGCCAGGGCGAGAACGGTCGCGCCGGCTAGGCCGAGTCGCCCGGCCCGCCTGCATCCCAGCCCAACAGCCAACACGACGGCGAGCAGCGGGACGAGCGGGATGAGGTTCTTGTGCACGAGGTAGTCCTCGTGCACGAGAGCGGCGGCCAGCGGCAACCCGATCGCAACGGCTGCGACCAGCCCGGCGACCTCCGCAGCCCGCCGCTCGCGCGCAAGCGCCCTCCGGAACAGCAGGCTGGCCGCCGCCGCGATGGCGACCCCCATGCTGACCGCGAAGAGCCCGCACGCGACGAGAACGGAATGCGGCAGGGTACCTTTGAAGGTGGCACCAAGCATGAACGTCTCGGCCGTCACGCGGAGCCGCTGGAGGAGACTTCCTCCGCTGATCCAGTTCGCTCTCCCGTCGGAGGCTTGGCGCGTCGCGAGCACGAGCAGCGGGATGCACACCACGCCCGCAGCCGCAACTGTGCGCGCGAGCAGGCGACGCGGAGCACCGAAGGCAGCAAGCGCCGCCGCCTGGCCCACCAAAGGGAAGAGCGCGAAGTAGTGGGTCGCGACAGCCGCGATCGAAACCCCGGCCCAGAGCCCGAACGTTCGGCGGCCGGGGTTCTGAATCGCACGCACGCAGCACAGCATCCCCCCCGTCGACAGCAGGGTGAAGAGCGCGTACGACCGTGCCTCCTGTGAGTAGAAGACGAGGTAGGGGCTCGTTGCCACGATCGTGGCCGCCACGAGCCCGATCCGCCGCGATGCGAGTGTCCGGCCGAGGGCGTAGACAACCGGGACGGTCGCCACCCCGGCGAGCGCGGAGAATAGACGCAGGCCGAGTTCGCCGGTGCCGAATACCTTGGCCCAAACCCATGCGAGTACGTAGTAAAGCGGCGGCGTCGCTTCGTATCGAACAACGCCGTGCAGCATGTGGGCGAATGAACCGCGGATGACAAAAAGCGTCGCAGCCTCGTCGACCTCGTAGCTCTGAAGGCCGAGAGTCGAGAATCGCAAGACCGCTGCCAGTAGCGTGATGACGCCGACCGCAATCCAGATACGCCGACCAGTCGCGGCAGCGAGAACGCTATTTTCCTCCGCCGACGCGACATCCTGCGTTTCGGCGGAGCTCACGCCGACAGTTTGTCCGATCGACTGGTCGGCAGCGGGTCCGCCAGTTGTTGCGCAAAGCGGATGGGCGGTGACGGGATCGAACCGCCGACCTCCTGGGTGTAAACCAGGCGCTCTCCCAGCTGAGCTAACCGCCCTCGCCCCAACCGTACCGCGACAATCGACTGGTGGACGTGAAGCCGATACCCGGGCTCGAGCACCTGCCGTTCGCGGAGGTGTGGTTCAACGCGATCGACGACGACGCATGGCGGGACGCTTCGCGGCTGGCGCGAGCTCTCGGCAAGACGGGCCTCGAAGCGTGGACAACCGATCGCACGCCTGCGGTCGCCGCCTTTCTCGCGGCGCGCAACTACGAGCAGGTGCGCCGCTACACGATCTCCGAGCTCGACGTCCGCACGGCCGCGCGGCCGGACACGTCGGGCATCCCGTTGACGACACTCGCCATTCGTCTCGATCTCGCCGAACAGCTGTACGAGATCGCTTGCGAGGGGTATCCCGACCAGCCCGGCCGCTCCGAAACCCGGTTGCCGCGGTTCGAGGTGTGGCGCACCTGGGCGCTCGACCCACACCCACTAGACGCGTGCTTCGTCGCGGTCGAGGGCGAACGCGCGGTCGGGTACGGGACGCTTTCCGTCGACGGTGACGAGGGGCGACACGAGTTCTCGGCCGTGCGCCGCGATGCCCGCGGCCGTGGAATCGTGGGTGCGATCAAACGCGCCCAGATTGCCTGGGCGAAGGAACGCGGACTGCGCACGCTCCGCACCGCCAACGAGTTGCGCCTGCCGCAGATGCTCGCGCTGAACGAGCGTCTCGGCTACCAGCGGCTCTACGACGAGCTCGTGCTGCGCGGGCCGATCGCCGAACCGGCAAGCGAAGTACCCCCAACGGGATTCGAACCCGTGTCGCCGGCGTGAAAGGCCGGTGTCCTAGGCCACTAGACGATGGGGGCGCGGCACGCAGGGTACCTCCGCCGAGGGTTAGGAGATAAGGGCCCGGCAAACGCCGCGAGCCGTAGACATCAATGGAGATGTCGCCGTCGTGCGTCTAAATAACAGTCAGACAACTCGTTCAATTCCGATGACGGGAACCTTCGAGAGGTTGTAATAAAAGCCCGTCCAACCGGCGCGTTTCGCGGTCGCACTCAGAGGCGCTCGAGGCTCAAATACCGACGGGGTCACCTGGAGAACGTGGGCCGGGACGTAGTCAATCCGTATAAGTCGGCGTGTCTTGGTGAAACCAACCAGGTAGAGACCATGAAAGATGCCCGCGAGGATCTGCTCGTGCTGGGGTCTCCACGCTGCTCCGAGGATGCGCGTTGGAAGCTCTTGGCGGTCATCTTGCGCCGTCCATGCTTTGACCTGAGCCAGATAGCCGCAGAACCGGCAGATTAGGTCCGCGCACTGAAAATTCGCGGGGAGACGAGAGAGATGCCTTAAGCGATTGCAGACAGGACACGCAACGCGCGCCGCTACGGCTTTTTCGCCGCTCGCCCCAAGTGCCTGGCGGTCGGTCGCCATGAGCACACACGATAGTGGGTGGTCCGGCCGGATCACCCTCCTGCGCGAGGAAGGCCCGGCGTGAGGATCGAGTCCGGGATCTGGATCGCAGCTTCCCGCCATTGCCCGCCTTCAACATCCTTCGGAAGTAGATGCGCTAATTGATGATGAGCGCACCAACCAACGATCTTGGCGGTTCGGGTCTGGATGTTGAGGACGCGGCAGCAGACCAGAAACCAGTCATCCGGGTAGCGACGACCGGTTTCATGTTCGTTTCGGGACAGGTATGTGAGAGCCGAGCCATCCTCTGCCGACGCTGTCGTCTTGACCTCAAGCAGTCGTTTGACGCCTGCGATCCGAGGTGCTGAGATGTCGTAGCCAAGCTGGTCAGAGACCAGGCTTACGCGGCGAACACCTCGCGCTAGCTCGACATGGCCGAGATCTCTCAACTCGGCACGCACCAGGTCGACGACATGGTCTTCTCCGATCTCGCCAATTAGTGAGTTACGGTCGTTGTCGTACCGGCGTCCGAGTGCGAGGAGAAGCTCTTCACGCGCCGCGGCGTCAGGAACAAGTTCGCTGAGATCTTCTGAGGTCGGAAGCGCGCCCCTGAGAGCTGTGGTCGGCAATGTTGCGAACGCACGTGCCGTAACGAGTGTGACTCCGTCGTTGCCGGTTCCCTCAAGTGCCTCGACAAGGTCTGGTGTGAGCCGGAGCCGACCGTCCTGTTCCTCGACCAAACCGCAGTCCAAGAGCAGCTGCTCGCCCCGGCGAAGTTCCGCATCTGGGTAATAGCCGCCGCTTGCATGACGCCAGTACGACTCTCGAAGATCGACGCGGCGGGAACCTTCGTCGTCGATCATCGCCGCGGCCTGAAGGGCTGCCCTCGCTGTGTGAACGCTAGGTACACCAGGAGCAACCGCCCATGAAGGGAGATCAGGCCTCTCCATCACGCAAGTGGTTGAACAGCGAATCGATGTCCTCTGGATCGACCCACTCTCCGTAAGAAGCATCGTCCGGAAGAGCCATCGTGACGAGGTTCGGGTCCGAGAGCATAAGGCTCAGCCTTTGAGCCTTTGTACGGATGCGATCGTCAACAATCTCGTCGACGGTGTTGCGCGTAACAAGGAAGGTAATACGTGTCTCCGTATCCGGCGCCAAACCCAGCCGGTGGATTCGGTCGATCGACTGCAAGTAGTGACCTGCGTTGAAGGTTCTCTCGACATAGATCGCGTCGTGACACTCTTCGTGGAGACTGACGCCCTCCGACATTGCCGCTGGGTTCGCAAGTAGGACCAAACATCGCGGATCATCACGGAAGCGTCGAAGCTCGCGTTCTCTCGTCACAAAATCCGCATCCTCACCGCCAGCCGGAATCGCGCCATAGATGAGCGCCGGCTGATAAGGCAGGAGGACACGATCGGCCAACTCGCGTAGCGTGTCAACGAAGTTCGACCAGACGAGAGTCTTCCGCCCCAGGCCTGCGTTGACCGCGAGCATCGACGCCAGCTTCTCGAACTTCGCAGGAACCTCGTATGCCCCGTAGTTCAGCACCCGGTCGGCAAGAGCCGAGTCTGGGGGTACAGGCGTAGGGGGAAACGTCACGCCTCCGGGCTCGACGCCCCGCAATCCACGCGAGAGGAGGGCGGGATTAGTTGCCGCTTCGAGCAAGTACGCGACAACCACTCCCATTCCCGATAGCGCCGCGTGATCTGCCGTAGCGGCGAGACCTCTTCGCAGCCGGGCGCGCAAGATTGCGTAGATCTCCCTCTGGACGGGCTTCAAATCCACGTACTCCACTCGCAGCTGCGGGTCTTGCAGGCCAAGCTCATCCTTTCGCGTGCGAGCAAATAGCGGGCGAAGTCGATTGGATAGAACTTCCATCGCCTGTACTTGCGGATTCGTCACCTGCGCGCTCTGCGGAAGAATTCGAGTCGCCTGATGCGGCCAGAGATAATTGAGTAGCGCAAGAAAGTCGTTCGGGTGTTGCGGTGCCGGGGTGCCTGTGAGGATGTCCCTGCGGGCGGCCAGGAACGCGAGGTCGAGACATGCGCGACCCCACTCTCCACTCCGGCCACGCTTCATTCGATGTGCTTCGTCAAGGATCACGTGGGTCTCGGCCTCGAGTACCCAGCGGGATATCTGCTCGTAACGCGCGACGAGACGCTGGTAGTTCACGAGAAGTACTTCGCATCGAGGTAGCCCATTCGCGAGCATTCGAACTCTGGGGGTGGGCTCGAGGCAATGCTCCGCTTCTGTCAACCAGGCGCCAAATGCCGAGAGTGGTGCCACAACGAGAAGTCGACTGACTCGGTTTCGGCTTCGTTCAACCTCATACGTGGCGTAGGCGACCGTCGTTTTGCCCGCGCCAGGAACCGAAAAATTTGCGCCGTGGGACAGGGAGAGGATGTGAGCAAGGTCGCGTAGCTGGAACGGCCGCAACTCGCGGCGAAATCGACTCGCTGCAAGGAGCGTCAGAATTTCAGACTCGTCGAGGCGAGGTATCTCATCGTCCAAGGCGAGCCTGACCTCTTCACGCTCAGCCCGACGGCGATCGAGTCTGGCCTGCACGTCCGCATGAAGATGAATGGGACAGCTGTAGTCCGTAAGCAACTGGCCAAGCTGAGTAGCGTGGGCCAGCAGGCCATCAAGAGGGAGCCTCCATTCGGTGTCCGCTTCGCGGCGCGTCCGACCGGGCGCGAGCGCGCGTCCTAGCGCCCGCCAGAGTTCTTCATCGACGCCCATGCCGCGAACGATCGACACCTCAGGCGGTGACCCAACTAGCTCGACTGCGATTCCGGGCGCAGTGGCGGCCACTACTGGGTCGGAACGTCGTAGGTCTTGCAGGCCTCTTCGAGGTTGTGGGAGGTCTTTCGGAGTTTCTTGAGGGCGACACCCATGCTCTTTCGGTGCGAAGAGTCGAAGTCGTCATCACTGTGCACGACCTTTAACGCTTCGAGTGACTTCTCGAGGCTTCGAATCGCATCCCTAAGATGTTTCGTCGGTGCTTCGACCTTGTCTGCGTCGCGCTCCTCGGAGCGCTTCTCCTTCACACCAGTTGTGAAGGCGCTTTTCATCGCTTGCCGGTATTCATCGCGTTCAAGAATCACGGGCGTGCCCGGAACGTCGACGCGTTTGTCCTTCTGAGTTACTAGATCCAGTAGGGCCTTGACGGTGCCGTCGCCGGGAGTGTCGTGATCAGCATCTGGGTCGGCTAGTGCCGTGACTCCCTCAGGCTTCTCGTTAGCTCCGTCGCTAGTCCCGGTGAGGGCGTCAGTGAAGTCGCCAACCTCCTCATCGTCGCGGAGGTTTGGAAGAACGTAGGTGTCGACAAATTCGTCGTCGACGAGGCGAAGTTGATGAACCGACTTCACGTCAACCGCGACTGCGAGAAGCCACGTGATCAGTAGCTTCCGCGCAGCTTGTGCGTTCTTCTTCGCAAGCAAGCTGTCGTATTCAGTAATCAGATCCCGGAACTGCTCCAACTTCACCTGATCGAAGAACCGGAGCTTCAAGCCGTCTTTAGGGATCTTCTGCATCTGGCGCACCAGGTCGAGAACACGAAGCCGGAAGTTGACCTCCTGTTCTCGCTTCTTGTCGGTACCTGGATAGCGCAGGTGCTTCGCAATGAGAGCGGGCGGCATCTCGAACTTCTCGCTCATATCTTCGATGAAGAGAAGCTCGTTAGTAAATGAATAATCCTCTTTGAGCTCCTTCTGCATCTGGAGCTGCAGCTCGAGTAGCGCGAGCTGGTTTTCCTGAGCGACCTCTGGGAGGACTGCGACCCTCAGGTACCGGCGGCTCGGCTCGTCGAACTCCCGAATCGCCACCGCGCGGGTGTTCGCATTGATCAGCACACCCTTGTGAGTCATTACCCCGGGCTGGGTTTGGCCTTCTGAGTTGAGGGACTCCTTCAGTGCCGCGAAAGAATCCGAGCTACGGGACTCACGAATGTGAAATGCGAGGCTCTTCTGAGCCGCTTCGCTGAAGGGATCTTTGCTGTGCTGCTCCCACTCCAGATCGTCTTTGAGCTGGGCCTGGAGCCGATGCGAGTAGGGGTTGAGGAGCACGCTATCCGCCTCGATCGTGATGACCTTGCAGTAGCGCGGTTGACCTCCCGCCCACGGAACCGTGACGACTTCGTGCTGTTCAGGGGGAATTTTGTTGAGCTCATTCAGGAGTTCCTTGATCCGCTCTATGCGCTTGGCCTCAGTTAGCTGCCCCATGGCGACCCTTCCGAGTTGTGATCGATGAGTCATTTCTGTCAATAGACGGCGCCGACATCCTTCCGCCGGGCGCCCACGAAGAGCCGCGGGTCAAGGACGACCAGTCTGCGGGCTAGTCTCAAGTTTATGACGAGCCGCCGGACGGAGTCCATAGAGCATCTACGGCGGCAGGACGCCGCCGCGGCTCGCGAGATCAACAAGCTTGTAACGCGAACGCAGCTTCGGGCCGACCCGCAGAACGAAACAAGTGTTCGCGATTCGCTTGTCGATGTGCTGGATGGGTTGGATCCCGATGCCGTTCCGGCCAGCTGGCGAGATGGCGTCGACGTTGTAGGAGCGGCCTATATGAAGCTACTTCGCCGGGCGCAGCGACGTCCTCGCGGACAGGTTTATACGCCGATGTGGGCGGCGCGAGTCATGGCGGCGTGGGCCGTGCCAACGGCGGCAGGGACGGTCCTTGATCCGGGATGCGGCTCAGGTGTACTCCTCATCGCCGCCGCCGAGCGTCGTGGCGACAGGTCCACACGCTTGATCGGCATCGACCTCGATCCGTTGGCGGTTCAAATGGCACACACGAACCTGCGGATCCGCAACCTGCCGAACGTCGACGTAAGCGTTGCGAACTTTCTCACTGACAATCTTGACGTCCAGCCGACAGGCGTTGTGTGTAACCCCCCATACACGCGGCACCACGATCTGACGCAGGCTGAAAAGGAGCAGATCGTGTCAACGCTAGGAGCGCGCTTCGAGCTACCGCATGTTCGGCAGGCGTCTCTGCACGTCTTGTTTCTTGTACGCGCCCTCGAGGTTGCTGCGCCCGGCGCACGAGTGGCGTTTCTTACGCCTGCTCATTGGCTCGACACTCGATATGGGCAGGACATCAGCGTCCATATTCGCTCCCGCGCACAAATCAATGCTGTTGTCGAACTTGGACCAAGATATTTCCCAGAGGCTCAGACAAGTGCAGCGATTACCCTGCTCACCAACAGTCCCGCTGATTCCCAAAATGTCGCGCGGTTGAAGTTAAGCCACCCGCTGCCACCTCCTGAGCAGGTCATCCAAGTCCTCAACGAGACACCGCCGCGGAATCCAGCGGTTCGTCGAGGAGGGGTGACGTCGAAGCGCTATCGCTCGAGCGCGGTGTCACTAGGAACGCTAGCCAGAGTACATCGAGGAATTGCGACAGGCCATAACAAGTTCTTCGTCCTCAGCGACGAGGACCGACGTCAATGGGGCCTGTCGTCCGGCTACCTGCACGCGTGCATCACTTCGCCGCGTGTGTTCGACGGCAATGTGTTGACCGAGGAGATGCTCGCCGCGCTCGGCCCCTCGACGCCAAGATGGCTGTTGGTGTCAAAGAGGCCGCATCGCGAAGGTCCTCTCGCCCGCTACTTGGCCTACGGGCGATCGATCGGAGCGGATGACCGGGCACTGTCTCGCCAGCGCCATCAGTGGTTCGCTCTGAAGTGGCGGGGCTCCTTCCCGATCCTTTTCAGTTATCTCAACAAGCGGAATCCACGGTTCGTCTGGAACGAAGCCGAAGCCTTGCCACTCAACAACTGGCTCGTCGTCGAACCGGTAGATCGGGTCGATTCCAGACACCTCTTTGAACTCCTCTCGAGCAAGACGTTCGGTGCGCAACTCTCTGATCGCGCACGTCACTACGGCAACGGACTTTGGAAACTCGAACCGTCAGAGTTGGAACAGATTTCCGTCCCAGGTGGACGGGAGCTCGTCTAGCTCCTTCGGTCGCTCATTCTTGACCAGCTTCGGCGAACCGCGCCCAGTGCCGGGGATGAGGTCGTTTCTCGCCGCGGCGAATTTGCGAGACGTACCGGAGGGACAGGCCGGTGGCTTTCATCAGTCGGCTGAGTGGAACCTGTTGGATCAAGGGAAGAATCTCACGGTCGAATGCGCTCATGTCGGTGAGCTTGCCGTACTTGGTTTCCCACTCGGCAACAGCCTTCTTTCGTTCCGCGATCGTCGCTCCCCGCTTCCGTTCTGCCTCCGGTGTGTGCGTCGGATCGTGGCCTGTCTGCTTTGACCGTTCGATTGAGGCGAGCCCAGAGCCGCTGAACGCGTCGCTGAACTGTTCCCGTTGGTAGTCGGGTAGGCAGGTATCGCAGTAGACCCGGTCGCGGGTCGGAACCGGTTGGCCGCACCTCTGGCAGGTCGGGTCAGGCTTGATCCGTCGCGTGGCGGCGGCTTTGGGCGCTTCACGGAAGCCGCGTGAGCCCGCGCGAGCTCGGTTGGTGCGGGTGAGCGGGGTGGCGAGCGTATCGATCCTTGAGTCCGGCAATTCAGCGAGCGCGCGTGCGAAGTGTTCGGCAAACGGCGCTACCGCTTCTCGCCATTGCGGGCCGGTTCGGGCGAGCTGGTGTGCGAACGGTGCGAGCACCCGGCACACCCCGCGGCGTGTCTCGCCGAAATCGGCTGCTCGAAAGGTGTGGGTCTGGGCGAGTTCGAGAACGTACTCGTCAACGGCCGGTCGAGCGACCTCCATCAGGTCGAGAACGAAGGAGTCTCGGTTTCGGTAATCGACATGGACGATCCCGAGACCAGGATCCAGGCCAACGATCAGGCATGCGTTGCGCGTCTCGGCAGCTAGCAGCGCGTAGAGATAGTTGAGGATCGCGTTCAGCGGTGTCACGGCGAGCCTCGAGCTACTCGAGATCGGCGAATGCCGCGAACCGAATGTCCGCCAATGCTCCGGCACCCGCACCATGTCGCGTTTCGCGAACCGGCAGTCAAGACCACTCCACTCTCGCCAGTAGGTGAGCGCTGCTTGCCGCTCTGCTTCGCGAAGTGCTTCGACCGACCGGCCGACGGCAAGTGCTGCGACCGACGCGTCGAACTCCTCGAACACATCCGCCCGGTCGGTCAGCTTCCCCAACACCCACCGCTGACCTTCGAGCTTCACGGTCAGCATCTGCCGGGCGAGCTCGAGTCCGTTCTGTGTCTGCGCTATGACCGCTTGCTGGCGGCGGAGCCGTGCATCGCCGGAGCCGACGCTCGAGCTGGCAAGCAGGCGCCCGTCCCGGTCGATCTGCTGATAGCTGATCCCGAGATCCGCCAACCAACGAATCGCCTCGAAAGAGATCGAGCCTTCGTGCCCGAGAACGACGACACGAGAGAGCCCGTGCGTCGCCCGGTTGAACACGCGCTGCCGCCGCTCGCGGCCGAAGCCATCATCGACGACCAGATGGCCACGCCGAATCTGGATCCGTACGCCGTAGCCTTCGACGACGCATACGGCTCCGCGTTGAAGAGGTGCCGTGAGGGGAACGCTAGTGTGCTCGCGCATGCGGAAACGTCCTTTCCGTGTGCCATGCCCCCGGGCCGTTCCACCGGTCGCGGGGGCTTATTTTCTGTGTGCTCGGAGCTGGCGGGCGAGTTCTCGTTTCTGCTCGTCAGAGAGATCGGTAACGAGCTCGTTGACCATGTTTTTGACCTGGAGATACTCGGTCTGCGTTGCGAGGGTCTCCCGGTCAGGTCGTTCTTCGACGAAGTTGGCGAGGACAGTCGCTGCGATCAGTGCGATTGCCTCACCAGGCGCCTCGTCGAAGATTGCGTTGGCGTCCTTTGCAAACGCCTGTACGGACGAGTCGGCGGGGATAAGGACGGGGAAAAGGAAACGCAGGAGCTGAAGGAATGTTTGCAGCATTGTTTGGACGACCGCGAAGTACTGCTCGTGAGCGGTTTCCACAGCGGAGCGGAGTGACTGAGGGCTAAAGGGGCGGAAGTTCTCGGAGGGTGGCCAGTCAACCACCCCGCGAGCAGTCCCTGATCGCCCGCGACTAAGGCCGAGGATGCGTTCGAGTTGCAACGCATCGGCTGGATCCGTCTCGAGTCCGAGGGCCAGCGAGAGTCCATAACGCATTCCACGTTCACGATCGGCAAGCTGCATTTCCACCCTGCGAGGTAGTGGTGACCGACCTCGCATACGTGCTGTCTCGCCAGCAAATCTCTCGACCGCATGGGGGAGCGCCGCACTCCCTGACAGCAAGTCGGCAGCTTCGATTCCGGGCGGCGCGAAGCTTGCGAGCTCATGCATGAGCGAGTCTTCATAGACGTCGACAACACGAAGGATGGCCGTACGGACTACCTCAGTCGTGACATTGAAGCCCTCGGCCCAGAGCCCGACCTTGATCGTCTCGAGATCGCGCGTCGTCCGGCGCCAACGAACGATGGCCCGCAAGCGCCGGTCGGTGTCGGGTGGGTAGCCCCAAAGCGGACGGCTCCCGTCATTTCCGAAGCGCGTTGCCCGAGGCAGCAACCCGCGTGCACGCCACGCGGAGAGCAGCCGTGGCTTGACACTGAACTCGGCCGCGACCGCCTGAAGCTCCTCCGGCGCCAACCAGCCGTCAGGAAGAGAATTGCTACTACCGTTTAACACGTCGATAACTCAGAGTGTATCGAAGTAATTCCATTTACACCCCGCCTAACCCAGGATGTCTAGCCGTTCACTGGACATGGTGCCATCCGGTCAGTAGTCCTCCGATCCATGGTCAATAGAACATACAACCAAGATGCCGACAACCCCAATAGCGATGTCTTGGCCGATCTGGCGCTCGCCCTCGGCCTCGTCCGAATGTTGACGCTCCTCCCGCTGCACGATCCCGCCCTTGCACTCGTCGAAGATCACATCGCTCACGCCTATCAGGGGCTGATCGATGAGCGCGCACGCCGAACCACGGAACAGCCGTGACCCGTATGCGCATCCTCACGGCCGACGGCATCGAGGACCTCGAGCTCAACACCTCCGAAGCCAGATCTGCCGTTGGTAGTCACTGGAATGCGATCCAAAGATTCTTGGCAACCGGAGACAGTGACGCGCTCGAACGATTCGCACTCACGTCAGTCAGGCGTCGTCGCTTATTAACAGATCCCGACGAGATCGAGCGGTTGGCGCGGATCGGGGAGCTTGACGTCGAGGACATCTACGAGGAGTCGAGGTGAGCGGCGACCCGGTCGGCAACGACGTCCGCAAGGTCCGTCGTGCCCGTCGGCTCGGGCCTGACGCGGTGTGTGTCCGCTGTGGTGTGCGTGATCCGGTGCAGTTGATCCGTGCCGGACGTTCCCTGCTCGAGGAGCATCACGTCGCGGGGTACGTGAACGATCCGGCGTTGACCGTGGTTGTCTGCCGGAATTGCCACGCCGAGTTGAGTGAGGCGCAACGCGACGACGCGCTCGACCTACGATTCCGGGCGGACAAGATGTCGCTCGAGCGGTTGGAGGGAGTGCTGCGCGGGCTCGCAGAGTTCTTCGCGCTGCTTGCCGAGAGCCTTGGCGGTTGGGCCGACGAGTTGGCAGGGACGGTCACTCGTCTCGACCGTGACTTCTCCGGCTGGCGGGAGAACAGCTGATGGGTGAGTTCTTGCCGATCGCCGTTCGTGCGTACACCGAGGGCAGCCGCCCGGCTCGGCCCGCCAAGACCAGACCCCGCTCCGCGCGGGCTGTGCGTCGATGGCGCGCTCCGGAACGGGTACTCGTCTTCGACTGCGAGAGCGAGACAGGAGCGGGGCAGACTTTGACGTTCGGCAGCTATCGCTACTGCCGCTTCGACGAGGGAAGCCTGGAGTTGGTCGAGGAGGGGCTGTTCCACGCCGACGATCTTGCTGTCCGCGATCCCGACGGCTTTGCCGCACTTGTCTCGTATGCACGAGAGAAAGAGCTGCCGTTGCACCCGCGGCGTGTCTTCGTTGATCGGGTGCTCTGGCGGTGTGCCTACCGCGCCCGGGCCTGGGTCGTGGGCTTCAACCTGCCGTTCGATCTTGTCCGTCTGGCTGTCGCGTTCGGTGAGGGCCGGGGCAGGTATGCCGGAGGTCACTCGCTTGTGCTCTGGGATTACGAAGCCTCGGACGGAAGACGTCTTGAGGATCGCTACCGGCCACGTGTCTTGATCAAGTCGATCGACAGCAAACGCGCGTTCATCAGCTTCAGCCAACGCCGAGACCCTGACCCCAATGACCAAATCCCGGACGAAGAGGATCTCCGCCAGCCCGGGGAGGCGTATTGCTTCCGTGGCCATTTCCTCGATCTGCGCACGCTCGCGTTCGCATTGACGAACGAGAGCCACTCACTCGACTCGGCCTGCCGATTATTCGGCGTTGAAGACGGCAAGCTCGAGGCCGCCGGGCACGGGGTGATCAGTGACGCCTATGTTGACTACAACCGCCAAGACGTTCGTGCCACCGCGAACCTCTTCGAGAAGTTGATTGCCGAGTATCAGCGGCATCCGATCGCGCTCCGCCCAACCAAGGTTTACTCGCCTGCGTCGATTGCCAAGGCGTACCTGAGGGCGATGGGTGTTGCGAAGCCGCTCGACCGGCAGCCGGACTTCCCACGCGAGCTACTCGGGCAGGCAATGGTCGCGTTCTACGGCGGCCGGACCGAATGCCGCATCCGGCGTGCACACATGCCAGTCGTCTACGTCGATTTCCTCTCGATGTACCCGACCGTCAACACACTGATGGGCTCCTGGCAGCTCATCACCGCAGAGAAGGTCGAACCTGTCGACGTGACTGACAACGTGCGCGAGCTGCTTGAGAGAGTCACGCTGGAGGACTGCTTCACCCCAGGCTTCTGGCCGCAGCTCCTCACCCTCGTTCAAATCGATCCTGTAGGGGACATCCTTCCGGCCAGGGCCGACTACGGCGAGAACGGGCAGTGGCAGATCGGACTAAACCCGCTCACCACCGACACGCCGCTTTGGTACTCGCTCGCCGACGTCGTCGCCGCAAAGCTGCTCGGCGAGGGTCGCACACCCCGGATCATCCGGGCGATCCGCCTCGTCGCCGTTGGCGAGCAGCGTGGGCTGCGGCCGGTCCAGCTCGGCGGAGAGATCGTGATCGATCCGTCGGCCGACGACTTCTTCTCGACCGTGATCGAGCAACGACGCCGGGTGAACGGCCGTGTGGATCTCGCCCCAGTCCAGCGTGAGCGGCTGCGTACGTTTCTGAAAGTGCTCGCCAATTCGGGCTGCTATGGGATCTTTGCCGAGATCAACCGGCAAGAGCTTCGTTCCCGACGGCAAGACATCACGATCTACGGGCTCACCGACCCGTTCACCCAGCGGCTTGGCACCGTCGAGGAGCCTGGCGAATATTCGTTCCCGCCGCTCGCGGCCTGCATCACAGGTGCAGCACGGCTGATGCTCGCCCTCCTTGAGCGGCTCGTACGGGATGCGGGCGGCAGCTACGTCTTCTGCGACACCGACTCGATGGCCATCGTCGCCACCCCAGACGGCACCCCAACACAGGACGGTGCCGACACCACCGGAGCACCGTTCCGCGTCCTCTCGCATAGCGAGGTCGACCGGATCATCGACCGCTTCACCGCGTTGAACCCATACGACCGAGAACTGGTGCCTGGGTCGATCCTCGAGCTCGAGGAATGGAATTTCGACCCGCAAACCGGTGAGCGGCGGCAGCTCTACTGCCACGCTGTCAGTGCCAAGCGCTACGCCCTCTACAACCTCGACCCAGACGGAACCCCGATCCTGCGCAAACCATCCGAGCACGGGCTCGGCCATCTCATGAACCCGATCGACACCGGCTTCGAGAACCGCGACCTGGCCTGGCAGGTCTGGCAAGAGATCGTCGAAGACGCGCTCAGCGTCGGCCGTGCTCGACCGTGACTGGCTCGACCGGCCTTACGTCAGCCGGATCAGTGCGTCAAGCGCCGCTGCGCTGCGACCGTTCCTGCGCAGCTACAACGCGAGTCGGTCCTTCGCCGAGCAGGTCAAGCCGTTCAACTTCCTGATCTGCGTCCACGCAGCTCCGTTCTCCCACCCGGCCGGCTATCCGCCGCAACGCTTCCAGCTGATCCACCCTTTCGAGCCCAACCCGACACGATGGCTCGAGCTGGAATGGATCGACCACTACAGCGGCGACCGCTTCCGCATCCACACCGATGGGGCTCCCTCGCCCGACTCGGTCAAGGTCAAGACCAACCGCGACGTCCTCGACCGCTACCGCACCCACCCCGAGCCGAAGAGCCTCGACCCAGACGGACGGCCCTGCCACCGCCAGAGCGTCGGACTCCTTCAGCGCCGCCCAGTCACCGCAACAGAGATCAGTTACATCGGCAAAGAGTCAAACCGGCTCGACGAGACCACCGCCGGACTCATACACGACTCCTCCGAAATTCTCAGCAGCTACAGCGACCCCAACCTCGACACCTGGCGCACTCTCGTTGTCGCGACACTGCGCGAGTTCAACACCGCCGAAATCGCGCTACGCGCCGCCGTCGACCGGCGGACCATCCAGCGACTCCTGAGCGGAACCCACTATCCACGACGAAGACACCGCCAAACCCTCACGGCTATCGCCGCCGACCTTGCCAAGATCGACCTCATTCAACGTGGCATCGAACCACCGTGCGGAGCGCTCGCGATCCTCTGCGTCTCCCGCGACACGTCCGCAACGACCGCGCACGCATGCGCTGTCTGCGGAGTCCCGCTCAGCAACCCGCGCGCGACCTACTGCGGGATGACGTGCAAGAAGCGCGCCTACCGTTCCCGCACGCACCCCAGAGGAAGGAGCACAGCGTGAGCGATCCAACACCCGACCGCTACACCGGAACCCTGAACGACGCTCAGTTGCATGTCCTGCGATGGATCGTGGACGGCTGTCCTGACGGTGTGATGGACGGCTACAACCACCGCATCACCGCAGCAGCCTTGCAGACCCGGATACTCGTCCGGATCACGGGTCGTGGAGCCAGCTGGAGTGCTGCGATCACGGAACGCGGCAACGACTACCTCAAGAACCCTCCTGCACCGAAACCGACCAGGCGCCGAAGACGATCAGCACCGACCGAGACGCCCGCTCCGAGACAACCGAGCGACGATGCCACGCCGTCCGCCGACGAAGAAAGCCCCTTGGACGAACGGACCGAGCTGAAGACCTCACGCCGCCTTTCGAAGACCGAGCAGCTCATCGCCGATCTGATTGCAGCCGGAGGAGTGCTGCGAGTGCCGAGGTGGCGGGAGCAGGGCGCACCCGACTACGAACAGCGCGTTCACGCCGCCCAGCGGTTCGGCAAAGTTCCAGAAGGCAAGAGACTCCGCATCGACTGGGTGCAAGGTGGCGAGCTCGAGATCAGACTCGAGGATGCACCCAAGGGTACGAACGTTGCAACAGCACCCGTGCCCGTGCCGAAGCGGATCGGGAGAGTTCACCCCGTCGCGAGGACATTCCGCGACCAGACCGACCGGCATGAAGTGTCACGAGTTGCTCTGCCTCGTTGCGTCCGCATCATCCACGGCCTCGCCGCGGAGGTAGAGAAGCGCGGCTTCACGGCCTCCAACGTCGCGCAGTCCCGCGGCGCAGCCCGGAACGACTGGACACCTAAAGACGGCCACTTGACGATTGAGATTCGAGGCCACCACTACGGCCTCCGGATCAGCGAAGAGAAGGTCTTGCTCCGTGGCCCTTGGGACGCTGAGACACGACGCCGTGCCGAGGCCCGCTACGCGCTCTGGCACTCCCCACGGCCGATGCGCAACTACGACTCCCAAGCAACCGGCAAGCTCACGATTACCCTCGACCACGGCTACAGCAGAGAAGGACGCCCGAGCACCTTCGCCGATCGCAAGACCTGGACGCTGGAAGACAAGCTCCCCGACCTGCTACGCGAGCTTGAGATCCGGGTCGCAGAGGACGACCACCGCGACCAAGAAGCGAAACAGCGCGCGGACGAACGCCAGCGTCAGTGGGAACTTGCGATGGAGCGGGCAAAAGAGGACTTCCTCGAGGCATACCGCGCCAAGGTTCTTGACCAAGAAGTCTTAGCCTGGCAACGAACGACGTCTATTCGAAGATATCTCGCAGCACTTCAAGAAACTCAAGGCGATGCCGCGGACGAGAATGAATGGATGATCTGGATCCGCCAATATCTGCAGCGCCTCGATCCGACCCGCGCAAGGCCCGAGCTGCCTTCCATGCCCGAGCGGATCCCCCTGGACGAGCTTCGGCCCTTCCTGAACGGGCTTAGCCCTTACGGGCCTTCTTCGTGAGACCTCGCCGCTGGGTGAACCGGAAAGACTTCCGCGCGAGTTCTACTCGCGACCCGCTGAGACCCGAGATCATCGTCCCGGGGGGATTCAGAGCCCCAAGCGGGCTCGTCTTGCCGACCCAACTCCAGCAAGCTCCGAGAGTCGGACTGCCGCCCGACATCACGCTCGAACCCACGATGGTCATCGCGGCTCGACCACCAGCATTCATCGATCAAGTCTGGATGTTCGCGACTCAGGAGGAACTGGGCCTTCCGGTGACAGCGCGCGAGACTGTATTGGCGGCTATCCGCGAGATCCCCTTCTGGCCGGCGATGAAGTTGCTCGCTCGATTCCAGCGTGATCTATGGCCGGTTGCGACGAAGCAAGAAGGCCAGCTGAAACTAGTTCAGAGGTTCTACGGAGAAGAGAGCGACTACGCACGCCGAGCGACCACCTTCCTCGCTGCTGGAGGTCAGCGCGTGCTGTTCTCGGAACAGCAACTCTTCACTCTTCAGAAGTTGTTCCTCATGTACGCCCCCGACTCTGACATAGACCAGGAGCTAACACGCGAGGAGTACGTGGGACTCATGATTGCCCTCGCAGCGATGCCTGGCACATTCCTTGGGCCGCAGATCGCCGAGCTTGAGCGGGTAGAACCCGACGGCGTTACGGACGATACGTGGCTCAGACTGTTCATCGGGCACGGAGGGTTCATTGGTAGAGGGGCGCTCAAATACGAACTAGCTAGGACGCATCTGCTCTACGTCGTGGAGGCGAACTCTGAAGCGGCGGGGGCGCACCAGGACTATTGCCCGCTCGACGAATGGGTGTGCGATGCATTCCAGCTTTCCTTCCTCGAGCTGCAGGCGGCAGGTTTCTCTCTTTGGGCCGGAAGTCATACCGGCGACGTGGAGTCGACTCCCGTTCTCGTAGATCCGAGCTACTTCGAGACGACGTCTCTCGCAGACAAAGGCGAGGTCGCACTCACCGCCCTGTCCGAGGATCGGGACTGGTATCGAAATCTTTTCCTGCGCTACGAACACGAGGATCGCCGCCTCGCGTTTGAGATCACGCCATTCCTCCAGCGCCCTGCACTCAGATTTCCAGACGGGCGAGTGATGCCGTTCGCGCCACGCGCGCTAGAAGGATGGATCGGAGCTACCGGTGCGTACTACCGACTCTTCGACCTCGCTCTCGCCAAAGGCTCGGCAACTCGTAACCGCTTCACGCGGTTCAATGGGTTCCTTGTCGAGCAGCATGTCCTCGCCGTCGCAGAAGCGGCACACCCGCAGCTTGGAGCTAGCGCAATCTGGGTGCCCAAAGCAATAGGTGAACAAGTCGAAGTGGTTCGAGGCGGTCAGTCACGAACGCCAGATGTATCTCTTGACTACGGGACTGACCTTGTTCTCGTTGAGGTCACCAGCGGACGGCCGACCACTCAGAGCATCGTGAACGCTGACCCAGGTGCAATCCGCGCTGACATCGAGAAGCTGCTTGAAACGAAGATCATCCAACTCGGCAAGCGGATAGGTGATCTCCAAGATGGGACACTGAAGCTGCCAGACGTCAGGATGGACCAAGTTCGACGAATCTGGCCCCTCGTCGTTAACAGCGAAGGCCTTCTGCAGACACCATCACTTTGGAGCTATCTCCGGGACACAACCCAGGCGCTCGACGCTCTCGACAGGCCAAACGTTCAGCCGCTCACACTCCTGGACCTCGAAGATCTGGAGCGTCTCATGGAACTCGTCGCTGTAGGCAACGGTCTAATCTCGATCCTCGAAAGCAAGACCCACCCGAGTTGGCGAGAGCGCGAGTTTGCGAGCTGGTACGAGATCGCAGGAAACGCGTTTGCCCGTGGCGAGTTCGACTACCTTGACGAAGCATCCGAGGCCGCTTTCCAGAGGATGATTAGCGTCCTCCTCGGAGAGCAGACACTCGAGCAATACCAAGAGCGTGTCCAAGCGGCACGTCGAGCTCGCGCCGAAGGACCGTAGGCAGCGATCTTGATTTCGCTCGCGTGACCGGCTGCTGACTCGAGCGACCGGTCGACTATGTCCACCCTTCGCGGCGTTTACCAGGCCCTTATCTCCTAACCCGGTACCTCCGCCGACCGGCAGTCCCTCTCCTGGATCACTCGCACCAGGCACTCAGCCCGAGTGCGCTCGCCTGGCTTCCTCCTCCATCTGCTCAAGCCGGGTGTAGTAGTCGGGGAATTCGTTCAGGTGCGCGAGCGCGATCTTCCCGGTCACGAGCGGATCGCCGTCGGTGACGTTCGTCATGAGGTCGTGCAGGCCGTGCTCCAACTCGACGTCCATTCCCATCCGAAACTGCTCGATGTCGAACGGGGCGCTTGCCCAGTCGATGCCGATCTCCTCACCGATCTGCTGCGCTTCGTCGCTCGTGAAGGTCGTCCGTTCAGCCACGGCTCCAGCCCCTCTCATGCGTCGGTTGAGCAAAGCGTACGCCGTGCCGCAGCCGAGGCTCGACGACCTGAGCCTCGTGCCCGATACCGTGGGCGGATGCCCGAGATTCGCGGCACGACGTGGGACGATTTCGACGCCGTGGTCGAGCTGCTCGACACGCGGAGCCGCGATGCACTCGGCGTCTCCGATGTCGAGCCCGAGATCGTGCGGCGCCGCTGGCTGCTGGCGGGGGACGATCTCGGACGCGACAGCTGGGTGGCGTTCGACGACGGGAACCTCGTCGGGCACGCCTTACTCGAACAGACACAGGATCTCGGCCTCGCCGTACGCGACATCGAGATCGGCACCGTGCTCCTTGCACACGCCGAACGACGCGCCCGCGAGCGGGACTACGCGCACCTGGCGCTGACCGCTGTCGAGCAGGACGCACCGGTGCGCGACACCGTCCTGCACGGCGGGTTCGCGCTCGACCGCGAGATCCTGCGCATGTGGCGCGCGCTGAACACCGACGTGCCCGAACCGCGCTGGCCCGCCGGCGTCACGGTGCGGACGTACCGCGACGACGACGGGAAACAGGTACACGCACTGCTCGACGACGCGTACGCCGGCTGGGACCCCGACTACGTCGCCCGCAGTCACGACGACTGGCTCACGTTCATGACCCGGCACGACGAGTTCGACCCGCAGCTGTGGTTCCTCGCAGAGCGCGACGGCGCGTTGCTCGGCTGCGCGCTGCACTGGCGCGAGACCGAAGGCAGCGGCTGGGCGAAGGACATCGTCGTTCACGAGTCCGAACGCGGTCAGGGGATCGGTCGAGCCCTCCTCCAGCACGCGCTCCGCACGTACGCCGGACGGGGGGCCGCACGGGTCGGGCTGAAGGTCGATGCGACGAATCCGACCGGTGCGCCGGCGTTGTACGAACGGGCCGGCTTCGTCACCGACCAGCGTTACGAGATCTGGGTCAAGCGCCTATGACCGCGTCGACGACCGTGTCGCTCCGCCGCTGGCTCCGCCGGCAGCTGCGCGAGCCCAGCCCGCAGCGGGAACGGCTGGAGGCCGCAATTGCCGCCGACGACCCGGCAGAAGCACGCAGAATCGTGCAGCGGATGAGCTTCTCGGCGGAGCAGCGCCACCACCTCGACAGCCTGCTGGACGCATGGGAGCGCGAGACGCGCCGATCGGAGGAGCAGTCGGCTCCCAACTAACCGACACGGGCTCCCATCGTCGTCTAGTAAGCGTGAAGGAGCTCACGCTGATCATTGCTGCTGCCGTGGCACTCTTTGCCGCCGGGGCCGCGCAGGCAGGTCGCGCCCCACTGGCTGCACAGAAACAGGCTCTCGCTGCGGTGAGCAAGGCCGCCAAGAGCGGGAAGATCGACGCCGTGAGCGCCGCGGCCGCACGTGCGGAGATCACCCGCGCGACGCACCTGATCCGCACGCTGCCGGCGGGCCGGCGCGAGCACGTCAACGTCGCCCTCGCAGAGCTCGGGGCGTTCACGGGCAAGCTGACGCAGCCACGCGCCGTATCGCTGATCGGCCAGCTGAAGCTGAACGACGACTACTTCTCGAAGCACTACGCGCCCGCTCCGAAGACGGACGTCACCGACGCCGACGGTGTCGTCTATCGCTACTTCGCGGGGCGCTGTCTCGAGTTCCATCCGCTCGCCAACTTCGGTGCGCTCAATGCACTCGTCGCGAAGGGCGACGCCGAAGGGACCCGTCGGCTCGCCGACGCGCTGATCGCCCGCGGCGTCTACCAGAAGGGTGGCGGGATCGCGTGGGAGTACACGTTCCCGTACGGCGGACCTGTGCCGTGGCTCTCGGGGATGGCGCAGGCGGTCGCTGCGCAGTCATTCGCGCGCGCCGCTCGGCTCGTGATCGACCAGACGAACGTGTACATGCGCGAGGCGCACGCCGCGTTCGCGACCATTCCCGGCCACCTGCTCACCTCGGTCACCGCCGGCCCGTGGATCCGCCTCTACTCGTTCCAGAAGCTGCAGGTGTTGAACGCGCAGCTGCAGGCAGTGGTCTCGCTCACCACGTATGCCGGTGACGCAGAGGACGCCCAGGCCGGCGCGCTGGCGGCGAGAATGGCCCAGGCCGCCGTCTCGACGCTGCCGCGCTTCGACACCGGCTACTGGACGTACTACGCGCTCCCACGCGATCCGTCGCCGCTCGACTACCAGCAGTTCGTCGTGCAACTCTTGAAGAAGCTCGCGCCCAGCGATGCACGCTTCGCCGACGCCGCAAGCCGCTTCGCGACGTACGAGAAGCAGCCGCCGGCGTTCATGCTCGCGAACGCCGGTGTCGCCCAGGTGCGGTTCTGGCTCTCCAAGCCGTCGAGCGTGCAGGTCGTCTCGGGGGCGGGGCCGGAGAAGCGGCTCTCGTTGTCCGGCGGGTGGCACACGCTGGCCTGGAACGTGCCGAAGCGCCCGGGGATCTACCCCGTGCAGATCAACGCGGTCGACTGGGCCGGCAACCGCGCCTCGTTCGAGGCGCTCCCGATCGTACGAGCGACCTCGACCCTGACGCCGAAGAAGCCGAAGCGGACCACTGCAGCGGCACCCGCCGCAACGCTGCCCTCGTTCGCCGTCGGCGCCGGGCTCGAGGATCCCGCACGCCTGCCGCTGGCGCAGAAGGCCGGCCTCCGCGTCGTCCGCCTCGGGGTCGCCTACCCGGCCGCCGCGACGGCGCCCGACCCGGGCGTCGTCACAACACTGCAGAGCCTCACGGCGTCGAGCGGCGTCGTCGTCGAACTGAACGTGACTCCTCCGTTCCCAGTCGATCCGACGGGAGTCGCCGCCCTCGCGGCGTACGCCGCGTCGCTCGCACAGCAGGTGCCTGCGCTGCGCGACCTCGTGCTCGCACCGGCTCCGTCGCCGGCCGTCGTCACGCCCACCGCGTACGCGACCGTCTTCGCAGCCGTGCGGGACGCGGTGCACGGCGTCGTGCCCACGCTGCCCGTCGTCGCCGCGATCGACGGCGCGCAGAAACCGAAGAGCACGGTGCCGGCACTCGCCCGCGCGCTGGGCGGAGTGGCGCCAGACGCGGTCGCGTTCCGCCCGGCGCCTCAGCCAGCGACGAATCTCTGGACCGCCGCTAACGTCCCGCAGCTTGTGGCCGCACTCGCCAAGGGTTTCGGTGGCACCGCTCCGCCGGTGCTGATCGACGGGCTTGCGACACCGACGGCCATCCCGCCGGCCGAGGCTGCTCCCTACGTGGGCGCTCCGCCGACGGCCGGGGCCGTCTCACCCGTCGCACAGGGAACGGCGTACGCGGCGGCGATCACCGCTGCCGCCTGCTCGCCGAACGTGACAGCCGTGATCCTCGACCGGTTGGTCGACAACCCGACCGCCGCGCCGAGCGGGATCTACTACGCGAACGGCGACGCGAAGGAAGGACTCAACGCCGTCGCAGCCGCGGTTGCAAACGCGCAGCGCGGGCTGACTGTCTGCCCCGGAGTCGCGATGCCGGCGGTGGCCAGCACGATCGCCTTTCCTAGCGCACTCGCCAGCGGCACCGCAACGCCGGTGCAGCTCGGCTGCTCCCGCGACTGTGTCTACCTGGTCACGCTCGACAACGCGGCGGGGCGGCCGGTGGTCGCAACGCGTGGCCTGCTCACCGGTGGTGCCGCGCCCGTATCGGTGACGCTCCCGAAGGCGACGCTGGCACCGGGTGTCTACACCGTCGATGTGCGGCTTGCGAGCCAGGTGAACCCGGGCAAGGTGACGCGCATCGTCAGCCCGGCGATCTCTGCCGGCTAGCGCGGCTTCGCGCGGCGCACGACCTGGATCCCCCACGCCTTCCCGGAGGCAAACAGCTCGTCCGGGTCGACCTCGTCGAGCCAGCCGATGAAGTGCTGCTCGGCCTCGTCTTCGGTCGACCCGTAGACCGCCGCGCGCCCGGCGTCGAGCGCCGCGTTCAGGTTGTCGCCGCGTTCCATGGCCGCGAGGCGCTCCTCGACGGCCGAGCCTTCCGCGTACCCTTTGCCCATCAGGTGAGCGTACTCCGGTGCGAGCGCCTGTCGAAGGGCCGGTAGCTCAGCTGGTAGAGCAGGGGACTTTTAATCCCAAGGTCGCGGGTTCGACCCCCGCCCGGCCCATAGTCGAAAGCCCTGCACAGAAGGTTGTCGTGTTCTCTAAGTGAGGGACAGAGCGGCCAGGTGGGAACAAGGTGGGAACATGGGCCTCACGCGACGTAAGGGATCCCGCCGAGCCTTTTTTCAACTGGTGTCTGACACCATGGGTGTCAGACACCTTTCAGGCCCGCATGATCAGGTGCACTGCAAAACAAGCACTCGCAGCGGAATCGGCTACCCGGGTGCGCCGATGCTGAGATCGGGTGCCGGTGCGCCGAGTTGGCGGGCGAGCGCAAGGGTGTTCCAGACGTGCCAGAGGTCGGTGAGGTGGCCGTCGGCGTCGTAGCGAAAGAAGTGCATGTGGGGAACCTCGATCCGGGTTCCGTTCACCGGGAGGCCGGCCATCGGCCCGATCCGCAGCGGTCCCTGGTGGGTGCCGGTCATCGTTGAGCGGCAGGCGACGGTGTCGTCTTCGCAGATGAGCTGATGGACGTCGAAGCGCAGGTCGGGGAAGGCACTGCGCAGGGTCGAGATCACGTTCTTGAGGTGTGCGGCGAAGTCGGTGCCCTCCGGCTCCTGATGATCGATCGCGCCTGACGCCAGAGCGCCGTCGACGTACCCGAGATCGCCTTCGTTGAACATGCGCTCGAATCCTTCGAGCGTCCGTACCTTCAGTTCCTCGGTCGTCATCACCCAACTCCTTAGAATGACGTTCCATTCACTAGAACACTATACTAAGACGATGCGACCCGTCAAGACGAGGAAGCAACTGGCGGCAGAGGAGACGCAGCGCGTGATTGTCGAGGCCGCGTCGCGGCTGTTTCTCGAGCACGGCTACCACACCACCTCGATCGGCCGGATCGCCGCCGAGGCCGGCGTCGCCGTGCAGACGATCTACAACGCAGTCGGCTCGAAACGCGACCTGCTCTCGCGCGTCCTCGACTTCGCGGCGGCCGGCGAGCGTGCGCCCGCACCCGTGCCGCAGTTCATGCGCGAGCGAGCCGAGCGCGAGCCCAACCCGCGCCGGATCATCGCGCAGCTCATCGAGTTCTGGCGGGTCGCACTTCCGCGAACCGCACCCGTCTTCCGGATCATCCGCGAAGCCGCCGCCGCCGACCCTGAGATCGCTGTCCTCGAGCGCGACCGAAGCGCCCAGCGGCTCAGCAACTACCGGCAAGCCGCGCAACTGCTCGCCGACCGCAAGGCGCTGCGGGCCGGGACGAGCATCGACAACGCAGCCGCGGCAATCTTCGCCATCGGTCACCCTGAGACCTATCGCGCGCTCGTACTCGACGGCGACTGGGACGACAACGTCTGGGCCGACTGGCTACAAGCGACGCTCGAGGCCGTCCTCATCGAACGGGCGTGAGCCGACGCCGACGGCCGTGCCCTGCTTCCGTAACCTCGAAGAGGTGGAGGGGCGAGCATCTCGCAGGCCCCGACGGCGATCACTTCGATAGGGTCGCTTCCATGGTCGGCGGCTCGATCACCACTGACCGGGTCGTCAGTACTGCCGGCGTTGTTATGTCGGTTCCCTCCCACAGCCCACTGGCCACGGTCAGCTCGTGATCGCACCCGACGTGATCGTGGACGCCGACCGGTCGCTCGTCGCAGATGCGCTTTCCCATGAGCACTCCTAGCCGCCGCTTCGACGGCCGGGTCGTCATCGTCACCGGCGGTGCCGCCGGAATCGGCGCGGCCTGCGCTCGTGCCTTCGCGGCCGAGGGTGCAACGACGTATGTACTCGACAGTTCAGAGAGGGGAGGCCGCGAGCTCGAACAGCAACGCAGCGCAATCCGGTTTCGGCTCGGCGATGTGACAGATGAGGGCGCGGTGCGCTCGGTCGTAGCCGAAGCGATTCAAGAGCACGGCCGACTCGACGTCATGCACGCGAATGCCGGCATCGAATGGACGAAGAACATCGCCGACACGACGCGTGCGGAATGGGCGAGAGTGATCGACGTCAACCTCACGGGCGTCTACCTCGCTACGCGCTACGCGATGATCGAGATGGCCTCGCAACGATTCGGCGCGATCGTCATCACGTCGTCGCCGCACGCGTTCAACACCGTCCCCGATGCGGGGGCATACGCCGCGTCGAAGGGAGGCACACTCGCGCTCATGCGCGCGCTCGCACTCGAGGGCGCTCCTCACGGTGTCCGCGTCAACGCATTGATCCCCGGCGCGATCGATACTCCGATGCTTCGACGAGAAGCATCGGCCGCGCCCGATCCGCAGCGTCAGCTCGAACGTTTCGGTGCCATCCACCCACTCAACCGACTCGGAACCGCCGAGGAAGTCGCAGCAGCTGCGCTCTTCCTCGCTTCGGACGCCGCATCGTTCGTGACCGGTGCCGCACTCCCGGTCGACGGAGGCCTGCTCGCCGCGCAGCCCGGGGGCCCGCCGGTGAGCTATTCCGGCGGCTAAGGCGCCTCCCTCCTCATGGATCTCCTGATCGGCGGAGGCGTCGTCGCGCTCGCCGCAGCTCTCGGCGGAGCGACAGGCTTTGGCTACGGCCTCGTCGCGACACCGCTACTTGTGCTGAGCGGATTCTCGCTCCCGTTCGTCGTGACGGCGAACCTCGCGATCGGTCTCGTAACGAGGGTCGCTGTCGCACGCCGTCTACGGGTGCACATCGTCTGGTCACGTGCGATGCTCCTCGTAGCCGGAAGCATCCCGGGGCTCTATCTCGGAGCTCGCACGCTGACCGGCATCGATCCGAGGCCGATCAAGATCGCGATCGGCGTCGTCGTGATGACGCTCGCCGTGCTCCTCGTCCGCAGGTCGGGAACCGCGGCTCCGCAAACAGTTCCCGGAGCGGTACTCGGAGCCGGCTTCGCAGGCGGCTTCCTTGGTGCCGTTGCCTCGTTGAACGGCGTCGCTCCTGCACTCCTGCTCACACGCGACAAGGTGGCGCCAATCGCACTGATCGCTGATCTCGCGGCGTACTTCGTGCTTTCGAACGGGATCGGCCTGGGCATCCTGACGACGACCGGCGGCCTGTCGACCCGAGCTCTGTGGCCGGCATTCGCTCTCTGGATCCCGGGCGCGGTCGGCGGAAACCTGTTCGGAGTGGCTCTCGCGCCCAGGGTCCCCGAACGGCGGTTCCGGCAGCTCACGCTGACGCTCGTCTTCATCGCCGGTGCGGTGACCATTGCAACTGCTTATTGATCAACGATCCGTAAGATAAGGACATGCCTCAGGGTCTTGTCGTGGCCGCACACCAGGCGGCGGCCGAAGCCGGTGCGGACGCGCTGGCCTCGGGTGGTACTGCGATCGATGCCGCCGTGGCGGCCGCGTTCGCACTCTGCGTCGTCGACCCGGCGAACTGTGGTGTCGGAGGCTATGGCGGGTTCCTCCTGCTTGCGCCGGCGGTCGGCGCACCGCTTCGGGTCGACTTCAACACATGGGCGCCGTTGAAGCTCGATCCCGCACTACTCCATGTCCCCGGGAGAATTAGCGGCTTCGCGGAAGGCGGGGCCTCGGTCGCGCCTCCGGCCGTGGTACCCGGACTGCTCGCAGCGCACGCGGCGTTCGGACGGCTCCCCCTCGCCAGGCTGCTCGAGCCGGCCATCCGGCTCGCCGCCGACGGCTTCCTCGTCGGCTTCAGCACCGCACTCGCCCTGCGCCAGCACTTCGAGCGAACGGGTGGCGGTGAGCGCGAGTTCGCCCGGGTCTTCTACCCCGACGGGCATCCACCGGCACCCGGCAGCCGCCTCGTCCAGAGCGATCTCGCCGGCACGCTCGAGACGATCTCCACGAGCGGCGTCGACGCTTTCCGCACCGGCGCGATCGTCGATGCGATCTGCGACGCGGCCGGAGCAAGCGGCGGGCTTCTCGAGCCGGCCGACTTCAGCGAGGATCACGTCCTGATCGAGCCAGCCGAGACAGTCGTACTCGAATCGGCGGTCGTCCACGGCGCCTCTCGCAAGACAAGCGGCGCCGGCATCGTCTTTCCTGCCCTGGCCGAGACGAACTTCGACCGGCTCGGCCCGAATCGCGGAGAGGCCTATGTCAACGAACTCGCCCGTGTGCTCAGGGCAGCGTGGGCTGGTCGGTCAGGCCCCGCGGAAGCCGCGCTGAGCGCGCGCCACACGACCCACCTCTGCACGGCAGACGCCAACGGCGGAATGGTCGCCCTAACGTTCACGCACGGCCCATGGTGCGGTTCCGGTGTGGTCGCTGCGGGGACGGGTGTGCTGCTCAACGCAGGCGCGAACCTCTTTGCGCCGAGCGACGACGGACCGCTTGCGACGACGAACATGTCGCCGGTCATCGTCGATGTTGCGGGGGGAGAGCGTCACGCACTGGGCGCGACCGGTGGGCCACGCATCCCGGCGTTCGTCCTCACGACGATCGTCGACCTCGTGCACTACGGATCGTCGCTGTCAGACGCGCTGGCGGCGCCCCATCTTGCGATTCGGGTCGCCGACCAGGAGCTCGAGGTCGAACCTCAGCTGGCGCAGTTCGCACGCCCGGGTGTGAAGCACCTGCAGGCCGGTGACGGGTTCGGAGCCGCCTTTGGCATCACGCGCGACGCGACCGACGGATGGACGCCTGCCGTCGATCCTCGGTTCGAGCACGGGATGGCACGCGCATGATCGTTGCTCGAGCAGTTCGACCGAGCCTCTCGGAGTTCACAAACGCGCAGCGAGCTCCTCGAGTTTTGCCTGGGCGCGGGTTTGGACGTCGTGGTAGAGGCTGTTGCCGTGGGCGTCGATGCCGACGGTGAGTGGGCCGAAGTCTTTGACGCGGAACCGCCAGAGGCATTCGGGCATCAGTTCTTCCCAGTAGACGTCTTCGATCTCTTCGATCTGGGTGGTTTCGAGGGCGGCGGCGCCGCCGACGATCGCGAGGTAGACCATCCCGAGCCTGTGCATCGGGGCGATCGCCTCGTCGGGGAAGCCGCCCTTGCCGCAGATCGCCCGCACCCCGTACTGCTGTCCGAGCGGTTCGGTGAAGCGGACCATCCGGGCCGAGGTGGTCGTGCCGATACAGACCTTCTCGTACCGGCCGGTGTCGAGCTTGCGCACCCCGGGGGCGGTATGAAGCAGCAACGCCCCGTTCAGGTCGATCGGCGGGGCGACGCCCTCGTCGAAGATCCGGATCTGGGTGCGGTCACGGATCCCGATGATCCGGCCCTGCACCCTCACCTCATCCCCGGCTTTCAGGTCGAGGATCTGCCGCGGATCGGTGATCGGGAACGTGACTTCATGCGTGGCCATCTCAGAACTCCCGGTCGAAGTCGCAGTTACCGAGCGGATCGATGTGCACCGAGGCGCGGCGGGCCGCCCAGCACTGATAGTTGACCGCGACCGGGTTCAACGTCATATGCGTGTCGGCGTGCTCGATGTGGCACTGCAACACGGTCACGTCGCCGCCCAGCCCCATCGGGCCGATCCCCGTCTCGTTCAGAAGCCCGTACAGCTCGTCCTCGAGCGCGGCGACGAGCGGATCGGGGTTCCGGCTGCCGACCGGCCGCGCGATCGCCTCCTTCGCCAGATACATCGCGTAGTCGGCGGTGCCGCCGATCCCCACGCCGACGATCCCCGGCGGACACGGCTTCCCGCCCGCACCGACGATCGACTCCAACACAAACCTCTTGATCCCTTTCACCCCGTCCGCCGGCACGCACATCTTCAGGAAGCTCATGTTCTCCGAGCCGGAGCCCTTCGGTACGCACTTCACATCCAACCCATCCCAGCCCGCAACGAACTCCCAATGCACGATCGGCAGCCGGTAACCGATGTTCGGGCCGGTGTTCTCGCGGCTGATCGTGTGCACCGCGTTCGAGCGCAACGGGTGCTCCACCGTCGCGCGCGCAGTGCCGTCGCGCAGACCCTCGTAGATGCGGGCGGGGTGCAACGGGAAAAACTCACCGACCCGGCAGCTGTAGACCGCGATCCCCGTGTCCTGGCAGACCAGGTTGTTCTGCTCATCCGCGATCGACACGTTCCGATGAATCGTCTCCAACACCCGCCGCCCCGGCACCGACGTCTCGCGATCACGCGCCGCCGCCAGCGCGTCGCGCAAATCCTGCGGAATGTCCTTCAACGCCCACACATACAAACGCGCGGCAGCATCCTCCACGACGCCCTGCAGATCGGTCTCGACGGCATCAGGCATCGTGGTACACCGTGACCACGTCGGTGTAGAACTCGAGTGCAGCACGGCCTTGCTCGTGCGGGCCGAAGCCGGAGGCCTTCGTGCCGCCGAACGGCACATACGCTTCGGCGCCGGCGGTCTGCGAGTTCACGTGCAGGATGCCGGCTCGCAACTCGGACACGAACCGCTGGACGTTCGCCACGTTCTGCGTGTAGAGCGACGCGGCGAGGCCGAAGCGAACCGCGTTCGCGCGATGCAGCGCATCGTCGAGGTCGGAGTACCGGTAGAGCGTCGTCACCGGCCCGAACACCTCTTCGCATGAGAGGAAGCTCTCGTCGGCAACATCCTCGAAAACCGTCGGCGCGACAAAATAGCCTTCACGATCGAGACGCTCGCCGCCGGCGATCACCGACCCGCCTTCGTGCTTTCCGCGCTCGATCGCCGCAAGTACCTCGTCGAGCTGCCGTTCGTTCACGAGCGGTCCGACCTCCGTCGCCGGGTCGGCGGGATCGCCGACGTGACCCGACGCGATGCGTGCGAGGAACCGCTCGCGAAATGCGTCATAGACACCGTCCTGCACATAGATCCGGCGGGTCGCGGTGCATTTCTGCCCCGCCGACCAGAACGCACCCGCGTACGCGGCGTCAACGGCTGCATCGAGCCGCGCGTCTGCCGCGACGATCAGCGGATTCTGGCCGCCAAGCTCGAGCTGAACACGCGTCCCGCGGCTCGTCACCGAGTCCCGGATTGCGTTCCCGACCTCGACCGATCCCGTGAACGAGATCGCCTCCAGTCGCTCGTCGCGCACGAGTGCCGCGCCGGCCGTCGAGCCGGGCCCGGTGAGAACGTTGAGCACACCCGGAGGCAGACCCGCCTCGGCGAAGCACTCGGCTATGTGCAGACCGGTGCGCGGGGAATCGAGCGCGAGCTTCAGCACGACGGCGTTGCCGTACGCGAGCGCAGGTGCGAGCTTCCAGAGCGGGATCGATGCTGGGCAGTTCCACGGCGTGATCAGGCCGGTCACGCCAACGGGGCGGCGCATGGTGTAAATCGGATTCACGCTCGCCGACTGTTCGTAGACCTCTCCGAGTGGGCGTTGCCCTTCACCCGCATAGAAATCGAGGATGGCCGCGCCGCGAGCAACTTCTCCCCGTGCCTCACGAAGTGGCTTCCCCATCTCCTGCGTCATATCCCGAGCCACCTGCTCGAGCCGAGATTCCAGCGCGCGCGCTGCCGCTGCAAGGAACCGCCCACGCGCGGGCGCCGGTGTCGCCGCCCACCCAGGCTGAGCAGTCTGCGCCGCGACAACGGCGTCTTCGACGTCGTACTCGTCGGACTGGGAAAACCGCCCAACGACCTCGTCGGGCCTCGCGGGATTGCGCCGTTCGTATTCCTCACCCGCGCGGCCCGGCCGGCTACCGCCGCCGATGAAATTCCCGTATCGATTCGATGTTTGCGTCAACTCAGGCACTTGCATACAACCTCGTCAGCGAGAACTCTCGATGGCCAAGCGCCTCGGCACACGTCAAGCGGCCGTTGGCCGTCCGCTCGAGAACCTCGCGGAGGCGTGCACCCGCGCTCTCCAGGGTCAGATCGCGAGAGAGAAGCCCGCTGACATCGAGATCGATGTGCTCCACCATCGTCCGCGCGGTATTCGGGTTGCCCGTCAGCTTGATCACGGGCTCGACCGGGTGCCCGACGATGTTGCCCTGCCCGGTCGGGAACACGTGGAGAACTGCGCCGCCCGCGCACATCAAGGTGATGTGCTCGGCCGCCGCCGACGAGCTGTCCATGAAGTACAGGCCACGCTTTCCGCTCCGCGGCGCCTCGGCCGGGCCGAGCACGTCGAGCACGGGCTTGGTGCCGGTCTTCTCGATGTTGCCGAGCGCCTTCTCCTCGATCGTCGAGAGCCCGCCGGCAATGTTGCCCTGCGTCGGCTGCGAGCCGAGCAGATCCGCGCCGTTCGCCTCGATCGCATCCACGTAGCGACGATACGTGGCGGTGAACCGTTCCCGCACGTCGTCAGTTAAACAGCGTGCTGCGATCAACTGCTCGCCGCCGGTGAGCTCTGGCGTCTCGCCGAAGAAAACCGTCGCTCCGGCGTCAACGAGCTGATCGACGACGACCCCCACTGTGGGGCACGACGCAAGGCCGGTCGTCGTATCCGATTCCCCGCATTTGATGCTGACCGTCAACTCGCCGAGCTCGATCGGCTCGCGCTGGATCTCCGACGCGTGCTGGACGATGCGCTGTGCGGCGTGCGCCGCCCTTCGAATCACCTCGAGGTCGCCGTGCCCTTCGATCGAAAACGCCTCGACGGGCTTCCCGCTCGCTGCGATCCCCTCGGCAACCCGAGCTGTCCAGTTCGGCTCGATCCCGATCACGATCACGCCGGCGACGTTGGCGTTGACACCGGTGCCGATCAGCGTACGGAAGTGAATCTCGAGGTCCTCTCCGTACTGGAGTCGCCCATACGCGTGCGGGATCGGAAGGGTCGCCGGTACGAGAGCGCCCACGGCGGAACAGGCCGCGTTCGAGAGATCGTCGACCGGGAGAACCAGAACGTGATTGCGCACGCCGACGTTGCCGTTCTCACGGCGATAGCCAGTCAGATTTACCACCGGGCGCTCCTGAGGTTGTGGGTGTGAACGTGTGCGCCGGTTCCGAAGCCTCCGGTCGCCTT
>Ga0157369_10000680_pt1 | contig 43893 bp, 35 predicted proteins | sample C25metaG_FD_113461 | JGI IMG/M metagenome (GOLD analysis project Ga0157369, IMG submission 113461) | Corn rhizosphere microbial communities from Kellogg Biological Station, Michigan, USA - C2-5 metaG | ecosystem: Host-associated > Plants > Roots > Rhizosphere > Soil | place: USA: Michigan... | reverse complement strand
ATTCGTGGATCCCGGCGCCGTTCGCGGTGCCGAGCATCGCAGGGGACGGCGGAAAATGCCCGCAGGGGCGCGCACACGATGTGCGCGCGTCGGCTGACAGTACACGGACGTACTGCCAGACGACCCCGCCGTCACCGAGAAGCGCAGGTACACCCCGCCGCGCATGACGCGCGGCGGGGCACCGCGTCCGGCGCCTAGACCTTTTTGGTTACTTTTTGGGGCACTGCGCCGCACGAGCGGCGCGAACAGCGCAGCTGGCCGCGCAGCGGCGAAGGGCAGGATGCCCGGAGTCATGCCAAAAAGTAACCCGCGCAGCGGAGCTGCGCGGAAGCTCTGTTTAGGAACTGGCCGGCTCGCGAAGGCGAGACGAGCTTGCCCTTCAAGAGACAAGACAGAGCACGGACGCTGGATTCCGGCTTCGCCAGAATGACTATCAAGAATGAAGAAGTCGCAAGAGTGACAAGAAGTCGTAAGTCACCGACTGATGGCGCAACCGTGGCCCGTGCTGCGTTCTACGCAGCACCTTGCCCATCGCAGATGCCGGCAGGCTATGCTACGGCGTTGCCGTTGCCCCCTTGCTGCCGGGACCAGCGTCGGAACATGCCCGTGAACGGATCGGAAAACTCGATAAGCCGGCGCGAATTGTTGCGCCGGATCGGCCAGTCGGCCGGCGCCGCGATGTTGTATCAGTCGATGTCCGCGCTCGGCTTTGCCGGCGAGTCGACCTATGCCGGGCCGGTCGATCTTTCCGGCGCGCCGCGCGGCGCATCGGTGCTGGTGCTCGGTGCCGGCATGGCCGGACTCGTGGCGGCCTGGGAACTGCGTCGCGCCGGCTACAAGGTCACGGTGCTCGAATACAACCAGCGCGCCGGCGGCCGTGCCTGGACGCTGCGAGGCGGTGACGAGTACACCGAACTCGGCGGCTTTCGCCAGCGCTGCGAATTCGACCAGGGTCTGTACTTCAATCCCGGGCCATGGCGCATTCCGTATCACCACCACGCGATGCTCGACTACGCGAGCCGTTTCAAGGTGCCGCTGGAGCCGTTCACGCAGGTCAACTTCAATGCGTACGTGCATTCGCGCAACGCTTTCGGGGGCAAGCCGCAGCGCTTCCGCCACGTGCACGCCGACTTCAACGGCCACGTCGCCGAACTGCTCGGCAAGGCCGTCAATCGCGGGCAGCTCGACGGCGAAGTCGGCCCGGAAGATCGCGAGAAACTGCTCGAGGCCCTGCGCACGTTCGGCTTTCTGGACAAGGAACATCGCTACCGCAAATCGGAGTTCTCCAGCGCGACGCGCGGCTTCGATCACGATCCCGGTGGCGGCATTGCCTCGCGCCCGGAATATTCCGAGCCGCTCGCGCTCGGCGAACTCGTGCAGTCGGGACTGTGGCAATCCTTGCGGCCGTCGTTTGCCTACGATCTGGCGCCGGCGCTGTTCCAGCCGGTCGGCGGCATGGATCGCATTGCCATGGCGATCTACCGCGAAATCGCGCCGCTCGTTCAATTCGACGCGAAGGTCGTGCGCATCGATCAGGATGAGCGCGGCGTCGAGGTCGCGTACGTGGACGCGCGTCGTGGCGGCGCTCCGCGCACGCGCCGGGCCGACTGGTGCGTGTGCACGATCCCGCTGTCGATCCTGAGCCAGATCCCGGTCAGGGTCGGCACGGCCATGGCCGCGGCGATCCAGTCCGTACCGTACGAAAGCTCGGTCAAGATCGGCCTGCAGTTCAAGCGCCGCTTCTGGGAACAGGACGAACGCATCTATGGCGGCATCAGCTACACCGACCTGCCGATCGGCATGATCGGTTATCCGATGGACCGTCAGAACACGCGCGGCAAGGGCGTGCTGCTCGGTTCCTACACGTGGGGCACCAATGCCTACGAATTCACGGCGCTCGCGCCGGAGCAACGCGTGCGTGCGGCCGTGGAATTCGGCGCGCAGATCCATCCGCAATATCCGGCCGAATTCGACAACGGCATCGCCGTCGCCTGGCATCGCGCGCCATTCTCGAACGGCTGCTTCGCCAAGTGGTCGGACAGTGCGCGCGAGAAACACTACGAAAACCTGTGCCAGCTCGACGGCCGCATCGTGTTGGCGGGCGAACACGCCTCGCGCCTGCCGGCCTGGCAGGAAGGGGCCGTACTGTCCGCGCTCGATGCGATCGGGCGCCTGCACCAGCGCGCCGTGGCGACCCAGGCGGAGGCCATGTAGCCATGTATACGTGTGTACACCGTTCGCCGCGCGCGCAGCGCTTTCGCGCCGGCCGGCACAGTGGATGTGAACGCAGGCGATGGCCGTTCCTTGCCGTCATTCTTGCCGTTGCGCTTCCCGCGCTGTGCCAGGCCGGCGACGAGATGCCGCCGTTCTCGCCGCCCGCGGGATTTGCCGTCGGCGCCCTGGCCGCGCGCGGACACTTCGTGCAGCACGACGGCGCCACGCTGTACCGCGCGATCTGCCAGGGTTGCCACATGCCCGATGCGCGCGGCGCGCAGGGCGCCGGCATGTACCCGGCGCTCGCGGCGAATCCGAAGCTTGCGAGCGCAGCGTTTCCGGCGCTGACGGTTCTGCAGGGGCGGCGCGGCATGCCGGCGCTCGGCGACAGTCTTTCCGACGAACAGGTTGCCGAAGTCGTGAACTACGTGCGCAGCCACTTCGACAATCGCTTTGCCGACGCCTTGACTGCCGACGATGTCGCACGTTTGCGCGCAGCGCCGGGCGGAGCGCCCTGACGGCGCGCTCCTGTCGCATTTTCCTGCTCGACCGGAAGAGTCATTCCGGCGGCCGCGCGCGCCGGAAGGGCGTGCTACCTACGGCGGGAGACCCAGCTTCTTCAGGATCGCCGCGAACCGCGTGTCGCTCCATAGCGGCTTGAGCAAGGGGTCGCTCTTGATCGTGCTGAGGCCGCCGTCGTGCTGCTGGTAGGCGCGCTCGAGCCATTCGAAAGCCTTGTGCGGCTCGCCGCGCCACGCGTAGACCTCGGCAACCTGATAGGCCGAATCGTGCGCGTACTTCGCGATCAGTTCGTCGAGCGCCAGCTGCGATTCCCTGGCATGACCGAGCGCGTGTTCCGCCATCGCAACGCCGGTCTGGCTCCAGACTTCCCCGGCCGTGCGGGCCACATCGAGCGCCGCCTGCGAGTGACCTTCCAGCAGTTCGAGCGTCAGGAGATTGTTCTTCGTAAAACCCGATTCCGGATTGATCGCGAGCGCGCGATCCAGCGCTTCACGGGCTTGCCGATATTGGTCGGGGTCGATGGAGTACGCACTTCCAAGATTGCTCCAGGCCGAGGCGGACAACGGGTCGAATTCGATGGCTCTGCGGGTCTCCGCGATGGACTCGGTCACGCGGCCGAAGGCCAGCAACAGATTGGCATAGCGCCGGTGAGTCGCGGCGTTGCCTGGCTCAAGTGCCAGCGCCTTTTCGAAATCCGCCTGGCCGCCGGTCCAGTCCCAGAGGACGGTCGAGCGCAGCCAGCCGCGAGCCGCGTAGCCGTCCGCGAGGTCCGGCGCCAGCGCGATCGACCTGTCGGCCGCCGCCTGTGCGCGTCGTCTTGCCGCCGCGTTCTCGTCGGCCGACGCTGCATAGTCGGACGCAAACTGTTCCGCGTATGCGAGCCCTGCGTAGGCGGCGGCGTAACCGGGATCGAGCGCGATGGCTTTCTGGTAAGCGGCCGCCCCAAGACGATAGCCCTCCGGCGTATTGCGTGCATGAAACTGGTTGCCGAGCAGATACTGGTTGTAGGCCTCGGTGCTGGCCGTGCGATGCGTGTTCGTCATCTGCTGGGCCGGCAACAGCTTGACCTTGAGCTGGGCGACGACGGCGGCGGCGATCTCGTCCTGCACCTTGAACACGTCGGTCAGCTGGCGGTCGTAGGTTTCCGACCACAGGTGCGAACTGTCGGCCGTGCGGATCAGCTGCGCAGTGATGCGCAGCGTGTCGCCGGACTTGCGCACGCTGCCCTCGAGCACGTTGGCGACGCTGAGCGTTTTTGCGATCTCGGCGACGCCGACTTCCTTGCCCTTGAACGCGAACGACGAGGTGCGCGCGATGACGCGCAGCTGCGGAACCTGGGCGAGCAGGTTCAACAGCTCCTCTGACAAGCCGTCCGAAAAGTATTCCTGGTCCCTGCCCTGGCTCATGTCGACGAACGGCAGGACCGCGATGGAACTGTCGTTCGTCGTCAGCGCCGGCGTCGATGGCGTCGCGCCCGGCGTTGCCGACGGCATCACCGCCTCGCGTGGTGCCGCAGCCGCGTCGACCCGGCGCGAACCGAAGCGGTCGAACACCAACAATCCGATCGCCACCACCAGCAGGCCGACAATGAGGTAGTCGAGGCGGCGGCTGGTGACGTGCGTGATCGAGGCCGAGCGGTCGACCTCGCTCTCGCGTTTGACGCCTTCCGGCGTCAGCTCGTAGAGCCACGAGAACATGACGACGAACGGAAAGCCGATGATGCCGATCCACGTGACGATCGGGACGAGCGATGGCGGCAGGTTCAATGCCGGCACCAGGGTCGTCGTGATCTGCACGACGACCCAGCCGAGCGCGAGGTAGGCGGCGCCGGCCTTGAACACGTTGCGGCGCTTGAGTTCGGCGATCAGTGACAAGCGTTTGCCCCTTTCCACGCCCAAGGCTGCGAGCGTAACAAAGTCCAAGGCCGCGTGGCCAATCTCGACTCGAAGCTAACGATGGACAGTGGGAAGACTCGGGGGCGGGTACCAAATCCGACCGACCAAGCCCTGCTCGGGAAAGGGAGGACTAGTCAAAGCCCGCCCGCCGCCTGCGCCACCGCGCGGAACAGCGCCCGGCCCTTGTTCATCGTCTCTTCCCACTCGGTCGCGGGGTCCGAATCGTAGACGATGCCGCCGCCGGCCTGCACGTGCAGGCGGCCGTCCTGGATCACGGCGGTGCGGATCGCGATCGCGGTGTCGGCGTCGCCCCACCAGCCGATGTAGCCGATCGCGCCGGCGTAGATGTTGCGCTTGTGCGGTTCGAGTTCCTGGATGATTTCGAGCGCGCGGATTTTCGGCGCGCCGGAAACGGTGCCGGCCGGGAATGTGGCCTTCAGCACGTCCATGTAGCTCAAACCTTCGCGCAAATCGCCCTGCACTTCGCTGACGATGTGCATGACGTGCGAATAGCGCTCGATGACGAAGCTCTCGGTCAGCTTGACGCTGCCGGTTTTTGCGACGCGGCCGACGTCGTTGCGGCCGAGGTCGATCAGCATCAGGTGTTCGGCGCGTTCCTTCGGATCGGCGAGCAGTTCGGTTTCGTGCTGCAGGTCTTCCTCGCGCGTCTTGCCGCGCGGACGCGTGCCGGCGATCGGCCGCACGACGACCTTGCCGCGCTGCAGGCGCGCAAGAATTTCCGGCGAGGAGCCGACGATCTGCGTGCCGCCCAGATCGAGGAAATACATGTACGGCGACGGATTGAGCGCGCGCAGCGCACGGTAGACATCGACCGGACGCGCGCGGAACGGCACCGACAGGCGCTGCGACGGAACGACCTGGAAGATGTCGCCGGCACGGATGTATTCCTTCGCCGTCTCGACCAGCGCCTGGTACTGCTCGCGCGTGAAGCTCGACTTGAAATCGGTCTCCTCGAGCGCCTTCGGATCGAGCACTTCCGGGTAACTCGGCGCCGAGCGGCGCAGCCGGAACGCAAGTTCGTCCAGCCGCCGCAATGCGCGGGCGTAGGCCTGCGGTTGCCCCGGATCGGCGTGCACGATCAGGTAGAGGCGGCCCTTGAGGTTGTCGAATACGGCGACTTCATCGCTCAGCATCAGCAGCACGTCGGGTATGCCGAGCTCGTCGGGGCGGTCCCAGCGCGCCAGTTTCGGCTCGATGTAACCGATCGTCTCGAAGCCGAAGTAGCCGACCAGGCCGCCGCTGAAGTCCGGCATGCCGGGCAGCTTCGGCACCTTGAAGCCGTTGCGGATGACCTCGATCTCGGCCAGTGGATCGGCCAGCTCGCGTTCCTCGACCGCAACGCCATGCTCTTCGACCGTGAGGCGGTGTCCGCGCAATTTGTATACTTTCCGGCTGGGCAGGCCGATGATCGAATGGCGGCCCCAGTTTTCGCCGCCGGCCACCGACTCGAGCAGGTATGTGTACGGGCCGTCGGCGAGCTTGAGGTACACCGACAACGGCGTATCCAGGTCGGACAGCACCTCGCGCGCGACCGGAATGCGGTTGTAGCCAAGCGCGGCGAGCGCGGCGAATTCGTGTTCCGTGATCACCAGGCGATTCCAGCCGAAAGACGGACGCGCACGATAGCAAGGCGCGGCGGATCGCGCCACGCACGGGTGTCAGTGCGAATCAGGCCCGGGACGCAGCACGGCGTGGGAGGGATCGCGCTTGTCGCCTTCCGGAACGTTCAGGATCTGCACGGCACCGACGTCCACACGTCCGGTGATGCGCGCGATCAGCGCGTCGCGTTGCGCATCCATGCGGTGAACGAAACTGACGCTGGTTTCCTCGACGCTGTCGCTCCCAGCAAACGTCGTCACCGAGCCGGGTCCGGTAACTCCGAACCCGAACAGGCTGATCGCGGCATCCTGGCGGAAGCGATGCAACGCACGCGGCAGCGTGACGGCGTCGCCATACTTCGCATCGAGGCCGCGGAAGATCTCGCCGGCCTCGTGACGCTGCTCTGGCGTCAGGCTGGCGTAGGCCGCCTGCAATGCAGCGTCAGCGAGGCTCTCGTGCGACTCGGCGGCAATGCCCAGCCACGCGGTGCCGCGTACCTTGTCGGTCGGAATGCCGATACCGTTGTAGTACATGATGCCGGCGTTGTACTGCGCCACCTTGTCGGCCCAGTAGCCCGCCAGTTCGAACAGGCGCAAGGCTTCGCCGTAGTCCTTCTTCTTGAGATAGAACTTGGCCTTCCACTCGAAGTACTGGCCCGGGAAATCGCGGCCCGGCGGGTCGTTGTTGTTCAGGGCGAAGTCGCGCGCACCAAAACTTGCACCATGCGCGGCCAGCGTGCCGGTCGCCAGTAGCGCGACAGCGCAAGCGCGAACGAACTTGCCGGGTTGCCGGAATGCCACGACTGAATGCCAACGGTTCATCGCAATGCCTCCTGCGTCGCCTTGCTCAAGCATAGAACGTGACGCACGGCCGTCCAGACGCGTTGCAAGATTTTACATGGCGCAGGCGGGTCGTTAGGCGGGCGAAAGCGGCCGGCGCGGCATGCCGCGCAGCGTGAGGATGAATTCCACGCCGCTGCCGTCGGCCAGATTGCGCGCGCGCGCGGCGCCGCGATGCAGCTCGGCGATCATGCGCACGACGTACAAGCCCAGGCCCAGGTGCGGCGCGTCGGCGCGCGTGGCCCCGGGATCGGTGCTGCGGCTCGCCGCGGACGGCCGCACGCTGACCAGCGAATCGAACAGCCGTTCCTGCATCGCCGGCGGCAGCGGCGGACCGCTGTTGGCGACGCGGATTTCGGCAGCATCTCCGGCGGCATTCAGCGACAGGCGGATACAGCCGTCGTCCGGCGTGAAGCTGCGCGCGTTGTCGAACAGCTTGTCGAGCGCCTGGGCGATCAACTCGGGCGCGCCGTGGACGATCAGCGCCGTCGATGGCAGTTCACCCTCGACGCGGCGTGGCGCGGCCAGTGGGCCGTACGCCTCGATGCAGCCGCGCAGCACCGCGACGAGGTCGAAGTCTTCGCCTTCGACGCCGGCAATCGCGCGCTCGAGCCGGCTGGCTTCGCTCATCGCGCGCACGATCGCGCCGAGCCGCTCGGCGCCGTCGCGCGCGCGCGCCAGGTACGTGTTCGCGCCGGCCGGCATCGCCTGGTGATCGAGATTGTCCAGGGAAGACTTGACGATCGCCAGCGGCGTCTGCAGTTCGTGTGACAGCTTGCTCGCCAGCGTGCGCAGGTAGTCGGTGTAGGAGTTCACCTCCTCGAGCAGGCGCGCGAAGCTGCGCGCCAGGTCGCCGATTTCGTCGCGCGCAGCGAGCAGCGGCAAGACGCCGGCATCCATCTGGCCGCCCGAGCGGATCGCGCGCTCGGCCGCGTTGCGCAGACGGCGGATGCGCAGGCCGAGCACGCTGGCGAACGCAAACAGGATCGTGCCCGCCAGCAGCAGCGTGAACAGGCTCGCGCCGATCAGCAGCAGCAGCGCGCGATTGGTCAGCAGCGGCAGCGCGTCACCGGCCTGTTCCAGCAGCAGCGCACCGCGCACCTCACCCATCGAAAAATCGGCGGCCGCAGGCTGCCCGCCATCGTCCCTCTCTCGCGCAGCGGGAAAGGAGGAGACCGGCTGCGGAACAGGCGGTGGGGCGAGGGAAGGTGCGGCCGCGTGCTGCCCGCCTTCGTCCGTCACCGGCTGGGTGGCAGCAGGAGGGGGCGCCTCCGGAGCAGACACCGGTGCGAGGGGCGTGGACCTCAGCGGCACCGCGGCGGCCAGCACGACCTGTTGTTCCGTGCTGGCCGGATGCCAGGCCGTCGCGGCGATGCCGGAGAGGGCCTGCCAGACCTCCGGCGCAGCGACGCGCGGCAGGTTGGTCGCGAATGGCTGGGCCGGCGTCAATCCCGGAGCGATCAGGCTGCGGTAGACGAGATTTTCCAGCCAGCGCCGCCACGAGTTGGCGTCGGCGGTCCTCGCAGCAGCCAGGCGTCCGGCTTCGGCGACGACCCAGCCTTCGCCGCTGAGCAGGCGGACGCGCATGTCATCCGGCGCGAATTGCGCGAGTTGCGCCGACAGCGCATCGGAATGTTTCAGCAGACGCCGCGGCTCGGCCAGCTCAGGCGTCGGTGCGGCGCTGTCGTAATCGGTCAGCGCGAGCCGGTCGGGCATCTGCGCCGCCGGCACGCGCAGTTCGAGGCGGAAACCGGCGCTGTGCTCCTGCCACGCACCGCCCAGGCTGGCCGGCAGCGCGTCGTCGTCGCTGCCGGTCAGCGTGCGTGCGTCGAAGCTGCCCGGTGCGGCGCTGGCCAGGAGGTAGCTGCGCACGACGCCGCCGCGTTCGAGCGTCAGCGTGAGGTGGTCGCGCAATGCCGCGTTCGGGTCGCGCGCATCGGCACGGTCGCGCGTCGTGTCGTGCACCTGCGCCAGCAGGTAGAGCCACTCGTGGTCTGCACAAAGCAGCAATTTCAACTTTTGCGCATCGTTCGGCGCACCGATGCTTTGCACGTACGGCAGCAGGCCGGTCCAGTCATCGCCGAACGCATCGAGGTCGATGCGACCCGGCGCCGGGTGTACGTACAGCGCCGCGCCCGGCGGCGGCAGATCCGACTCGATCGCGCTGAGGCTGCGCGCGATCGCCCGAGCCGAAGCGATCAGCGTCTGTTCCTGGCCATGACGCAGCAATTCCTCCATCTGCCGCACGAACATCCAGCCGACCAGCGGCAGCGCCAGCGTGGACAGTGCGATCAGGAGGAGTTTGAAGCGGAGCGACATCTACGAGAGACGAGAGACGGAAGACGGGAGACGCAGAAGCGGCGCGCTGCAGCCGGAGGGCGGCACCACGCCAGGGAATTCGAAGAAACATCCTCTCCGTCGGCGAGCGACGGCACTTTGCTTTTTCGTCTCTCGCCTCTGCTCTCCCGTCTCCCGCTTCACGGCTTCCACCGATACCCAACACCATGCACCGTCTCGATCGCGTCGAACTTCTCGTCGATCGCGAGGAACTTCTTGCGGATGCGCTTGATGTGCGAGGTGATGGTCGCGTCGTCGACGACAACCTGCGCCTCGCGCATCAGCTGGTCGCGGTTCTTGACGTGGCCCGGGAAGCGCACCAGCACGTGCACCATCCAGAACTCGGTCACGGTCAGCGGTACTTCGGCGCCGTTCCAGGTCACGCGCATGCGCTCGGCTTCGAGCTTGAGCGGACCGTGTTCGACCACGGTCTCCTTCGCGACCGGCCGGCTCAGCGCATCGAGGCGGCGGAACAACGCGCTGATGCGCGCCGCCAGGTGGTGCAGGCTCACGTCCTTCGTGAGGTAGTCGTCCGCGCCCAGGCGCAGGCCGGAGATCACGTCGAAGTCCGAGTCGCGCGCCGTCAGGAAAATGATCGGCAGCGTCGCCGATCTCGCGCGCAGCTCGCGGCACAGCTCGAAGCCGCCTTCGGGTTCGTCGCCGAGGCCGACATCGATGATGACCAGCTCCGGCAGGCGCTGCGCGAACGCGCGGCTGGCTTCCGGGCGCGACGCGTAACCTTGCGTCGCATAGCCGACGCGGTTCAATGCCTCGACATAGTTGGCGCGGATCGCGGGTTCGTCTTCGACGATGGCAACGCTGCGGCCCATGAGCGGTTCCCGGGAAAGTGCGTGTGCGTCCAGCTTACGGTTCGCACGCCCAGGCGGCAACGCCGCCGGAGCCATTGCCACATCTTTGCCACAACCCATCGGCGGCGCGCCGCATTTGCGGCCGCGGCCGCACCGACTGGAGTCCGAACCTAGCCTCGCCGCCAGACACGCCTGCAAGCCAGCAAGCGCCCATTCAGTAGGAAAGCGTTAAAACAACGTTCAATCGAGAGAGCCCCATGAAGAACGATCGCCCCGAAGCCAACGCCGAACTGCACGAATCCTTTGAACCGCTGCGCACGACGTTCGCCGTGCTCGCGCTGCTGCTCGGCCTGATTACCGCGATGCACTTCTGATCACCAGCCAAGCACGCCATCATGGACATCTATCTGCCTGCCGACTTCCACGAACTGCATGACGCCGCCGCCGAGGACTGGCGCGATCTGCCGACATCCGCGCTGATCGACGGTGAGCGCAAGGCGGCGCGCGATCTGGCCGAGCGGCCGAGCGATTCGTACAACGGCTGCGCCGATCCGTTCTGGCGCGTCTTCTAGCCGGCCTGACCCGTTACCTCCCCGCGCCGCGAGAACCGGCCCCTCCCCTCCCCCAGATGGTTCTCCGGCGCGGTCTTTATCCGATCGCCGCGCGCATCGCCGCGATCACGGCGCGATAGTCCCGGTGGCCGAAGATCGCCGAGCCGGAGACGAACGTATCCGCGCCGGCAGCGGAAACCTCTGCGGCATTCTCCACTTTTACACCGCCATCGACCTCGAGCCGGATCGGCCGGCCGCTGCGATCGATGATCTCGCGCGCGCGGCGCAGCTTCTCCAGCGCCGCCGGGATGAAGCTCTGGCCGCCGAAGCCGGGATTGACCGACATGATCAGGACCAGGTCGAGCTTGTCGAGCACGTAGTCGAGCCAGCTCAGCGATGTAGCCGGATTGAACACCAGGCCGGCCTTGCAGCCGCTGTCGCGGATCAGGCCGAGCGTGCGGTCGACGTGCTCGCTGGCCTCGGGATGAAAGCTGATCAGGCTGGCGCCGGCCTTGGCGAAATCCGGCACGATGCGGTCGACCGGCTTTACCATCAGATGCACGTCGATCGGCGCCGTGACGCCATGCTTGCGCAGCGCCTCGCAGACCAGCGGACCAATCGTCAGGTTCGGCACGTAATGGTTGTCCATCACGTCGAAGTGGACCCAGTCGGCACCGGCAGCGAGCACGCCGTCGACTTCTTCACCCAGCTTGGCAAAGTTTGCCGAAAGTATCGATGGAGCGATGACGCTGGACTGTTTCATGGGCGCTACCGGTACTGATCGACCAAACGAAAAGCAAACCCCCTTCCGCCTTCGGCACCTTCCCCCGCACGCGGGGGAAGGGAAAAAACAGGAACCGCACCTTCCTGTCTCGACTCGCAATTTGACGACGCAGGCTTCGGTCTCGCGTCTCGCGTCTCGCGTCTCGCGTCTCTCGTCTCTCGTCTCGCGTCTCGCGTCTCGCGTCTCGCGTCTCGCGTCTCCCGTCTCCCGTCTCTCGTCTCTCGTCTCCCGTCTCACCCCATCTTATTTGATTCCCCGCTGTTCGCGTAGCCTTTCGTAGGCGGCGTTGATTTCACCGGCGCGCTCCTCGGCACGACGCTTCAATTCTTCGGGCACGTCGCCGAGTTTGTCCGGATGGTGCTGGCTCATCAGCTTGCGATAGGCGCGCTTGATTTCGCGCTCATTCGCATCGGATGCCAGACCCAGCACGGCGTAGGGGTCCTTGTCGCCGGTGCGACGCGGCGCTTCGCGCGACTGCTCGTGGTAGTCACCGGGCCGGCTGCTGCCGTAGCGCTGCCCGCCATAGCTGCCGGCGCCGGCGCCGCTGCCGTGCGCGGCATAGGCGTAGCCGCGCATGGCAGCAAGCGCGGCCAGTTCGCGCTCGTGCACGCCGAGCGACCAGCACAGCTTGCGCACCAGCACGAACTTGTTCGGCGCCAGCGGACCTTCGGCGTAGACGATGTCGAGCAGCATGTCGAGCAGCAGGAATGCCAGATCGCGCCGCCCGCCGGCCCAGGCCTTCAGGTCGGCGATCGTCAGATGCACGGCGAAGCCGGGCTGCTTACCGGCCGCGAAGCGCTCGATCGCGCTGGCGCGCTGCTCGGCAGTCAGCTGCATGCGCGCCATCAGGTTTTCGGTCGCGGCGATTTCCTGTTCGGACACGCGGCCGTCGGACTTGGCGATCGCCCCGGCCAGGGCGAACAACGGCAGGATGAACGAGTTCGAGGCACCGCGCGCCGGCTGCGGCCGCAACGCACCGATGTCCCACAGATGGCCGAAGAATCCGCCCAGCACGAGGCCGAACGGATGCCGGAACAACAACAGGCCGATCAGTGCGCCGATCAGCTTGCCGGCGATGTTCATCGCGCGCGGCCGGCGGCGATCGCCGGATTGCGCCGGTCCGGAGGATGGATGAAGCGAGAGCTCGAATGGGCAGGGTTCATGCCGCGAATTCTAGCAGCGCGTCCGAAAACGGCGCCGGAACGCGCGCCGGGAACCGCTACAATTGGGCCCTGCCGCAATCGGAATCCATGCCCGTGTCCACCGTCCTGCATCAGTCCAATCTGCCCGGCCTGAATCTGATCCATCGCGGCAAGGTGCGCGACGTCTACGCCCTGTCCGCGCGCGAATTGCTGATCGTCGCGACCGACCGGCTCAGCGCCTTCGACGTCGTGCTGCCCGATCCGATTCCCGGCAAGGGCGAGATGCTGTGCCAGATCTCGAATTTCTGGTTCGGCCGCACGGCGCAACTGATGCCGAATCATCTGACCGGCAAGTCCGTCGCCGCCGTGCTGCCGCCCGGCACCGATGTTGCGCTCTACGAAAAGCGCAGCGTCGTTGCGCGCCGCCTCAAGGCCGTGCCGGTCGAGGCGATCGCGCGCGGCTACCTGATCGGGTCGGGCTGGAAGGATTACCAGGCGGGCGGCTCGTTGTGCGGCATCCGGCTGCCGCCGGGGCTGCGCCAGGCCGAAAAGCTACCGCAGGCGATTTTCACCCCGTCGACCAAGGCCGCCGCGGGCGCGCACGACGAAAACATCGGCTTCGACCGCGTCGTCGCGCTGGTCGGCGGCGATCTGGCCGAACGCGTGCGAGCGGCGACGTTGGAAATCTATGCGTTCGCTGCGGCCCATGCGGCCGGGCGCGGCATCCTCATCGCCGACACCAAGTTCGAATTCGGCACCGACGAAGACGGCAAGCTCTACGTCATGGACGAGATGCTGACGCCGGACTCGTCGCGCTTCTGGCCGGCCGACCAGTATCGCGTCGGCATCAGCCCGCCGAGCTACGACAAGCAGTATGTGCGCGACTACCTGGAGACGCTCGACTGGAACAAGCAGGCGCCGGGGCCCAAGCTGCCGGCCGCGGTGATCGAGGGCACGGCGGAAAAATACGCCGAGGCGTTGAAGCAGCTGGCGGGAATCACGATCGGTTGAAGCGGGTGACGTGCACCCATGGGTGTGACGAACGATCATTGTCCGGATGTCGGGGAAAAGCGGCCCGGCACAGACGCCGAGATCAGCGCTAGAATTACGCCATGAATGCGACGCCTGAAAATGCCGATTCCGCCGATACGCGCCGCGAGGTCGATCGCTGGCTCGGCAACTACAGCGAAGACCACCGCAACCCGGCCAACGTGCTGATCCACTGGATCTGCGTGCCGCTGATCGTGTGGACCGGGATCGCGCTGCTCTGGGTCGTGCCGGTGCCGGCGATTCTCGGCCGGCCCGGCTTCTGGGCCGGCATGGCGATGTTCGCCGCGCTCGTGTTTTACCTGCGCCTGTCGCGTCCGTTGTGCCTGGGCATGTTCGGCTTGTTCGTCGTGCTCGGCCTGATCACCGAGGCCCTGTACCGCACGCTCGGAGCAGGCACGCTGATGTGGCTCGCGATCGCCGTCTTCGTGCTGGCCTGGGTCGCGCAGTTCGTCGGTCACCACATCGAGGGGCGGCGCCCGGCATTCTTCACCGACCTTGCCTACCTGCTGATCGGGCCGGCATGGATCGTGGCGAAGATCCTGCGCCGCGTCGGCGTCCGGGTGTAGAAAGCCGCGCAGGCTGGCTGATGCGCGCACAGCGCGCTTGTCCGCGGTTCGCGGCGCACGTTGCCCGCAATCGTCATCGCAGCGCAAGCCGGGGTCCATCCTCGAGATAGACCGAAAGCGCAAGATCAAGATGGATTGTCCGGTCGTGCCGCCGCGACCCTACGGGCGATTCGCTGCGCATCCCGACTCCTCAATCCGGCTTACGCCAGGATGACGCCCCCGATTCCTTCATTGGCCTCTCCCATCTCCCGCTCCCGATTCTCGTCTCTCGTCTCTCGTCTCTCGTCTCTCGTCTCCCGTCTCCTCTCAACGCTGTCCACAAGGAAAAGGCGCCTCGCGGCGCCTTTTCTCTTCAGACGTCGGAGGTCGTCTAGTGCACGGTGCCCATCATGCCGACCAGCGCTGCGCCGAACACGAAGAACAGCACCACCGCCAGCACGATATAGATGATGTACTGCACGAGACTGACCAGGCAGGCCTTGCCGTAGCCCATCTGGCCACCACCGGGCGCCTTGATCATCATGTTGATGATGAACGCGTTGACGAGGAACGCCACGACCAGACCCACCAGCGATCCGGTCGAACCGAGCATCATCTGCAGCACATAGTTGATGATGCCACCCAGGATGATGCCAACGAGAACCGTAGCCACGGCATTGCCGAGGCTCGGCTTGAAGCCCGCGGCCATCTTCGTGGCCAACTGCACGATCAGAGCACCGACGAGTACGCAGACAACGAGAAAGACCAGAATCCCAAGCAGTCCGGTAAGCATGATGGTTGTTCCCCGAGAAGTGAGAGAGATTGGGCGCAATGCAACGTCCGGCATCCCTGCCGCCATCGGGCGCGCCCGGCACCCGAATTTGCTTTTTTGCTCCCCGCCATCCTGGCCTGTTTGAACATCCAACGCGCTTCCACGCGCGCACCGAACGCGCCCCACGTCGTCCGGTCAGTTCTTCTCGGTGGGCCGCAACAGCCAGCGGCACAACGCCGGCAGGAACACGATCGCCGCGAGCATGTTGACGACGAACATGAAGGTCAGCATCACGCCCATGTCGGCCTGGAATTTCAGTTCGGAGAACACCCAGGTGCCGACGCCGACGGCGAGCGTCAGCGCGGTGTAGAAGATTGCGATGCCGGTGGTCTTCAGCGCGATGAAATAGCTCTCCGACAGCGTGCGGCCGCCGCCACGCCCGGTGACATATTCCTGCCGGCTCACGACGCCGTCCTTGTTCTGGTCGAGGTCAGTGAAGCCGGGCTGCAGCGCCGAAGCGCCGGCCGCGGTGCGATCACCGACTGCAAGGCCGCTGGCGGCAGCCGCGTCCAGCCCCATGTCCCGCTCGAAATCCTTGAGTTCCTCGGCAGTGAGGGTGAAGTCCCGGTTTACGTCGGCGGCGGCAAACTCGACGCTGTAGGTCATGGCCTCTCGCATGCGCGCGAAAATATAGATCGCGTAGTCGACACCGATGCCGACGCCGAGCGCGAGCACGGTCAGCGTGTTGACCTTCTTGCCGATGTCGAGCCAGACCATCAGCGAGTGGCCCAGTTCGGTCACCAGCACCAGCGGCAGCACGATGCACAGCGCCGCGCGCGGGCTGCGGAAGCTCAGCAGGCACATGCCGAACACCGCCGCGTAAAGCAGGTACAGCATCTTGCGGTCGACGGCGCGTACTTCATCGTTGGTCGCGGCCATGACGCCGACGTTGCCGGTCGCCAGGCGCAGATTGAGCTGGTCCTTGCCGGCATCGCCGCCCTGCTTGGCCAGCTTCTCGCGCAGGTTGACGTCGGGCCCCGCGAATACGTGGTTGTCGTCGCGGAATTTCTTCACGGCGTCGATCACGCGATCGATCGTCGTGGCGCGGTGATCGGTCAGGAACATCATGACCGGCATCGCGCTGCAGTCGGCGTTGAGCAGGCCGGAATCGGTTTCGAAGCCCTGCGTGTCCTGGCGCAGCGTGTCGTTGTCGCGCGGCAAGACGCGCCAGCGGATGTTGCCTTCGTTCCAGCCGCCGTTGACGATCTTGGCGGCCATCGGCAGCGTGATCACCTGCGCGACGCCGTCGACATTGCGCATGTCCCAGGCAAAGCGGTCGAGCGTCTCCATCACCGGGTAGCTGGTGGTGCAGGCATTCGGCGCGCCCTCGGCGATGACGTTGAGGATGTCGACGCCGAGCGCGAACTTGTCGCTGATCAGCTCGGCATCGCGGTTGTAGCGCGCCTCGGGCCGCAGCTCGGCAACGCCCTTCTGCGCATCGCCGACCAGCACGCGGCTGCCGTAGTTCGCCGCCGCCGCCCAGGCCGCCAGGCCGAGGATGATCACGATCGCCGCCGGCACGGGCCGGCTCAGGTGCGTGAGTATTGCCCAGAGCTTGTCGAACTGCGTGAGCTGGCGCAGCCGGTACTCGCGCTTGCCGTCGAGGTTGCGCAGCTGGCAGTACGACAGCAGCACCGGCAGCAGGATCAGATCGGTGAGTATCGTCAGCGCCACGCCGACCGTGGCGGTGACGGCCAGTTCGAAAATGATGCGCACCGGGATGATCAGGATCGTCGCGAAGCCCAGGCAGCCGGCGATCAGCGCGACCGATCCCGGCACCAGCAATGCGGCGAAGCTGCGCCTGGCGGCGACGAGCGGAGGCACGGCGAAACGCTCGCGTGCACGCAACTGCTCGACCGTGCCCTGCTCGAGTCCGCCGAAGAAGATCTCGCCGCGGAAGCGGTTGATCATCTGCTCGCCGTGGCTGACCGCGATCGCGAAGATCAGGAACGGCGTCAGCATGTTCATCGGGTCGATGCCGAAGCCGAGCAGGTGCAGCGCGCCGAGCATCCAGACCACGGCAACCAGCGCGCAGGCCACCGTGAGCGACGCCAGCTTCCACGACAACGAGTAGGCGAACAGCAGCAACCAGGTGAACAGGATCGTGACGAAGAAGAACACGATGACCGACCTGGCGCCGTCGCTGATGTCGCCGACCATCTTGGCGAAACCGATGATCGCAACCGTCGTGTGCTCGTTTTCGTACTTGTGGCGGATGTCCTCGAGTTCGCCGGCGATCTTGTTGTAGTCGACCTTGACGCCGCGCGCGGGATCCTCCGGCACCAGGTCGACCCAGACCATCGCGCCGGAAAAGTCTTTCGCCACGAGGCGGCCGACGATGCTTGCCTTCTCGATGTTTGCCTTGATCGTGGCGAACTGGTCGGGCGTCGCGTGGAATCCGTCGACGTTCGGCGTGAAGGTCTGCGGGATAACGTTGCCGCCGGCGAAGCCGTCCTCGACGACTTCGACGAAGCGCACGTTCGGCGTGAAGATCGAGCTGACCCGCGCGGCGTCGACGCTGTCGATCGTTTTTGCGTCGCGCGTGATGTTCTCCATCGCCTGGAAGAACGGCTGGTTGAACATGTCGCCGCTCTTGTCCATCACCGCGATCAGGATGCGGTTGGCGCCGCCGAAGTCCTTTTCGTAGTCGAGAAACGTGCGCATGTATTCATGCTGCAGCGGGATCATCTTCTTGAAGCCGGCGTCGACGCGCAGCTGCACGGCGCCGTACGCCATGATCGCCGTGATCAGGGCGAAGATGATCAGCACGACGACGCGGTTGCCGAAGATCAGGCGCTCGGCAAAGCGTTCGAACGCGTTGGGTGCACCGAACTGGGCGGAACCGGCCATGATCTACTTCGCCTCGAAGCGGCTGATCCCGTTTTCGCCCACCAGCAACACGGCAGGACCTTTTTCCAGCGGCAGCACGCTGGCAATGATGCCGGCCGATGCATCGACGAAACTGCGCAGCGGCTCTGTCGCCTTGTTGCGCACGAGCACGACGCCGTTGGCGCCGACGATCACGGCGCCGCCGTTGCCGATGACCGCTCCGCCCATGAGGCTGAGCTCGGTGCCGGTCGTCACGAGCGTCCAGTGGTCGCCCAGATCGTTCGATTCGAACGCGTGGCCGCGCAGGCCGAAGGCCAGTACGTGGTCGCCGTCGTAGCCGAGCACGCCGAACATCGATCCGTCGTACGGCAGCTGCAGGCGCGACCAGGTCGCGCCGTTGTCGCGCGAACGGAATGCGCTGCCGCGTTCGCCGACGATGAACAGGGCGCCGCTGCCGGTGCGCGCGATGGCGTTGAGGTGCGGCGTGGCTTCCTGACCGACCTTCAGTTCCGCGGCGCTGAAGGTCTGCTTGCTGTCGTCGGCGCGCTTGGCGCCGGTGTCGGCAGCATCATCGTCGCCGCCGCCCGCGTCGGCCGATTTTGCCGCGACGGTCATCGGTTTCCAGGTTTCGCCGCCGTTGGCAGTCTGCAGCGCGAGGCTGTAGGCGCCGATCGCGAAGCCGCGCCGCGCGTCGAGGAACAGCACATCGAGCAGCGGCGCGCCCACGGCCGGATCGCCGCCGGCGTCGGCCGGTTGCCACGGATCCTTGCGCTGCACCTGCCAGTGTTCACCGGCGTCGGCGCTGTGCAGGATCATGCCGTCGTGGCCGACCGCCCAGACCTGCGCCTCGATCGCGGTGACTGCCGTGAAGGTTGCGCGGGTCGGCATCCCGACCTGGCGCCAGGCCTGGCCGTCGTCGGACAGCAGCACGTCACCGCGTGCGCCGACGGCGACGTAGTGGCCGCCGCTGCGGGTGAGGTCGAGCAGCAGGGAGTTTGCCGCGAGCGGACGGATTTCCGCCGGCGCGGTCGCCGGATCGACCCACACCGACGCCTGCGCGCCGGGCATGTCGGCCGGCAGCGCCAACGCCGGCAGCAGCGCGACGAAAAACCCGCATTTGCGCAAGACCCGAGGTCCCATCGCCGGCAGTCCCTCTCCTACCGCCACAATACGCACAGCATAGCGGCGCCGACCCGATTTCGCACCATCCGCCGCGAAGCGGATGGTGCGGGCAGCTCACGCGTGATGGCGACTACTGGATGCCGCGCTGGCGCAGCGACTGCGGCGAGAACATGTCCGGCGTGGTCTGGAACGAGAAATCGTACATCTCGTCCTGGTTGTCCAGGCCCTGCGCCAGATAGCGGCCCGACTTCAGGTCGTAGTGGATTTCCAGCGTCGACCAGAACACCGGCACTTCGTAGTAGTTGACCGACGGGGCCTCGGAGTAGCGCCACAGCTTGTTCTGCTCGTCGTAGTGGTCGATCTCGAGGATCTGCCAGCTGTCCTCGTCCAGGTAGAACGTACGGCGCGGATTGATGTGGCGTGCACCGGGCTTGAGCGTCGCTTCGACGACCCAGATGCGATGCAGTTCGTAGCGCAGCAGGTCGGGATTGACGAAGCTCGGCTTGATCAGGTCGTCGACCTTGGTCTTGTCGCTGTGCGCCGTGTAGGAATTGTACGGCACATACATTTCGCGCTTGCCGACCAGCTTCCAGTTGAAGCGGTCGAGCGCGCCGTTGAACATGTCGGTCATGTCGTTCGTGCGCAGGCCGTCCGAGGCGGTGCCGGGATTGTCGTAGGCCACGTTCGGCGCGCGCCGTACGCGGCGCTGGCCCGGGTTGTACACCCATGCCTGGCGCGGTTCCTTCTTCGAATCGAGCGTTTCGTGCACCAACAGCACCTGTCCGGCCAAGCGCGGCGGCGACACGACGTCTTCGAAAAAGTACAAAAGTATATTATTGATGTCCTTGAGCGTGTTGCCGGGCTTGTAGTACAGGCCCAGGCCCTCCTCGCGGAAGCGCTCGAGCACGTACTGGCCGCCGGCGGTCGGCGTCACCTGGTTGTTCCAGCGCGCAAACGACACGCCCTTGTACTTGAGCTTGTGATTCCAGATCGCCTCCATGCCGGCCTTCGACGCATCGGCATCGAGGATCGGGAACGGAAAACCTTCGGCAACGTTGTCCACGCCCTCGCCGTCGTCGACCAGCTCGCCGGTCGCCGCGTTCTTGATCGTCATGTCGTAGGTGCGCTGCGGAAACGAGGCACTGCGCCGGGTCGGGTAGACGACCATCTTCCAGGCCGGATACTTCTCGAACATCGCGACCTGCCCGGCCGACAGCTTGTCGCCCTGCTCCTTGTAGTTCTTCGCCGTGATCTCGAACAACGGCTTGTCGCCGGCAAACGGATCGGGATGGTGCATGCCGACCTTGTAGCCGGAAGGCGGCGTCGTGATGCCGCCCTTCCACTCGGGAATCGTGCCGTCCTTGTTGCCGGCGCGTTCGGCGCCTACCGGTGTCAGCGCCGTGCCGGTCATGCCGAGCTTGGCCACATCGGCTGCGCTGCCCTTGGCTTGCGCACCTCCACAAAACACGGCGCCTGCGATCAGCAGCGCAAGCACGGTTCGATTATGACGAGCCATTACACCCTCCCGTTGGACGATATGCCGTCGCGCGATGCCGCTGCTGCGACTCTTGCTCAAAATTTCGGCGTCAATCTTCAGAACGAATACTTCACCACGAACGCGACGAAGTCGCGATCGTTGATCAGGTTGAGGTCGCCGGCGCCGAAGTAGTTCGTATAGCTCAGGTCGAGCGTCCACTTGTTGAGGTAATTGGCCTCGGCACCGACCGTGATCTGCTTGCGGCCCTCGATGAACGCACCACCGGGACCCGGCGAGATGCCGTTGACGTCGTGGTAGAACGCGATGCGCGGCGACAGCGTGAAGGCCGTGCCCCAGACGCTGTTGTAGTCGGCGCGGGCCGCGATGCGGTAGCCCCACGAGAACGGCGTCGGGAAGCCCTTCACCTGCGTCTGCGGATTGGTCAGGATGCCCTGCAACGCGTCGGCTCCGCCACCGGTATCGGTGCCATCGCCGTTGTAACGCAGCTTGTCCTGCGATGGAATGTCGGCGTCGGTCGCGCCGACTTCACCGACCAGCGCGATCTGGTCGGCGTTGAACCAGTTGCCCGGTCCGAACACCTTGGTCGCGGTGAATTGCAGCTGCGTGACATGGTTGCGCGTATAACCCTGGATCGGCACGCCGGCCGGGAAGTCGCCCAGCTGGCTGTAGAAGCGATTGGCCGGCGCCGGAATCAGTTCGTTGAGCGGCGACAGGCCGGCATACAGCAACTCGACGTCGTCGATCTGCAGCGGCTGGTTCGGCCGATAGCTCAACTCGCCCTGCAACGCGATGCCGGTGGCCTCGAACGTCGTATTGAAACTGACGCCGAACAGATGGATGTTGCTCGGGTACTCGACGAAATAATTGGCGCTGGTCGGGCTCGTGTTCGTCACCGTGGTGCCGGCGCTGATCAGCGGCAGGCGGCTTGAATAGTTCAGGAAGAAGAAGCCGAACTCGGTATTGTTGAATCCTTCCGCCAGGTAGTGCGCCGCGATGCCCCACTGGCCGTATTCGCTCGGATAGCGATCCGGCGCGCGCTGCACAGTCTGGTTGCACGATTCGGACAGCAGTTCCGCCAGCGGGTTGGTGTGCGCAGCCAGGATGCTGGCGCCGCCGTAGGCCGGGTTGTCGCTCGGTGCGCCGCCGAAGCAGACGCTGTAGTACTTCTCCGGATTGTTGACCGGCTGCGGAATCAGGCCGAACGGCAGCGACGCGTAGGTTGCGCCGATCGTGGCGATGTCGTTGCTCGAGAAATACGTGCCGAGCGGATCCGGATTGGTCTGCGCGAACTCGAGCAGGTAGGTCGCCTCGACCGAGAAATTCTGCGTGAAGTTGTACGAGCCCCAGATCATGTTGACCGGCAGCAGCGCTTCCTTGAGTTCCGCGCCGGCCACGTGCAGCTGCGAGACGTCGACCGGGTTGATGCTGTTGATGCCGCCCTGGATGAACGTGCTCTCGCCCCAGCTGAGCACCTGGCGGCCGACGCGCACGGTACCCTGCTGGTCGTTGATCGAGAACTTGCCCCACAGGAACGCGTCGAGCATGCGGAAGCGATCACCGACCTGGTCCTGCGCCAGGCGGGTCAGCTTGTCGTTGTTGGCATTGGCGAAATCGTAGAAGTAGCTGGCGCGGAAGAAGCCGCCGAAATTGTCCTTGCTGAAAGACAGCTCGCTGGTCGCCTTGACGGCGTTCGAAAACGCGCTGCCGTTGCTGTAGTTCAGGTCGCCATCGTCGTGGTTGGCCGAAAACGCGCCCTTGGCGGCGCGCTGCTGCGCATTGGGCAGCAATCCGACCAGCGGATTGTAGTGCGCCTTGGCGATCAGGTCGGGATCCTGGTCGGCGACGCGGAAATCCACGCCGTACGACAGGGTCGTGTTGAGCGAGCCGTGCCAGCCGTCGTTGTCGCCGAAATCGAAAGCCGAGGCCTGGTTCGCCGCGCCGGCGGCGATGGCCGCAGCCAGCGCCAGCGCGAGCGGACGGACGACGATGCGTGCGTTGGTCTTCTTCTTGGTCTGCATGAGTCGTTCTCCCCAGGTCCGTTACTGCGTGCGAATCACGCTGGTGTTCACCACCTGCACCGCGTTGCCGCCGGTTGCCAGGAAGCTGACCGCCTCGGTCTGCATCTCCACGGTCGTCTGCGGCGAGGTCGTCGGATCCAGCAGCGAGCTGTGCACGCCGTTGGTGAAGCGCACGACACCGCGGATGCCGGTCGCCGATTGCGTCGTGCTCGTGATCGTGGACAGACCGAGCGCGGCGATCAGCGGGTTGCCGCCGGACAGCGGGAAGCCGGACACCGCGTTCGGGATTACCTGATCCGACAGCCACTTGCCGTTCGCGTCATAGCACTTCGCGCCGCAGGCGGCGATGCTGATGTCGCCGGGCACCGGTGCGTTGCCGCCGACGACTTCCTGGGCGAGGAGGTTCTTGTTCGCGGTTGCGCCGACGTAGTTGATCGGATCGGCCGAATCGGTGACTGTTTGCGCCGCCGTTACGAACTGGCCGAATGCCGGTGTTCCCGGCAACACACCGGCCTGCGCGAGACCGCCCAGGATGACCGGGCTGAACGTGGGCGATCCGATCAGCAGACCGACGGTTCCGCCACCCGGCACGTTCAACACCGCGTTCTGCACATAAGTGTTCGGCGTCTGCGCGACTCCCATGAACATCGTGCCGACCATGCTGCCGAGCGACTGGCCGACGTACGCGATACGTGCACCGTCGAAGGCGAGCGTCGCGCCATCGAGGCTCACGCTGGGCAGGGCGCTGCGCAGTTCGAGAAGGTCGGCCACCGCCTCGCGCAGGTTGTCGCGCGAAGTCAACAGGCTGTTCAGGTTGATGATGTAGGTGCCCGATGGATCGATCTTGCCGTCCGGGCCCGGGGCGCCGGTCGTGTTGTTTTCCAGATCCATGTCAAACGTGCGCTCGCCGGCGATCAGGCCGGCAGCCGGCGATCCGGCCAGCAGCTGGTTGCGATACAGCGGGCTGGTCGGATCGGTCAGGCCGTGCAGCGGCAGGTCCATCGCGACCACGGCGAAGCCGGCAGCGGCAAGCGCGCCGGCGATACCGAACATGTTGGTACGGTTGCCGGTGATGCCGTGCTGGAAGATCACGACCGGCCAGCCGGCGGCCGGCTTGGTGTGGCCGGAATTGGCGTTCGGCATCGTGAGCAGCACCGGCACGCTGATGGCGGTCGTGGCGACCGGAAACGGATTGGCAAACGTCACGTTGGTCGAGGTCGGGTCGAGTCCGACCGCGTTGAACGGCGGTACGTAGCCACCCGGCGCGGCATGCCAGAAACCGGTCAGCGCCGCGGTCGGATTCTGCGCCGACGGCACCGACAGGTAATAGGGCAGGTGCAGCGCACCGACATAGACGTTGGCCACCGGCGGCAACGCCGGATTGATCTGCGACAGGTTCAGTCCGGTCGGCGCGAATGCCGCGGCCGAATTCGGTGCAGCATCGATCAGGCTGTTGATCGCCTGCAGCTCGACCGTCGTCGACTGCGTCGTCGCAACCCACGACAGCACGATGCGGCCCGGATCGATGCCGACCGAATGCGCCGCGGCTTCCTGCGAATTGATCAGCTGGCGCAGCGGTTCGAGCGCGCAGGTGACCGATGCCGGCAGCAGCGAGATCGTCGACTTGCCGTTGACGCAAACCGGTGCGGTGCGCTTGGCGAGGAAATAGGTCTGGTCCGCCGTGACGTCATTGCCGGCGTTGTCGGTGATGCTCGGCACGCGCTGTGCCGGAGGCGTGCCGGTACCGCCGTCGCCGAGCAGCACCGCCATGTACGAGGTCAGCTGGCGCAGCGGCGCGGTCGGCACGATCGCGATCGTCTGGCCGCTCGAGTCGGTCGATGCGACGGCGACGACGAATTCCTGCGGCGACGCCAGTTCGCGCACGACCTTGGTCACGCCGCCGCCCGGGCCGGTCAGCTGCACCTCGAATACGCGCACGGTCTGGCCGCCGATCAGCGTGCTGGGCTTGACCGGGGACGAAAACGTGGTGCTCCACGGCGCGACGGTGCTGAAGCCGTCGAGCGCGTTCATCGCGACCGCCGGATCGCCGGTGTTGGCCGGGTTGGCGACCGGGATGTTCAGGGTCAGGTCGGTGGTGCCCTGAAGCAGCAGGTTGGTCGGAAACGGCACCACGGCATTGCTCGGATCGAAACGCGCGGTGATGACCGCCGTCACATAGCTGCCGTTGCTGTTGTAGATCGGCCCGGGATTGAGTGCGAGCGCCTCGCCGGCCGCCGTCGACAGCAGCGCGCACAACGCCAGATTGCGTATGAAACGGGTTTGCATGATGTGTTCCCCCGGGGAATCGGAATGCTTGGGTGCGGGCGCCATCATAGGGAGTTCAAACGGTTGTTTGCAACGAAAATCTGCAGGGAAAATCTCCCTTATTTTGCTGCTGCGTCGCAGCAGGAATTCGCGAGTCCGCCCGGCCGCTGGCCGTCCGCCGCTGCCGCATTCAAGGCAACACGTCGCCGGCGATGAACGCGCGCGGCGCATAGCCGAAGTCGCGCTGCGCCGCGCCGTTGTCGGCGATCAGCGGTTCGCCCAAGCGCTGCAATGCGGCGCTGCTGACCGGCGCGTTGCCGGCGCGCAATCGTTGCGCGATGCGCAGTGCCAGGCGCGGAACCGGCAGCGGCAGGACAACGCCCGGCAACGCGGCACGCAGGCGCCGCAGCAGGTCGTCGAAACGCAACCGTTCGCCGCCGCCGAGCGGATAGACCTTTCCCGCAGTCGCAGCGCAATCGACCACTGCCTCGACCGCGGCGGCCAGGTCGCCGGCGTGCACCGGCTGACGCAGCCCCGATGCGCCCGCAGGTATCGGCAGGATGTGCCAGCGGCGCGCGAAACGCGCGATCGGCGCGAGGCTGCGATCACGGCCGTCGCCATAAACCAGCGTCGGCCGCAGCACGGTCCAGGCGATGCCGCGCGCCTGCGCGACGCGGGCCACGCGTTGCTCGGCTGCGACCAGGCGTTCGGCGATTTCGCGTTCGGCCGCATCGGACGACGCGCGCTTGCTCTGCGCGCTCATCGAGCTCAAGCCGATCACGCGCCGCGCGCCGGCTGCCGGCTCACGCTCGAACCACATCGAGAACGCATCGAGCGGACCGAGGCTGACGATGACCTCGGCGCCGGACGGCACGGTCAGCGCCGGATCGTGCAGGTCGCCTTCGTACCAGGTCAGCTGCGGTGGCGCGTCCGTGCGCGGCGGCGCGCGGCTGACCGCACGCACGTGCGCGGCGCGCGCCAGCAGCCGCGGCAGCAGCAACCTGCCGACCGCACCGGTCGCGCCAAAAATGAGAAAAGTGGACAATGTCGATTCGTGCCGCGCCTTCGACCGGAAGCCTCAGGCGCTGGCCTCGGACTCGTGCAGGCGCCCGGGCAGTCCGCGAATGCGGTTGAGCAGCTGCGGCGGCAGCTGCTCCGCCGCGTGCGCCGGCGACGGCTCGGCCGGCGCCACGCGCCATGCGCCCTGCGGCTGCTGCTTGATGTGCCAGTAGCGTGCGAGCGCCGCGTCGACGAAGGGCCGGCACAGCGACGGATTGAACGGCCGCCGCAGCAGCCGGAAGATCTGCGCCTCGTTGACCAGTTCGATCACGCGGTCGAGGTCGTTGAACGGGTCGATGACGATGGTCGCCATGTGCGGGTGCGCCTGCTTGAGCGCCTTGAGCGCGGCGACCAGCTCGGCCCGCCCCTGGCCGAGCGAGCAGACCAGCGCACCGGTCTCGTGCTGCTCCATGAATTGCAGCGCGCGGTCGAGCGTGTTGGCGAAGTGCATCTTGTAGTGCGCCTGCAGCAGGTCGCGCAAGCGCTGCTGCGTCGCCGCATCGCTCTCGATCACGACCACCGCATTCAGGCGCCGCACGCGCTCGCCCTCGTCGGCGGAAAGCGGGCTGGAACTGATCGGCGGCGCCAGCCGCGCCGCGCGCATCGCCGCCAGCGCGGCGTCGCGCAGCGCGGCGTTGTCCCACGGCTGGTCGACGATGCGGAACACCTCGGACTCGTTGACCGCGTCGAGCAGCAGGCGTGCATCGGGTCGGTCGCACAGCAGCATGCGCAACGCGCGCGGATGCACCTCGCGGATCTGCGTGAGCAGCTCCACGCCCTGCGCGGGCGCCACGTGCTGGTCGCACAGCACGGCGTCGACGTCGCGTTCGAGCGCCAGCGGCGCGGCCACGCCGCCGTCGGCGCAGGCGATCACGTCGTGCTCGCGCCACAGCACGTCCAGCGCGCGCTGGATGCGCGCATCGGCGGTCACGGTGAGCACGCGCAACGGTCGCGAATCGACCGGCACCAGCGGCACATGATGAATTTCGTCAGCGAACATCGGCGCCTTCCGCCGGCGTGCTGCCGACCGGCAGCAGCACCGTGAATACCGAGCCCTGGCGCGGCGTCGTATGCACGCGGATCGAACCGCCCATGCCGGTGATGATCTTGTGCGCGATGGTCAGACCCAGGCCCGTGCCTTCCCCGGGCGGCCGCGTGCTGAAGAACGGGTCGAAGATCTTCGGCAGGATGTTGTCGGCCATGCCGACACCGGTATCCTCGAACGTCAGTTCGATCTGGTCGCCGACCACCTTGCCGGCGATCGAGATCCTGCCCTTGCCCTCGATCGCCAGAGCCGCGTTGGTGATCAGATTGAGAAACACCTGGTCCAGGTCGCCCGGCGCGCAGCGCACGCGCGGCAGCGCGCCGAGCTGCCGGACGATTTCGATGCGGTCGTTCAGGCGCGGCTGGGCCAGCGCCAGCGCCCGCGCGACGCGATCGCCGACGTCGACCAGCGCCTGCGCGTCGCCGTCGGAGCGGGCGAATTCCTTCAGACTCTGCACGCTGGCCGACAGCTCCGCGAGACTGTCGCCCGAATCGAGCAGCAACTGCTTTGCGTTGCGCGGCAGCGCGCTCGACTCGACGTTGGCGCGCGCCTCGAACAACTTGCGCCGCGCCTCCTCGACGTACTTGACGAGTTTGTCCAGGCTCGATTTGTCCGCGCTGAACAGCAGGTCGACCGGCTGCAGGCAATGCTGCACGGCCATGTCGTAGCGCTGCACCAGAGTGCGGTATTCATCCAGCAGTTCGACGATCATCGACAGGTTGTTCTGCGCCAGGCCGAGCGGCACGGTGGTATCGCGGGCGATGCCGACCACCATCTGGCCGAGCGCGGCAAGGCGGGTGACGTGAATGGTCTGCGCCTGCGCCGCCTGCAGGCGATCGAGCTCGCGCTGCGCCTCCTCGACCGCGAAATTCGCCGACAGCGTCTGCTTCTTCTGCCGCGCCAGCTCCATCCACAACTGCACCACGGCCGCCAGCGCTATGAGGAGCATGACTACGGTGATCCAGTCCATCGGCAAATCCTCGTGGAACGTCGCCAGGCAATCTGCGGATCGTCAGCACGTCTCCCCCGGGCGCGCGGCGCAAAGATAACCCATCCGCTGCCGGCTGTGTCGACGGGTCGCCGAATGCCGGGCAAAAACACCTTGCAGCGGCGGCCGGACGGCTGTTTCTGGGTTATCCTGATCCGCAAAGATCGCATCGGCGGAGGTCGGCAATGATCGCTCGCATCTGGCGCGGAATCACGCTCAGGGAAAAGGCGGAGGACTACCTTGCCTACCTGCACGAAACCGGCTTGCGCGACTACGCCAAGACGGCCGGCAACCGCGGCGTGACGATCCTGCGCCGCAACCAGGGCGAACATTGCGAGATCATGCTGATCTCGATGTGGGAATCAATGGATGCCGTGCGCGCGTTCGCCGGCGAAAATCCCGACCGCTCGGTCTACTATCCCGAGGACGAACATTTCCTGCTGCAGATGGAGCCGCTGGTGCGGCACTACGACGTCGCCGAGCAGGTCGCCGCCGGCGCCGAAGCAACGGCGCCGGCGGCCAGATCCGGCAAGAAGAAATCCTGACGCCGGCGCCTGGCTTGCGTGCGATCAGCCCGGCCGCCCGCGTGAGGCAAACCCGTCAGGCAGCCTTCTTCGCCTGCGATTCGGCGTTGAGCGCGAGCTTCACCGCGGCCCGTGCGCCGACCCGTTCCATGAACTTCGCCAGCGACGGCCACTGGTTCACGTCGATGTCGAAATGCCGCGCCCAGCGCGTGACCACGAACAGGTAGGCATCGGCAACGGTGAAATGCGCGCCGAGCAGATAGTCCTGCCGGTCGAGCGTCTTGGCGATGAACGCATAGCGCTGCTCGAGCTTGTCCTTGAAGATCGCCTTGGCCGCTGCCGGCATGGCCGGGCTGAACAGCGGACTGTAGCTCTTGTGCAGTTCGCTGGTGATGAAGTTGAGCCATTCCTGCAGCCGCGCCCGCTCGAGCGTGCCATTGGCCGGCGCGAGCTTCTTTTCAGGCTTCAGGTCGGCCAGATACTGGACGATGGCCGGCCCCTCGCTCAGCACCTCGCCATCGTCGAGTTCGAGCGCCGGCACATAGCCCTTGGGATTGATTCGCAGGAAGTCGCGTCCGTCGGCGGTCTTTTTGGTTTTCGTGTCGACGTTCACGGTCGTGAACGGCAGGCCGAGCTCGTTCAGCACGATGTGCGGCGACAGCGAGCAGGCTTCGGGCGAGAAGTAAAGTTTCATGCGATTCTCCTTGATGCTGCGGCGGATGGGATGGCCCATCGGTTCGATGGCCCATTGTGCATACGTGGTCGCAACCTCAAGTGAATCAACGTTCGGATCGTACCCGGCGGCGGGACGCACTGTTCCATGAACGTTCCGGAACCGCCGACGCATTGCTCGTTGCAGAGCCGCTTGCGCTGTCGCCGACGAGGTCGCGATCAACGGGCATCTTGCGGTGCAGGCAGTGCCGACAAGTCGCACGAGCTGGCCGGCGACGGCGGCATGCCGACTGAACACGCGAATGTCTCGCCATCGATGGTTACCGCCGGATGGTGGCAAAGGTGCCAGCAGCCGCCGAGCGCGCGTTTTCCGCCACCGCCCAGCACACAACCGAGTATGCAGTGGTCCTCGCGATTGCATTGCTGCGGAATGCGCTGCACGTAGCAGGCTGCGCGCTCGCTCAATTGCACACCCGGTTTCGGATCCCGCCGGGAACAATCCTGCAATGCCGCGCATGCCGCGGCGACCGCGCTGCATTGCGCCGGCTTCATGCAATCGGCGGAAAAGGCCGGGCGGCTGCGCGACAACGCCGCGGCCAGCAGTGCCGCAACCATCGCGGCCTTCGCCAACTGTGGGCGAGGGCGCATCGCCGGCTATTTTTTCTTCGGAATGTACAGGTCGGTAATTGTACCTTCGTATACTTCCGCGGCCATGCCGACCGACTCGGACAAGGTCGGGTGCGGATGCACGGTCAGGCCGATGTCGGCCGCCTCGCAGCCCATCTCGATCGCGAGCGCGACTTCGGAAATCAGGTCGCCGGCGTTCGGACCGACGATGCCGGCGCCGATGACGCGATGCGTTGCTTCGTCGAAGATCAGCTTGGTGAAGCCTTCGGTGCGGCCGATGCCGATCGCGCGGCCGGATGCGGCGTACGGGAACTTGCCGACGCCGTACCGGATGCCGTCCTTTTTCGCCTCGCCCTCGGTCACGCCGACCCAGGCGACTTCCGGATCGGTATAGGCCACGCTCGGGATCACGCGCGCGACGAACTCGCTCTTTTCGCCGGCGCAGACTTCGGCCGCGACCTTGCCCTCGTGCGTCGCCTTGTGCGCCAGCATCGGATTGCCGACGATGTCGCCGATCGCGAAGATGTGCGGCACGTTCGTGCGCATCTGCTTGTCGACCGGAATGAAGCCGCGCTCGGTCACCGCGACGCCGGCCTTGTCGGCGTCGATCTTCCTGCCGTTCGGCGTGCGGCCGACCGCGACGAGCACGCGGTCATAGAGTTGCGGCTCGGGCGCCTTGTCGCCCTCGAATGTCGCCTTCATGCCGGCCTTCGTCGCCTCGATCTTCGCGACCTTCACTTTCAGGTGGATGCCGGCGTAGCGCTTGGTCAGGCGCTGGGCGAGCGGCCGCACGAGATCCGGATCGGCGCCCGGCATCAGCTGGTCGAGCAGTTCGACGACCGTGACTTGGCTGCCGAGCGCGTCGTAGACGCAGGCCATCTCCAGGCCGATGATGCCGCCGCCGACGACCAGCAGTCTTTTCGGCACGTCCTTGAGCAGCAGCGCGTCGGTCGAATCCATCATGCGCGGGTCGTCCCACGGGAAACCCGGCAGCTTCACCGCCTGCGAGCCGGCCGCGATGATGCACTTCTCGAAGCGCACCAGTTTTTTTCCGCCGTTGCCTTCGACCTCGATCTCGTTCGCCGATACGAACTTGCCGGTGCCCTGCACGATCGCGACCTTGCGCTGCTTGCTCATGCCGGCCAGGCCGCCGGTCAGCTGCGCGACGACCTTGTCCTTGAAGGCGCCGAGCTTGCCGATGTCGATTTTCGGTTCGCCGAACGCGATGCCGATATCGGCCGAGTGCGCCGCCTCGTCGATCAGCCGGGCGGCGTGCAGCAGCGCCTTCGACGGGATGCAGCCGACGTTGAGGCAGACGCCGCCGAGCGTGGCGTAGCGCTCGATCAGCACGGTGTTCTGGCCCAGATCCGCCGCGCGGAACGCGGCCGTGTAGCCGCCGGGGCCCGAGCCGAGCACGACGACCTGGCATTCGACGTCGGCCTTGCGCCCGGTGCCCGCGGCGGCTTGCGGCGCGCTTGCTTGGCTTCCCCCGCCTGCGGGGGAAGCTGCCCGAAGGGCTGGAGGGGGCGACGCCGAAGGTGCGACCGCATCGGCAGATTTGCCGCCATCCGCCGGCTCCCGCTCCCCAGGCGAAGGAGACGTCTGCGCTGGCGAGGCTGCCGCACCGGCCGCCTCGATTACGGCAACCACGGTTCCTTCCGAAATCTCGTCGCCCAGCTTGACCCTGACCTCCTTGACCACGCCATCGACCGTCGACGGCACTTCCATCGTTGCCTTGTCCGATTCGAGCGTGACCAGGCCCTGGTCCTTGGCGACCGTATCACCGGCCTTCACCAGCACCTCGATGACCGGCACGTTCGTGTAGTTGCCGATGTCCGGGACCTTGACTTCAGTTGTTGCCACGTCTTGACTCCTGCCGATTGCGGGCGTGCCTTGGCGCCGGATTATCTCGAGCTCCGTGGTTCCTACAGCAAGCTGCGCCGCATGTCGGCCAGCAAGGTCGCCAGATAGGCGGTGAAGCGCGCGGCCGACGCACCGTCGATGACGCGGTGGTCGTAGCTCAGCGACAACGGCAGGATCAGGCGCGGCGCGAACGCCTTGCCGTCCCAGACCGGCTTCATCGCCGACTTCGACACGCCCAGGATCGCCACTTCCGGCGCGTTGACGATCGGCGTGAACGCCGTGCCGCCGATGCCGCCGAGCGACGAGATCGAAAAGCAGCCGCCGGACATGTCGGCCGGCCCGAGCTTGCCCTCGCGCGCCCGCGCCGCCAGTGCGCCGGTCTCCTGGGTGATCGCGACGATGCCCTTCTTGTCGGCATCCTTGAGCACCGGCACAACCAGCCCGTTCGGCGTGTCGGCCGCAAAGCCGATATGGAAGTATTTCTTCAGTATCAGGTTCTCGCCGCTCGCATCGAGCGATGCATTGAAATCCGGGTATTTCTTCAAGGCGGCGACGACCGCCTTGATGATGAAGCCGAGCATCGTGAACTTGATGCCCGCCTTCTCGTTCTCCTTGTTCAGCGCGACGCGCAGCGCTTCGAGCTCGGTCACGTCGGCATCGTCGTGCTGCGTGACGTGCGGGATCATGACCCAGTTGCGCGCCAGGTTCGCGCCGGAGATCTTCTTGATCTTCGACAGCGGCCTGGTTTCCACTTCGCCAAATTTGGAAAAATCCACTTGTGGCCAAGGCAGCAGATTGAGCCCGGTGCTGCCGCCGGCTGCCGCGCGCGGTGCGGCGCCCGTGGCCAGGGCCTGCTTGACGAAGTTCTGCACGTCGTCCTTGATGATGCGGTTCTTGCGGCCGCTGCCGCTGACCTTGCCGAGGTCCACGCCGAGCTCGCGTGCGAACAGGCGGATCGCAGGGCTGGCGTACGGCACCTTGTCCGGCATCACCGTTTCGGCACCGAAGTTCACCGGCGGCGAACGCGGCGCATCGGGCTGGCTTCGCCCGCTTGCGGAGGAAGCTGCAACGGCTGTAGGGGGCGCCGCAGCGGTCTCGGCGGGCGCCTTCGGCGCCTTTCCCTCTCCCTGACCCTCTCCCACCGGGGGATTCGGAGAAGAAGCCGGCGCCTCGGTCCTGTTCGGTGCATTGGCGTTCGCGGGGGCGGCAGCGCCTTCGCCTTCCGCCTCGATCAGCGCAACAACGGTGCCTTCCGATACTTCGTCGTTGAGCTTGACCCTGACCTCCTTGACCACGCCGGCCATGCTCGACGGCACTTCCATCGTCGCCTTGTCGGATTCCAGCGTGACCAGGCCCTGATCTTTCGCTACTGTGTCACCGGCCTTGACCAGAACCTCGATCACCGGGACATTGGTGTAGTTGCCGATGTCGGGGACTTTTACCTCACTGACCTGACCCATGGTGTCCTCGTGTCCGTTGCGCTTGCCGCGGCGCGTGTGGCGAACGGCGAGGATAACGCATGGCCATGGGCCGGGGCGATCGGGTTTCGTCGGGGCCAACCGGCAGCGCGCGGGTGCGCGCCGACGCAACGGCGTCCGAACGCGCATGACTTTCGGCCCATTCGGCGGGTCTGCGTGCTGGTGTTATATATAGGTATTACACCTTCAGACTTTCGACAAGGAGTTCCCGTTCGATGCTCACGATCCGCGAATTGTCCAAGACCTACGCCAACGGCGTGCGGGCCCTCACGAATGTGTCGCTCGACATCCCGAACGGCATGTTCGGCCTGCTCGGGCCCAACGGCGCCGGCAAGTCCACGCTGATGCGCACGATCGCGACGCTGCAGGATGCCGACAGCGGCAGCATCCATCTCAACGATCTGGACGTGCTCGCCGACAAGCCGGCGGCGCGGCGCCTGCTCGGCTACCTGCCGCAGGAGTTCGGCGTCTATCCGAAAGTCAGCGCCGAGGCGATGCTCGATCATTTCGCCGTGCTCAAGGGCGTCGTCGCGCGCGGCGAACGCAAGGCGCTGGTCGAGGCATTGCTCAAGCAGGTCAACCTGTGGGACGTGCGCAAGCGCAAGCTCGGCACGTTTTCCGGCGGCATGCGCCAGCGCTTCGGCATCGCGCAGGCGCTGATCGGCAACCCGAAGCTGATCATCGTCGATGAGCCGACCGCAGGCCTCGATCCGGAGGAACGCAACCGTTTCCTCAACCTGCTCGCCGAAATCGGCGAGAACGTCGTCGTGATCCTGTCGACGCACATCGTCGAGGACGTCACCGACCTGTGCCCGCGCATGGCGATCATCGCGCAGGGCCAGGTGCGCCTGACCGGTCAGCCGTCCGAGGCGATCCGCGCGCTCGACGGCCGCGTCTGGCGCAAGACCATCGCCAACGCCGCGATCGAGGACTACCGCCAGCGCATGACCGTGCTGTCGACGCGCCTGGCCGGCGGCAAGACGGTCCTGCACGTGCTCGCCGACGCCATTCCAGAGGGCGGCTTCGAGGCGGTGACGCCGGATCTGGAAGACGTCTATTTCGGCCAGCTACGGATGCACGCCGCCGCGCGCGCGGCCTGACGACGATGACGATGTTCTCCGAAATCTTCCGCTTCGAACTGCGCCAGCAGCTCAGGAGCCCGCTGTTCTGGATGATCGCATTCGCGTTCGGCGCGCTTGCGTTCGCCGCGGCCGGCTCCGATCACATCCGCCTCGGCGGCGGCATCGGCAACACGCATCGCAACGCACCGTTCGTGGTGGTGCAGATGCTGACGATCTTCACGATCCTGGGCATGTTCCTGGTCACGGTTTTCGTGGCCGGTGCCGCGCTGCGCGACTACGATGCCGGCACGGCGGAGCTGTTCTTCGCCACGCCGCTGTCACGCGGCGCCTATCTCGGTGGACGCTTTGCAGCCGGCTACGTTGCCGCGGTCGGCGTGCTCGTCGTCGTCGCACTCGGCCTGCTGACCGGCGTGCTGATGCCGTGGGTCGATCCGGCCCGGCTCGGGCCAACCTCGCCCGGCACCTATCTTTACGGCTTCGGCGTGGCCGTGCTGCCCGACATGTTCTTCCTGTCGGCACTGATGTTCCTGCTCGCGACACTGACGCGTTCGATGCTCGGCACCTACATCGGCGTGATCGCGTTCTTCGTGCTCTGGCAGATCGCCGCCGTCGCGACCGACAGCCCGGATCACCTGACACTCGGCGCGATCATCGATCCGTTCGGTCTCGGCGCATTCGACGCCGCCACGCGCTACTGGTCGGCCGAGGACCGCAATACGCGCCTGCCCGACGTGGTGGGCCTGCTGCTGCTCAACCGCGCCCTGTGGCTGGCGATCGGCATGGCGCTCGTGCTGGCGACGATCGCCTGGTTCCGGCCGGAGCGCGAGGGCCTGCGTCTGTGGCGCCGCAAACCGAAGGCGATCGCGGCGGCAGCCGGCGAGCCCGCGCATCACACCATGGCGCTTCCGGCGGTGACGCTGCACGGCGGCACGGCCGCGCGCTTCAGCCAGTACTTCAAGCTGGCGGCGTTCGACATGCGCGGCGTGCTGTTCGGCGTCGCGTTCCTGGTCATGCTCGCGTTCGGGCTGCTCAACCTCGGCGGCAGCCTCGCACTCGGCGCGGAACTGTTCGGCACGAAAATCTACCCGGTCACGCACCAGATGACCGAGCAGATGGACGGCAGCTACAACTTCCTGCTGATCATCATCATCGCGTTCTATGCCGGCGAACTGGTCTGGCGCGAGCGCAGCGCGCACATCAGCGAAGTGACCGATGCGTTCTCGCTGCCGGATTTCATCCCGCTGCTGTCGAAGCTGACCGCGATGATCGCGGTCATCGTCGTGTTCCTCGCCGCCGGCGCACTCGAATGCATCGGCTACCAGCTGATCCGCGGCTACACCCATTTCGAGCCGGCCCTGTACCTGTCGTACATCGCGCTGAACACGCTGCGCTTCGCGCTGGTCGGCGCGCTCGCGCTGTTCCTGCAGGTGATCGCCAACAACAAGTTCCTCGGCTATCTGCTGATCGTGGTCTATTTCGTCAGCCGCATCGCGCTGACGCAGCTGCATTTCGATCACAACCTGTACAACTTCGGCAGCGCGCCGGGGTTGCCGTACTCGGACATGAACGGCTACGGTCATTTCCTCGCCGGCCACCTGTGGTTCCGCGCCTATTGGGCGAGCCTCGCGGTCGCGCTGCTGGTCGCCGCCGCGCTGTTCTGGGTGCGCGGCACGGCGCAGGGCTGGAAGGAACGCTCGCGTATCGCGCGCCAGCGTTTCGGCACGACGCCGCGCGCCCTGCTCGCCGCGTCGCTGCTTGCGTTCGCCGGCCTCGGCGGCTGGATCTACTACAACACGAACGTGATCAACCGCTACGTGCCCGGCGACACCGCCAAACGGCAGCAGGCCGACTACGAGAAGCTCTATCGCCGATACCTCGACCTGCCGCAGCCCAAGATCACCGACGTCAAGGTCGACCTCGACCTGTATCCGCACGATCGCCGCGTCGACGTGCGCGGGCACTACGTGCTGGCGAACAAGACCGACAAGGCGATCAGCGACCTGCACATGCGCCTGCCTTACCAGATGAAGGCGATCGCGCTCGACTTCGCGCCGCACGAGGTGGTCAGCGACGATCGCGTGCACGGCTACACGATCTTCAGGCTCAAGACGCCGCTGGCGCCCGGCGCAACGATGAACTTCGACTACACGCTGCAGGGATGGAGCCGCGGCTTCCGCAACACCCCGGACGATTACCACATCGTCGACAACGGCACGCTGCTCGACAGCCGCATGCTGCCGCACTTCGGCTACGACGAGGGCGGCCAGCTGGAAGACCGCAACGACCGGCGCGAGTACGGCCTGCCGCCGGCGCCGCGCATGCCGAAGATCGACGACGAGGCAGCGCGCCAGTTCAACCTGCTCGGCCGCGACGCCGACTGGGTCACGTTCGAGACGACCATATCGACCGTGCCGGACCAGATCGCGCTCGCGCCGGGTTACCTTGACAAGGAATGGACCGAAACAAATGCATCGGGCCAGGCGCGGCGCTACTTCCACTACAAGATGGACACGCCGATCCTCGATTTCTTCTCGTTCCAGTCGGCGAAGTACGCGGTGAAGAAGGACACGCTCGACGGCATCTCGCTTGAGATCTACTACCATCCGGAGCACGCCTACAACGTCGACCGCATCATGGACGCGATGAAGAAATCGCTGGCCTATTACGGCACCGCGTTCGCGCCGTTCCAGTTCCGCCAGATGCGCATCCTCGAGTTCCCCGGCTACGAGCGCTTCGCGCAGAGTTTCGCCAACACGGTGCCGTTTTCCGAGTCGATCGGCTTCACCGCCGACCTGCGTGATCCGGAGTCGATCGATTATGCGTTCTACGTGACCGCGCACGAAGTCGGCCACCAGTGGTGGGCGCACCAGGTGATCGGCGCGTTCCTGCAGGGCGTGACGATGCTGGACGAGACCTTCGCGCAATATTCGGCGCTGATGGTGCAGGAGAAGGAATACGGTCCGGCCAAGATGCGCAAGTTCCTCAAGTACGAACTCGACCGCTACCTGCGCGGCCGCAGCGGCGAGGTGGTCGAGGAGATGCCGCTCGCGCTGAACGAGAACCAGCAGTACATCCACTACCGCAAGGGCTCGGTCGTCATGTACGCGCTGAAGGATTACCTCGGCCAGGCGCTGGTCGACAAGACGCTGGCGCGTTTCGACCACGACAAGGCGTTCCAGCAGCCGCCGTACACGACCTCGCGCGAGTTCCTCGATTACCTGAAGCAGGACGCCGGCCCGCAGTGGTCGTCGCTGATCACCGACCTGTTCGAGAAGATCACGATTTTCGACGACCGCGTGACCGCGGTGACGGCGAAGAAGCGCGCCGACGGCAAGTACGACGTCACGCTGTCGCTGCACACTGGCAAGATCTACGCCGACGGCGTCGGCAAGGAGACCAGGGCGACGTTCGACATTCCGGTCGACATCGGCGTATTCGCAAAATCGGCGGACGGCCGCGAGCAGAACGAGAAAGTGCTGTACCTGGAAAAGCGCGCGATCGCCGACGGCGACAGCAGCATCACCGTCACGGTCGACGGCGAGCCGTACGAGGCCGGCATCGATCCGTTCAACAAGCTGGTCGACCGCGTGTCGGACGACAACCGCATGCGCGCGACGCTGCAGTAGCCACTCGCTGGCGCCGAAACCGTCTTCGCGTCGACACGCGGGGCGGCCGCAAACGATCCTCGACGCGCTGTGGGATCGTGGCGAACGCCTCGCGTTTTTTTCGCCGCGTTGCCGCCGGTCCGGTCCGCATCCCGCCTCACCTTCGGTCTGCGCATGCGACGCGAGGACTCACGCCATCCCTGGCGTTCGCCGTTCGGCCCGGCTTCGCTGTTCGCGCGCCGCTCCCGCCCCGCGCAGCCAGGGGGTAAACGCGCGGGATAGTCCTCGCAAGCAGCCATCCATGCGAGCGATTCCCGTTCGGCATCCTGCCTGGTTCACGCATGCGATGCCATTGCTCGCGCCATCCATGGCGCTCGCCCTTCGGGCCGGCTCCGCCGTGCGCGCGCCGCTCCCGGCGCGCACAGTCAAGGCATCGCATCAGCGCGTGAACCTCAACCGCCGCGTTCCTTCTCGTTGTGCTTCTTGTCGTAGATGCGCCGGCTCTGGTGGTTTTCACGGCCCTGGATATGCGCCTGCTCCTTCGCGCCGACGTGACCGTTGGCCGCGGCATTGGCTTCATTGCGATTGATCCGCGCCTGGCCGCCCTCGAGGTGGCCGGCCTCCCTGTTGGTCAGGCGCCCGGAATTGACGCCGTTGGCGATGCGCTGTTGCTGGTTGGCGTTGCGCTGCACGTCGGCCTGCAGGCGCCGCGACGAGGCCGAGTTCGGATTGCCGGTCGCGCCGTTGTGCTTGTCGCGATAGATGTCGTTGCTGACATGGTTCTGCTCGCGGTTGATCTGCGCCTTCTCCTGCGGCGTCAGCGCGCCGCCGCTCTTCAGATCGTGCGCCTCCTGCCGGTCGATGTGCTGCTCCTGGCGCTCGAGCGTGCCGGCCTCCTTGGTCGACAACTGGCCGGACTGAAGACCTTGCTCGATGCGATCCTGCTGGTTCGCGTCGCGTTGCGTTTCGACAGCCGCGCCTTGCTGTGCCTGAGCGGCGGCCGAAAACGCCAACGTGAGTGCCAATGCGATCAGACTGCGCTTCATGGATGTCTCTCCCTGGGATTGTTGACTTGCGATCTGCAAGCAACGCAGTGCGCCGGCGCGCGTTGACGACGCCGACAAATGCCGGATGACCGGCAGGCGCGATCCGGACTACGCCGGCCGATTCGGACGCTAGCGGGGCGCCTCGTCGACCGCGGCGGCCAGTTTCGGCAGCGCATTCGCGGTCGCGTTGTCCTGGTTCTCCTTCAGCCAGGTCATCGCGCGATGCACGCGCGCGTAGCCGCTGGGATGATCGTAGAACACGATCTCCTCGAGCGCGCCGGGATGGATCTTGCGATAGGTCGACAGGCGCATCGCCGCCATGGCGAAGCCGTTCGGCTCGCGCGCCGCGTTGAGTCCGAATGCGTCGGCCTCGGCTTCCATCTGGCGCACGATCGAATTGGTCAGCGGCGTGGCGAGGAAGAAAAACACGGACAGGATCGCGCCGGCCAGCGGCAATGCCGCCGGATCGTCGCGGCCTTCCAGGCCCAGCTCGTAACCCCAGCGCCGCAGCGCGCGATCGAGCACCCGGTGCGTGAACCAGAAGCCGAACACGAGCACCAGCGTGACGTAGATCGTGCCGCGCAGACCGTGGTTCAACACGTAGTGGCCCATTTCGTGGCCGAGCACGGCCTTGATCTCCGGCTCCGAGGTCTTGTCGAGCAGGTTGTCGTTCAACGACACGCGCGTGGTGCCGGCGAAACCCGACACGTTGGCGCTGATGCGCGTGGTCTGGCGCGATGCATCGAACTCGACCACGTGGTCGGTCGGAATCTGGTTCGCACGCGCCAGCGACAGCACTGCTTCGCGCACGTTGCCCTCGCGCAGCGGCTTGTAGTCGTTGAACAGCGGCGCGACATAGACCGGCGCAAGCATCATCGCGAACAGGGAAAACACGAAACCGATGCCGCTGGCCCAGATCCACCAGCGTTCGCCGGTGCGGCGTACCGCGGCGTACACCACCACGAGCACGAGCGGCAGCACGATCGCGCTGACCATCAGCGACTTCAGCGCGTCGCCGAACCAGCCGGGGAAGTCCTGCGTCGCCAGTCCGTACTGGTGTTCGCGCAGGTAGTCGGTGTAGATCGACGCCGGCAGGTTCAGCACGAAGCTCACGAGCACGAACAGCAGCACGTAAAGCCATGTGTACAGCCATGGCCGCGGGCTGAGGCTGCGTGCGAGGTTGCGCATGCGCGTCGAGATGCCGCCCCGCAACAGCAGCACCGCCAGCGCCAGCCCGTACAGCAGGCCCCACAGCTGCAGCCAGTAGCCGCCTTCGAAATATGCGTCGGATTGCGCGCGCTGCGCGGGCGACAATAGATCGAGATAGGCCTCGGTTGCGCCGTCGACGTTGAAATTCGGACCGGGTTTTGCCGCATCGGGAACCTGCAGGCCGGGCGGCAGATCGCGCGCGGTCGGTGACGTCGGCGGCGCGGCCGCGTGTCCCGCGACGCACAGACAGACGAACAGCATCGCCAGCATGGCCAGAAATTTCATGGTCCGCTCCCCGCGTGCACCCAAAACCCGATGCGCAACATCGCCGCAGCGGACCGATCCGTCAAGTAGCGGGAGTCACCCGGAAAATCGCGTCCTGCTCTTACAGATTTATCTGCAAGGCAAGGTAGGTCAGCAGCGCGGCCTTCTGGTCGAGGCCGTTGTGCAGGTCGGTGCCGGCCGAGGCGAGCAGCTTGAAGCGCTCCGACAACTCCCAGCGCGCGCCGAAATTCGCGGTCAATTCGTTGCGGCCGGAATGCACGTCTTTTTCCTCGTGCAGTTCACCGAGCAGCTCGAATCCCTTGACGATCTCGCGCCCGACCACCACGCCGCCGACCCAGGTGTCGCCCAGTTCGCGTGTCCGGAACCAGCGGCCGATTTCGACGTTGACGCCGAATTCCCCGAGCTTGTGCTGGAACTCGAGCGGCAGCAGGTAGCTCACGCCGCTGTCCGCGACCGGCGAACCGGAAACCGGGAAGCGCGACTGCAGCTGCGGATAGGTCGACATCTGCCAGCCGTCGTCGCCGCCGTCGAAGTAGCGCCACTTGACGCCGGCCAGGCTGTTGCCGGCGCCGGACCGGTCCGGCGCGCCGTCGATCCGCTGCAGCTCCCACGGCATCTCGAACTTCAGCTGCACGCGTTCGCCGAGGCCATAGTTGATGTCGAGCAGCGGCAGCAGATAGGTCGTCGTGTCGCCGCCGCGTTCGGACAGCGTTGCGATGTTGATTTCCCAGTGGCCGTCGCCCGGCGTGCCGGGATCGTCGGTAATCATCGGCGGGCCGGCATCGGCCCACGCCGGTGACGCGATCAACGTTGCCGCCAGCACGAGCCCCCGGGCGGCACAGGTGACCGCCGCCGCGTGCTTGCAGCGCTGCTGATTTGGCTCCACATCCGACCCCATCGGCTTTTTGCGAAGCGGCATCGTTGCGGAAGGCAGATGAATTCCGGATGACTTGCGGCGCATCAGCTTGGGCGACCGACCCAGCGCAGCAGTTCCTGCCAGCGCGCGAACTTCGCCGCGCGCGGCATCGACGCATTGGCCGGACTCGTCGACGGCAGGTCGAGCAGCGTTACCCGCTCGCGCAGCACGGGGTCCAGGCGCGGTTGCACGTGGCGGCGGAACGACTGCCACGCCCTGCTGCCGTTGAGCGCGATTGCACGAATACCGGCGTGCGTCCGCAGCAGGCCCGGGATGTCGTTCGCCACTTCGCTTTCGCGCACGATCGAACTGTCGAGGCTGCCGGGCCGTTCGCACTGCTGCAGCACATCCCAGATGCCGACGCCGCGCCGCTGCAGCCGCGCGATGCGCTCGGCGTACGCCAATTCGGGCCCGGCATCGAACAGCTCGCCCATGAACGGCCAGAACAGGTTGAAGCGGTGTCCGTAGGACTGGCGCAGTTCGAGCGAGCGCAGGCTCGGCACCGTGCCGAGGATCAGCAGCATGCAGTCCGGCGCCACTTGCGGCGGAAAGCTTTCAACCCGATTATGGCGCGATGACGACATTTTGCACAAGTATATAAAAGTATGTGTATACGATGTTGCAATGTTATGCAAACCTGAAAGGCGTACCGTAACACGACATTAACCGCACGCTAAGCGCGATTTCACCCGCCGCGAGTATGGTAGGCAGCGTTCGCCCGGCGACCCGGCCGGGCAGACACTCCCACCCCACAGGAGCACACGCATGAATCAAGACATCATCCAGGGCAAATGGACCCAGATCAAAGGGTCGCTCAAGACGAAATGGGGCAAGCTGACCGACGATGACCTGAGCCGGATGGACGGCAATCATCAATACCTGGTCGGCAAGCTGCAGGAACGCTACGGCTGGGACAAGGAGCAGGCCGAGCGCCAGATCCGCGAGTTCGAGCACGATCTGGGCAAGAAGAAAGCCGCGTAAGTCCCGGCGCGGTCGCAACGGCAACAACAGGTCGCGTGCACGGGCACGCGACTTGTTGTTTTTTGTGCGACAGGCAGCGAAGGTGCGGCTTCAGCCGCTCTTCTTGAGCGTGTCGAGGTCGGCCAGCACCTGCCCGGAATTGGCCTTCGGGTCGACATCCTTGTAGTGCCTGGCGACCTTGCCCTGCGGGTCGATCAGGAACGTTTCGCGGCGCGCGTAGGTGAAGGTCAGATGCGTGGCAAGCACGCCGTAAGACTTCGCGGTGGCCTGGGTGTTGTCCGACAGCAAGGGAAACGGCACGTGGTATTTCTCGGCAAATTGTTCGTGCGACTTGACGTCGTCGAGGCTGACGCCGAGCACCTCGGCGTTCTGCCGGTGCAGCTTGGCCACGTCGTCGCGGAACGTGCAGACTTCGGTCGTGCAGCCGGGCGTGTCGTCCTTCGGATAGAAGTACAGCACGACCCATTTGCCCTTGTACTGAGCCAGCGTGTGCCAGTCGCCCTTCTGGTCCTGCAGGCGGAAATCCGGCGCTGCCTGGCCATCCTGCGGCCCGGCCATCGCCTCGTCGGCACCGGCGGCGGCGAACGGAGTCGACATCAGCAACCCCAACAGAAGATATTTCAGTCGATGCATGAATCACCTCGATCGGCACATATTGACCCGCACGGGTTACGACGGCTGCGCGCCGTTCGACGACAAGCGCCGGCGACCGCGGGCGCAGACCAGACCGGAGCAAGGCCGGTTTCCTCACAACATGCGCCACGCCGTTGCCTTGCCCGCCCGGGCATGCGCGCATGACGCGGCGCTACGCCATGTCCGAGCGCATCGAGGACTATGTCCTCGCGCATGCGCCTGAAAGCGAAGCGGCGCGCCGGCTGCGTGCCGAAACGGCGAAGTTGCCGCAGGCCGGCATGCAGATCGGCGCCGACCAGGCCGCTTTCCTGGCGCTGCTGGTCCGCAGCACCGGCGCGAAGCGCTGCCTCGAGATCGGCACGTTCACCGGCTACAGCGCGCTGGCGATCGCCGCCGCGCTGCCAGCCGACGGGCGCCTGGTGTGCTGCGACATCAGCGAGGAATGGACCGCGATCGCACGCCGCCACTGGAGTTCGGCCGGCGTCTCCGGACGCATCGACCTGCGCATCGGCCCGGCCCTCGACACGCTGAAGAACCTGCTCGCGCGCGGCGAAGCCGGCCGCTACGACTTCGCCTTCATCGACGCCGACAAGACCGGCTACGACGGCTACTACGAAGCCTGCCTCAAGCTGCTGCGGCCGGGCGGACTGATCGCGCTGGACAACATGCTGTGGTCTGGTCGCGTCTGCGATCCCGATCATCACGATGCCGATACCGACGCGATCCGCGCACTGAACGCCAAGATCCGCGCCGACGGGCGCGTCGAAGCGACGCTGCTGACGATCGGCGATGGCGTGATGCTGGCGCGCAAACGCTGAAGCAGGCGACATCGGGCTGGACATCACGTCAAGGTCCGGCCGCGTTTGCGATCCCGATCATCACGATGCCGACACCGATGCGATCCGCACGCTGAATGCAAGAATCCATGCCGACAATCGAGTCGACGCGGTCCTGCTCACGATCGGCGACGGCGTGATGCTGGCGCGCAAACGCTGAAGCAGGCGACAT
>Ga0157369_10000679_pt1 | contig 43917 bp, 36 predicted proteins | sample C25metaG_FD_113461 | JGI IMG/M metagenome (GOLD analysis project Ga0157369, IMG submission 113461) | Corn rhizosphere microbial communities from Kellogg Biological Station, Michigan, USA - C2-5 metaG | ecosystem: Host-associated > Plants > Roots > Rhizosphere > Soil | place: USA: Michigan... | reverse complement strand
CGACATCCGTTCGGTGGTCGACGTCGATCGGCTGCGCGCGGACATCGCCGACCTCAGCGAACAGGCCGGTGCGCCGAACCTCTGGGACGACACGGAGCGCGCCCAGAAGGTGACCAGCGCGCTCAGCCACCGGCAGTCCGAGCTCGCGAAGATCGAGGGCATCGGCCGCCGGCTCGACGACCTCGAGGTGCTCGTGGAGCTCGCCAACGGTGAGGACGACCAGGAGTCGGCCGACGAGGCGGCGGCGGAGCTGCGGGGCATTCAGAAGGTGCTCGGTGAGCTTGAGGTGCAGACCCTGCTCGACGGCGAATACGACCCGCGTCCGGCCGTCGTCACAATCCGGGCCGGTGCGGGCGGCGTCGATGCCGCTGACTTCGCCGAGATGCTGATGCGCATGTACCTGCGCTGGGCGGAGAAGCACAAGTACCCGGCCACGGTCATGGACACGAGCTACGCCGAAGAGGCGGGGATCAAGAGCGCGACCTTCGAGATCGACGCGCCCTACGCCTTCGGGACCTTGAGCGTGGAGGCGGGCACGCACCGGCTGGTGCGCATGAGCCCGTTCGGTGCTGCGGGAAAGCGCCAGACGAGTTTCGCGGCGGTCGAGGTCATCCCGCTCATGGAGGAAACCGAGTCGATCGACGTGCCGGAGAACGACATCCGCGTCGACGTCTTCCGCTCGAGCGGACCGGGCGGCCAGTCGGTCAACACCACCGACTCCGCCGTTCGCATCACCCACCTGCCAACCGGCATCGTCGTGTCGATGCAGAACGAGAAGAGCCAGATCCAGAACCGCGCCGCCGCCATGCGGGTGCTGCAGAGCCGTTTGCTCCTCATGCAGAAGGAGCAGGAGGCGGCCGCGAAGAAGGAACTGGCGGGCACGATCACGGCGAGCTGGGGCGACCAGATGCGCAGCTACGTGCTCGCGCCGTACCAGATGGTCAAAGACCTGCGCACCGACTTCGAGGTGAACAACCCCAGCAACGTCTTCGACGGTGACATCGACGGATTCATCGCCGCGGGCATCCGTTGGCGCAAGCAGGGCCACGAGTAACGAAAACCGGCTGGGCAGGCATGTCGTTGTGAACAAACAGCGGATGCCTGCATAAGCTCGAGACGCCATGATCCGCTTTGATCACATCACCAAACAATATCCGGGTACCAGCAAGCCGGCATTGAACTCCGTCGACCTCGAGATCCTCCGCGGCGAATTCGTGTTCCTGGTCGGGGCCTCGGGCTCGGGAAAATCGAGTTGCCTTCGCCTGATGCTGAAGGAGGAGAAGCCCACCAGCGGGCGGATCCATGTGCTCGGGCAGGACCTGCGCTCGATTTCGAACCGCAAGGTGCCCTACTTCCGGCGCAACCTGGGGGTCGTGTTCCAGGACTTCCGGCTGCTGCCGAACAAGAGCGTCTACGACAACGTGGCCTTCAGCCTGCAGGTGATCGGCAAGTCTCGCGGCTTCATTCAAGAGGCTGTGCCCGACACGCTCACGATGGTCGGGCTGGCCGAGAAGGCCCAGCGTTTGCCGCACGAGCTCTCGGGTGGCGAACAGCAGCGCGTGGCGATCGCTCGTGCGATCGTGAATAAGCCGCAGATCCTCCTCGCCGATGAGCCCACCGGAAACCTGGACCCGACCACGAGCGCCGGGATCATGGCGTTGCTCGCGCGCATCAACGAGGGTGGCACGACAGTCGTCATGGCAACGCACGAGGCCGGCATCGTCGACCAGATGAAGCGGCGCGTGATCGAGCTCTCGGGCGGTCAGATCGTGCGCGACGAGCGTGAGGGCGGCTACAAGACCAGCGCCATCCCCGTGCAGGCAGCCGAGCCCGTGGTTGTTCCTCCGGCCGTGCCCGTGCGCGTTGCCGGACCGGAATCAGACCCCCAGCCCGAGCAACAGCCGCAGCCGGAGTCGGCGCAGTCGCAGGGGCAGTCACAGCGGGAGCCGCAGCCGGCGACCGTGCCGGTGGCAGCCGTTGCGCCCGCGACGCCAGTCCTGCCCCCGACCGCCGCAGTGGATCTGCCGGTCGCCTTCGGTCCCGGCGTCGCCCAGGCACCCGCCGGCACGCCGAGCACGGCGGCGCCCGCCGCGGCGGCAACTCCGGCGCCCGAGGCGTCGGCCGCTGGCGCCGCTGCCACGGCAGCGACTCCCACGGCGGCGATTCCCACGGCAGCGACTCCCACCGCAGCGACTCCGGTCTCGGCGGCGTCGGCGTCGTCGGCGGCTCCTGCGTCTCCAGACAGCAGGCCGGCCTCGCCACTGTCGGAAGCTCCTGCGCCGGCCACGCTTGCGTCGGCCACGCTTGCGTCGCCTGCTCTTGCGTCGCCCGCTTCTGCGTCGCCCGCTTCTGCGTCGGCCACTCCTGCGTCCGCCACTCCGGCGCCGGCCACTCCTGCGTCGCCCGCTCCAGGGTCGCCCAGTCCCACCCCGGCTGCTGCCGCATCGAATGCCCCTGCGGCGGCGTCCGCGCCCGGATCCTCGTCCGAGACGAATGTCGCAGCCGGGTCCGGTCCCGGCACCACGTCGCAGCCTGACACGCGCACCACACCGGTTGTGCCGCCCGCGCCCGTACCCTTCGCGACGGCGGAGCCGGGCTCGGCGCCGGTGACTCGGCCGGTTCCGGTTCGAGTCGACTCGTCCGTCGCCGAGGAAGCGCAGGAGCACGTGGCAGAACAACTGACTCTCGCTGAGAAGCTGGGGCTGCGCGCACCCGGCGAACGGCCCGACCTGTCCGGTGAGCAGAACGTGGGGCCGACACGATGAGGCTCGCACTCGTTCTTTCCGAGGCGGCGCAGGGCCTGCGCCGGAACGCCTCGATGGTGGTTTCGGTGGTGCTCGTCACCTTCATCTCGCTCACCTTCGTGGGTGCGGCGATCCTCATGCAGATGCAGATCGGCCAGATGAAGAACTTCTGGTACGAGAAAGCGCAGGTGGGCATCTACATGTGCACCGCGATCTCTCCCGGAGAGACCTGCACCGAGGGTGAGGCGAGCCAAGACCAGATCAATGCGGTCAAGAAGCGACTGGATTCGCCCACGCTCGCGCCGTTCATCGACAAGTACTACTTCGAGACGCATAAGCAGGCGTTCGAGAACTTCAAGAAGCAGTTCGCAGGGAACCCCGTGGCGGACTACGTCACCCCTGACCAGCTGAACCAGACATTCTGGGTGAACCTGAAGGACCCGTCCGAGTCGGACGTTCTCGTCGAAGCGCTGTCCGGCGTTCCCGGCGTCGAGAGCGTGGCCGACCAGCGGAAGTACCTCGACCAGATCTTCTCGGTGCTGAACGCCGCCAGTTACACGGCCATCGGCATTGCGGCGCTCATGCTGGTGGCGGCGGCTCTGCTGATTGCCACGACCATCCGTCTCTCCGCTTTCTCACGGCGCCGCGAACTCGGCATCATGCGGCTCGTGGGTGCTTCGAACCGGTTCATCCAGACGCCGTTCATTCTGGAGGGCGTCTTCGCGGCACTGCTCGGGTCGGTGCTGGCCGGGGGAGCGGTGGTCGCGATTGTGCACTGGTTTGTGCAGGGATACCTCGGCGCGCGTTTCACCGGGTTCGCCCTGGTGGGGCTCGATGATGCGCTCGTCGTGGTGCCGATCCTGCTGGCCGCCGGTGCAATCCTGGCCGCTTTCTCGGCGAACTTCGCGATCACCCGCTACCTCAAGGTGTGATGTAGCCGCGGTCGTGACGACGTCACATCGTCAGCCGGTCGATTGGAGATCCGCCCGTCGCTCTAGAACGGCGGAGGGAGCTCGGGCGGCTGCGGGGGACTCGTGCTTTCGGGCACTGTGCGTTCGCCCGACGGGTTCCCGGGTGAGCGTTCGCGCGACGGGTTCCCGGGTGAGCGTTCGCCCGACGCCTTCTCCGGTGACTGCGACGACGGCGTCTCGATATGACTGCCCCCTGGCGGCACCCCGGCCGGGTGCATCCGCACGGCGGGCTCGGTTCGATGAATGCGTCCGGTGGGTGTCGTCCATTCCAGCACACCGCCACCGAGCTGCCTGACCTTCCACGTGCTCAGGTGCTTCAGCCGGTGATGCTGCTCACAGAGCACGGCGAGGTTCACCGCGTCGGTGGGGCCGCCATGACCCCAGTCGACCGTGTGATCCACGTCGGCATGGGTAGCCGTGCGGCCGCAGCCGACGCCCCGGCAGATCTGATCCCGCAGTTGCAGCCAGCGCTTCAGGTCTTTCGGGACCTTGTACTTTGTTCTTCCCATCGAGAGCACCACACCGGTCTCGGGATGGGTGAGCAGGCGGATGAACGAGGGCGCGTTCGCCGCAAGACGACGGGCGGTCTCCGGATCGATCGGACCGTAGCCGTCGAGGGTGGCCGGTTCGTCGCTTCGTCCGAGGAGGGTGAGCACGGGCACGGTCACGAAGACGGTCGGCCGTACCCCCTTCGGCAGCTTCGGCGCGTCGTCCCCGGTCGTTTCACCGTGCAGGAGGAGGTCGCGAGCCACGTCAGCGCGCAGTTGCGCGAGTGTGCGAGGCTCGTCAGGCCCCTGCAGCGCTTTCGCGAGCAGGGTGGTGCGGTCGTGCACCGCGATCGCGTCAGCCGCAGGCACCTTCAGGTTCAGCCACGCCATGCCGTCCCGATCGGTTTCCAACGCGAACCGCCGCGTGGCGACCGCTGCCTTCGTGCGTTCCACGATCGAGTCGGGGTGCAGCCGCTCCCGTGCCCGAACCGCGCGCCGACGCAACAGGGCCACGGGGATGTCACCGGCACCGGGAAGCAGTTCCTGCTCGAACTGCGTCCATGCCTCGGCCGGCAGCGTGTCGGCCTGGTCGATGATGACCTGCGCGTGCCGGTAGCTGATCCGTCCCTGCGACAGCGCCTCAAGGGTGGCGGGAAGCCGATGGACCAGCGACCGGCTCTCCTCGATCAGCTGCTCGGCTGTTCGCTGAGACAGCGAGAGCCTCGCGGCCACCTCCGAGACGAAAACGCGCCTGACCCAATCCGTGCGCTCAGCAGGGGAGAGCGGAGCGCCCCGCTTCACGAACTCGTCCGACACCTCCGACCACTCCCGGGCGCGGTCGAGCGCTCTGGCTCGATCGGCCGCCGCGATCGCCAGGGCCGCGTCGTAGAGGGAAGCGTCGTCGAGCAGCACGTCGAGCCGCTCGCCATAGCCTGCCGGGAGGGCGCCGGCGTGGCCACCGTCGTCATAGGCGTCGTGTTCCTGCGCCAACGGCTCGGCGCCGACCCACCGGGCTTCTGCCTCCTCGGCCCACACGGACAGCCGCATGAACGGATCGTCGGCCAACGGGTCGGGACCCAGCGCGGCGAGCTCACGGGCAACGTCGTCCCGGTGAGATAACCTCATCGATTCGTCCATGGCACTACTCAACACCACACCACTGACATTCCGTTTTCCGGTGCGCGGCACCGTCGAGTGGCTGCTGCCCTGTAGAACTGCCCTGTAGAACTGCCCTGTAGAACTGCCCTGTAGAACTGCCCTGTAGAACTGCACGATAGACTGGTGGGCTGCCCCGCACCGCCGGCAGCGCGCTGCTGCGGCAACCAGGCGGCGAAACCGAAGAGAACGAGGAGAGAACCGTGCCCAGGGAACGTGGCGAGAAGGTCGTGGCGACCAATCGCAAGGCCCGACACGACTATCACATCGAGGACACGTACGAGGCCGGGATGGTCTTGAGCGGTACCGAGGTGAAGTCGCTGCGCGCGGGGCGCGCCTCACTGGTCGACGGATACGCGTTCATCGACGCGGGGGAGGCGTGGCTCGACGCCGTTCACATCCCCGAATACACCGCAGGCACCTGGACCAACCACCCTCCCCGTCGCAAGCGAAAGCTCCTGCTGCACAAGCAGGAGATCGTGAAGATCAGCCACAAGACCAAAGAGGGCGGCTACACGCTCGTGCCGCTGCGCATCTACTTCAGCGACGGCCGAGCCAAGGTCGAGATCGCCGTGGCCAAGGGCAAGAAGGAGTGGGACAAGCGCCAGACGTTGCGCGAGCGCCAGGACAAGCGCGAGGCAGACCGAGCGATCTCCTCCCGCCGTCACCTCGGGGAGTAGTAGAACCCTCGCGACCGTCGCATACTGAAAGGTGCGGTGACAGGCTTCGGAAGGCGAGGGCATCCATGGCGGCTTGGAATGCGGACACCCTGGCACGCACGGCTGGTGCCGGCGCGGTCACGATCGTCTTCGGTTCGTCGTTCTGCGTCTCCGGCCCGGGCGGTGACATCGACGGTGACCGGCCCCACGGGTACTTCTTTCGCGACACCCGGCTGGTCTCAGAATGGGATCTCTCGGTCAACGGCCTCCCCGTCGAACCGCTCTCGGCGATGACGCCGCAGCCCTACCGGGCCGTGTTCGTGGGGCGTGCCGGTCATGCCCCCGGCCGGGCCGACTCGCCCCTCGTGGTGCAGCGCGAGCGGCTCGTGGGAACGGGGTTGCGCGAAGACATCACGCTCAAGAACTTCTCCCGGCAGCCCATCGACTGCACCGTGCAACTCGCACTCGACGCCGACTTCGCCGACATCTTCCAGGTGAAGGAGGGCCGCGTGCACGACAAGGGGGAGCACACCAGCATGCACCAGGCCGACCGCCTGGTGGTGGATTCCGTGCGCGACGGCGACGCGCGGGGCTTCGTCGTGCACGCCCCCGATGCCAGTTTCGGCCGCGACCGGCTCGTTTACCAGGTGACGATACCTGCTCACGGCAGCTGGACGCAGACCATCCAAGTGATCCCCACCATCGATCATGAGGAGGTCGAGAGCAGTTTTCCCATCGACCAGCCCCTGAAGGAGTCCGAGCCCGCCCGGCGGTTCGTCGCCTGGCACTCGCACATTCCGGTGGCCTCGCTCGAAGACGATGCGATCGAGAACGTGATCGAACGCAGCCAGAAAGACATCGGCTCGCTGCGGATCTTCGACCCGGAACACCCGGAACGGGCTGTCGTTGCCGCGGGCGCCCCCTGGTTCATGGCGCTCTTCGGCCGGGACTCCCTGCTCACCTCGATGATGGCGCTCCCGGTCGACCCGTCGCTCGCTCTCGGCACCCTGCAGACACTTGCCAGCCTGCAGGGAAAGAAGGTCGACCCGCTCACCGAGGAACAGCCCGGACGCATCCTGCACGAGGTGCGCCTGGGTTCCGACGCCGGTCTCGCGCTCGGCGGTGGCAACGTCTACTACGGCACAGCGGATGCGACGCCCCTCTTCGTCGACCTCCTCGGGGAACTGAGCCGCTGGGGCCTCTCCCGGCAGGCCCTCATCGACCTCCTTCCCAACGCCGACCGCGCCCTCGACTGGGCACGGGACTACGGCGACCGTGACGGCGACGGGTTCATCGAGTACCAGCGCATGAACGACCAGGGGCTGATCAACCAGGGCTGGAAGGACTCGTGGGACGGAATCAATTTCGCCGACGGCACCCTGGCGGAGCCGCCGATCGCCCTGTGCGAGATCCAGGGCTACCTGTATCGCGCGTACCTGTCCCGCGCCCTCCTGGCCAAGGAGCTGGAGGACGGCAAGGGCGCCGATGAGTGGGTCGCGAAGGCCGCCGCTCTCAAGGCCGAGTTCAACAAGCGGTTCTGGCTCCCCGACCGGGGCTACTTCGCGATCGCCCTCGACAAGGACAAGCGGCCGGTGGACTCCTGCGCGTCGAACATGGGCCACTGTCTGTGGAGCGGCATCGTCGACGACGACAAGGCGGCATCCGTTGCCGAGCATTTGATGTCGCCGGAGATGTTCACCGGGTGGGGAGTGCGGACCCTCGCCTCCGACATGGGCGCCTACAACCCCGCCAGCTACCACAATGGCTCCGTGTGGCCGCACGACAATGCCCTGATCGCCGCCGGGCTGATGCGTTACGGATTCGTGGAGGCGGCCCGGCGCATAGCCTTCGGACTCTTCGAAGCGGCCGACTGTTTCGGTGACCGCCTGCCCGAGCTCTTCTGCGGATTCGACAGGAACGAGTACGTCGAGCCGGTCATGTACCCCAATTCCTGCTCACCGCAGGCCTGGGCTGCGGCGACGCCGCTGTCGCTCATTCGCACCCTGCTGCGTTTCGACCCCAGTGTCCCCACCCGGGAACTGTGGCTGGCACCGGCCTTTCCCCCCGATTTCGGCGACCTCCGCGTCGACAACGTTCCCTTCGCCGGCTCCCGGTTGACGATCGAAGTCGACGATGACCGCACCCGCCTCACGGGCCTCCCCGACAACATGACCCTGCACCGCGAGGCGCGGCCCGTGCACGCAGACCTCGCCCGGGCCTCCCGGTAGGCGCACATGCGCATCGGCATCGTCGCCCCGCCGTGGCTGCCCGTGCCACCGCCGGGATACGGGGGTATCGAGTCGGTCGTCGACACGCTGGCCGTCGCGCTCCAGGCCGCCGGCCACGAGGTCGTTCTGGCCGCGTCCGGTGACAGCACCTGTCCGGTCGAGCGGCTGCCTGGTTTCCCGACCGCTGATCCGACGTCTGTCGGCAGCACTCTCGAAGAACTCCGGCACGTCGCGCTGGCCTATCCCCAGCTGGCCGGGGTCGACGTCATCCACGACAACACGCTTGCCGGACCGCTCTATCGCAACCGCCCGGCGCGCCTCCCGGTCGCGGCGACCGTGCACGGCCCCTTCGTCCCGGCGATGCTCGATGTCTACCGGGCCATGTCGGGGGAGGTGTCCCTGGTCGCCATCTCGCGAAGCCAGGCGGCCACCGCCCACGGCGTGCTGATCAGCAGGGTCATCCACCACGCCATCCAGTACGCCGACGTGCCGGTCGGCACCGGGCGGGGCGGTTACGCCTGCTTCCTCGGCCGGATGGACCCGGCCAAGGGGGTGCTGGAGGCGATCCGGGTCGCGCGGCGCGCAGGCATCCCCCTTCGCATCGCCGCCAAGATGCGCGATCACAGTGAGCACGACTACTTCGCAGAGGTCATCCGGCCCATGCTCGGCGCCGACGTGGAGTACATCGGGGAACTCGGCACCGCGGAGAAGTATGACCTGCTCGGCGGCGCGGTCGCCCTGGTGAACCCGCTGCAATGGGACGAACCCTTCGGCATGGTCATGATCGAGGCGCTCGCGGCAGGCACGCCCGTGGTCGCCACCCCTCGCGGCTCTGCCCCCGAGATCGTCGATGACGGCGCGACGGGATTCCTTCGGAGCGGCGAGCAGGCGCTCGCTGACGCACTGCAGCATGCCGCCGAGCTCGACCGCCGCGCCTGCCGTCTGGCCGCCGAGGAACGATTCGGGCCGGAGCGCATGGCGGCCGAGCACCTCGAGCTGTACCGGGAGATGCTGGCGCGCACGTAGACGGGGTGCGGCATCCGTTGTACAATAAAAGGCTGCAGCGGATGACCCGGTGCGGTTTGGTAACTCAACAGCGTGTGACAGGACCCACCGACAGGTGACCATGGGGATGATCGGTTTCGACATCGCCTGAGCAACTGTGAGAAGCGGGTCGAGGATGCAGGGTTATCTCGTAAACGATCTCTGCAAAACAATAAGTGCCAATTCAAAGCGCACTGACTTCGCCCTCGCTGCCTAAGCGAGCGCACTAAAGAAGTCCGTCAGGCCGGGAACGCCCTCTACCCGGACCCTGGCGCCATCTAGAGGGCTTGCTCCTACATTGCGCCGCGGGGTGTAGGGGGACTCTAACGAAGGCTGGGCTCGTCGGATTAGGTGCCAGTGGCAAATTCCGGAGCCGAGTAGAACGATTTCACTGGCTACACCCGTAGAAGGCACATGACCACAGCGATGGACGGGGGTTCAATTCCCCCCATCTCCACCATCGGTCCTGTCACACGCTGTTGACCTGCCCTGGTCAGCTCACGCGGTGGGCCGATGCCGACATCTGCTTTGCAGCGTCCACGAGCATGCCCGTCATCGCTCGCTCGACCGGTGTCTCACGGCTCTCTTTCATGCGACCGAGAAGGATGCGCCGGTGCGGCACCTCGCCGGACAGCGGCAACACCCGCACGTCGTTGCGCAGCACGCTGAGCGCAAGGCGGGGCACGAGCGAGATGCCGAGGCCCACCGCCACCATCGCCTGGGCCTCCTGGTAGTCGTTCGCCTCGTACGCCACCTTCGGGTAGAACCCCACGTGGTTGGTCGCCCGAACGATCGCCTCGATCATCGGGTGCCGTTCGGCCCGCACGACCCAGTACTCGTCGAGGAGCTCGCGCACCTCGACCGTCGAGCGGGAGGCCAAAGGATGGTTCTTCGACACCACGAGGTCAGTGGGATCGTCCATGAGGTGCAACAGGCTGAGGTCGTGCAGGTCGAGCCGCGACCACTCGTACTCCCAGAGCAGGCTCATCGAGATCTCCCGGCTGGTGAGCCGGTCGATGAGGGCCTGGTTGCGGAAGCTCGAGACCGACAGGTCGATGCTCGGATACTCGCTGCGGAACCGACCGATCGCCGCGGGCAGCAGCGACGAACCCACGGTCGGGAAAGTGCCCATGTGCAGGGATCCGGAGCGGACCCCGGCGATGTCGTCGAGGGAGTGCTGCAGCGACCGCAGCTGACCCTGGATCTGCTCGGCGTGGACGATAACGGCATGGCCTGCGTCGGTGAGGACGACCCCGCGGCTGTGCCGCTGCAGGAGCGGCTGGCCCGCCTCGATCTCGAGCTTTCGCAGCTGCTGGGAAATGGCCGAAACCGAATAGCCGAGCGCCTCCGCGGCCTTGGTCATGGTGCCGTGGTGGGCGACCTTCGCGAGCAGGAGCACGCGTTCGGCGCTGGCGGTTCCGATCATGAGTGAAGGTTAGCTTAACGGGTGCTCGCAGTTATCGCGCTTGACCGATGCATCCCGGTCCCGAGACGCTACCAAGGACCCACCTGACACTGACGACAGGAGATCCCCATCACTGCTGCACGCCGACTGGCCGACCACTTCACCGCTCTGACCTGGGAGAGCGTCCCTGACGACCAGGTCCGCCAACTCGGGCGGTTCCTCTTTGACTACCTCGGCGTGGCTGTGAGCGGCAGTCAGACCGCCACGGGCCGCATCCTCGGCGACTTCGCCGTGGACCAGGGCGGGCCGGGGCAGGCGACCATCATCGGTCGTGCCGAGCGGGCGACGGCGGTCAACGCCGCCTTCGCGAACGCGGTATCGGAGCACAGCATCGAACTCGACGACATCGACGAGCTCGCCCTGTTCCACTACGGACCGCCGGTTCTCTCCGCCGCGCTCGCCGTTACCGAGTGGCAGCGGTCCGACGGGAGGGCCTTCCTCACGGCGGTGCTGGCCGGCTGCGAGGTCATGTCGCGCATCAGCCGCGCCACCAACAACGCTCTCCGCAACCGGGGCTTCCACACCACGCCCACCTGCGGCGTCTTCGGCGCGACGGTCGCCGCCGGCCTTCTGCTCGGCCTGGGCCGCGACCAGCTCACGAACGCGCTCGGCCTCGCCGGCGCGCAGGCATCGGGCCTCATGGAGATGTACGGGCCCTCGATGCAGAAGCGGTTCAACCCCGGCCCGGCCGCACGCAACGGGGTGACCGCCGCCATCCTCGCGAAAAAGGGGTTCACCGGGGCCGACACGATCCTCGAGGGCGAGCGCGGGTTCGGGAACGCCTTCGCAGGCGGCCTCGACGAAGACGCGCTCCTCGACCGGCTCGGCACCGACATCCCGGTGCTCATCGAGCACAAGCCGTATTCGGCGGCGCGCCCCATCCACAACGCCATCGACTGCGCGCTCGACATCCGCTCGCGCCTGGGCGCAGGCCTGCCGCAGGACCTGGCCGCCATCACCCGCATCACCGTGCGCCGGCATCCCGACTGGGCCGGCTACCACCTGAACTCGTCGCCGCGCACCTTCCACGAGGCCCAGGTCAGCCTGCCCTACGCGGTCGCCGCGGCCCTCACCTTCGGCCGCGCACTGCCCGACCAATTCACCGCCGAGAACCTCGTGCGGAACGACCTGGTGGACCTCAGCGCCCGCGTGGCCGTCGAACCCGACGACACGCTCGCCCGCGGCGTCTCCTGCTCCATGACCGTCGACTTCGCCGACGGGAGCAGTGCCACGAGCGTGGTCGACCACCCGAAGGGCTCGATCGAGAACCCGATGACCGCCCTCGACCTCCGCGAGAAGTTCCGCTACCTCACGGCCGGTCTGCTGCCAACGGATGCCGCGGAGCGCGTCGAAGGGCTCGTCGCCGACCTGCCGAACCAGGCGAACCTCGACGGCCTGTTCGACCTCCTGCAGGTGAAGGCGTGAGCGCCGGGGCCACCGCGCAGCTGGCGGAGTTCGCCTCCGCGCTCCGCTTCGGAGACCTCCCCGCCGAGGTCGTCGCGCACGCGAAGCTCTGCCTGCTCGACACCCTCGGCTGCGGACTCTACGGCTCGACGCTCCCCTGGGTGGCGATCCTCCGCGAGACGATCGCCACGGTCGACGACGGCCGGCGGGCTGGTCTCTGGGGAAGCGGGGGAGGGGCATCCGTGCCGAACGCCGCACTCATCAACGGAACGGCCGTGCACGCCTTCGAGCTCGACGACCTGCACCCGCGCTCGATCCTGCACCCGGGGGCCGTGGTGGTGAGCGCCGCTATGGCCGCCGCCGCGCACACCGGGGAGCGCTCGGGGCGCGACCTCATCACCGCGCTCGTGGCCGGCTATGAGGCCGGGTCGCGGGTGGGCATGTCGATGGGGGCGGCGCACCTGTCGGCGGGCTGGCATCCCACCGGAACCCACGGCACCCTCGCTGCGGCCGCAGGCGCCGGCTCGATCCTCGGGCTCGACGGCGAACGGATGCTGCACGCCATCGGCACCGCCGGCTCGCAGTCCTCCGGCCTCATGTCCGCGCAGTTCTCCTCGATGGTGAAGCGGCTGAACGCGGGGCACGCCGCCTGGTCCGGCACCACCGCGGCGCTGCTCGCCCAGCACGGCTTCCTCGGCATCCCCGACCTGCTGGAGAACAGCTATGGCGGCTACCTGTCCACGTTCTCGCCGAGCTCCGACCTGTCGCTTGTCACCGAGGGGCTGGGGGAGGACTGGCAGGTGGTGCGGGTGGGGTTCAAGCCCTACTCCACCAACGGCAGCTGCCACCCCACCATCGACGCCCTGCTCGACATGGAGGCGGAACACGGGATCACCGTTTCCGACGTCGACCACGTCGACATCGAATGCAGCACGGCGACGTTCAAGCACGTCGGCTGGCCCTACGAACCGGTGAGCGTCACCAGCGCCCAGATGAACCTGCCCTACATCGTCGCGGTGGTGCTCACCGATGGTGACGCCTTCGTCGACCAGTTCTCGCCCGAACGGATCGTGGACCCGGACCTCATCGCGTTCTCCCGGCGGGTGTCAGTCGCCGCCGACCCGGAGATCGACGCCCTCGGCGACACCGCTCGGCACCTCACCCGCATCGCGGTGCACCTGAACGACGGGCGGGTGCTCCGCGACCTGCGCCGGCATGCCCGGGGGAGCGCGGCCTCTCCGCTGCCCGCGGCGGACGTGGAGCGGAAGTTCACGAAGCTGGCGCGAACCGCGGTCAGCGACGACGTCGCGACGCGGATCAGGGACATCGTCGGGAGAATCGACGAGCTCGATGACCTTCGCGCGCTCTCGGACGCGCTCGCCGCCTGACCGGGCGAAGGGGTGCCGGTCACGAGCGGCATGGCGAATCGGTGAACGCGGGGTTAAGGGATTGGCGAGATGCGCCCGGCCGCCGTGCCCGTCCCCGGCCTCAGCCCGCGGACCCCGCGTGATCGGTCAGGGTGAATGGCACCCCGCAGCCGGCCGCGAGCGCACGGAGGTCCTCGAAGGTCTTATCGGGCAGCGACGCGCCCGCCTGCCGGTTCGCCGCCTCCGCGCGGGCCTCGATCTCGCCCGGGTAGAAGATCTCGGCGACGCCCTCGGCACGCGGCACGGCCTTGGTGGCGTCGATGAGGTCGTCAATCCGCTCGGCGAACGCCCGGTCGCCGAGCATCGTGTCGATCTTGAGCGCGATCGCGAGCTGGCCGCAGCCGCTGGGCCCCTCGGGAACGTAGGGGCCCACGACGCCGGTGGCGAACGAGCTGCCGGTGAGCACGCCGGACAGGATGTCCATCATGAACGAGATCCCGTAGCCCTTGTGGCCGCCCACCGGCAGCATGATCCCGTCGAGCGCGGCCCTCGGATCGGTCGTCGCGGCGCCGTTGCGGTCGATGGCCCAGTCCGGGGGGATGGGTTGCCCCTTCTCGAGCGCGGAGTAGATCTTGCCGCGGGCGACGTTGGTGTTGGCGATGTCGAGAATGACGGGCGGATGGCTGCCGCCGGGTGTGGCGATCGACCACGGGTTCGCGCCGACGGTCTTTTCTTTGCCGCCCCACGGCGCCATGGCCGGGCTGCTGTTCGTGGTGAGGATGCCCACGCAGCCGGCGTCGGCCATCCGCCGGGTCCAGTACGCCGCGGTGCCGAAGTGGTTGCTGTTGCGCACCGCGACCACGCCGACGCCGTGCTCGCCCGCCCGCCGCACCGCGTCGTCACACGCGAGCTTTGTGAGCACCTGGCCGATGCCGTCGTGCCCGTCGATGACGGCGAGGGCGCCGGTGTCGACGACCGTGCTCGGCCTGGTCACCGCGCGCATCGCGCCGGACCGCAGTCTGGCGGCATACCAGGGCAGGCGAAGCATCCCGTGCGACGCGTGTCCCCAGAGGTCCGCGGTCACCAGGCTGTCGCTCACGAGGACGGCGTCGTCCTCCGGAACGCCGAGCGCTATCAGAATGCGCGCCCCCAGCGAGCTGAGGGCGTCCGCGTCGACGCGGTGGGAGGAGGCAGGATTCTCGGACATGGCAGCATCCTTGCACGGGTGGGCGAGGGCACCGCACCACAGCGCCGCATGAAGAACAGCTTAAATGCGCGTGCAGAACTCTGGACTTGCTTAACGGAGCGCGAGGCACGAAGTTAGTAGAAACCGATTCCAGAGGCGCCCTCAGGTGCTCTGGAGCCGAATCGTCTGAAGCCAAAGAGGTCCTGTGATGAGAATCCCGACAACCGTGATGCGCGGTGGAACCAGCAAGGCTCTCTTCTTCCATGAGAAGGACCTGCCGGAGGCCGGCGACCTGCGCGACGCCTTCATCCTCGCCGCGTACGGGAGCCCCGACCCGTACCGCCGCCAGCTCGATGGCCTGGGCGGGGCCACCTCCTCGACCAGCAAGGTCGCCATCATCGGCGACGGCAGCGCCCACGGCGTCGACGTCACCTACGAGTTCGGCCAGGTCGGCATCGACCAGCCGCTCATCGACCGGCGCGGCAATTGCGGCAACATCTCGTCAGCTGTCGGACCGTTCGCTGTGGATGAGGGCCTGGTCACGCCGACCGACCCGATCACCCAGGTGCGGTTCCTCAACACGAACACCAACAAGGTGATCATCGCCCACGTGCCCACCAAAGACGGCAAGTTCGACCCGAACGGCGACTTCGAGCTCCCCGGCGTCTCCGGCACCGGTTCGCGCCTCAAGCTGGACTACCTCGACCCCTCAGGATCGGTCACCGGTAAGCTCCTCCCGAGCGGAAATGTCGTCGACGAGCTTGACGTTCCCGGTCTCGGTACCATCCCGGTGTCGTTGGTCGACGCCGCCAACCCGCTCGTCTTCGTGCGCTGGGAGGACCTGGGCCTCACGGGCACGGAGCTTCCCGCCGTTCTCGACGCCGACGCGGAGTTTCGCGCCATGGCCGAGCGCATCCGGGCACGCGCCTCGATCCTCGCGGGCATCTCCGACACCGTCGAGAACGCGACGAAGCTCGCCCCCTCCGTGCCCAAGCTCTCCTTCGTCGGCTCGCCCCGCGACTACATCACCACCTCGGGCGTCGCCGTGGCCGCCGGCCAGATGAGCGTGCGCGCGGCGATGATGTCGATGGGCTGGCTGCATCCGTCGTATCCGCTGACCGGCGCCATCGCGACATCCGTGGCCGCCAACATCCCCGGAACCCTCGTGCATGACGTCGCTGTGAGCCACGGCGACCAGGTGATCATCGGTCACCCCTCTGGACTCCTGCCCATGTCGGTCGACATTGAGCAGGATGGAGCCGGCTGGAAAGTCAACAGCGTTTCCGGCTACCGGACCGCGCGGCGCCTGATGGAAGGCGTCGTACTGGTTCCCGACGAACGGCTCTGAAATCCCCGTCACGATCAACCGAGATCGTGGCACCGCACCTACAAGGGAGTAGCAACGTGAAGATCAAGTACATGAAGCGCACGGCGATCGCAGCGATCGGCGTCGTCGCGAGCCTCGTGCTCGCCGGATGCTCGGTACCCCAGCAGAGTGGCAATGGGGGTGGGAAAGCCGACACCGAGGCCAAGATGCCCTCACAGGTGACCATGGTCGTCCCCTTCGCCGCGGGTGGCGGAACGGACACCTGGGCACGATTCATCGCCCCGTACCTGCAGAAGACCGTGGAGGGCAACCCGAAGATCGTCGTCGAGAACGTCGAGGGCGGCGAGTCCATCACCGGCGCCAACCAGTACGTCACGAGCGGCGGCACCGATGGCAAGCAGCTGCTCGTCACCTCCGGCAGCACGTATCTGCCCGCCCTGCTGAACCGGAAGGAAGTCAAGTACGACTTCACGAAGCTGATCCCGCTCATGGTGAACGGCACCGGCGGGGCCGTGTACGTCTCGCCGAAGACGGGCATCAAGCAGGCGAAGGACCTCGCCGGTTACGACAAGACGCTCGTCTACGGCGGCATCAGCGCCACCGGCAACGACCTCGTCACGCTGCTCGCGATGGACGTGCTCGGCATCCCGATCAAGGCCACCTTCGGCTTCGAGGGCCGTGGCCCGGCCCGCCTGGCGCTCGAGCGTGGCGAGATCAACCTGGACTACCAGACCACCTCCGCCTACATCAGCCAGGTGGAGCCCATGGTCAAGGAGGGCAAGGCAACCCCGCTGTTCTCCTTCGGTGTTCCCGAGAACGGCAAGATCGTCCGCGACCCGGCACTGCCTGACCTGCCCACCCTTGAAGAGGTCTACGAGAACATCAACGGCACCGCGCCGAGCGGAACGGCCTACGACGCCTACCGCGCCTTCCTGACGGCCGGCTACTTCTACCAGAAGGGCCTCTGGGCCAACGAGGGAACGCCCGACACCATCGTCAACGCGTGGCGCGACGCCGCCACGAAGCTCTCGAAGGACGCCACCTTCAACGAGAAGGCCAAGGACGCCCTGGGCGGCTACCCGCTCATCTCGGGCGCCGAGGCGGCCGACGACCTGAAGCAGGCGTTCTCGATCAAGCCCGAGGTGCGTGACTACACCCTCGAGCTGCTGAAGAAGAAGTACGACGTCACGGTCGAAACCAAGTAGCACCTGATGTCGGCCGTGCCGGGCGAGAGCTGACTCCGCCCGGCACGGCGCGACGGTCTTCGCGAATCCGCCCCAGAACTCTCACAAGGACACCAGTCAATGGACGCAGCCCTTTCCGCGCTCGGATCGTTCCTCGATCCGACCATGTTCATCTATCTCGGCATCGGGGTGATCGCCGGCCTCATCGTCGGCGTGATCCCAGGCCTCGGCGGTACTGCGGCTGTCGCCATCCTGCTGCCGTTCATCTTCGTGCTCGACCCGCACCCGGCCATGGCGCTCATCATCGGCGCCGTTGCCGTCGTGCACCACTCCGACGCGATCGCCTCGATTCTCATGGGCATACCGGGCTCGTCATCCGCGGCAGTGCTGCTGCTCGACGGGCATGAGATGGCCAAACAGGGCAAGGGTGCCAAAGCACTCTCCCTCGCCTTCATGTCGTCGATGGCCGGCGGTCTGATCGGCGCGATCGGCCTCACCGTCTCGATCCCGCTCGCCCGGCCCCTCGTGCTGCTGTTCGGCTCGCCCGAGATCTTCATGCTGACGGTGCTCGGCATCTCGCTGACCGCGCTGCTGTCGAAGGGCAACCTGCTGAAGGGCCTCATCGCCGGGGCCTTCGGCGTCCTCCTCGGCCAGGTCGGTGCTGCACCCGCCTCCCCGGACTACCGGTTCAACTTCGGCCAGCTCTGGCTCTCCAACGGCATCGACCTTGTCGCCGTGGCGCTCGGCATCTTCGGGCTGGCCGAGGTCATCCACCTCGTCGCCGCCAAGACCGCCGTCGCGAACGTCACCTCGCTCGGCACCGGCTGGCTCGACGGCGTCAAGCAGTTCTTCCCCAACTTCTTCCATGTTCTGCGCGGCGCGCTCATCGGCATGTGGGCCGGCGTGCTCCCCGGCGTCGGCGCCACTGCCGGAACCTGGATGGCCTACGGGCAGGCCCAGGCCACCGCGAAGGGGGAGAGCAAGAAGAAGTTCGGCAAGGGCGACCCGCGCGGCGTCATCGCCCCGGAATCCGCGGCCAACTCGGTGGAGGCCGGCGACCTGATCCCGACGCTGCTGTTCGGCATCCCCGGCGGCGCACCCTCCGCGCTGCTGCTCGGCGCCCTGCTGATCTTCGGCATCGAGCCCGGTCCCCGGATCATCACCGACCACCTCGACACCATCTACGTCATCATCTGGTCGTTCGCGATCGCGAGCATCGTCGGCTCGCTGCTGTGCTTCGTGATCGCAAAGCCCCTGTCGAAGCTGTCGTTCGTGCGGTTCCCGCTTCTCGCGGCAGGCCTGATCCCGATCCTGTTCATGGCGGGGTTCCAGGGCTCGCTGCAACTGCAGATCCTCCCGCTCATGCTCGTCATCGGCGTGGTCGGCTGGCTGATGAAGGTCTTCGACTTCCCGCGGGCGCCGTTCCTGATCGGCTTCGTGCTGAGCATCCCCCTCGAGCGCTACTACTACCTCACCGACAACCTGTACTCGTTCTCGGAATGGGCGCTCCGCCCCGGCGTGCTCGTCATGGCGGCGATCCTCGTGCTGCCGCTCGTGCTCGCCGGCATCCGGATGATCCGTGCCAGGCGCAACCCCGCACCGGTCGCCGTCGACGAGGTCCCCGAAGATGACGATGAGGCCAAGAGCGACCTCGGGCCGCGCAGCTGGTCGGTGTTCGTGTCGGGCGGCTTCTTCGTGGTGTTCGTCTTCGCGTTCATCCTCGCCCAGCAGTTCTCCCTCGCGGCCCGCCTGCTGCCCAACGTGATCACCGTCATCGGCGCCGTGCTGTCGCTCGCGTCGTTCATCATCGAGTGGCGGAAGTTCCGGAAGGAGGGGCAGCCATCAGACGAGGCGACCCAGAAGTGGCACCACCTGCTGCGGATCACCAGCATCTCGACGCTGTGGCTGCTCGGGTTCGTCGTGCTCACCTGGGTGTTCGGCCTCATCATCGCGACCGCGATCTACATCCCGCTGTTCCTGTGGGTCGTCGCCAAGCCCAAGCGCTGGTGGACGCTCGTGCTGTACCCGGTCATCATCATCGCCGCGCTGCTGCTCGCGCAGCAGTACGCGGGCCTCACAATGCCCGTGGGTTACATCAACCTCGGAATCTAGGAGAGAGAAGGAAGAGTATGAGCGACTCAGCGACGGATCTGCCCGCCCGGCCAGTCAACGACGACTACGACGTCGTCGTCGTGGGAGCGGGCAATGCGGCCCTCGTGTCGGCCCTGGCCGCTCGGGACGCCGGCGCAAAGGTCTTGGTGCTCGAAGCCGCCCCCGAGGCCGAACGTGGAGGCAACAGCCGCTTCACCGGCGGCATCTTCCGTATCGCCCACGACGGCATGGACTCGCTGCTCCCGTTGATCACTGAGGAATCCGCGGAGTGGAAGGACAAGGTCGTCGTCAAGCCGTACCCGGTGGAGGTGTACCGCGCGGAATACGACCAGGTGTGTCGCGGCCGCAACGACGACGGCCTTACCCGCCACACCATCGAGGACTCCTACGCGACCGTCAAGTGGATGGTGGACCACGGCATCCGCTTCGAACTGACCGTGGGCAAGCTCATCGACCCCGAGAAGATCAGCGGCGACGAGCGCTACGAGCTCCCGCCCGGCGGGGCGCTGCGGGCGCGCGACGAAGGCGTCGGACTCATCGAGGACCTCTTCGCGGCCGTGGAGAAGGCCGGCATCGACGTCTGGTACGACTCCCCGGTGTGCGAACTCATCATGGACGGCTCCACCTGCCGCGGAGTCGTCATCCGGAACGTCGACGGCTTCACCGAGGTGCACGCGGTGCCGGTGCTCGCCGCCGGCGGGTTCGAAGCGAACCCGGAGATGCGGAACCGCTGGCTCGGCCCGGGCTGGGACCTCGTGAAGGTGCGCGGCACGAAGTACAACATGGGCGCCGTGCTGAACGCGGCCATGGACGCCGGCGCCAAACCGGTCGGGCACTGGGGCGGCTGCCACGCCGTTCCGCTCGACGCCGACGCGCCCGACGTCGGGGACCTGCGCCTCACCGACAAGATGAGCCGCTACAGCTACCCCTTCGCACTCCTCATCAACTCCGACGGGCAGCGCTTCGTCGATGAGGGCGAGAACCACGTCTGGCTCACCTATGCGAAGACCGGACGGGCCGTACTGGCACAGCCCGGGGCCTGGGCGTTCCAGCTCTTCGATCAGAAGGTCGCGCACCTGCTCGAGCCGCGCTACTCCACCGGCACCCCGATCGTCGCCGACACGCTGCCCGAGCTCGCCGAGAAGTTAGGCGTGAACGCCGACGCACTCGTGCAGACGGTGAACACGTACAACGCCTCCTGCTCCGGCGGTGCCTTCAACCCGTTCGAGATCGACGGACTGAGCGCCGCCCCACAGGGCCAGCCGGCCAAGTCGAACTGGGCGCAGCCGATCGACCAGGGGCCGTTCATCGCGTACACCGTGACCTGTGGCATCACCTTCACCTTCGGCGGGCTGAAGATCGACAACCAGGCCAGGGTCAAGGACAACGCTGAACGCATCATGCCCCGCTTGTACGCGACGGGGGAGCTGACCGGCGGGTTCTTCTACCACAACTATCCCGCGGGTGCCGGGCTCGTGCGCGGCGCCGTCTTCGGTCGCCTCGCCGGAGCGGGAGCCGCGGCGGAAGCGCTCGGCGCAGCATCCGCTGCCAATGCGGAACAGCTCGTGAACGCATGAGCGGGCTGAAGGTGGTCGTGCTGGACGACCGTGAAGGACTCATCGGACGCTCGCCGGGCGTCAACCGGATGCGAGAACTCGCCGACGTGCGGGTGCTGACCGGCTCGCTCGACCAGCTGACCGACGCCGAGCTCGCCGACGTGCAGGTGCTCATGCCCGTGCGGGAGCGCACCAAGCTCGACGCGGCCGCTCTGGCCCGGATGCCATCGCTGGAACTGATTCTGCAGACCGGCGGTCACGCGTACCACCTGGACACCGACTACGCCGCCGACCACGGCATCCCGGTGGCGCTCGGCCGGCGTGCGTACGGACCGAAGGCGGCGATCCCCGAGCTCACCTTCGCGCTGGCGATCGACGCGCTCCGCATGATCCCGCAGGCCGATCGCTCGATGCGTGGCGGCGAGTGGGAGCCGTTCCTCGGGCGCACCCTGAGTGGACGCACCCTCGGCATTCTCGGCTACGGCCGGCACGGCGTGAACGTGGCGCGCATCGCCAAGGCGTTCGGCATGACCGTGCTGGCGTGGCAGCGCACGCCCGGCCAGCGGGCAGCGGATGACGTCCCGCGGCTCCCGCTGGAGGAACTGCTGGCGCAGAGCGACGTTCTGACCATTCACCTGAAGCTCACCGACGAGTCGCGCGGTCTCCTCGACGCCGACAAGCTGGCGCTGATGAAGCCCGGCTCCGTTCTGGTCAATACCGCGCGCGGTGCCATCGTCGACGAAGAGGCGCTGATCGCCGCCCTGCAGAACGGGCCGATATCAGCCGCCGCGCTCGATGTGTTCGCGCACGAGCCCCTGGCCGAGGACTCGCCGTTGCGGTCCCTGCCGAACGTGGTGCTGACGCCGCACATCGGCTGGACCGTCCAAGAGGTGTTGACCGAATTCGCGGACATCGCCGCCGACCAGCTGGGCCAGTACCTCGAGGGCCGGCTGAACCGCGCCGAACTGCAGAATGCGGCCGTGACGCCGGCACCCGGTGCGCACGGCGGCCTGACCGGCGAGGAGCCCTAGGGCCGTCGTGGATGTCAAGCGGTGAGGAGGCGGGCGAAGCCGGCGCGAGACGGGCGGTCCGCTGTCGCCGACGCCCTGGTGCTGCTGTCGGGCGGTTTCGCCGGTGCCGCGGTGCTCTCGCTGTTGCACGTTCCGGCCGGGGCCCTCATCGGCTCCGTGCTCGGCAGCATGGGCGCCAGCAAGGCGGCCCAGGCGTTCCGGCGCCGTCGGCGGACCGGACGGCGGACCGCAGCTGGCCCGCCGGCGCCCGCCGCCCCGACACTGCCGGGGCCGGTGCGCGTGGTCGGCCAGGTCATCCTCGGGGTGCTGGCGGGGGAGCGGCTGAACACCGAGACGCTGACCACCCTGCTGCACTCGCTCGTTCCGGTGGTGCTGAGCGTCGTGCTCATGCTGCTGCTCACGCTGGCGCTGGCCCGCTACCTTGTCGCCCGGCGCGGCATCGATCCGCTCACCGCGGTGATGTCGGCCGCGCCGGGCGGCATCAGCGTGCTCGCCATCACCGCCCAGCGGCAGGGGGCGGTCATGCACGTAGTGCTGGCCATCCACCTGTTCCGCGTGCTCGTGGTCGTGCTCGTGGTGCTCCCGCTGGTGCTGCACTGGTTGCGTGCGCAATGACGGATGCCGCGACGACCGTCGACCTGCTGGTTCTGCTGGCCACCGGTGCGCTCGGCGCCGCCCTCGGCGGCCTCGCCCGGCTGCCGATGTGGCCCATCACCGGGGCCCTCGTCGGCTCCGCCGTCGGGAACGTGCTGCTCGGGACCAGCGTGACGATGCCCGGCGGCCTGAGTTTCTTCGCGCAGGTGCTGGTCGGCACCGCGGTCGGCGCCTCCGTGCTGCCCGGCTTCCTGGGGCAGCTGCGCACCCTGATCCTGCCGGCGGTAGCGGTCACGCTCACCCTGGTCGCCGCCGGCCTGAGCGCCGCGGCACTGATGAGCGCGTTCGGCCTGGTCGGACCGCGGGAGTCGCTGCTCGGGATGATCCCGGGCGGCGTCGGGGAGATGGTGGCGGCATCCGCTGCGCTCGGCGCAGACAGTGCGCTCGTCGCGGGCATGCACGTGATCCGGCTGCTGGTCACGCTGTGGACCCTGCCCCTGCTGGTGCGCTGGGCGATGGGCTGGCGGCCTGGTCCCCGAAAGGCGGACTCCGCGGACGGGAGTTGATCTGCGTGGATATGAGTGTATACAGTTGAACACAGACCCTACACAGGAGGTACGCATGCCCACATCCCCCCGTTCCAGCGAGCCAACCGAGCAGGTCGACGTCATCGTCGTCGGCGGCGGCAATGCCGGTTTCTCGGCGGCGCACGCGGCGCGCGAGCGCGGACGCTCCGTCGTCGTGCTTGAAAAGGGCTCGAAGGACATGTCCGGCGGCAACAGCTACTACACCGCCGGCGCAACCCGGATTTCGCACCACGGCATGGAGGACCTCCGCGACCTGATCGAGCCGGACGACCGGCACGGGGTCACCGAGGTGCCGGTGTACTCCGCCGAGGAGTACGCCGACGACCTGCGCCGCGTGACCAACGGCAAGAACGACCCCGACCTCACGAAGGTGCTCGTGGAGAACAGCCAGGACGCCGTGCGCTGGTTGCACGGGCTGGGCCTGAAGTACGAGCTCATGTACCACCGCCAGGCGTACGAGCGCCCGGACGGCACCTACCTGTTCTGGGGCGGCCTGCACATCGGTAATGTCGGCGGCGGCGAGGGCCTGATGGCAGACCACACGCGGGTGGCCGAACAGAACGGCATCGACATCCGTTACGGTCACGGCGTGACCGGACTCGTGAGCGACAACGGCCGCATCGTCGGTGTGCGGTACGAGGGCTCTGACGGACAGGCCGGTGAGCTGAGGGCCGAGTCGGTGGTGCTGGCCGCGGGTGGTTTCGAGACCAACCCGGAATGGCGCGAGAAGTACCTCGGCCAGGGCTGGCAGAACGCCAAGGTGCGCGGAACGCCGTTCAACGACGGCACCCTCATCCGCGCCGCCCTCGACGCAGGCGCGGTGCCCGCCGGTGACTGGAGCACCTGCCACAGTGTGCAGTGGGACGCCTTCACGCCGCACAACGAGAGCAACCGGGAGCTGACCAACCGGCTCACGCGCGGCGGCTACCCGCTCGGCATCATCGTGAACAAGGAGGGCAAGCGCTTCGCCGACGAGGGCTCTGACTTCCGCAACTACACGTACGCCAAGCTCGGCAAGGAGATTCTCAAGCAGCCCGGCTCGGTCGCCTGGCAGGTGTTCGACGCGACGAAGCGACCGCTGCTGCGCACGGAGGAGTACGACATGCCCGGCATCTCGGTCGAGGTCGCCGACACGATCGAGGAGCTCGCCGCGAAGATCGGCGTGGACGCGGAGGCTCTGGCGACGACCGTGCGCGAGTTCAACGGGTCGATCGACCTTGACATCGTCTGGGACCCCACCATCAAGGATGGCCGCGTCGCGCACGTCGAGCCGCCGAAGAGCAACTGGGCCGACCCGCTCGTGCAAGGGCCGTTCTACGCCTTCGCTGTCACCTGCGGCATCACCTTCACGTTCGGAGGCGTCAAGGGCGACACGGAGGGCCGCGTGCTGGACGCCGAGGGGAAGCACATCGAGGGGCTCTACGCCTGCGGTGAGATGCTCGGCGGACTGTTCAGCGAGAACTACCCGGGCGGCTCCGGCCTCGCCGCGGGAATGGTCTTCGGCCGTCGCGCCGGTAGCATCGCCTGAGCGGCCCCACCCGCGAGTGCTCACGTTGTGCGGTTCTGGATGCCGCATTCCCGCACAAAGTGAGCACTCGCGGCGGTCGCAACCGACGATGAGGATGCACAGTGAGTGACGAGAACGCGAGCAGCCCGGCGCGGGTGGACGGCGAGACGATCTTCGCCGTGCTCCGCCGCGAGATCCTGACCGGCGTGCACCAGCCGGGTGACGCGTTCCGTGAGGTCAGTCTGTCCGAGCGATTCGGGGTCTCCCGCACCCCCGTGCGCGAGGCCCTCGGGCGGCTGCAGCACGAGCGGCTCCTGGAGCGGGCCGCACGGGGCCTGCAGGTGCCGCACCTCGACCCGCAGGAGGTCATCCAGATCTACGACCTTCGCATCATGCTCGAGGAGGAGGCGGCGGGCCAGGCAGCGCAGAACCGGCGCTCGGCCGACCTCATGCGACTGGAAGCGCTCATCGAGCGGGACCGCGGGCTGGTCGACCCCGACAACCAGGCGCAGATCAGCACGAACCTCGAATTCCACGCAGCCTTCTGGGCGGCAGCCCACAACCGGGTGCTGGAGGACCTCCTCGACCGGCTCTCCACGCACTCCGTGCATGCCCCGCACTCCACGCTGTCCGTCGGCCACCGGTGGGACGACGCACTCGACGAGCACGCCGCGCTGGTGGAGGCGATCCGGGGGCGGAACGTCGCCGCCGCGCGGGACGTCGCGCGCCGGCACATGGAGACGGCGCGAACGCTTCGTCTGCAGTTGCTGCGCGACGCAGCGGTCTCGGGCGTCTAGCCGCCGTCGTCTCGCGTTTCGCCGTCTGGGCTACGCCTCGCCCATCATCAGGCCCTCGATGGAGTGCTTCTGGGTGATCGGGGTGAGTTCGTCGACAACCGGGCACACCAGGTGGTCCCGCACCCGCTGCGGCAGCTGCTCGTAGAACGGGCGGGTCACCGCCATGTCGTGGTGCTCGGCGTTCCCGGCCCCCGGCGCGTCCACGCCGAGCACCAGCACGGGCCGGGACTTCTGTGAGTGGTTGGCGGTGCCGCGGTGGATGGTGAGCGCCGAGCGCGCCGACAGGTCGCCCATTCTCGGAAACTTGCGCTGTGCGAGGGACTCGTAGCGCGGGTACGCCGATTTCGGCGGGAACATCTCGTGGTCGAACCCCTCCGGCAGGTCCCACTGCGTCGTGGGGGCGATCTCGAACGGCCCCATGTCCTCCTCGGTGTCGACCGCGGTCGCGTTGAAGGCCAGCGAGGTGAGCCGACGGTTCACCCGGGTCTCCTCGGGCATCGGGAAGTCACGGTGCCACGGCTGGTTCACCGCGCCCGGCTGCGGCACGTCGAAGCCGAGCTCCACGATCTGGTATTCCGGCCCGAGCACAGCCTCGCACACCATCCGCACCCAGGGGTGGTCGACGAGTTCTAACCAGCCGCGCATCTGCTCGGGGTGGATCTCGACGTAGTGGCGCTTCGGCCCCCGGCCGACGGCGCCGTTCGGCCGCGACAGGGCCTCCTGGAACGCCGCGTCGATGTCCTCGTGCAACTGCTCGGCCCACTCACGAGAGAAGGCACCCTTCTTCGCGATGATCCCGTCACCGTAGAGTCCCTCCACCGCCGCACGAACATCGGCGTCCGCGCCGGCTGGAACCGGGATCGAAGTCGGCGCGACGCGCGCCACCGTGTCTGACATGTCTCCTCCTTGAGCTGCCGTGACGACGTCGGGTCGTCTCGCTCCACGCTACGTCGCCTGGCGGCATCCGTCACCTGGTACTCAGTCGGCTGTGCCGTGATCAGCGCTGCACGCTAGCCCGCGCGACCCTAATCGGCGAGGCCGTCCTCCGGGTTCAACCGGAGCGCGGCGAGCGTCTCCTCGTGCAGCAGGCCGTTCGTCGCGAGGGCGCTGCCGTGCCAGGGGCCGTCCGCCCCGTCGACGGAGGTGAAGCGGCCGCCGGCCTCCTCGACGATCGGCACGAGCGCGGCCATGTCGTACGGCTTGAGGTCGAACTCGCCGACGATGTCGACGAGGCCCTCGGCCAGCAGCATGTACGGCCACATGTCGCCGTAGGCGCGGTCACGCCACACCCGCCGGGTGAGATCGATGACCTGGTCGAGGTAGCCGGCGTCGTCCCACTGACGGATGCTCTGGAAGCTCAGCGACGCATCCGCCAGCTCGGCGACGCCCGAGACGGCGATTCGCCGGGGCGCCGCCCCCTCCTCCTGCAGCCATGCGCCGCCGCCGGTGCGCGCCCACCAGCGCTTGCCGAGCGCGGGGGCGCTCACGACGCCGGCGACCGGCACGCCGTCAAGCGCGAGGGCGATCAGGGTTCCCCAGACGGGGACGCCGCGCAGGAAGTTGGCGGTGCCGTCGATGGGATCGATGATCCACTGCCGGCGCGCCTCGCCGGTGGTTCCGAACTCCTCGCCGTAGAAGGCGTCGTCGGGGCGGTGCTCGGCGACGAGGGCGCTGATGGCCTGCTCGACGGCGCGGTCGGCGTCGGTCACCGGGCTGCGGTCGGGTTTTGTCGTCACCTCCAGGTCGAGCGCGCGGAAGCGGGCGGACGAGATGGCGTCCGCCGCGTCAGCGAGCGCCAGCGCGAGGTCGAGATCGTCGTCAAGGGTGAATTCGGGGGAGTGGGCCACCTGCCAAGGATACTGAGTGACCCTGCCGTTGCGGAGGATGCCTCGATTGGCATGGAGGCGGCAGGTGGTGTTAGTCTTGGGCGTCGGTTCGGGTCGGAAATGATCTGAAACCATGCACCTCTAGCTCAATTGGCAGAGCAACTGACTCTTAATCAGTGGGTTCCGGGTTCAAGTCCCGGGGGGTGCACCAAAGCCCCGGCAGATCTCGCCATCTGCCGGGGCTTTCTTCGTTCACGGCCACGAAAGCGCCCTCAGCGCACGATGCCGAGCTGCCGGGCTGCGGACACCGCTGCCGTGCGTGACGACACGTCGAGCTTCGAGAAAATGTGCACGAGGTGCGACTTCACTGTCGTCTCGGAGACGAACAGCGCCGCCGCGATCTCAGCGTTCGACCGGCCTTCGGCGACGAGCCGCACCACCTCGGTCTCCCGCCGGGTGAGACTCACCCGTGGCGCACGCATCCGTTGCAGCAGTCGCCCGGCGATCACGGGGGCCAGCGCGCTCTCGCCGGCAGCCGCGGCGTGCACAGCCCCGATCAGCTCGTGAGGTGGGGCGTCCTTCAGCAGGTAGCCGCTCGCTCCGGCCTCGACCGCCGCGAGGATGTCGGCGTCGGTGTCGTAGTTGGTGAGTACGAGTACGTACGGCGGCGCCTCCAGTGAACGGATGCGGCGGGTCGCGTCGACACCGGTGGCACCGGCCCCGAACTGCAGGTCCATCAGCAACACACGACCTGGTGCACCTGCCCCGCATGCACGCGGTGGTGCGCATGGTTGACGGGCGCGCAGAGGCCGTCGCCCCTGCACTCGGCATCGGTTGACGCGCGAGCGGACGCGCTGGGGCGTGAGTTGCGGGGAATGCGTCTTCCTGAGCGTGGGGAGGGTGTGAAGTCCGCAAGTCAGCACGGGAGCTGCCCCGAACTGGGGTGACCGGTGCGAGGGTGGGCGGCGTACTCTAGGTACTGGGCTGCCGTGGATCTCTATTCGGGTTAGAGATGAACGGGAGACCCCAATACAAGTCAGGCCCTCGGCCGTGTCCTCGTGACCGGCCGGGGGCCTTTCTCGTTCACGCTGTCCCGTCGGCGTCCTTGCGCTCCGCCTTCGCCTTGCCCTCCGCGAGGTAGGCGAGCCGGTGCAGGGTTTCGACGTTGCGCGCGTGCACCATCGGCTCCCGCAGCGCGCCGGGCACGAAGCGAGCGGGCCCCGCGACGGTGTCCTCGATCATTCGCACGACGCATCCGCTCTCGGTAGGACGGACGTCGATGGTGACGTGCGCTTCACCGACCGGCCAGGCGCGCGCCTTCAGTACGGTGTGCCGGGGCGGATCCCACTCCAGCATCGACGTGGCGTCGTTCAGCAGTACCGGCCAGATGCCGAACGAGTGGTGCAAGGCGCTCGACGGCTCCGGCCAGGCCTCGTCGACGCCCCGCATCCGCGACGCTCCCACCACCCAGCCCGGGTACAGCCATCCGTTGGCGAGCACCGCGAACACGTGCCGCGGTTCGCACTCCATGGTGCGGTAGTTGGTGGCCATCACGTCATCCTTTCGAACCGGGGGAGAGGTCGGGGCCCTCGGCCAGGCCGAACTCGTGTTTCAGCGCCGAGAGCGCCGCGCGCCATCCGCACAGCCCGTGCACCCCCGGACCGGGCGGGGTCGACGACGAGCACAGGTAGACGCCCGGCAGCGGCGTGCGCCACGGGTCGGTCGAGAGAACCGGCCGCTTCACCAGCTGGGCCATCGTCACCTCCCCGGCGGCGATGTCCCCGCCCACGTAGTTCGGATCGTGGTTCTCGAGATCGCGGGCGGTGCGGCTCGACGTGGCGAGGATCGTGTCGCGGAATCCCGGCGCGAACCGCTCGATCTGCCGCGTGACCTGCTCCCGCTGATCGAGCCCGGAGTTGTTCGGCACGTGCGTGTAGGCCCACAGCACCTGCTTGCCCTCCGGGGCTCGGCTGGGATCGAAGAGGGTCGGCTGCGACACCAGCACGTACGGGTCCTCGGCGTGCCGGCCGCGCGCGACGGCGTTCTCCGCCCGGGCGATCTCGGCCCGCGTTCCGCCGACGTGCACGGTGCCCGCCCGGTGCAGGTCGGGGTTCTGCCAGGGCACCGGATCCGAGAGCGCGTAGTCCACCTTCGCGACCGCATTGCCGTAGCGGAAGGCGCGCAGCGTTCGCCGATACCCCGGCGGCAGTTCCTCACCGGCCAACCGCAGCAGCCCCCGCGGCGTCACGTCGAGGAGCACCACCCGGGCCGGCGGCAGTTCGTCGAGGCGCTGGATGTACCGGTCGGTGACGATCTCGCCGCCGTGTGCGATGAGGTCGTCGGCCATCGCCTGCGTGATCGACCCGCTCCCGCCGAGGGGCACCGGCCACCCCACCGAGTGCGCGAACGTGGCGAGCGTGAGACCGGCGCCCGCCGTGGCCAGGCTCGGCAGCTTCCGGATCGAGTGAGCGAAGACACCGGTGAGCATCGCCGGCGCCACCTCCCGCGAGAACCGCAGGTTCCACAACGGGCTGCCCTGTTCCAGTACCCGTAACCCGAAACGGATGAGCGTGGCCGGGTGCGCGGGAATCCGCAGCAGCTGGTCACCGGTGAGCTCGGCCACCTGCCGGGAATGCTCCACGAGTGGTGCGAACAGGTTCCTCCAGGCGGGCCCGTCCACGCCCAGGCCGGCCGCCGTGCGCTCGAGGTCGTGCCAGGCGATGCCGGCGTTGCCGCCCGGCAGCGGATGCCCGTAGGAGATGTCGGGGACCGCGAGGCCGATCCGCTCGGACAGCCCGAACCGGCGGAAGAACTCCGACGCGAGGGCCATCGGATGCACGGCCGAGCACACGTCGTGCAGGAATCCCGGGAGCGTCAACTCCCGCGTGCTGGCACCGCCGCCGATGTACGACTCCTTCTCGTACACGCGCACCGTGAGGCCGGCCCGCGCCATGGTCACCGCACCCGCGAGGCCGTTCGGGCCGGAGCCGACGACGATGACGTCCACGTCCGACGGAGCCGCAGTCATCCGTTGCCCAGAGCGCGAAGCTTCTCGAGCAGCGGACCCGCCGCCTGGTCCAGGAAGGCGTCTTGTCCCTCGTCGCCCACCTGCACGATCGCGATGTCGGTGTAGCCGGCATCGATGAACGCACGGGCGCTCTCCGCGAGCTCATCGAGGTCGGGTCCGCAGGCCAGGGAGGAGGCGACGTCCTCGGGGCGCACGAACTGGGAGGCTCCGGCGAACGCCTCGGGCGTGGGCAGGTTCGCGTTGACCGGCCAGCCCGCCGCGAACCAGCGGAACTGCTCGTGCGCGCGGTCCACCGCGGCCTGCTTGTCAGGGTCCCAGCAGATCGGCAGCTGCCCGATGATGCGAGCGGATGCGTCGTCGCCGTGAGCCGAACGCCACGATTCCACGAGACCCCGGTCGGGAATCGTCGAGATGAAGTGATCGGCCAGCGGCGCGAGCTGGGCGACCGACTTCTCGCCGGAGACGGCGATCCCGATGGGAACGCCCTGCTCGGGGAGGTCCCAGATCTTCGCCGAATCCACCCGGAAGTACTCGCCGTCCCACGTGACCATGTCGCCGGTGTGCAGCTCCCGGATGATCCGGACCGCCTCCTCCAGCATGTCGTGGCGGGCGTCGACGGCCGGCCAGCCCTCACCGACGACGTGCTCGTTGAGGTTCTCGCCCGCGCCGAGGCCGAGGATGAACCGGCCGTCGGCGAGCAATTGCATCGTCGCCGCCTGCTGCGCGATCACCGCCGGGTGGTAGCGCATCGTCGGGCAGGTGACGTAGGTGGCCAGCTCCACCCGGTGGGTCGCCTGCGCGACCGCACCGAGCACCGACCAGGCATAGGGCGCATGCCCCTGCGACGACAGCCACGGAAAGTAGTGATCGCTGGAAACCTCGAAGTCGTAGCCCGCGTTCTCGGCGGCGACGGCGTAGCGCACCAGGTCGGTGGGCCCGCTTTGCTCGGTCATCAGGGTGTAGCCGAAACGCGTCATGCTGCCACGGTCCCACCGGACCTGCACCTCGTCAAGGCGCGAGAGCCGGCTCCGGGCTGGGGAGCGCTTTAGTCGTCGAAGCCCCGTGCCGTCAGGGCCTCACCGATGGCGTCGGCGGCGTACAGCGAGCGCACCACCACTGGAACGGCCAGTGCGACGAGCGAGCGCTCCTGCCCGCGGGCTCGGCGCGCCTCGGCCACCTCCCTCACGATGTCGGTGACCAGCGGCACGCAGCGGATCATCAGGGCGATCAGCAGGCCGATGCGCTCAGGATCGACCCACCGCCGGAAGGGCCGAAGTGCGGTCTCGCACGCGGAAAGCACGCTTGTGACGGTGGTCGTCAGCGTGAACAAGGCAGCCAGGGCCACGGCGATGATGAGCCGGCCGGCCATCAGCCCTGCCGCCGGCCAGCCCGCGAACAGCGCCTGCACCGGCACCGCGATGACGAGCAGCCAGAGCACCGGCCCGACCTGGCGCCAGGCGACGCGCACCGGAACCCGGGCGAGCGCATAGAGCACGGCGAGCACCGCGATGGCGACGCCGAGCGAAACCGCCCCCTGCACCGCGGCCAGGAGCGCCATGCCGACCGCGAGCAGCGCGAGCTTCAGGAGCGTCGGCGTGCGGTGCACGAGCGAGGTGCCGGGCAGGTAGAGGCCGATCACGGCAGCGCCCCGCTCATGCCAGCGCAGCTTTCATGCCAGCAGCGCGTCGTAGGCGGCGAGCGCGACGCCGGGAGCGGCATCCGCTGCCACCCGCCCTTCGTCGATGACGATGACGCGGTCGAAGTCAGCGAGCAGGTCGAGCTGGTGGGTGACCACGATCACCTGCTGCGGCAGCCCGGCGAGCAGGGCAGCGATCCGCCTGGCGTTGCGGGCGTCGAGGAGCGTCGTCGGCTCGTCGGCAACCACGACCGCGGGCTCGGCCACCAGAACCGCCGCGAGCGCGAGCAGCTGCTTCTGGCCGCCCGAGAGCCGGTGCGACGGATGCTCCGCGTGGCCGGCCAGGCCGAAGCGTTCGAGCGCGGCGTCGGTGCGGGTCGCGACCTCCGCCGGGCTGAGCCGGCGGCCGCGGAGGGTGAAGGCGACGTCTTCGCGCACGGTCGGCATGACGATCTGATTGTCGGGGTTCGTGAAGACGAACGCCACCCGGCGGCGCACGTCCCGCCCCCGGCGCGCCACGTCCAGTCCGTCGACCGTGACCCGGCCGGTGTCGGGGGTGACCAGGCCGTTGATCATGCGCACCAGGGTCGATTTGCCGGACCCGTTGGCGCCGACGATGCCGATGCGATTCTCGGTCAGGCGCAGGGTCACGTCGCGCAGCACCTCGCGCTCGCCGAAGCGATGCGAGACCTGCGCGAACTCGATGACGCTCACGGCGCGAGAACGAGCGCCTTCTCACGCCGGGCGGGAATGAGACCGGGGTAGGCGCGGTGCACCTGCCGAGCGACGAGCACCGTGATGACGACCTTCACGATGTCGCCGGGAAGGAAGGCGAGGCAGCCCGCGAACGCGGTCCAGAGCGGCAGTCCCAGGTTGATCGCGGTGACCGGGGCCCCGACCAGGTACACCGCGACCACACCGCCGAGCACGGTCGCGGCGAGCGCCGGCCAGAACGGGTACCGCGGCAGCAGGCGTGCGGTGAGGGCGCCGATCACCGCCGCCCCGAGCAGCCAGCCGTAGGGGTAGCCGGCGGCGGGGGAGGTGGTGAACCAGACGATGCCGCCGCGACCACCGGACAGCAGCGGCAGGCCGGCCGCCGCGAGCGCGTCGAACAGGAGCACGGCGAGGAACCCCTTGCGGGCGCCGAGGATCGCACCGGCGAGCATGACCCCGAGGGTCTGGAAGGTGATCGGCACGGCCATGCCGGCGATGCTCACCCCGCCGGGCAGCCCGAGGGCGGCGATCAGCGCCGCGAAAATCGCGATCTGGGCAAGGTCACGTGCGGTGAGCGCCGGGCGTCGCGGCGGAAAGGCTGCGGTCATGCTCCCTAATTTAAGAGGAGCGGTGGCGCACCCGCAGACGAGGTTCTACAAAGAAAAGCGCGGAACTCTGGACGCGCTCACTTCGCGACGGACTGCGTGGGCGACTTGCTCCCCGCCACGATCGCGTCCACGGCGCGCACAAGCGCGAGGTGCGAGAACGCCTGTGGCGTGTTCCCGGCCTGGTGGCCGCTCGGCACGTCGTACTCCTCCGACAGCAGGCCGACGTCATTGGGGAGCCCGGCCAGGCGATCCATCAGCTTCTTCGCGTCGTCCATCCGGCCCGTCATCGCGTACTGCTCCACCAGCCAGAACGAGCACGCGAGGAACGGGTGCTCGCCCGGCGGCAGGCCGTCGACCGACGCGTGCGTGATGTAGCGCAGGAGCAGGCCATCCTGCATGAGGTCTTTTTCGATCGCGGCGACCGTCCCGAGCATCCGCGGATCGTCCGGCGCGCAATAGCCGACCTGGGGGAGAACCAAAAGCGACGCATCCACCTGTTCGCTGCCGAAGAACTGGGTGTAGCTGTTGCGCTGCACGCTGAAGCCCCGGTCTTCGATGTCGCGCCGCACGCGCTCGCGCATCGCCTCCCAGCGCTTCAAGGGCCCCTCGAGCCCGAACTCGGTGATGCCGCGCACGGCCCGGTCGAAGGCCGCCCACACCATCACCCGGGAATGCGTGAACTCGCGGGCCGGACCGCGCATCTCCCAGAGTCCCTGGTCGGGCCGGTGCCAGTTCTGCTCCAGGAACGCCATGAGCGAGCGCTGCAGCGGCCAGGAGAACTGGGTCTCCTCGACTCCGGCGACCCGCGCGGCGTGCAGGGCGACCATGACCTCACCGATCACGTCGGACTGGAACTGGGAGACCGCCGCGTTCCCAACCCGTACCGGCGTCGAATCCCGGTACCCGGGCAGGCTCGGCAGCACCCGCTCGGGCAGGTAGCGTTCCCCGGCGAGGCCGTACATGATCTGCACGTCGTTCGGGTCGCCCGCGATCGCGCGCAGCAGCCACAGCCGCCACTGCTCTGCCTCGCTCTCGTACCCGTGGGAGAGCAGCACCTCCAGGGCGAGCGACGCGTCTCTCAGCCAGACGTAGCGGTAGTCCCAGTTGCGGTTGCCGCCGAAGCTCTCGGGCAGCGACGTCGTCGCGGCGGCGACGATCCCGCCCGTCGTCTCGTGGGTCAGGGCACGCAGCACCAGCATCGAACGGATGACCTCGGAGTAATAGGGACCGTCGTGGCTGCAGGCCTTGGCCCACTTGTTCCACCACTCCGCGGTCTTGTCGAATGCCTTGTCGACATCCGTCGCCGTGGGCGTCGGCCGGTGCGACGGAAACCACGTCATCTGGATGTCGACCCGGTCGCCTTCCGAGATGGTGAAGTCGGACACGTGACGGTGGTCAGAGGGATGCAAGCGCGGACCGCGCACCACGACGGCGTCGGGGCCGGCCATGGCGATGAGCCCGTTCACCGGCTCGTTCTGCAGCTGGCGCACCCACGGCACGGTGGAGGCGTAGGAGAAGCGGAGGCGCAGGTCCTGCGTCATCTCCACCGACCCGGACACGCCCCGCACCGACCGGACCACATCGGCTCGTCCGTCGCCATGGGGCATGAAGTCGATCACGTCGACGACGCCGGTGTCGGTCGTCCAGGTGGTCTTCAAGATGAAGGTGTCGCCGATGTAGGTGCGCTCGGAGGTGGCGGAAAGGTCGGCGGGGCGCACCAGCCAGCGGCCGTGATCCTCGTTGCCGAGAAGGGCGCCGAACAGGGAGGCGGAGTCGTACCGCGGAAGGCAGAGCCAGTCGATGCTGCCGTCCCTGCCCACCATGGCTCCGGAGTGACAGTCGCTGATGAGTGCATAGTCTTCGATGTTCAGTGCCATTCACCCATACTTCCAGCTAGCGTCGGAATATGGACCAGTCGATCTCAACTCTCTTGATTCTCGGGGCCAGCGGAGACCTGTCGTCCCGGCTGCTGTTGCCGGCCCTCGGCCAGCTCCTCAGCAAGCAGCCCGGCTATGACCTGCACCTGGTCGGTTCCGGAATCGAGGACCTCGACCAGGAGGCGTGGAAAGAGATCGTCACCGCCTCCTTCGCGACGACCGACTCGGAAGGTCCGGCAGTCGACGCCCTGCTGGCCAGCACCCGTTACCAGCAGGCCGACGTGACCCGCCCCGACGAGCTGGCTGAACTGCTGTCGCTCTGCACCGGAACGCCCGCCATCTACTTCGCGCTCCCGCCCGCCGTGACGGTGAAGGTCTGCGACGCGCTCGCCGGCACCCCGCTTCCCGAGGGCACCCGGCTGGCGATGGAGAAGCCGTTCGGAACCGATGAAGAGAGCGCCAGGGAGCTGAATGCCCGCCTGGCGAAGCTCGTGCCCGAGAACCAGGTGCACCGCGTCGACCACTTCCTCGGCCATTCCACCGTGTTCAACCTGCTGGGGCTGCGCTTCGCGAACCAGATCTTCGAGCCGGTCTGGGACAGCAACCATGTCGCCAAGGTCGATATCGTCTTTGACGAGCAACTCGGGCTCGAGGACCGCGCCCGCTACTACGACCACGCGGGGGCGTTGGTCGACATGATCCAGAGCCACCTGCTGCAGGTGCTGTCGATCGTCGCCATGGAACCGCCGGCGACCCTGTCGGCCGATGATCTGCGCGACGCGAAAGGGATGGTGCTACGAGCCACCCGGGTGTACGGCGGCGACCCGACGGCGTACAGCCGGCGCGCCCGCTACACCGCCGGCAGCGTCGGCGACCGGAACTTCGCCGCCTACGTCGACGAGCCGGGCGTGGACCCCGCCAACCAGACCGAGACGCTCGCCGAGGTCACCGTGGGGATCGACAACTGGCGCTGGGCGGGCGTTCCGTTCACGCTCCGCTCCGGCAAGGCTCTCGGCGAACGGCGACGCGAGGTTGTCGTCACCTTCAAGCCCGCCGCCCACGTCCCCACCGGGCTCACCGGTGCGACGGAGCCCACCGTCCTCCGCATGTACATCGGCCCCGACGAGATGTCGCTGGAACTGAACATCAACGGCCCGGGGGATCCCCACACCATCGAACGGGTGAGCCTCGACGCAACCTTCGGGGCGGGCCAGTACAAGGCCTACGGCGAAGTGCTGGAGGGCATCCTCACCGGCGACCCGTCGCTGTCGGTGCGGGGTGACACCGCCGAGCAGTGCTGGCGCATCGTGGAACCGGTGCTCGACGCCTGGCGCGCGGGGGAGGTCCCGCTCGACGAGTATCCGGCGGGCAGTGAAGGGCCCTCCGACTGGAGCCTGGTGGGCTGACGCCTCAGGCGACCAGGCGGGTGTCGGCGTCGCGCACGGGGAGCTCGACCGGGTCCGTCACGGTCGCACGGTGCGGGTCGGCCCAGATCGAGATCGGGGCAGGCTCCCACGGCAGGGCCACCGGCTCGGCGTACTCATCCCGCATCCGAATCTCACCCGGCGTCTCGCCGCGGAGGGCCGCGGTCTCGCGCGCGAGCAGCACCGCCAGTTCGCGGGCGATCTCGTCGGCCTTCAGGTCGTGGAAGATGGTGTCGGTGTCCTCGCTCGAGCGAGGGACGAGGGTCCAGGTGCCCTGAGCGCCGACGAGGCCCGAGACGGCCCCGCGAAGCAGCTCGAACGTCTGCTGGGCGGAGAGTTCAGGTGCGGGGGCCTGAACGACAGTGGCGACGTGGCGTCGACGACCAAACATGGGAGGCCCCTTTCGAACCGGGAAGCAGTACGCGTTCCCCGAGTCTGGAGGAGCGGGCGCCCAATGGCGGCGGGACACGCCGAAGATTCAAGTTAAGAGTGAAGCTTAAGCTTCTCGACCTCGGCGTTGCGCTCCCGCGCGTCGATGATGACGGTGCCGATCGCCGTCGCCGTGCTCAGCGACCAGCCGAGCCAGAGCAGCAACAGCCGCCAGTCGCGTGGGCCGGTGCGGGTGGCGCGCACGGCGTTCCATCCGCCTGAGACGACACCGATCATCGCGCTGCTGAACACAAACTTCCTCATGCCTGTCCTCCTCTACGCCACGTTACCCCGCACTGTCTCCCGCGAGTGCGGGCAAACTGCCGCGCGGCGCGGGAGCGGGCGGCAGAGCGCCCGCACCGGCGTGGTTGCCGAGTGCAGACGCGGCGGCGCCCGAGCGCCCGAAGCGCCCGGGAAGGCAGCTGTTATCCTGAAAAGCGTGTGACACGCGCACCGCGCCGGCACTGTTGGCCGGCCGCACCGGAACGGAGAAGCTATCAGTACTCCCACCCCATCTCGCCGCTCGCGTCCCCAAACGGGCCGCTATTCGCTGGTCGTGGTCTCCAACCGGCTGCCCGTCGACTTCGAGGTCGCAGCGGACGGGACCGAGAGCTGGAGCACCTCGCCCGGCGGCCTCGTCACCGCGCTCGAGCCGCTCATGCGCGGCTCCGACGGTGCCTGGGTGGGGTGGCCGGGCGTCGCCGACCGCAGCTTCGACCCCTTCGAGAATGACGGCATCTCCATCGTCCCGGTGCGCCTGAGCAAGCAGGACGTGGAGCGCTACTACGAGGGCTTCTCCAATGACACCCTGTGGCCGCTGTACCACGACGTTATCTCCCCGCCGAGCTACCACCGGGAGTGGTGGGAGTCGTATGTCGCCGTCAACCGGCGCTTCGCCGATGCCGCCGCCGGCGTCGCGGCGACCGGCGCGACCGTCTGGGTGCACGACTACCAGCTGCAGCTCGTGCCGCGCATGCTGCGCGAGGCCCGACCCGACCTCGTCATCGGCTTCTTCAACCACATCCCGTTCCCGCCCTACGGCATCTACTCGCAGTTGCCCTGGCGGAAGCAGATCATCGACGGCCTCTTGGGCGCCGACCTGATCGGCTTCCAGCGCTCCGCCGACGCCAGCAACTTCTCGAGTGCCGTGCGTCGCCTGTTCGGGTTCACCACCCGCGGCGTGGCCATCGACGTCCCCGACGGCGAGTTCGGCCGCACCCGGCGGGTCATCGCCAAGCCGTTCCCCATCTCGATCGACGCCGCCAGCTTCGAGGAGCTGGCGCGGCGCCCCGAAGTGCAGGCACGCGCGCGGCAGATCCGCGAGGATCTCGGCAGCCCGAAGAAGATCATGCTGGGCGTCGATCGCCTCGACTACACCAAGGGCATCGGCCATCGGATCAAGGCGTACGGGGAGCTGCTGCACGATGAGCGCCTCGCTGTCGACGACGTGGTGCTCGTGCAGGTCGCCAGCCCGTCGCGGGAGCGCGTGGGCGCCTACATGGCGCTCCGCGACGAGATCGAGCTCATGGTGGGCCGGCTGAACGGCGACTACTCCACCATCAGCCACGCCGCCATCAGCTACCACCACCACGGCTATCCCCGGGAGGAGATGGTCGCGCTCTACCTCGCCGCCGACATCATGCTGGTCACCGCGCTCCGTGACGGCATGAACCTCGTGGCCAAGGAATACGTGGCCGTGCGGTTCGACAATGACGGTGTGCTGGTGCTCAGCGAGTTCGCCGGTGCCGCCGACGAGCTTCGCAAGGCCGTGCGTATCAACCCGCACGACATCGAAGGAGTGAAAGACGCCATCATGGACGCGGTGCAGATGCCCCCGCGTGAACGTTCAAAACGGATGCGCGCCCTCCGTCGCAAGGTCTTCGACAACGACGTCGCCGCCTGGTCGGCAAGCTTCCTGCAGACCCTGACCGGCGGAGCGGCCGTGCAGCCCGGCGTCCCCGAGAACCTCGTGGCGGCCCTTCGCCGTCTGGCCCAGGCCGACAAGCTGCTCGTGGCCCTCGACTTCGACGGAACCCTGGCTCCTCACGTGGACCAGCCGGAGGACGCCCGCGCCGTGGAGGGTGTGCGGGAGGCAGTGCAGCGACTGCTCGACCAGGACGGCGTGCGCGTGGCCCTCGTCTCCGGGCGGGCGCTGGTGAGCCTGCGCCAGGTGGCACAGCCGCCCGCGAACGTGCTCCTCACCGGCTCGCACGGGGTGGAAGTGCAACTGGACACCCCGGGGATCGAGCTGACCCTCGCCGACGCGGAGCGGGAACAGATCGAGACCCTCTCGCGGGTGCTCGAGCGCATCAGCGGCGGCGTCGCCGGCTCCTTCGTGGAACGCAAACCCGCGGGGATGGCCCTGCACACCCGGCTCTCCGCCACTGACGACGGCCGGGCCGCCCAGCGCGAAGCGCTGGAGCAGGTGGGTGAGCTGCTGCCCGGCATCACCGTGCGCGAGGGGAAGAACGTGCTCGAGTTCTCGGTGCGCTCCAGCGACAAGGGGGAGGCGCTCGAACAACTGCGCCGGCACTCCAACGCCGACGCGGTGCTGTACGCGGGCGACGACGTGACCGACGAAGACGGCTTCGCCGTGCTCCGGGAGGACGACCTCGGCCTGAAGGTGGGCCCGGGCGCGTCACTGGCCGGGCACCGGGTGCGTGGACCGGAGGAAGTCGCCCAGGTGCTCGCGCTCCTGGCCGACTTCCGCGGCATGGACCGCATCCGCTGACGCTGCCCCGTGCGCGGAGCGGCCTGCGGCGGGTTCTAGACTCTTAGCATGCCTGAGATCGATCTGAAACCTCGTAGCCGCGACGTCACCGACGGAATCGAAGCCACCACCTCCCGCGGAATGCTCCGCGCGGTAGGCATGGGTGACGCGGACTGGGACAAGCCCCAGATCGGCATCGCGAGCTCCTGGAACGAGATCACCCCCTGCAACCTGTCGCTTGACCGACTGGCCCAGGCGTCCAAGGAGGGCGTTTTCAGCGGCGGGGGATACCCGCTCCAGTTCGGCACCATCTCCGTCTCCGACGGCATCTCCATGGGCCATGAGGGCATGCACTTCTCGCTCGTCTCCCGCGAGGTCATCGCCGACTCGGTCGAGACCGTGATGATGGCCGAGCGGCTCGACGGCTCGGTGCTCCTGGCCGGCTGCGACAAGTCGCTCCCCGGCATGCTCATGGCCGCGGCCCGCCTCGACCTGGCCTCCGTCTTCCTCTACGCCGGCTCCATCGCGCCCGGCTGGGTGAAGCTCTCCGACGGCACGGAGAAGGACATCACCATCATCGACTCGTTCGAAGCCGTCGGCGCGGTCAAGGCCGGCCGGATGACGACCGAGGACGCCAAGCGCATCGAGTGCGCCTTCGCGCCCGGCGAGGGTGCCTGCGGCGGCATGTACACCGCCAACACCATGGCCAGCGTCGCCGAGGCGCTCGGGATGAGCCTGCCCGGCTCCGCCTCTCCCGCCTCGGCCGACCGGCGCCGGGACTACTACGCGCACCGCTCCGGTGAGGCCGTCGTCAACATGCTGCGCATGGGCATCACCGCCCGCGACATCCTCACCCCCAAGGCGTTCGAGAACGCGATCGCGGTGGCGATGGCCTTCGGTGGCTCCACCAACGTGATCCTGCACCTGCTCGCGATCGCCAACGAGGCGGAGGTCGAGCTGTCCCTCGACGACTTCAACCGCATCGGCAGCAAGGTGCCGCACATCGGCGACCTCAAGCCCTTCGGCAACTACGTCATGAACGACGTCGACCGCCACGGCGGCGTGCCCACCGTCATGAAGGCCCTCCTCGACGCCGGCCTCCTGCACGGCGACGCCCTCACCGTGACCGGCAAGACCGTCGCCGAGAACCTCGCCGAGATCAACCCGCCGGCGCTCGACGGCGAGGTGCTGCACACCCTCGACAACCCGATCCACCAAAGCGGTGGCCTCACCGTGCTCAAGGGAACGCTCGCGCCCGAGGGCGCCGTCGTCAAGACCGCCGGCTTCGACAAGGCCGTGTTCGAGGGCCCGGCACGTGTGTTCGAGCGCGAGCGCGCAGCCATGGACGCCCTGACCGAGGGGCGCATCCAGAAGGGCGACGTCGTCGTCATCCGTTACGAGGGCCCGAAGGGCGGCCCCGGCATGCGCGAGATGCTCGCCGTGACCGCCGCCATCAAGGGCGCAGGGCTCGGTAGTGATGTACTACTATTGACGGACGGTCGATTCTCAGGCGGCACAACCGGACTGTGCATCGGCCACGTAGCACCCGAAGCGACGGACGCCGGTCCGATCGCCTTCGTGCGCGATGGTGATCTGATACGGGTCGATATCGCAGCTCGCTCGCTTGACCTACTTGTCGACGACGCAGAGCTGGCCGCCCGCCGAGAAGGCTGGGCCCCTCTTCCCCCGCGCTATACCCGTGGCGTCCTGGCCAAGTACGCGAAGCTCGTGCGCTCGGCCGCGTACGGCGCCGTCACCGGGTAGCGGCGCGCCCACCATCCGTTCAACGTAGGGAATTGCTTTCCATGACCACGGAACCGACCCCCATGCCCACCTCATCGACCCCGCCGGCCGAGCAGGCCGACATCCTCACCGGATCCGGGGCCATCCTCCGCTCGCTCGAACTGCTCGGCGTCACCGATGTCTTCGGCATCCCGGGCGGCGCCGTCATCCCGTTCTACGACGAGATCATGGCGCAGGACGCGATCCGTCACATCCTCGTGCGCCACGAGCAGGGCGCGGGCCACGCCGCGGAGGGCTATGCGGCGGCATCCGGGCGCGTGGGCGTGGCGATCGCCACCTCCGGCCCCGGCGCGACCAACCTCGTCACGGCCATCGCGGATGCCTACATGGACTCCGTGCCGATGCTCGCGATCACCGGCCAGGTGTTCTCGACCCTGATGGGAACGGATGCCTTCCAGGAGGCGGACATCGTCGGCATCACCATGCCGATCACCAAGCACTCGTTCCTGGTCAAGCGGGCCGAGGACATCCCGGCGGCCATCGCCTCCGCCTACCACATCGCTTCCACCGGCCGCCCGGGCCCCGTGCTCGTGGACATCACGAAGGACGCCCAGCAGAACTCCGCGCCCTTCGTCTGGCCGCCCAAGCTCGACCTACCGGGCTACCGGCCGATCACCAAGGCCCACGGCAAGCAGGTGCAGGCCGCCGCGAAGCTGCTCGCCGAGGCACGCAAGCCGGTGTTCTACGTCGGTGGCGGCGTCATCCGCTCGCGCGCGTCGGCGGAGCTGCTGGAACTCGCCGAGGCGAGCGGCGTGCCCGTGGTGACCACCCTGATGGCGCGCGGCGCGTTCCCCGACTCGCACACCCAGCACCTCGGGATGCCGGGCATGCACGGTTCGGTGCCCGCCGTGCTGGCGCTGCAGCAGAGCGACCTCATCGTCTCACTCGGCGCCCGTTTCGACGACCGGGTCACCGGAAAGGTGTCTGAGTTCGCTCCGAACGCCGCCATTGTGCACGTCGACGTCGACCCCGCCGAGATCTCGAAGATCCGCACGGCCGATGTTCCCATCGTCGGCGATGCCAAGGACGTCATCGCTGACCTCATCGTCGCCTACCGGGAGGCCACGGGAGGCGCAGCGCCCGACCTGTCCGAGTGGTGGACCTACCTGGACGGCCTCCGCACCCAGTTCCCGCTCGGTTTCACCGAGCCCACCGACGGGCTGCTCTCGCCCCAGTACGTGATCCAGCGGATCGGCGAACTGACCGGTCCCGAAGCGGTGTACGCGGCCGGCGTCGGACAGCACCAGATGTGGTCGGCGCAGTTCATCAAGTACGAGCGTCCGAACTCGTGGCTGAACTCCGGCGGCGCAGGGACCATGGGGTACTCGGTGCCGGCCGCCATGGGAGCGAAGGTCGCCGAGCCCGACCGCGTGGTCTGGGCGATCGACGGCGACGGATGCTTCCAGATGACCAATCAGGAGCTCGCGACCTGCGTGATCAACAAGATCCCGATCAAGGTGGCGATCATCAACAACTCCTCCCTCGGGATGGTGCGGCAGTGGCAGACGCTGTTCTACGACGGTCGGCATTCCTTCACTGACCTGAACACCGGGCACGACACGGCGATGGTCCCCGACTTCGTCAAGCTGGCCGACGCGTACGGCGCGCTCGGTCTGCGGGTGACCAGCCGCGAGGACGTGGACAAGGCGATCACCCTCGCGCTCGAGACGAACGACCGGCCCGTGGTGATCGACTTCATCGTGAGCCGCGATGCCATGGTGTGGCCGATGGTGCCACAGGGAGTGAGCAACAGCTTCGTGCAGTATGCCAAAGACCATGCGCCGACCTGGGGAGAGGAGTAAGCCGTGAGCACGCATGTCCTGAGCCTCCTCGTGGAGGACAAGCCGGGCCTTCTGACCCGCGTGGCGGGGCTGTTCGCCCGTCGCGGCTTCAACATCGAGAGCCTCGCCGTCGGCCACACCGAGATCGAGGGCCTGTCCCGCATCACGGTCGTCGTCGACGTCGAAGAGTTCCCGCTCGAGCAGGTCACCAAGCAGCTCAACAAGCTGATCAACGTGATCAAGATCGTCGAACTCGACCCCGCCCAATCGGTGCACCGCGAGCACCTGCTCGTGAAGGTGCGCGTCGACAACGCCACCCGGTCGCACGTGCTCGAGGCGGTGTCGCTGTTCCGCGCCCGCGTCGTCGACGTGGCCACCGACGCCCTCGTGATCGAGGTCACGGGCGACTCCGGGAAGATCCAGGCGCTGCTTCGGGTGCTCGAGCCCTACGGCATCAAGGAGATCGCGCAGTCGGGCCTGCTCGCGATCGGCCGCGGTTCCAAGTCCATCACCGACCGCGTTTTCAAGAGCTGAAACGTTCACCACAACAACTAGGAGAGAACACCTCGTGGCAGAGATCTACTATGACAAGGACGCCGACCTGTCCATCATCCAGGGCAAGAAGGTCGCCGTCATCGGCTACGGCTCGCAGGGCCACGCCCACGCGCAGAACCT